>Ga0222427_100175_pt1 | contig 161568 bp, 128 predicted proteins | sample 2B20Ametagenome_FD_182890 | JGI IMG/M metagenome (GOLD analysis project Ga0222427, IMG submission 182890) | Enriched microbial communities from leaf-cutter ant dump, University of Wisconsin, Madison, United States - 2B20A (version 2) | ecosystem: Environmental > Terrestrial > Nest > Insects... | reverse complement strand
TTAGCCGCGATTGGGCGCGAAGCGGCCATAAAACCGGTGCCCTCGGTGTGTCAGGCAGATCTGGGACTTAGGTTTTACGACGGCTTCGCCGCCGATCGCGCGGTCCGGCGTCCCGGCTAACAGCCGCACACACAAGGTCCGTGTTGTACCTGATAGAGATGTGTAGATACCCATGCTCATCGCTGGCAAGCCAGCTCCCACGTGAACGCGTACACCACCGGACCTGTGGGTGTTGGCTTGCCAACGATGGGGCCCCGGAAAACACCCGGGATCAGCCGTTCAAAACCCCGTCCACCGCATTCCGGTAGATCCGCGCATAATCCCTGGCCTCCAGTGGCAGGGCATTGGTCTCCGACGACGAGACATCCGCCAACGCCAGCTCGCCGATCAGCACCGCATCTTGCGCACTCAATCCCAGCTCCGCCAGGGTCGCCGGGATCCCCACCCGCGCACGCAGTTCCAGGACCCACGCCAGCAAACCCTCGAAACTGCCGTCCTCCAGCTCCAGGTAGCGCGCCAGCCGCGCTGCGTCGGTTTCGATGGCGCTGCGATTGGCCACCAGCACGTACGGCAGCAGCACCGCATTGAGCAGTCCATGGTGCAGGTGATGCCGTGCCCCCAGCGGGTGGGCCAGGGCATGCACGCCACCGAGCCCTTTCTGGAAGGCCACGGCGGCACTGGCCGAGGCGATCAGCATGCCTTCCCGGGCCGCCAGATCGCTGCCATCGCGAACCGCCTGTTCCAGGTGCAGCTTGACCAGGCGCACACCCTCCACGGCGATCCCGGCGGACATTGGATGACACAGCGGCGAGAACAGCGCCTCCAGATGGTGGGTGAGGGCGTCCATCCCTGTGGCGGCGGTGAGTCTGGCCGGCAGGCCGACGGTCAGCTGTGGATCGAGAATCACGCTGCGCGCCAGCAGCTCCCGATGTCCGATGACCTTTTTCACCCCTTGTGCAACATCGGTCAGCACCGCCTCGCGGCCCAGCTCGGAGCCGGTGCCCGCCGTGGTGGGTATGGCAATCAGTGGTGGCAGGCCGAGGGCCGGGTAGTCGCCGAGAGTCGGGTAGTGCTCCAGCATCTTCGTCCATTCGAAACGCTCCAGCCCCTCGGGATCACGACTGAGCAGGGCGATGGCCTTGGCCGCGTCGAGGGCGCTGCCGCCGCCCAGGGCAATCAGCGAGTCATGGCCGCCTGCCGCGAAGACTTCGGCGCCGGCACGGGCTTCGTCCTGGCTCGGGTTGCTCGACAGGCCATGGAACAGCGCGTAGGCGATGCCGGCGGCCTCGAGGTGTTCACGCACGGCCCGCAACGGCGGCAGTTCGAGCATGCCGGGGTCGGTGACCAGCAGCGGGCGGCGCATGCCGGCCAGGGCGCAACGTTGCGCGAGCAGGTCCAGCGCGGCGACGCCGCAGAAGATTTCGGTGGGGTAGTTCCAGTAGTGAATCATGGCGAATTCCTGTTTTCAGGCATGCCCCGTCCCGCCGGCCAGAACACCGGTGACGGGGACGGGGAGCAGGGCAGTGAAGGGGATCAGTCGACCGCGCGACCGGCGAAGCTGAGGCTGTTGGCGATACGCCGATGGGGTTTGGCCAGGGCCAGGTAGGCCAGGCCGAACAGGGCCAGGGCAGAGAACACCAGCACTACGGCCCAGACCTGGAACCAGGGCGCACCGGGCGGGGCCAGCAGTTCCCGCGGCCAGGCTACGTTGATGGCTTCGAACAGCAGCCAGAGCACGGCGAAGGCGTTGATCGCCAGGCCCTTGCGGCCCAGTTGCAGTGCGCCTTTGGCCGGGTCCCAGCGGCCGCTGACACGGGCATGCAGGGCGCTGGCGGTGACGATCAGGAAGACGAAGAAGAAACCGCCGCTACCGAAGGCGATCAGCGTTCCTACCGCCGTGGCGTTGAGCCCGAGCCCCAGGCCCAGGCTGGCGAGCAGGGTGCTGGCGACCATCGCGGCCATCGGCACCTTGCGTCGGTCGACCCGGCGCAGCAGGCCCGAGGCGGGGAGAATGCCGTCCCGGGCCATGCCGAAGATCGCCCGGCCGATATAGGTCTGCACCGACACCACGCAGGCGACGAAGGCGATCAGCACGATGGCGACGAAGGGACGCTCGGCCCAGGCGCCGAAGGCGTCGGTCACCGCCGGGGTCACCGGATCGATGATCTGCCCGCTGACCACCGCCGCCGGGTCCTTGAACGACAGGGTCACGGCGAAGGCGGTGAGCATCACGGTCAGGCCCACCACCAGCATCGAACGCAGGATCGCCCGTGGCGTGGAGACCCGCGCATCGGTGGTTTCCTCGGACAGCTGCGAGCAGGCGTCGAAGCCGAGGAAGGCCCAGCCGCACACGGCCATGGCGGTCAACAGGCCGCTGACATAGGAGCCACCGGAGGCACTTTCCGCGCCCATGGTGCTGAACAGCAGCTCGAACGAATGGTTGCGAAAGAACAGCAGCAACAGCACGCCGATGCCGATGGAGGCGATGGCCTCGGCGAAGATCCCGGCGTTGACGAAGTACTTCAGCGGATTGATGCCCAGCAGGTTGACCCCCAGGCCCAGCGCCAGCAAGGCCGCGCCGCAGGCGACCTGGGCGTTGGCCGAGGGCGGTGCGTCGAACAGCAGCAGGCCGAGCCAGAAGCCGCCGAGGTAGGCCACGGTGGTCAACGAGGCCAGTGCCGCGGCCAGGTAAAGAAACCCGGTAAACCAGGCCAGGCGATCACCCACCAGGCGCCGCACCCACTGATAGCAGCCGCCAGCCAGGGGGAACTGTGACGACAGCTCGGCGTAGACCAGGGCCACGCTCAGTTGCAACAGCAAACACAGCGGCACGATCCACACCCAGGACGGCCCGACGCTGATAGCGCCGAGGGACATCACCGAGTAGATGCCGACAACCGGCGAAATGGTGGCGAAGCCCACGGAAAACGACGACCACAGGCTCAGGCCGCGATCCAGCTCCTGGCGGTAGCCATGGCTGGCGAGCAGGTGCTCGTCGGGATTGGACGGAACGGACATGGAGGATCCTCGGCAGGTATTGGAGTTGTTATCGAGATCCGGTGCCTCTTTGGGCACTCGAGGTTCCGGCACAGGGTATGTCGGGCTTGGGTCAGGAAAAATTCATGATTGTTGCGGCTGGGATCAAGGTTTCTTGATGTGTTTCTTTCGCTGGCAGGATGCAATCGACGGCGGTTGTGGCTATTTGATAGCATTGCCCGCGCAGTTGTTTACGGAAATATCTGCGCTCAAGGAAGACCTCCATGCCTATCCCCTGACTTCGACTTGATCGTTGTTGCCGTTCCTGGCCCGGTTGTCGCCGGTGTCGATCCCTTCGATAGCGAGTTTCCTGTCCGGACCCGGAATACCGGGCCATGAACCTGTGCTCTCACCTGGAACCATGGATATGCATGAGACAAAAACTGTCTTGCTGTTTTTTTTGTGGCTGCTGGTTTTGCTCGGTGGAGCGGTGATCAACCATTTCCGCAGAAAGAAGCTCGACTTTTCCCTGGGCTTCCTGATCGTTCTCATGATCCCCTGTGTGATCGACCTGCTCAGTATCTTCAATGTGGACTTCGTCGCACCGAATGCCCGCCCCGACATGCTGGGTGCGTGGTTCGGTAGCTATTTAACGCTGGTGGTGCCAGCCGCGCTGGTGTCCTGGAGCTTCCGCCGAAAACGCGCGCGGGAAGCCTTGGCGGGACCGGTGGCGTATGCCGTCGAGGGCTACAGGGATCTGGGCGACCTGAACAAATGGGTGGTTGGATTTCTTTATGCGCAGATCGTGATCACCCTGTTGTCGAGCGTTGCCGATGGTCTGAGTTACCACCTGATCTGGACCTACGATCACGCCTATCCGGGTCAGGCGCTGTTCCTGGAGCAAGCCATCAGGAACGAGCGCCTGCAGAGAGGGGTCGCCGGCTACATGATGATCATCTTCCTGATTTCGGCAGGTTTGCTGCTGCGTTGGATCTATCGGGCAAGCCTCAATGCCTGGCAGTTCGCCGGCCGCCCGCTGCGCTACACACCGGGCTGGTCGGTGGGCTGTTTCTTCGTCCCGCTGCTGCAACTGTGGAAGCCCTGGCAGGCGATGCGTGAAATCTGGCAAGTGAACCATGGCCCGGATGCGCCGGAGTCGGCGGGGCGGCTGTCGTTGCTGCGCTGGTGGTGGGGCTTGTCGCTGGCGGCCGTGGGCCTGACGTTGATCATGTCTACACCGGTAATGAGGGCATCCGAGGACTTCGCAGTCATGCAGGTTTTGTTCCTCGCGGACATGGTGCTGAACACACTGCTTGCCGTCCTCGCTTTCGTCACCCTGAGGCTGGTCAAGCAAGTCCATGCGGCCCAGCGCCTGAGGGCGAGCCGGGTGGTCATGGAGCCCTGCGCAGCCGATAGCCCCCAACCCTGGCGCTTGCCAGGAACAACCTCTGAGTTCACTCATGAACGTGTATGAAACGCCCTTTTTTTGGTTGCCGTCGCTATTGCTGTTGTGGCTGCTGGTGCTCTTGCTGGGAGCGGTGATCAACCATTTCAAGCGCAAGAAGGTCGATCTGTCCCGTATCTGGTTGTTCATCCTGATCGTGCCCTGCGTCCTCCAGCTCTTGAAAATCTTCGATACGGACAACGTCCTGCCGGCCGATCGTCCCCATTGGTTGGGGCAGTGGCTGGCTGCATACACCGTGCTGATGCTGCCAGCGTGGCTGGTCTCCCGTCATCTGCGCAAAAAACACGCACTGGAAGCGGCGATGGACCCGGTCGTCTACCAGGTACAGGGCTACAAGGACCTGGGTGCCCTGAACAAATGGGTGGTCGCGTTTCTCTACGTGCTGATCGCGGTTGCCGTGCTTTCCTGCATGGCCGATATCGGCACCTTGCAATTGTCGGGGGTGGCCGACGCAGGAGGTTACCTGAGCGAGGAAATGTTCGCCGCGAAAGCAGACAGCAATGAATCTCTCCAAAACACAGTGGGCGTACTTTTCCGGATCGACTTCGTGATCCTGGGAGGGCTGATGCTCAGGTGGGTGTATCGGGTCAGTTCCAATGCCTGGCAGTTCGCCGCAGGCAACTCCCTGCGCTATACCCCTGGAGCGGCGGTGGGGAGCTTTTTCATTCCCCTGCTGAACCTGTGGAGACCGTATCGGGTCATGTGCGAGATCTGGCAGGTGAGTCATACAGCCGTGCCGTCCCATGCCGTCCGTGGGCTGTGGTTGCTGCGTTGCTGGTGGGCCTTGTTCCTGACCATCTTGGCGTTGATGACGTTGTTGTTCGTTATTTCGGTGCCCTACCAATCCCGGTATCAAGCCGATCTTCCGACCGCAGCGCTGTTCATCCTGTTTTCCCTCGTCATCAACGTGGTGCTGGTTGCCCTTGCTCTGGTCACGATGAAACTGGTCAAGCGCCTTCACGCCACCCAGCGTCTGCGTGCAAACGTGGTGCTCAGTGAGCCGGCAGTGGATGCAGGGGTGGTGCATGGCTGACCCAACCAAGGAACGCTTCGCCATGGACCCGGTCAGAGCCAGGACGGTCGCCCTGTTGATCGGCATCTCCTTGCTGTTCCTATGGCTGCGTCCGGGGGAGGGGCTCGAGCCGGGCCGATGGTGGGTGGATGCCATGTTCTGCATTGTCATCCCGTTCCGGGCTGTGCAGTCGATCTACCTTGTGCGGGGAGACCAGGCGAAGATCACCGCCGATATCACGGTGAATATCGGCGTTTGGGGTTACTGTTGGCGGGTCGTCGTGCTGTATCTGCTGACAGTGCTGGTATGCGGGGTGATCATGCTGTCCCTGCGGGCCGTTCCCGATCGTCCCGAGGCGTCGCTGCGCTATGGCCTGATTGGTGGTGCACTGCTCCTGGTGGCGCTGCCGGCGGTGTGCTGGGCATTGTTCTCCCGTGACCGCAGGGGACAATTTGACTGGTTCGTGTCTCTCTGGCGCTGAGCCCGTGCCCCTCGGCCGCGCCCCGGGGTATTCGTTAACGCGCCGGCATCAGGGATTGTTCATCTGCCATCCGTTCCATCATCGTCCTGCTGTTGTGCGTCGCCGCCAGCTTGTGTCAGGCCCAGACCGAGCCCTACAAGCGGTTCATCTACGCTCTTCACAGCCTGGTTCTATCGCCCGTCCGGCCTGAAGATCGTTCCTGCTGTTTCGTCATTCCCGGTAGCGGCTGTCTGCGCGCTGCCTTGGCAATGCGCATCTCTCGACACCTCAGCTAACCTTTGAACTGTTCGTCGATGGCGGGCCTCGAACACCTGCGTCCGCCGTCGTGCCTCGCGCCTTGCGTGCACAAGGGCGGGTAGTCGGTCCATCGGGCAGGGAACTCACGCCAATCACATCGAGGCTCGCCTCGTGGGAGAAATGATGAATAGCAGGATCAAATGGAGAGGCGCGCTGGTCGGCTTTGCGCTGGCATGCAGCTTCACCGGCGTTCAGGCCGCCGAGCCGAAGAAGGTCGACGTGCTGCTGGTGGGCGGCGGGATCATGAGCTCGACCCTGGCGATCTGGCTCAACGAGCTGGAACCGGGCTGGTCGATGGAGATGGTCGAGCGCCTGGACAAGGTCGCCGAGGAGAGCTCCAACGGCTGGAACAACGCGGGGACCGGGCATTCGGCCCTGGCCGAGTTGAACTACACCCCGGAGAAGGACGGCAAGATCGATATCACCAAGGCGGTGGAGATCAACGAGTCGTTCCAGATCACCCGGCAGTTCCTGGCCTGGCAGGTCAAGAACGGGGTGCTGAACAACCCGCGCTCGTTCATCAACTCCACGCCGCACATGAGCTTCGTCTGGGGCGATGACAACATTTCGTTCCTCAAGCGCCGTTACGAGGCCCTGCAGAAAAGCCCGCTGTTCCGCCCGATGCAGTACTCGGAAGACCACGAGCAGATCCGCAAGTGGGTGCCGCTGATGATGGAAGGCCGCGATCCGCAGCAGAAGCTGGCGGTGACCTGGACGCCGATCGGCACCGACGTCAACTTCGGCGAGATCACCCGGCAGTACGTGGGCTACCTGCAAAAGCAGCAGAACTTCAGTCTCAAGCTCAACAGTGAGGTCGAGGACATCACCCGCAACGCCGACGGCTCCTGGCGGGTCGAGTACAAGAACCTCAAGGATGGCAGCAAGACCAGCACCGACGCCAAGTTCCTGTTCATCGGTGCCGGTGGCGCGGCACTGCCGCTGCTGCAGAAGTCCGGTATCGAGGAAGCCAAGGATTACGCCGGCTTCCCGGTGGGTGGTTCGTTCCTGGTCACCGACAACCAGGACATCGCTCTCAAGCATATGGCCAAGGCCTACGGCATCGCCTCCACCGGCGCGCCGCCGATGTCGGTGCCGCACCTGGATACCCGGGTGCTGGATGGCAAGCGGGTGATCCTGTTCGGCCCATTCGCCACCTTCTCCACCAAGTTCCTCAAGGAAGGCTCGCTGCTTGACCTGTTCGCCAGCATGTCGCCGCACAACGTCTGGCCGATGGTGCGGGTCGGGGTGCGCGAGTTCGACCTGGTCAAGTACCTGGTCGGCCAGTTGATGCAGAACGATGATGACCGTTTCGCCGCCCTGCAGACCTACTTCCCCCATGCGAAGAAGGAAGATTGGCGGCTGTGGCAGGCCGGGCAGCGGGTGCAGATCATCAAGAAGGACCCGGAACTGGGGGGTGTGCTCAAGCTCGGCACCGAAGTGGTCGCGGCCAAGGACGGCAGCATCGCCGGCCTGCTCGGCGCTTCGCCAGGCGCCTCCACCGCGCCGCCGATTATGCTCGACCTGATGAAGAAGGTGTTCAAGGACCGCATGGAATCGCCGGCCTGGCAGGACAAGCTGAAGCAGATCATCCCCAGCTACGGCACCCATCTGAACGACGACCCGGCTGCTGTGGAGAAGGAGTGGGCTTACACCAGCGAAGTGCTGCAACTGTCTGCGGCGCCGGGGATCGATCAGCGCCAGGATCCGGGTAATCCGGATATCGGCGGACAGCCTGGACGGACCGGTACGAACGCTGATCCGGACCTCGATCCGGATGCGGACCCGGACGCGCAGTAGCGGTGTTGCTGCCGACCTCATCGCTGCATGGGTATCTACACATCTTCCGGTTTACAAAAACCGCCCGTGCGGCGCGGTCCAGGTAGGAGCTGCTTTAGCTGCGATGGACCGCGTTAGCGGTCCCAAAACCATCCCGCACGAGCCTTTGACCAAGCAGCATCATGGATTCACCGTGCTCGGTCCGCCGCGTTTTTCCAGGCTCACTGGGTAGACAGGATTTGGGACCGCTGCGCGGTCCATCGCAGCTAAAGCAGCTCCTACCGCGATCGCGTCGGCCTTTGCTCAAGATGTGTAGATACCCATGCTCATCGCTGGCAAGCCAGCTCCCACAGGTTTTGTGTCTCGCCCAGATCCTGCGGCTGGCCCTGAACCCTGTGGGAGTCGGCGTTGCCGACGATGAGGCCGTCAGCCTAGACATCGATCTTGCTGGTCGGGTTGTTCTTGCGGGCCCCATCGCTGGCAATGCCAGCTCCCACAGGTTGCTGTGTCTGGCCTGAATTCTGCGGTTGGCCCGGAACCTTGTGGGAGCCGGCTTGCCGGCGATGAGGCCATTGCCGACGACGCAGTCCCGGCTCAGAAATCCCAGCGGGTACTGACCATCAGGTTGCGCGGGTCACCGTAGTAGACGGTGTTATAGAAGCCCACGTTGTTGTAGTACTTCTTGTCGAACAGGTTGTTCAGGTTCACCGAAGCCGACAGCTTGTCGGTGATCTGGTAACGGGTCATCAGGTCCACCAGCCAGTAGGCTTCCTGGGTCACGTCCTGGGCGCCGTGGACCGGGTTGGTCACCGCCTGCCAGGCCTTGCTCTGCCAGCGTGCACCACCACCGACGGTCAGGTCCGAGAGGGCACCGGGCAACTGGTAGCTGGTGTAGAAGCTGAACTGGTCCTCCGGCTCCCAGGTCGAGACCTTGTCGCCGTCACTGTCGCGGATCACCTTGTGGGTATAGCCGGCCTGGGCCTGCCAGCCAGGCGCCAGTTCGCCGGAAATCTCCGCTTCGATGCCCTTGGTCCTGGCCTTGGTGCCGACATAGGCATAGCCCAGGCCCGGGTAGCTGGGGCTGGCGTTGTAGTTGAGGTCGGCCTCGGCGCGGTTGTCCTGCTTGATCTCGAACCAGGCCAGGCTAGCGTTTAGGCGGCCATCGAAGAATTCGGCCTTGACCCCCACCTCGTAGTTGTCGCCTTCATCTGGTTCCAGCGGCTTGTTGTTGCGGTCGGGCAGGGTCTGCGGCTTGAAGATGCTGGTGTAGCTGGCGTACAGCGAGAAGTTCTCGTCCAGATCGTAGACCGCGCCGGCATAGGGGATGACCCGTCCGGTTTCCTTGCTGTAGGTGTCGCCGGTGAGGGTGTAGTTGGCGAAACGGCTGCCGAGGATCAGCGCCAGGTCGTCGCTGGGCTTGAAGCGGGCGGTGATGTAGCTGCCGGTCTGGCGGGTGGTCTGGTCGTTGAACAGGAACGGGGTGCCCCAGTTCGGCATGCCGACGTCGCCTGTCCAGGTGTAGAAGTTCGCGACGTTGCGGTTGTAGCTGGAATCGTAATAGCCCTTGCCGTCCCATTCCGCGTGGGAGGCGCTGGCACCGACCACCAGCTCATGCTCGCGGCCGAACAGCTGGAACGGCCCGGTGGCGTAGAGTTCGGCGGTGTCGGTCCTGGTTTCGCCGACGTACTTGCCCATGAACATGGTGGCGCCGGCACCGGTCAGCGGATTCGGGTTGCCGCCGCTGGCCGAGCCCATCACCGCGTGGTAGCCGTTGATCTGGTGATTGAGCTGGACCTTGGCCAGCCAGTCGTTGGCGAAGCGATGCTCCAGGGCGGCGAATGCCGAGCGGGTGTACTGCGCCCAGCTGCTCCACTGGGCACCAGGGTTGTACGAGCGCGATACGTCGACCCGATCACCATTGCTGTCGAACAGCGGCACGCCGCCCCAGGTCGAGCCCTTGGGATCGTTGTCCTGATAATCCGCGCCCAGGGTCAGCAAAGTGTCCTCGCTCAGGTCGGCTTCGAGGATGCCGTAGTAGGTGCTGATCTTGCGCTCGTAGTGGTCCTGGAACGAATGCTTGTCCTGATAGGCTGCCACCGCCCGGCCACGGATGCTGCCGCTGTCGTTCAACGGCCCGGACAGGTCCAACTCGCTGCGGTAGTTGTCCCGGGAGCCGGCGCCGAGGCTGACATGTCCGGCGAATTCGTGGGTCGGTTTCTTGCGCACCAGGTTGATGGTTGCACCGGGGGCGCCGGCGCCGGAAAGCAGGCCGGAGGCGCCCTTGATCACTTCGACACGGTCGTAGATCGCCGTGTCGCTCAGGGTATTGCCGGCCGAGTAGGCGTCGTTGCGCAGGGTCGGGATGCCATCGTACTGGAAGTTCTGGACCGGGAAGCCGCGGGAGTAGTAGGTGGTGCGTTCGCTGTCGTAGGTCGACACGGTGATGCCCGGCGTGTGGCGCATTACTTCGTCGATGGCGTTCAGGCCGAAATCGTCCATGTGCTGACGGGTGACCACGGAGATGGTCTGCGGCGTCTGGCGCGGGGTCAGGACCAGGCGCGTGGCCGTGGCGATGGTTCCCGGGGTATAGGAGCCGCTGCCTTCGGTGATGGTGCCCAGCGGGTTGCTGACGATGCTGGTGCTTTCCAGCTCCAGCGTGCCGGACTGTTCCAGGCGTACCAGGCGATAGCCATGGGCACCGGCTTCGGCGCGGTAGCCACTGCCGGCCAGCAGGCGCGCCAGGCCTTCGTCGATGTCGAAGCTGCCTTGCAGGGCTGCCGCGCCGAGGCCGTTGACGCTGGCGCTGGGGTAGAGGATGGCAATGCCGCTTTGCTGGGCGAAGCGCTTGAGGCTGTCATCCAGGCTGCCGGCGGGAATATCGAAGCGGGTGTCGGCGGCATGGGCCGGTGCGGCGACCAGGGCGCCGCCGAGCAGGGGCAGGGCGAGCTGGATGGCCAGGGCCAGGGGCACCAGGCGATTACGTCGGGGCAGCGAGATTGCTACGGGATGGGACATGGGTAAACGGCTCCGTTTTCTTGGGTTGGCGCCTCCTTGACGGACGGGCCTGGAAAAGCGGAACCACTGTCATTGGTAAATCATTCTTTTTTCGCCGTGATGCGCAACAGCCAGGGTGTCAGACGCTGTACCCGCACCGGCAGGATGTCCTCGATCAGGGCCAGTGCGGCGCGGCTGTCATCCAGCGGCAGCACTGCGGAAACCCGCAGGTTTTCCAGTGCCGTACTGTCGTACAGCCAATACCCGCGTTGCTGCCGGGCCAGTTGGTCGAGGACCTGGCCCAGCGGCATGTCGTGCACCACCAGTTGTCGGCGTTGCCAGGCCTGCTCGCGGATCTGCGGGTCGAAGCTGCCGGCGCCGCTGATCTCGTGCTCGCTGATACGCACCTGGGCCCCGGCATCGACCTGCAGGCTTTTGCTCAGGTCGGCGCTTTGCGCGAGCACCCGTGAGTGCAGCATGCCGAGCAGGGTCGCGTGTTCCTCGCGGCTGACGATGAAGCGGGTACCGAGGGCGCGCATGCTACCGTCGCGGGTGGTGACCAGGAATGGTCGTTGCGGATCCGCCGCCACGTCGACGCGGATCTCGCCATGGAGCAGCTCGACCCGGCGCTGGCCATTGTCGTAGTGCAGGCGTACCGCGCTGTTGCCGGCCAGGGTCAGCAGGCTGTCGTCGGCCAGGCGTTCGCGGCGCCACTCGCCTGGCGCGGTATGCAGGTCGGCGCGCCAGTTGTCGCGCAGCTCGTCGTTGCTGCCGAGGATGATCGCCACGGCCAGCAGGGCCATGCCCAAGCCGACGGCGCTGCGCGGAATGCGCCGACGCGGCATGCGCAAGGCGCTGTCCAGTGCAGCCTCGGCGGCCTGTGGTGCGCCGTGCAAACCGGCGAACTGGCCGATCACCAGACGCATCTGCTCGACGGCACGGGCATGTCGTGGGTCGGCTGCACACCACAGGACGAAGGCCTGGCGCTCGTCATCGCGGCAGTCGGCTTCATCGAGGCGTACCAGCCATTCGGCAGCCTGCTCGAGGATATCGTCGTCGATCACGATTCAGACATTCAGTGCCTGGTTGCAATGCAGCAGGCCCTGCACCAGATGCTTGCGGACCATACGCTCGGAGATGCCCAGGCGTTGGGCGATGTCCACCTGGGACAGGCCGGTGAGATAACGCAGGACGATGACCTGGCGGGCGTTTTCGCCCAGGCCCTCAAGGGCGAAGCAGAGGTTTTCCAGGGCTTGCAGGCTGGCATGAACCTGCTCGGCGGACGGCGCCGTCTCGCCGCTTTCGGCGTGTCGCGCGAGTTCTTCGAGATAGGCGCTTTCCAGGCGCTTGCGCCGGGCCTCGTCGATGATCAGGCGGCGCGCCGTGGTGCTCAGGTAGGCCCTGGGCTGGCGCATGTCGGCCAGGCTGCCTGGGGCCATGAGAATACGCAGGAAAGTGTCATGGGACACATCGGCGGCGTTGTGCGCGCAACCCAGCTTGCGCCGCAGCCAGGCGAACAGCCAGCCGTGATGATCGGTGTACAGCTCGTCCACGGTGAGGGGCGGCGAATTCGCGAGGCGATCCATATCGAGAGTCAGATGCAATTGATAATGAGTCGCTATCCTAGCGCGGAGTTTGGTAAATAACGACTGGAATTAGCCGGGGTAATGGTCGTTTGAGCGTGTGGGGGGAGTGGTTGCGGGAGTTTGCCCGCACTATCGACCACCAGTTACGTCATTCCCACCGGCAAGTTCACTTTCGACAGGATCGAAGGATGATCTGACATGACGCTGCTCGCGCATGACCTTGCGCAATAACGCCTGCAGGTTTTCGTCATCGATGGAAGCTGTCAGGAGTGGTTTGCCCTGTACACGGCGGACCAGGGGCATGACCATGGCGCGGCCGACATAGGGTGCGATGGCGGCTCCCAGCGCAGCCTCCGGGGTAGGCGGTGCACCGGGGTTTTTGGGGTCGACGTCCACGACATGTGCCGGCCTGAACGGCCTCATCGCTGGCAAGGCCAGCTCCCACAGGGCCCGCGTCGGCCACCAGATCCATGGCTGGCCCAGGACCCTGTGGGAGCCGGCTTGCCGGCGATGAGCATGGATACATACACATCTCGAGCGAAGGCCTACCTGGACCGCGCCGCACGGCCGGGGTGTGTAAACCGGAGAAACCATCAGCCACAACCCTGACCCCGGCATTTATCAAAGCCCGGCAACCTGCACCTGCGACAGCACCTGCGGCACCAATTGCCCCGGCATATCCTCCAGCAACCGCCGCGTGTACTCGCTCCCCGGCCGGCCGAACACCTCCTCGGTCGCCCCCTGGTCCACCAGCCGGCCCTGGCTCATCACCAGCACCTGGTCGCTGATCCCGCGCACTGTGGCAAGGTCGTGGGAGATGAACAGATAGGTCAGCCCCAGCTCCCGTTGCAGGCGTTGCAGCAGGTCGAGCACCTGTGCCTGCACCGGAGCATCCAGCGCCGACAGCGGTTCGTCCAGCACCAGCAACTCCGGTTGCACTGCCAGCGCCCGGGCAATGGCGACCCGCTGTCGTTGCCCGCCGGAGAGCTGGGCAGGGCGACGATGCAGCAGTTCGCCCGGCAGACCGACACGTTCCAGCAACTCCAGCACCCGCGCCCGGTCGTCCCGGCGCTGGCCGATACCGAACGCGCGCAACGGTTCACTGATGATCGCCAGCAGATCATGCCGTGGATCCAGCGCCGCCCACGGGTTCTGGTAGACCAGTTGCACCCGCCGTCGATAACCGTGCAGCTCGCGTCGGCTGGCACCGAGCACTTCCAGTCCGTCGAAACGCACGCTGCCAGCGCTGGCCGATTCAAGCCCGAGAATGATCCGCGCCGTGGTGGATTTGCCCGATCCGGATTCGCCCACCAGGCTGGTGGTGGTGCCCCGTTGCAGGCTGAAGCTGACGCCTTCCAGCGCTGCCGGCCCCTCCCGGTTGAAGCGTCGCTGGAGACTGGTCACTTGCAGCAGCGCTGGCGCCCGAGTGGCTGCGGGTGCCACACGACGTTGCTGCAAGCGCGCCAGCGGCGATGCCTGGAGCAACTGGCGGGTGTAGGGATGCTGCGGCGCATGCCAGAGCTGCGCCGGCGTGCCGCTTTCCAGCAAACGGCCGTGGCGCATCACCAGGATCCGGTCGGCGCGGTCCAGGGCCACCGCCAGGTCATGGGTGATCAGCAGCAGGCTGCTGCCGCGCTCGCGCACCAGTACCTGCAAGCGATCGAGAATCTGCCGCTGCACGCTGACATCCAGGGCGCTGGTGGGTTCGTCGGCGATCAGCAGCGGTGGGTCGTTGGCCAGCGCAATGGCGATCAACACCCGTTGGCACATGCCGCCGGACAGTTGATGGGGGTAGCGCGTAAGCAGGGTTTCCGGCGCCTTGAGGCCGACCTCACGCAGCAGTTGCAGGGCGCGCGGTCGAGCGTCGGCGGCAGGGACGCCATGCACGGTCATGGCTTCGACCACCTGGGCGCCGATGGTTTTCACCGGGTCCAGCGAGGTACCCGGGTCCTGCGGCACGAAGCCCACCAGCCGGCCGCGGCGCTGGCGCCAGGCACGTTCGTCGAGGCTGTCCAGCGCCTGGCCTTGCAACCAAAGCTGTCCTTGCAGGCGCGCCGACGCTGGCAGCAGCCCGGCCAGGGCGGCGGCGGTGGTCGACTTGCCCGAGCCGGACTCGCCCACCAGGCAGACGATCTCGCCGGCGGCGATCTCCAGCTCCAGTTCTGCCACGGCGGGCTGCGCCGCCCCCGGATACTCGACGCCGAAGTGGCGAATACGAACCAGTGGCGCGCTCATGGCTGCTCTCCTTGAAAACGTTGCAGTCCCCGGCCCAGTTGCTGGGTAGCGAGCACCACGCCCGCCACCACCAGCCCTGGCAGGGTGGTGTACCACCAGGCGGCGACCATGTAGTTGCGCCCTTCGGCGATCAGCAGGCCCCATTCCGGCTGCGGCGGCGGAGCGCCGAAACCGAGGAAGCTCAGCGCCGATACCGCCAGCACCGCGCTGGCGAACTCCAGTGCGGCCAGGGCCAGCAACGGCCCGGCCGCGTGGGGCAGTACGTGCCGGCACAGATTGGTCCAGGGGCCGACGCCGACTACCTGTGCCGCTTCGACGAAAGTCCGGCTGCGCCAGCGCAGCACTTCACCGCGGGCCAGGCGGGCGAATACCGCCACCGATGACAGCCCCACGGCGACGGCGATTTCCAGGGTGCCGAAGCCCAGCGCGGTGACGATGGCCATGGCCAGGAGCAGGGCGGGAATCGCCATCAGCACCTCCACCAGCACCGCCAGCACCCGGTCGGCGAGGCCGCCGAACCAGCCGGCGACGCCGCCGAGCAGGGTGCCGGCGAGCAACGCGATCAACACTGCGATGGCCGTGGCCTGCAACGACAGCGCCGCACCATGCACGCAGCGGGCATACAGGTCGCGGCCCAGATGATCGGTGCCGAACCAGTGCTCGGCCGAGGGCGGGCGCAGGGTCTGGACCGGGTCGGCGAGCAGCGGGTCGGCGCTGCTGAACAGGGTCGGAAACAACGCCCAGCCCAGCAGCAGGAGAAACAGCAGCAGGCTCAGGGCCAGCGGAAACCCGGGCCAATAGCGCAGCGGCCGCGAGGACGAGACGGCAGGGTTCAGGATCATGGACGGCTCCCTTGGCGAATGCGCGGATCGAGCAGGGGATACAGCAGGTCGGTGAGCAGGTTGGTCAGCACGTAGAGCGTGGCGGCCAGCAGGACCACGCCCTGGACCACGGCGATGTCCTGGCTGGCCACGGCGGTCTGGGCCAGGCGGCCGACGCCGTCGCGGGAGAACACCGTCTCGGTGACCACCGCGCCGGCCAGCAGGTTGCCCAGCAGGGTACCGGTCAGGCTGAGCAGGGGGATCGCCGCGTTGTGCAGGATATGCCCGGTCAATAGCCGCCAGCGGCCCACGCCCTTGCTGCGCAGGGCCTGGACGAACGGCTGCTGGCTGACGCTGGCGATGGAGCGCCCGAGCACCTGGGCGATCATCGCCGCGCAGGGCAGGGCCAGGGTCACGGCTGGCAGCACCAGGCCGGTGATGCCGTGGTCGCCCATGGCCGGCAGCCAGTGCAGGTGGAAGGAGAACAGTTGCAGCAACAGCAGGCCGACCCAGAAGGTCGGCAACGACACCACCAGCGCCGGGGCGTTGTGCAGGGCCGCTTGCAAGGGTCGACGGCGTACCTGATGCGCTGCCAGGGCCACGCCTATGCCCAGCGGCACGGCGATCAGCAGGGCGGCGAAAGCCAGGGCAAGGGTCGCCGGCAAGGCCGCTGCCAGTGCCTGGGCCACCGGCTTGCCGGTTTGCAGGGACAGGCCAAGGTCGAGGTGTGCCAGGCGCCACAAGGCGCCGCCGTACTGCTGCCATAGGCTGCCGTCGAGGTGGTAGCGGGCGCGCAGCTCGGCGACCTGGGCCGGGTTTGCCGTGCCCGGCTCGCCGCTCTGGGCCAGGAGGATCGCCACCGGGTCACCCGGCAGCGCGTAGAGGATGGCGAACGACAGGCTGAAGGCTGCCCACAGCACCAGCAGGGCCTGGGCCAGGCGCCAGAGAGGAGAGGTAGTCATGGTCAATGGCTCCCTGGCCGGGCCAGCCAGGTGTCGTAGAACTGCAGGCGGGTCGAGGCCTCGTAGTGCAGGCCATGGACCACCTCGCGGTAGGCCGTCACCGTCGCTGCTTCCACCAGCGGAATGACATGGCCCTGGTCGAGCAGTTCGGCGCTGGCCTGCTGGATCAGGGTGCCGCGCTTGGCGGGATCGAGACTGGCCGCCGAGTCCAGCAGGGTCTGGTCCAGGGCCTGCGGCCCACGGACATTGACATTGCGCCCGGAGGACAGGAACACCGTGCGCAGCACGTCCGGATCGGCGCGGGTCAGGTTGAAGAACCACAGGCTGTAGTCGAGGGAGGTCTGTTGCAGGCTGACCTGGCCGATGGTGGATTTGTTCAGGCGCAGCTCGACGCCGATCTGGCGCAGTTGCTGTTGCACCAGCTCCAGCACCGGCGTGGTCGCCTGCCAGTAGTCGAGGGCGAAGGCCAGGCGCTTGCCGTCACGCTGGCGCCAGCCATCGGCGCCCTTGCGCCAGCCGGCCTCGTCCAGCAGCTTGCCGGCACCCTCGGGGTCGTAGCCGAGGTGGCTGCCGAGGTCCTGGTAATACGGTGTGCTGCTGGCCAGCACCGAGGTCGCCGGTTTCTGGTAACGAGAGATCACCCCCTGGAACTGGCTGCGGTCGATGGCCTTGTTCAGCGCCTGGCGTACCGCCAGTTCGTCCAGCGGTGGCCGTGACACATTCGGCGTCAGGCTGAAGACGATGCCCGGATTGGGCCGGTTGATCGACGGCACGCCCTGGGCTTCCAGCACCGCCTCGTCCTGCACCGGCACGCTGGTGTTCACATCGATCTGCGCCGACAGCAGGCTGCCCAGGCGCACACCGGACTCGGGGAGGATATGGAACTCGATGGCGTCCAGCCAGGCACGGCCCTGATGCCCGGCGAGGGAGGATGGCCAGTTGTAGTCGGGTCGCGCGTCGATGCGTACCAGCCGGTTGTGCTCGAAGCTTTTCACCGTGAAGGGCCCGGTGCCCACCAGCGCGCCCTGGCACCGTTCTTCGGCGCTGAGCTTGAGGGTGGCGGGGGACAACAGGCCGAGGCTCATGGTCGAGCTGGCCTGGAGAAACTGGGCGTTGGCCTGCTTGAAGGTGACCCGCACGCTCAGCGGTCCGCTTACCTCCACCGACTCCAGCCCGGCCAGGTAGGTGCCCGCCAGTTGCGCACGGGCGCCCAGGGCCAGGATCGCCTCGAAATTGGCCTTCACCGCCGCTGCATCCAGCGGGCTGCCATCGGCGAAGGTCACCCCTTCGCGCAGGTGGAAGGTGAATTGCCGCGAGTCGTCGCTGACCTCCCAGCGCTCCGCCAGCCAGGGCAGGATCTCGGCGCTTTGCGGGTCCTGGTCGGTCAGCGAGTCCACCAGTTGCCGACCGACGTTGAGCGCGGTGTTGTTGCCGGCCTGCTGCGGGTCGATGCAGTTGGGATCGCCATCGAAAGCCACGCGCAGCACGCCACCGTTTTGTGGCTGGGCGGGGGCGCCGCTGGTGGCTTGCTGCCCGGAGGGTTGGTCGCAGCCGGCCAGGGCCAGGGCGACGGCCAGGCTCAGTGAAGCCAGGGATCGGGACATGGACGCTCCTTAGAAATGGCGATTGGCGCGGTAGGGCAGGCCGAGGTTTTCCCGCAGCGTGGTGCCGGCGTATTCGCGCTGGAACAGGCCGCGCCGTTGCAACTCGGGAACCACACCGTCGACGAAGTCGTCGATGGCCGAATGCAGGCCGCTGAACATGATGTTGAAACCGTCGGCGGCACCGGCTTCGAACCAGGCTTGCAGGTCGTCGGCAATGCTCTCGGGGGTGCCGATGAGAATGCGGTGGCCGCCGGAAGTGAGCTGGTTGAACAGCTCGCGCACGGTGGGGCGTTCGCGGCGGATCAGGTCGAACACCAGCTTCTGCCGGCTCTGGTGGGTGTTGGTGGTGAACTGCTCCGGCGGCAGCGGCACCACCTCGTCGAAGGGCAGTTCGGAGAGGTCGTAGCCGAGGCTGACGAACTTCGAGATGGAGCTGAGGAAGGCCTTCGGTTCCAGCAGTTCCTGCTGGCGGTCGTATTTGGCCTGGGCTTCGGCCAGGGTCTTGCCGACCACGGGCGAGACGCCGGGGAGGATCTTCAGTTCGTTGGCACCCCGACCAAACGCGGCGGCTGCGCTTTTGGTTTCTTCATAGAAGGCCAGGCCCTGGGCGATGGTGTGCTGGGCGGTGAAGATCAGTTCGCCGACCCGTGCCGCCAGGCGCTTGCCCGCCACCGAGGCGCCGGCCTGGGCCACCACCGGGTGGCCCTGGGGCGAGCGCGAAACGTTGAGCGGGCCGCGCACCTGGAAGTGCTCGCCCTGATGGTCGAGTACATGCAGTTTGTCGATATCCAGCCAGGTGCCGCTGGCCTTGTCCTGGACGAAGGCATCGTCGGCCCAGCTGTCCCACAGGCCGCTGACCACGTCGTAGAACTCTTCGGCGCGGGCGTAGCGGTCGTCATGCTCGACATGGTCCTGGCGGTTGAAGTTCTCGCCGCCGCCGAGGGAGGTCACCAGGTTCCAGCCGGCGCGGCCGCCGCTCAGGTGATCCAGCGCGGCGTACTTGCGTGCCACGTTGTAGGGCTCGTTGTAGGTGGTGCTGGCGGTGGCGATCAGGCCGATATGGCGGGTGCTGGCGGCCAGCGCCGGAGCCAGGATCAGCGGGTCCCAGCGCACGCTGTTGGGGCCGCGTTGCAGGGCCAGGTCGAGCTTGACGTCGAGGGTGTCGTTGAAGAACAGCGAGTGGAAGCGCCCGGCCTCCAGCTTGCGCGCGATGTACTGGTAGTGCTCCAGGCTCTTGAAGGTGTCCAGCGGCGCCTCCGGCAGGCGCCAGGCGCTGCCGCTGAGGGTGCCGGGAATGAACGCGCCGAGTACGAACTGGCCATGGCTCATAAGGATTCTCCTGGCGCCCGCCGAACCCGGCGGGCGCTCGTTCGGTGGGGTCAGAAGTTGTAGGCGACGCGGGTGTACCAGAAGCCGCCGTACGGATCGAAAGGCGAGATCGAGCCGAATTTGGGGAAGCCGTTGACGTCGCCGGCCGGGTAGGCGGCGTTGTCGGCGCGCACGTCGAACAGGTTGTTGGCGCCCACGGCGACGTCGAGGTTGTCGGTGACCGCATAGGCCACTTCCAGATCGGTCAGCCACTTGGCGCCGAAGGTCACGTCGTAGTTGGGGTTGGCATCGACGGCGGTGACCTTGTCGTAGCGGGTCACCGCGGCGTTCACGGTGAAGCGTTCGATCTGCCAGTTGGCGCTGAGGATCAGCTTGGTCTTGGGGTTGGCCACGGTCAGGTAGCCCTGGGCCACGCGATCGAACAGTTCCAGGTTGTTGCCGGCGGCCTTGAGCGCAGCCGGGGTCTGCTTGATGTCGTCGATCTCGGTCTTGTTGTAGTTGGCGCCCAGGCCGTACTTGACCCGGCCGAAGCGACCGTAGTCGACCCGGTAGTCGGCCACCAGGTCGATGCCGCGGGTGGTGGTGTCGGCGGCGTTGGTGAAGTACTTGATGCGGTAGCCCGGCTTGTAGCCGTTGTCGATCAGGATCTGGTCGACGCCGTTGCCGTAGAGGAAGCCGGTCAGGGCGATGCGGTCGCGGATTTCGATCTGGTAGGCGTCGAGGGTCACGCTGGCCTGGGGCAGGGGCTGCCAGGTCAGACCGAGGCTGATATTGCGCGATTTCTCCGGGCTCAGGTCCTCGGCGCCGAGGGCCTTGGCCAGTGCTGAGTCGACCCGCGCGGTCTTGGCCTCGACGAACTGCGAGACACCATTGACCACGGTGTACTGGTTGGCGGTCTGGGCGTAGGTGGACTGGGACAGCGATGGCGCGCGGAAGCCGTTGCTGACCGTGCCGCGCACGGCGAAGGTCGGGGTGAAGTCATAGCGCGCGGTGAGCTTGCCGCTGCGGGTGTTGCCGCTGCTGTCGTCGTATTTCTCGAAGCGTGCGGCGGCGCCCAGGTAGAGCTTTTCGGTGGGGTTGAAACCGAGGTCGAGGTAGCTGGCGTAGCTGTTGCGGCTGGCCTGGCCGGCGTCTTCCGGGGTCAGGGTGATCGCGCCCTGGGCGCCTACCGAGCCGGGCTGTCCGGCCAGCGGGCCGCTGGGGTAGATATAGCCGCCGTTGATCCACGACAGCGCATCGTCCGACTCGGTCTTGTAGCGCTCGTGGCGGTGTTCCAGGCCCCAGGACACCTGCAACGGTTTGCTCAGGCCGACCTCGAAGGCGCGGGTCAGGTCGAGGTTGTTGGTCCATTGGTCGAAGGTGTTGCTGTAGGTATCGAAGTGGGTCGGGCTGCTCGGGCCGAGGGAGGCGTTGAGGGTTTCGTCGGCGCCGGCCTGGCTTTTCGCGCGGCCGAAGGTGGAGCTGAGGTCCCAGTGCCACTCGGCGATTTCGCCCTTGCCGCCGGCGGCGGCCTGGTAGTCGGTCTCCTTGAGGGTATAGAAGGGCGCGGTGCCGTCCGGGTAGATCTCCGGAATGATGTTGGTCGAGTTGGGCCGGCGGTAGTTCTGCCCGCCCTTGGCATCGCGCTGGCTGAGGGTGGAGAAGGAGTACAGGGTCAGGTCGTCGCTGACCGGCAGCTCGGCGTTGTACGACAGGTTGATCGCCTTGATCTTCGGCAGGCCGTTCTTCTGCACCTCGCGGTCGGCCGTGGCGTTGCGCGGGTCGCCGGCGAAGTACAGGTTGCCGGTGGCCTCGCGGGAACGGGTGGCGGTCTGCACCGACTTGGCGTCCAGGGCGTAGTTGAAGAAGCCGCCGTTGTCGCCCAGGGCCAGGCCCTGGTTGAGGGTCTGGCGCAGATTGCCGCCGTCGCCGTTCTCGTAGTACTGGCCGTACTGGGTACTGACCGAACCGCCTTCGGCGTTGCGCTTGAGGATGATGTTGATCACCCCGGCGATGGCATCCGAGCCGTACTGCGCCGAGGCGCCGTCGCGCAGTACCTCGATATGGTCGATGGCGCTGACCGGGATCAGGTCCAGGTCCACCGGGTTGGTGCCGTAGGCGGCGGTGGAGTCGAGGTTGATCACCGAGCTGTTGTGGCGACGCTTGCCGTTGACCAGCACCAGCACGTTCGAGCCGTTCAGGCCACGCAGGCTGTAGGGGCGGGCGACGCTGTCGTTGGAGGTACCGGAGGGGCGCTGGGAAAACGACGGCAGGGTCTTTTGCAGGGCTTCGCGCAGGCTGCTGGAGCCGGTCTGTTCAAGCTGCTTGCTGTCGATCACGTCGATCGGCGCCGGGCTGCTGGTGACGGTGCGCACTTCGCTGCCGCGCGAGCCGGTGACGACCACCGTGCCGAGCGCGGTGTCGTTGTCGGCGGCCAGCGCCAGCGGGCTGAACAGGTAGCCGGCGAGCAGCGCCGGGGCCATGGACAAGGGGGTGAGTACGGACTTCATGACGGTTCCTAAGGGTTCGATTGGCAGTCAGGCCCTGGATGTGCGATCGAACGGGCTCTCATCGGTTGTTTTCACGTTTTGCAGGCATGGCCGGGCCCGCGAGAGGTCCATTGCTCCCGTGGTCTGGCGTGCCTGTCTTGCGTCCGGCGCGCGCCGGTACGGTTATGCCGCGGCGGATCCCTGGCCGCTGAGCAAGGGGGTGAAGCGTTGGTCCCAGAAGTCGCGGACCGCCAGCGGCTGGCGGATCAGGCCGCTGCTGTGGAACAGGTCGGCGATGCGTTGCTGCGCGGCGATGTCGGCTTCGCTGACCGGCAGCAGGCGACAGGGCAACTGGCGCTGGTTGAACTGTTGCAGGTACAGCTCGCGGGAAATCCCGGTCAGGGTTTCACTGCGTTCTGCCCAGGCCTCGGGGTGGTGTTCCACCCAGTCCCAGATGGCCCGCTCGCGGGCGAGGAAATCGGCGATCTGCGCCTGCTTGCCGGGCTGCTCCAGGGCCTTGGCACTGGTGGCGATCAGGTAGTTGCCGCATTGGTAGCGACTGGCCTCGTCCAGCAGTTCGCCGTCCATCTGGGTCAGGGCCTGGAGGGCGCCGATCCCGCCGCAGACCATGGCGTCGAGATGGCCGTTCTGGAAGGCGATCAGCGCATCCCGCGCCGGCATCGCCCGGGCCTGGATATCGGCTAGCTCCAGGCCGTTGTCCTTGAGCAGATTGAGCAGCAGGTAATGGGTATCGGTCGCGCGCACGAAGCTGATGCGCTTGCCCTTGAGGTCGGCGATAGAACGGATGCCGCTGCCTTTCTTGACGATCAGGCCGCTGCGGTTCTGCTCGCCCTGGTAACTGGCGATCAGCACCAGCGGATTGCCGGCGGCGCTGGCGAACAACGGCAGTACCGGGCTCATGAAGGCATAGTCGAGACTGGCGCTGGCGAAGGCTTCGAGGACCATGGCGCCGCCGGGCACATCCACCCACTCCACGGGATAAGGCGTCGCGGCTTGTCCGGCATCGCCGAGGAAGCTCGCGGCCTGGCCCTTGTAGCGCCAGACCCTCAGCGGCGTCTGGTTGCTGGCCAGGGCCGGCGCAACACCCGCGGCCAGGCCGAGCAGGGCGCTGTGGCGGAGGAAGCGGCGGCGGTGCAGATCGATCGCCATGGTCGGCTCCTCAGTCCAGCAGGTCGGGTTGTTGCGCGACGATACGGTCCCATAGCGGCAGGAAGTTCAGCCAGCCAAACAGTTCGCGCTGGGCCGGGTTGAAGCTGTCCTCGCCCAGTTCGGGAATGCGTGGCTGGCCGGCGGAATAGGCCAGCAGATGGGCACGGGCGGTGTCGTCGGCAAGGATGAAGCGCCAGGCTGCGCTCTCCACGCTCTGGCCGGTGGTCCACAGGCCGTGGTTCTGCCACACCAGCAGGTTGTTGTCGGCAAAGGTCTCGACGAAGGCCTGGGCCACCTGGTCGCGGTCCTGCAACAGAGTGCCATCGGCGTTGCGCAGGGCATGCCGGTCGAACAGCACCTGCTCGCCGACGAAGGCCGAGGACTCGGCGGTGATCGGCTGGAACAGCTGGCCGAGGGACGACCAGACCCGGCCATGGAAGCCATGCAGATGAGCGATGCCGACCACCTCCGGGCGAGCCTTTTGCAGTTCGTAGTGCAGCTCCAGGGCGCTGGTGTTGAGCAAGCCGTCGCCTTCCACCACCACGCCCTGACCATTGACCCGCAGCAGATGGCTGCTGCGGATCTGCGCGAAGGGCACGCCCAGCGGGTTGATCCAGTAATGATCGGTTTCCAGCGGATCGCGGGCGGTGAAATGCCCGGCCAGGCCGACCTCGAAGCCCAGTTCGGCAAACAGGCGATAGGACGCGGCCAGGCGCTGCTTGCGGTGCTGGCGTTCGGCGAGCGGGTCGGCGTGGGTGGTGGGGGCGCTGAGTTGCAGGCGGTGATTGTGGTTCGGCAGGCGGCTGATGCTATGGCTCATCGGGGCGTACTCGCAGGTGGCTAGGTCGGGCGCCTCCACCGTGCGAGGGGTCGGGTCTGGAAGGACTGTAGCAAGGGGCTGGGGAAGGGCAGAAATACCGTTTCGATCTATTTTTATTATTATTTTTCAGAATAAAAAATGTGATTGATATTTAAGTGTTGCATTTTCAGGTCGCGAATTTTCCGGGGTGACATAACGGGTGGGAGTGTCTGTCGGGCATAGCGAGTGCCTGTGCGGTCTCTATCCGGCCATTCAAGATGATGTCACTATGAAATCAATTTCAGCGCAAGGACCCGCGACGCGTGACTTCCCTTTCTTTTACCCGTGATCAGTTCGAATCCCTGAAAGTCTGGAACGGCCAGGTTTTCGACAAGAATGACGCAGCTCACCGACAAGCCTACAGCCAACAGCGTGAGGCCTATAACGCGACCAAACTCTGGGCGAAGGCGCTACAGCAAAAGCTCTTTCCGAATAGCATCGGCCCCAGGGTCATCCGTAAACCAACTGCCCAGTGGAGCCAGAAGTTTCTTGGCTACAACTGGGCACGCATCTATCCGCGTCCTGATGCCCCACCAGGGCTGGCCTACACCGTCGGTATGGATGCTGATCACGGCTTTGTCGTCAAGATCGATCTGGTCGATACGAAGATCACCGATCCCAACCTGCGGTCGCGTTACCAACAGCTGCGCGGACCGATGGGCGCTTCGCCCGTGGTTGCGCTGCTGCCCGCCGAAGCGGGGTTGAAACTTGGTTTTGAGGCGCTCGTCGAGTGGAGCGCTGCGGCAATTGAAAACTTTGGTATTGGATACGACAAGATGGCTGAGCAATTAGGGTTGGTCACCACGCTGAGTACGGTCGAGGTGCTGGGGCATTTTCAGGTCTGTGAGGACTTCAGAAAACGGCAACCGAACTGGAGTGCTGAAACGACAGGGTTGTTCGTGCGCTTGGCCATTGCAGTGCATGAGTTGGGGTTGGACTGGTGGGCTACCAGGACCACCAACGTCCAACTGGTCTTCGGCGAGAAAAACCAATCGAGCAAATCAGTACAGATAGGGAAGCTGTTTGTGCAAGACGATAGGGTTTCCATGAGCTGGACGCCTTTCGACACGCAGGTCGGCAAATCTCCGCGCAGTGTGCTGGATGATGAGATGGTTCGGTTTTTTGAACAGGCAAACGCCGAAAGGAAAAATAACCCCAAGAACACTTATCGGGTCGGGCGCGTTGCTCGTTGGCCTGACGCTTACGGTAGCGAAGAAGGCGACGTTGTCGACGAAACTCAACATCCACCTGCATCGGCTGCACCGGCAGTGATCCGCCCTCGCAACCAGATCTATTTCGGCCCTCCCGGTACCGGTAAGACCCTCACGCTGCAAACCTTGCTGGCGGAGCAATACACCTCGAACGACAAGACCAAGCGCTACGAATTCGTGACCTTCCACCAGTCCTACGGCTACGAGGAGTTTGTCGAAGGGTTGCGTCCGGTGCTGTCCGGCGACGACAAGGCGTCGCTTGATAACGACACGACTGCCGATACCTCGGCTGAGGTCCGCTACACGATCAAGGCAGGCGCTTTCCGCCGTTTGTGCGAAAAGGCCAGGAGCGACGGACAGCGGCGCTACGCGATGGTCATCGACGAAATCAACCGCGGCAATATCAGCAAGATCTTCGGCGAGCTGATCACCCTGATCGAGGTCGATAAGCGCGAAGGTGCAGAGCATGCAGTGACCTTGACATTGCCCTACTCGGACGAGCCATTCAGTGTGCCTTCCAACGTTGACGTGATTGGCACGATGAACACGGCCGACCGCTCCCTGGCCTTGGTCGATACCGCGTTGCGCCGGCGTTTCGAGTTTATCGAGCTGATGCCGGACGCTTCCACGCTGGAAGGGGTGGTGGTATCGCAGGCAGGACATGGCATCGATATCAAGCTTTTGCTCGAAGTGCTCAATAAACGCATCGAAGTGCTGTATGACCGTGACCACACCATAGGGCACGCCTATTTCCTTCCGCTGAAAGGGATGGAATCCGGCGAGGCATTCAAGGCGCTGGCCAATATCTTCCGGATGCGCATCATTCCGCTGCTGGAGGAATACTTTTTTGACGACTGGCAGAAGATCCGCCTGGTTCTGGGCGATAACCAGAAACGCGACGAGGCGACCCAGTTTGTCCGCGAGGAGCAAGGTTCCAGCGGGCTGTTCGGGTCGAATCACGACCTCGATGAGTACGCCTTGCGGCCACGCTACTCGTTGAGCTCGGCGGCGTTCGATGATCCGCGGGCCTATATCGCTATCTACGCGAAGGCGAGTGAATGAAGCCGTTGCAGATTTTCGAGTTCGACAAGCTGACCGAGGCAGGCGAGGGCGACACCGCTGTCCCGTCCCGGGTCTTCGCCTGGCTGGAGGAGCAATGCCTGAATATCAAGGAGGGTACGCCGGCGTGGTTGAAGCTGACCCGATACGGCAGGCGGCGCGCGATCCAGGTGTGCAGTTACGTTGGGGTGCTGCGCGCGCCTTGCGGTTTTCAGATCGAGGTCCTGCCCAAGATCGGCCGCCATTCGTGTGCAGATTCCGCCCGCAGGAAACTGATCGAGATGCTCAAATGCCTGCGCGGCTTCCGTCATGTCAGGACGCAAGCCGCACAACTGCGTACCGAGCATATGCCGCTGCTCGAAGTCTTCCTGCAGCAGTTTCTCGCGGCTGTCGCCCAGGTCGTGCAACGAGGGTTGCGCAGCGACTACAGCACCCGGCAGGAGAACCTGTTCACGCTGCGCGGCAAGCTGCAGGTGGCGCGGCATCTATCGCAGAACCTGTTGCGCCGCGAGCGCTTCTTCACCGAATACGACGAGTTCACCCAGGACCGTGCAGAAAACCGTCTGATCCACGCAGCACTGCGCAAAACCCTGGGCATGAGCAGGGCAGCGGCCAATCAGCGATTGGCGCGAGAGTTGTCTTTCGTGTTCGCCGATGTGCCGGTGTCGGTCGACGTCACCCAGGACCTCGCGCGTATTCGCCTTGGGCGGGGTATGAGCTATTACGAGCCGGCGCTGGACTGGGCAAGGTTGATCCTTGAAGGTGACAGTCCGCTGACCGGCGCCGGCAAAAGCAATGCGCCTTCACTGTTGTTTCCCATGGATGCTCTGTTCGAGGCCTATGTTGCCAAGCACCTGGCACAGCAGCTCAGGGCGGGTTTCGAGTTGCATCCCCAGGTCAACCGGCATCATCTGGTCAGCCATCGGAAGCAGGATTGGTTCCGTCTGAAACCCGACCTGGTGGTCGTCCGGGGATCGCGGACGCACCTGGTGCTGGACACGAAATGGAAACTGCTGGACAGCACCAAGGGCAATGGCCGTGACAAGTATCTGTTAAGCCAGGCCGACTTCTACCAGTTGCATGCCTACGCGCATCTCTATCTGAAGGACGCCGGGAGTGTGGTCTTGATCTACCCGAGCACCGAGCTGTTCAACAAGCCTTTGCCGGTCTTCGATTTCAGGAGCTCCGACGGGTTGAAGCTCTGGGTCCTCCCGTTCTGCCTGACTGACCGCCAATTGGTGTTGCCGAAGGAGACGGAGCTTAGTGAGTACTTGACGTGTGCTGGCTCTTAGAACAACAGGTTATTTATCGGTGTTGACCAGGACTGCGAGCACCACTTGGCCAGGGATGGTATCCGGTCCCAGTGGCACTTGATTTCTCGGCGCGCAGGGAATTTTCAGCGGTTCATGACGGTCTTTCCCAGCATCAAGGCGATCGGATATCGTCACCGGGCATCGTTCCCGCCCGCCGCTGTGAGGCCCGTCATGAATCCACAACCTGGTGCGCCCGATGCGGGCGATGCCCTCGAACGTCTTCAACTGGCCCTGGACTCCGGGGCCATTACCGGAACCTGGGTCTGGGACATCCCCAACAACAGCGTTACCGCCGACCAGCGCTTTTCCCGGGCCTTCGGTCTGCCCGCGGAGCGCTGTCGGGCCGGGATTCCGATCGAGGAGGCCTTTACCTCGATTCATCCGCAGGACCTTGAGCGGGTGGCTGCCGAGATCAAGCGCACGATGCACCAGGGTGGAGTGTTTCGCTGCGAATACCGGGTGCGCCAGGAGGATGGCTGCTATCGCTGGATCGAGGCCAGCGGGCATTGCGAACTGAACGATGCAGGGCTGCCGGTACGTTTTCCCGGCGTGCTGATCGATATCGAATCACGGCGGGCGGCCGAGGCCGAACGCGACCGCATGTCGGCCCTGCTGCGCACTTTCGCCGCCGCCGTTCCCGGGGTGGTGTATGCCAAGGACCTGGAGGGCCGGATTCTCGTCGCCAACCACGGCACCACTGAGCTGATCGGCAAGCCGCCCGAGTTCTACCTCGGCAAGACCGATCTGGAACTGCTCGAAGACAAGGACCAGGCCCGCCAGGTCATGGCCACCGACCAGCGCATCATGCATGGCGGCAAGGCCGAGCAGATCGAGGAGCGGGTGGACATGCCCGATGGCACGGCGGCGATCTGGCTGTCGGTGAAGGCGCCGCTGCTGGATGACACGGGGGCTGTCATGGGACTGATCGGCTCGTCCATCGATGTCACCGCAAAGAAAGCCGCCGAAGAGGCGCTGCTCAATCTCAACCGCACCCTGGAGACGCGGATCGGCGAGGCGCTGGCCGAGAACGAAGCGGCCCAGGCGGCCCTGCGCCAGGCGCAGAAGATGGAAGCCGTCGGCCAGCTCACCGGCGGCATTGCCCACGACTTCAACAACCTGCTGGCCGGCATCACCGGCAGCCTGGACCTGATCAAGCTGCGCCTGGCCCAGGGCCGTACCGCGGACCTGGAGCGCTATGTGGCGGTGGCCCAGGGCGCTGCGCAACGGGCGGCGGCCCTGACCCACCGCTTGCTGGCCTTTTCGCGCCAGCAGACGCTGCTGCCGGTGCCCACCGATATCAATGCCCTGGTTGGCGGTATGGAGGAACTGATCCAGCGCACCGTGGGGCCGACCATCGATGTTTCGGTGCAACTGGATGCGCAATTGAACACCTGCCTCGTCGATCCCGCCCAGGTGGAAAACGCCTTGCTCAACCTGTGCATCAATGCCCGCGATGCCCTGCGCGGTGGCGGCGACCTGCGCATCAGGACCTTCGACCAGCAGGGCGGCGCGGAGGAGTTGCCGCCGGGCAACTACCTGACCATCGCGGTGGAGGACAACGGCAGCGGCATGAGCCCGCAGGTGCTGGCCAAGGCCTTCGAACCGTTCTTCACCACCAAGCCGGTCGGTGCCGGTTCTGGGCTTGGGCTGTCGATGATCTACGGCTTTGCCCGGCAGTCGGGCGGGCAGGTCAGGATCGAATCGGAGGAGGGCAAGGGCACGCGGGTGTTCCTGTCGCTGCCGAGCAGGGAGGTGGCGGTTGCCACGCCGCAGTTCGAGCGGACAGCGGATGCGCCGCCGGCCAGCACCTGCGGGGGCACGGTGCTGGTGGTCGAGGACGAACCCTCGGTGCGCGCCTTTGTCAGCGAAAGCCTGGCGGGGCATGGCTACGGGGTGATCGAGGCGGCGGACAGCAAGGCGGGCTTGCGCTTGTTGCAGTCGGATATCCCGATCGACGCACTGGTGACCGATATCGGCTTGCCGGGTGGCATGGACGGGCACCGGATGGTCCTGGAAAGCCGGGCGGCGAGGCCGGGGTTGCCGGTGCTGTTCATGACCGGGTATGCGAAGCCGGAGGTGCTGGACAACTCGCCGCTGGACGCACTGGTATTGACCAAGCCGTTTGCGCTGGAGGCGTTGCTCACTAGTGTGGATGTATTGCTCAAGCGTTAGGGGCAGTGGTGCACCCGGCAGCCAGGTGCATTACAGGCTGGCGTCAATGACAGCACTCATGCCTAGTTTCGCCTCCGTCATAGCGGTCATGGTGCCTGACCCAATCCATCGTCCCTTCTTCATTGCGTCCCTTGGGCATCAGGTCGAGGAAGTTGTAGGTGCCGACCAGGATATCCAGGCCCCGGGCATAGCTGGAGTAGGTGTGGAAGATGTCCCCGGCGGCGTCCCGGTAGAACACGCTGAGCCCCGGCAGCTCGGTTTCGCTGCCGCTGTAGGGTTCGTAGTTGTACTCGCCATCCTCGGCGGCGGGGGTGACGCCGAAGTCCCGGTTGAAGCTGCTGCCATGGGACGACACCCAGGTGAACTTCCAGCCCATGCGCCGGCGAAACGCCTGGAATTCGGGGTAGGGCGCCCGCGATACCGCCACCAGCGAGACATCGTGATGGGCCAGGTGCAGGTTGGCGCCGTCGAAGTGATCGGCGAGGAACGAGCAACCCGGACAGCCTTCCTCCCAACCGTCGGCGAACATGAAGTGGTAGACCAGCAACTGGCTGCGCCCGGCGAACAGGTCGTCCAGGCCCAGGGCGCCGTCCGCGCCTTCGAAGCGATAGTCCTCCTCGACCTTGACCCATGGCAGGGCGCGGCGGGCAGCGCTGAGCTCGTCGCGCTGGTGGGTAAAGGCTTTCTCGTGCAGCAGTAGCTGGCGCCGGGCGCCGAGCCATTCGCGGCGGGTCACCACCGGGTGCTTGCGATCGTTGTTCATGCCGCTGTCTCCGTGGGGGTGTCCTTGTAGTCGTCTGGTGCTGCCAGCAATCGACAACCCGGCCGGAAAATCTTCATGAAAGCGACGAGCGGGGTGCTTCCGGCGCCGATCAAACATTGATAGCATCCGGCCACTTTTATGTGATGTCGTTCTCAGTTTTCCTGGCCTGACCATGGCCCGGTCTTGTCACGATGGCCCGCCGGGCCGCCACTGACCGACGGCGTTCACGTTCTGTGAACAGCAGCCGATACTCCAATTGAAACAATCCAGACCTTTACAGGGACGTAGCGAATGAAGCAGGCAGTTTGGTGGGCGGCGTTGGCCTTGATCGGTGGTATGGCACAAGCCGCGACCGAGAGCGATCCATTGCTCGATGGCGCCACCTCCAGCGGCGGTAGCGAGGTACGTGGCGTGCTGCGCGCCCGCTCCCAGGCCGTGCTGGCCAGCGAACTCTCGGGCCGGGTCACGGAAATCCCTTTCACCGAAGGCCAGTCGTTCAGCAAGGGCGATGTGCTGGTGCGCTTCGATTGCAGTGCCTACCAGGCCCAGGCCAATGCGTCCGCCGCCGCCGTGCGCGCCGCTCGTGAAGAGCTGCGCAACAAGCAGCAACTGGCCGCGCTGAACTCGGTAGGTCGCTTCGAAGTGTCCCTGGCCGAGGCACGCCAGGCCCAGGCCCAGGCCGAGGCCCAGGTGTACCAGGTGCAGGTGCAGCGTTGCCAGATCAAGGCGCCGTTCGATGGTCAGGTGGTCCAGCGTCGGGTCCAGGCCCACGAGAGCGTGGCCAGTGGCGCGCCATTGCTGGAGATCGTCGACAACCGCTCCCTGGAAATCCATCTGCTGGTGCCGTCGAGCTGGATCGGCAAGCTCAAGCCGGAACAGACCTTCAGCTTTGTCCCCGATGAAACCGGCAAGCCCATCGATGTGGTGATCAAGCGCCTCGGCGCGCGCATCGACGAAGGCAGCCAGACCCTGCTGCTGATCGCCAATGTCCCGGCCAATACCCCGGGCCTGCTGGCCGGCATGAGTGGTACCGCGCGCTTCCCGGAGCCTAAATGAACGCTCCCGTTCCCGGCGCCCTCGAACAACTGCTGGCGCATTACCTGAAGCTGGAGCGCCAGGCCCGGTCCGCGCCCTCGGTGGAGGAGCTGGCCTTCAGCATGGTCAACGACAGCCAGGCGCTGTTCGGCTACCGCCACGGGGCGTTGCTGATCACCGGCAAGGTGCGGGCGTTGACCGGTATCAGCTCGGTGGAGCCGAATGCGCCGTTCGTGGTGTTCATCGAACGGGTTGCTGCGCGCCTGGCCGCCAGCGAGCGTTTCGCCTTGCCGGGGCCGGTGCCGCCGCAGGACCTGGACCAGGCCAGCCGCGATGACTGGCAGGCGCTGTCGGCCCCGCATGCCTTCTGGCTACCGTTGAAGGATCGCCAGGACGAAGTGTTCGGCGGCCTCTGGCTGGCCCGTGACATGCCCTGGAACGACGCCGAGCAAGCCCTGCTGGCACAACTGGGCGATTGCTACAGCCACGCCTGGCGCGCCCTGCAACCGGGCAAGCCATGGCGGCTGCGCTGGCCGGCGCGGACCCGTTGGGCCCTGGCCGCTGTTTTGTTGCTGGTGCTGCTGGTGCCGGTGCGCCAGTCGGTGCTGGCCCCGGCCGAAGTCGCACCGCGCAATGGTCAGGTGGTGGCGGCGCCGCTGGACGGCGTGGTGGCCGAGTTCCGGGTCAAGCCGAACCAGCCGGTCAAGGCCGGCGAGGTGCTGGTACGTTTCGATGCCACCACCCTCAAGGCCCAGGCCGATGTCGCCGAGCGCACCCTGGGCGTTGCCGAAGCCGAGCTCAAGGCCAATACCCAGCGGGCGTTTTCCGATGCTGACTCGAGCGCACGCATCGACCTGCTGGCGGCCCGGGTCGAGCAGAAACGTGCCGAACGCGATTACGCCCGCGATCTGCTGGCGCGCAGCGAGGTGCGTGCCGAGCGCGATGGCCTCGCCGTCTTCGCCGACGCCCAGCGTTTCATCGGCAAGCCGATGCGCACGGGCGAGCGACTGATGGAAATCGCCGATCCGGCCCAGGCCGAGTTGCGCATCGAGTTGCCGGTGGCGGATGCCATCGGCCTGGAGAAGGGCGCCGAGGTGGCCTTGTTCCTCGACAGCGATCCGCTTAACCGGCACAGCGCCGTGCTGGAGCGAGTGGCCTACCAGGCGCAGAACACCCCGGCCGGGCAGTTGGCCTATCGCCTCGATGCCCGCTTCGACCAGGCGCCGCCGCGCATCGGCTTGCGCGGCACCGCCAAGGTCTTCGGCGATCGTGCGCCGCTGGCCCTGTACCTGCTGCGCCGGCCGCTGGCGGCCCTGCGCCAGGCGGTAGGCCTGTGATGCTGCCGGCGCTGCGCCCGGACCTGCAGCTCTCGGTGGGCGCGCCGGGGCTCGACGGTTCGCCGCAATGGACCCTGGCCGATCCGCTGCGCGGACGCTACTTCAAGCTCGGCGCACCGGCCATGCGCCTGCTGCGCCACTGGGACCTGGGGGATCCGCAGCGGGTGCTGAACGCGGCCAACGGCGAGCCGGGCATGCCCTTGACCGGCGCGGCAGTAGAGGAGTTGCTGCGCTTTCTGCGCGGGCATGACCTGGTCAGCGCGGTGGATGCCGAGCAGCGGGCCAGCTATGCCGGAAAGGCCGCAGCACAGCGCCAGGGGCTGTGGACCCAGGTCCTGCATAAATACCTGTTCTTCCGCATTCCACTGTGGCGCCCGGATGCCTTCCTCAACCGCACCTGGCCCTGGCTGGAGCGCCATGGTCCGAACCTGCTGCGCTTCGGCCTGCCGACCGTGCTGCTGCTCGGCCTGTTCCTGGTGATGCGCGACTGGGAACGCTTTCTCTCGACCTTCCCTCATTTGTTGAGCCTGGGCGGCATGGCGGCCTTCGCCATCGCCCTGGGCTTCGCCAAGCTTTGCCATGAATTCGGCCATGCCTACATGGCCAAGCGCGCCGGCTGCCGGGTGCCGAGCATGGGCGTGGCATTCATGGTCCTGCTGCCGATGCTCTATACCGACGTCAGCGACGCCTGGCGCGTGCAGGACCGTCGCACCCGCCTGCTGATCGGTGCCGGTGGCGTGCTCGCCGAACTGCTGCTGGCCTGTATTGCCCTGCTGGCCTGGTCGCTGTTGCCGGACGGGGCAGGGCGCACGGCGGCCTTCATGCTGGCAAGTGCCACGTGGATCACCACCCTGGCGATCAACGTCAATCCGCTGATGCGCTTCGACGGCTATTTCCTGCTCAGCGACCTGTGGGGCGTCGACAACCTGCAAGGCCGGGGTTTCGCCCTGGGCCGCTGGCACCTGCGGGAGTGGCTGTTCGGCTACGGCGAGCCGATGCCCGAACGCTGGTCGCCGAAGCTGCGCCGGCGCTTGCTGTGCTGGAGCTACGCCTCATGGATCTGGCGCGCGGTGCTGTTCTTCGGGATCGCCCTGGCGGTGTATCACCTGTTCTTCAAGGTGCTCGGCATCTTCCTGATGATGGTCGAGCTGGTCTGGTTCATCGGTTTGCCGGTGTGGCGCGAGTGGCAGCATTGGTGGAAACACCGGGACAAGGCGCAGCCGCGCAAGGTGCTGTTGCTTGGGGGCGCTCTGGCCGGCTTGCTGGCATTGCTGATCGTGCCCTGGCGCAGCGGCGTGGAAGTGCCGGCGATGCTCGAAGCTGCGCGTTTCAGTGCGTTGCATGCGCCGGCGGCGGCGCAGGTGCGCGAGGTGCTGGTCAAGGATGGTCAGCAGGTCGAGGCCAACCAGGTGCTGGTGACTCTGGCCTCGCCTGACCTGGAAGCGCGCATGACCATCGGTCGACGCGACATCGAGATCCTCCAGTTGCAACTGCGGCGCCAGTCCGGGCGCAGCGAGACGGCTGCCGATACCGGCATCCTCGAACAGCGCCTGGCCGAGGCAGTGGCCGAGTACCGCGGCCTGGCGGCCCAGCGCGAGCGCCTGGTGCTGCGAGCGCCCCATGCCGGGACGGTGCGTGATCTGGCGGATAACCTCAGCCCCGGGCGTTGGGTCGGTGCCGAACTGCCGCTGGCGCAGATTGCCGACGGCGGCCTGCGCCTGCGCGGCTATGTGGCCGAGGCCGATCTGTGGCGGGTGGCGCCCGGGGTCGAGGGGCATTTCGTCGCCGACGACGTGCTGCGCGACTCGTTGCCGGTGACCTTGGCTACAGTGGATGCCAATGGCGTGGCGTATATCGATCAGGAGGCACTGATTTCCGACCATCACGGCCCTATTGCGATTCGCCGTGACGAAGAGAAAAGGGCACAGCCGTTGCAAGCCCAATATGGTGCGCAATTCCAGCTCGAAAACAGTGCGCCAGTAGAGGTTTCGCACCCTGTACGCGGCCTTGTGGTGCTCAGTGGCAAGAGTGAATCGCTGCTGTCTGCGGCATGGCGACGTATGGCTGCAATTGGTGTAAGAGAAAGCGGATTTTAGTAGTGCGATTGTAAGACAGTTGCGGTAATCTGCTGTCAATGCGCCATGCAAGTAAGCGTGACGTTGCACACAATAAAAGTTAGTTCACTAAGTTATTCACCACAGTCTTCACACAGGGATGTTCGCATTGATGTCGAAGGACGCCGTGACCCTCCGTGCCCTGCATTCAGACGATATGGCCTTTATCGAGCGCCTGTTTGCCGGGTCGCGCGCCGAGGAGATGTCCCATACCGGCTGGCCGGCAGAACAGATTGCGGCATTTCTCAGTCAGCAGTTCAATGCTCAGCACACTTACTATCAAGCCCATTATTCCGATGGGGAATTATTGATCATCGAACTTGATGGCCAGCCTATTGGCCGTCTTTATATGTTCTGGGGGGAAACCACCCTCAATCTCATCGATATCACCCTGTTGCCCGAATTCCAGGGGCGGGGTATCGGTTCCGGCCTGATCGAAGCGCAATTGCGCCGGGCCGATGATCTAGGTCTGAAGGTCGAACTTTTTGTCGAGTACTACAACCCGGCGCAGCGGCTGTATGGCCGACTGGGCTTTTATGTCTGCGGCGATTCCGGGGTCTACCTGAAGTTGCGCCGCGACGCCCGCCTTGATTCCAGGAAAGTCTCATGAGCGACCCGATCAGCAACGCCATCCCCAGCCTGCAGGAATTGCGTGACGCCGACCCCGATGGCTTCGTGCTGCAGGTGGGCGCCGACCAGGGCCTGAAAGTCAGCCTGCTGGACGTGCGCGAAGGCGTGGCCATGAACCGCAGGTATGAGTGCTATTCGCTGGCACTGGCCTTGCCCCTCGGGGTCCAGCTGCCGCAAGCGGTGTTCAACCTGTATGGCCCCGGCCGCGAGCAGCCCTGGGCGCTGATGATGAGCCCGGTGTTGCCCGAACCCGATGGCCGCCATGTACTTGAAGCGGTTATCCATCGCGACCGTCCTGCGGTCGACGAAGCTCTCTGATTCGCAGTAATCCAACCACGCAAGTCAACAAAAGGAAGCGTCTGATGGCTGATCCATATCTGGGCGAAATCAGGATGGCCGGGTTCAACTTCAACCCGTACGGCTGGGCGTTGTGCCAGGGCCAGATCGTACCGCTGAGCCAGAACACTGCGTTGTTTGCCCTGCTGGGCACTGTGTACGGTGGGGACGGTGTAAGCACCTTCGCCCTCCCGGACCTGCGCGGCCGTACTCCGGTAGGCCAGGGCCAGGGCCCGGGCCTGTCGCCTTACGAAATCGGTGAAAAAGGCGGCACCGAGTCGGTTACCCAACTGACCAGCAACATGCCGATGCACACTCACGCGGTGCAAACGACCGTCACCAGCACGCTTGGCGCCACCAGCACGGCTCAGGTGGTGAATGCCGATGCCAGCAGCGCCACCCCGATTGCCGGCGGTTGCCTGGGTATCGCCAACGACGGTGGTGGCAACACCTTCCAGATCTACCACAGTGGCAAGGACAACAACGGCAACCCGTTGCCGCGCGTCGACCTGGCCTCGCAGCCCGTCACCCTGACCGGCGGCGTCGGTGTGACTGCTGTTGCTGGAGTGACGGGTAGCAGCCTGCCTTCTTCGATCCTCAGTCCCTACCTTTCGGTGAACTTCATCATCGCGATGCAGGGCATCTTCCCGTCGCGCAACTAACAGCTACAACCGGCGGTGCCCCAGGGCACCGCCACTTTTTTGACCGCGTTGCCCAGGTCGGCAGCGCGGTGACCCACCAGGAGGTGCAGCATGAAATTCATCGAACGACTCTCGCGCAAGTCCAGCCAACAGCCGCAGCCCGCCGAGCCGGGCCAGGCCCCGCTGCTGATGGCGCTTGAACCGCGGATCATGTTCGATGCGTCCGTGGGCGTGGTCGCCCAGGATGCTGCGGCGCAGACCACTGCCGACGCGGCCAAGGACAGCACCTCCGACAGCGATACCAGCACTCCCGCAGCCGCGGCCGAAACGTCGAGCCAGCAACAAGGCACGCAACGCCACGAGGTGGTGTTCGTCGATGGCCAGGTCAGCAATGTCGGGCAGTTGCTCGAAGGCCTGCCGGCCAATGCCGAAGTGGTGGTGCTCGATCCGGACAAGGACGGCCTGCAGCAGATGGCCGACTACCTCAAGGGCCGTGAAAACCTCGATGCCATCCACCTGCTGTCCCACGGCGCCGACGGCACCGTGCAACTGGGCAACGTCTGGCTGGCCAGCAGCAACCTGGCCGAGCACCGTGCGGCGCTGGAGAGCATCGGCGCGGCGCTGAAGGCCGATGGCGACCTGATGATCTATGGCTGTGACGTGGGGCAGGGCGACAAGGGCCAGGCGTTCCTCGACGAACTGGCCTCGATCACCGGTGCCGACGTGGCCGCCTCGCTGGACGACACCGGCTCTGCGGCCCTGGGTGGCAACTGGACCCTGGAGCGCAGCAGCGGCACCATCGAGACCGCGGCCCTCAGCGTCAGCGGCTACGACAGCCTGATGGCGGTGGCCTATTCCGGAGTTACCGTTGCCACGGCGCCCGTGCTGGGCACCACCAGCAACCTGATGAAATACGTGGTCGGTGATTTCAACGGCGACGGTCGCGCCGATATCCTCTACCAGGCCGCAGGCGCCTCAGGCGCCTGGAGCTATGCAGAGAGCAACTCCAATGGCACCTTCACCATCTATACCCAGTCCAACTCGATATTCAACGGTCTGGCCCTGACCGATGCCTCCACCGGCGGCATCAACTATCACGCCGGGGACTTCAACGGTGACGGCCGTATCGACCTGCTGATGGCCCCCATCAGCGGCCCGAACATGACGCTGTTCCTCAATACCGGTTCGGGGTTCACCGGCCAGACGGTGGCCGGTCCGTCCTTCGGCACCAGGACATTGGTAGGCGATTTCAATGGCGATGGCGCCCTCGATATCCTCTACCAGACCGCCGGCAGCGCCTCGACCTGGTCCCTGGCGCTGAACAATGGCAGCAGCACGCCAAGCTTCTCCACCGTCACCGGGATCAGCCTGCCCGACTTCAACGCCTACAACTACAAGGCGGCGGATGTGGATGGCGACGGCTGGACCGACTTGATCTTCGTCGGCGGTGGCGTGCAGATGCGGTATTACCGCAACAACAACGGTACGTTCGTCGACATGACCGCCTCGTCTGGCCTGCCGACCCCGAGCGTGACCCGGGCGATCGTGGCCGACTTCGATGGCGATGGTGACGCCGACATCCTCTACCAGACCGGTGCCAACGGTTCGAACTTCCACTATGTGCGCAACGACAACGGCACCTTCGTTGATCTCGACCAGGCCTCTTCGCCCTTTGCCAGCGTGACCTTGCCCGACATGAGCTACTCGCAGTTCCGCGTCGGCGACTTCGATGGCGACGGCGATCTCGACCTGTTCTCGCCTTCCTCGACGACCGCTAGCTCGCAAATCTTCTACCAGAGCGGCAGCCTGCCCAAGCTGGTCAGTTCCACCCCGGCCGACAACAGCCTGACCGTCACGCCGAGCGCCAACATCACCCTGACCTTCGATCAGTCGGTGAACAAGGGCACGGGCAACATCTATATCGTGCGCACCAGCGACAACCAGATCATCCAGACCATCGACGTGACCACCAACGCGGTCACTGGCAGCGGCACCACCTGGACCATCGACCCGCCGGCCGACATGGTCGATGGTGTGGCCTATGCCGTGCGTATCGACAGCAAGACCTTCGCCAATGCCAATGGCCAGGTCTACAAGGGCATCCAGAACAACACCGCGCTGAATTTCACCGTGGCTGCCGTGGCGGCGCCGGTGATCAGCAACCTCAATGGCGACACCGTCTCCTACACCGAAGGCGGCACCGATACCCGTATCGACCAGAACGGCAACGCCACCGTCACCGATGCCGACAGCGCCAACTTCAACGGCGGCAACGTCACCGTGACCATCAGCAACAACGGTGTGGCTAGCGAAGACGTGCTGTGGATCGTCAGCGATGGCAACAGCGCCGGGCAGATCGGCGTCAGTGGCAACAACATCAGCTATGGCGGCGTACTGATCGGCACCTACACTGGCGGTACCCTGGGCAGCGCCCTGGTCGTCAGCCTCAACAGCGCCGCGACCCCGGCAGCGGTGACGGCGCTGCTGCACAACATCAGCTACCGAAACAGCAACAATATCGACCCCGGCACCGCCACCCGCACGGTGCAGGTCACCATCAACGATGGTGCTGGCGGGACCAGCGCAATCTCTTCGGTGGCCCTCAGTGTCCTCTCGGTGAATGACGCCCCGACCCTGACTTCCACCGGTTCCAACCCGACCTATACCGAGGGCGGCTCGGCCGTGCAGTTGTACAGCGGCACCATCATCAGCACCATCGAGTCCGGCCAGTTCATCAACCGGATCCAGGTGCGGGTCAGCGACCTGGCCAACGGCAGCTCGGAAAAACTGGTTGTCGACGGCGTGGACGTCAACCTGACCAACGGTTTCGGCACCACCACGATCAACAACAACCTGGGTATCTCGGTGACGGTGATCGGCAACGTCGCCACCGTCAACATCACCAATGCCAGCATCTCGGTTTCGGCGGCGCAGGCCATCGTCGATGGCCTGGCCTATCGCAACGACAGCCAGAATCCGTCCGGCGCCTCGCGTACCGTGAGCCTTTACACCGTTCGTGACAGCGGCGGCACCGCCAATGGCGGCGTTTCGTCGACCACGCTGTCGATTGACAGCGTGGTGAGCCTGGTCGCGGTGAACAATGCGCCGACCCTGTCCGGCGGCCCCTATTCGTTCACCGATACCAACGAAGACACCACCACCCCTGGCGTGCTGGTCTCCACCGTCATCGCCGCAGCTACCTATGCCGATGTGGATTCGGGCGGCCTCTCCGGCATCGCCATTACCAACACCGGCGGTAGTGGCACCTGGCAGTACTCCACCGACAACACCACCTGGACCGACTTCGGCGCGATCTCCAGCTCGTCCGCCTTGCTCCTGACCTCCAGCACCTACGTGCGCTACATCCCGAACGGTGTCAACGCCGAAAGCGTTGGCTTCACCTACCGCGCCTGGGACCAGACCAGCGACTCGGCCTCGGTCAACGGTATACGCGGGCTTGCCGACACTACCGCCAACGGTGGCAGCACCGCCTTTTCCACTGGTACCGCCACGGCCTCGCTGACGGTCACCGCGGTCAACGATGCGCCGGTGTTGACCCCGGCAGCGCCGACCTTGACCGGATTGACCGACACCTCCACCGCCAACGCCGGTAACCTGGTCAGTGACTTGACCGGTGGTGTCACCGATGTCGATACCGGTGCGCTGCAAGGGGTTGCCATCACCAGTCTGACCGCCACCTATGGCAAGTGGCAGTTCAGCACCGATAGCGGCGGTACCTGGCAGGATATCGGCACGGTCTCCACCAGCGCGGCGCTGGTGCTGCGCTCGACCGATCGGGTTCGCTTCCTGCCCGACGGCGTCAACGGCGAAACCGCGACCATCACCTACAAGGCCTGGGACCGCACCACCGGCACCCAGGGGACCAAGGTCGACACCACGACCTCAGGCGGCACCTCGGCCTTCTCCACGGCCAGCGACACCGCCAGCGTTACCGTCACCGCGGTCAACGACCGGCCTGTTCTCACCCCGAGCGGTGGCAACGTGAGCTGGACCGAAGGCAACAACGTGACGTCTACCCCGGTGGTGGTCGATTCGGGCCTGGTGATTGCCGACCCGGACGGTCCGAACCCAAGCAGCGCCATCGTCCGCGTCTCCAACTACTACAACGGTCAGGACGTGCTGGCGCTGGTTTCCAATCCGGCGACCATGGGCAATATCGTCTCCAGCTGGGACCCGACCACCGGCACCCTGACCCTGACCTCCGCCGGCAACCTGGCGACCCTGGCGCAGTTCCAGGAAGCCCTGCGCGCGGTGACCTACAACAACAACTCGGACGCGCCGACGGTAGTTACCCGCACCGTGCAGTTCCAGGTCACCGATGGTGGCAGCCTGGCCTCGGTGTTCGTCGCCCGGAACGTGACCATCACCTCGGTGGACGACTCGCCGACCATCAGCGCGCCGGTGAGCCTGTCGGTGACCGAGGACGTTGCCTCGGTGCTCGACCAGATCGTTATCGGCGACGTCGATTCGACTAGCGCCAACGTCACCTTCAGCGTGGCCAGCGGCAGCCTCGGCGCGATCGGCGGCAGCGGCGTGACCGTGGGCGGCTCGGCGTCGGCACTGATCCTCAGTGGCAGCATCGTCGACATCAACGCTTTCATCGCTGCCGGCAAGCTGAACTACACCACTGCGGCCAACGCCACGGCCAACGTGACCCTGGGCATCAGTGTCAGCAACGGCAGCGTGTCCGATGCCAGCGGCAGCGTGACCCTGCAGGTCGCGGCGGTGAACGATGCACCGGTGGTCACGGTGCCGGTCAGCATCGGCGTGACCGAGGACGTCGCCGGCGCGGTCACCGGCATCAGCTTCAGCGATGTCGATGCGGGCAGCGGCCAGGTGATCGCCACCTTCTCGGTGCCCAGCGGCACCCTGAGCGCCATCGGCGCCAGTGGCGTGGTGGTCGGCGGAGACGGCACCGGCACTCTGACCCTGAGCGGCACCCTGGCCGATATCAACGCCTTCATCGCCGGCAGCAACCTGTCGTTCAAGACCGCGCAGGACTCCACCACCAACGTGGTCATGACCGTGTCGATCAACGACAACGGCAACACCGGTGGCCCGGCGCAGACAGACAGCAAGACCCTGACCATCAACGTCAGTGCGGTGAACGACGCACCGGTCAACAACGTGCCGACGGCGCAGACCGCGCAGCAGAACATCGCCCTGGGCTTCAACACCGCCAATGGCAACGCTATCTCCATCACCGACGTGGACGCCGGCAACGGTCTGATGACCGTGACCCTGACCGCAACCAACGGCACGCTCAGCCTGGGTAGCCTGAGCGGCATCACCCTCATCATTGGCACCGGCACCAACAACGCCGCCTTGATGTTCGAGGGTACCCGCGCCAATATCAACGCCGCGTTGCAGACCCTCAGCTTCAAGTCCACCAACAACTTCCTCGGCAGCGCCAGCCTGACCATCGAGACCAACGACAACGGCAACTCCGGCAGTGGCGGGGCGAAAACCGATACCGATGTGATCTCGATCACCGTGGTTCCGGTGAACCCCAAGGTCACCAGCGTTTCGGCGCAGGGCATCGACCGTACCGTGAAGATCGGCGACGAGGTGCTGATCAACATGAGCTGGGACCAGGTGGTCAACGTCGATGCCAATGGTGGTAGCCCGAGCCTGCTCCTGGAAACCGGGCTGGTCGATCGCGAGGCGGTCTACGTCAGCGGCTCCGGCAGCAATACCCTGGTGTTCAAGTACACCGTGCAGGCCGGCGACCTCAGCGCTGACCTGGACTTCCAGAGCGCTGCGGCATTGCAACTGAACGGCGCGGTGATCAGCAACAACACCAGCGACCTTGCGGTCCTGACCCTGCCGACCGTGGGCGGTTCCGATTCGCTCGGCGGGCGCAGCAACATCGTGGTCGATGGCGTGGTGCCGGTGATCGGCAGTGTCAGCGCGCCGGTCGATGGCACCTACATCACCGGGCAGAACCTCGATTTCACGGTCAACTTCAGTGAAAACGTGATTGTCGACAGCACCGGTGGTGTGCCGCGCATCGCCGTGACCCTGGATACCGGCGGCACCGTGTTCGCCGAGTACGTTTCCGGCTCCGGCGGCAGCGCCCTGGTGTTCCGCCTGACGGTCGCCAGCGGCCAACTGGACAGCAACGGCGTGACCCTGGGCAGCACGGTGCAGCTCAATGGCGGCAGCATCCGCGACAGCGCCGGCAATGACACCGTGGTGACCCTCAACGCCGTGGCCAGCACCGCCAACGTCAATGTCGACGGTGTAGCGCCGACCGTGACCAGCGTCACCACGCCGCTCGATGGCAACTACAAGGTCGGCGACGTGCTGACCTTCACCGTCAACGGCAGCGAAGCGCTGCAGATCGGCGCATTGCCGCCGCGCCTGGTGCTGGATGTGGGCGGGGTGACCCGCTATGCCACCTATTTCTCCGGCAGCGGCGGTTCGGCACTGGTGTTCCAGTACATCGTGCAGGCCGGTGACACCGATGGCGACGGCATTGCGCTCAACAGTATCGACCTGCGCGGTGAGCAACTGACCGATCTGGCCGGCAATGACCTGAACCTGACCTTGAACGGTGTGGGCAGCCTGGGCGGGGTGCGCGTCGATACCACGGCGCCGAGCGCCGTCGGCATCGTCACCGTCGATGCGCCGCTGAACAACAAGAGCACCCTCAGCTACACCGTGACCTTCGATGAAGATGTGAACAACGTCGATATCGGTGACTTCCAGCTCGTCACCAGCGGATCGGCCACCGCCAGCATCACTGGTGTGACCCGTGTCGATGGCCACACCTACACCGTTACCCTGAGCAATGTGCAGGGCGATGGCACCCTGGGTTTGAACCTGGTCAATGGTGCAAGCGTGACCGATCTTGCCGGCAACGCCGTGAGCGGTGGCCTGACCGGCGGGCTGTATACCGTCGATCACACCGTACCCACCACGATCCTGGTGTCGCCGCCCTCGAACGGACACGTGTACGTTGCGGGCGAGGACGTCGATATCAGCGTGAAGCTGAGCGAAGTGGTCTATGTCAATGGCAGTCCAGAACTCGGGATCATCATTCAGAGCGGCGCCGGGAATCCGATCATGGTGCCGGCGAATTACCTGTCCGGCTCCGGTAGCGACACCCTGGTCTTCCGCTTCCGTGTGACCGAGCCGATGCATGATACCGATGGCATTCGTATCAACTCGTTCCTGGAACTCGACGGCGGCAGCATCCGTGACGCTGCTGGCAACGACGTCAACACCGTGCTGTCCGGCAGTGGTATCCAGACTGGCGTGCTGATCGACGCCGTGCAGCCGGAAATCGCCAGTGTCGAGGTACCCGCCGCAGGCAACTACAAGTTGGGCGATGTCCTGACCTTCACCGTGAACCCGAACGAAGTCGTACAGCTGGACACCTCCACCGGCACGCCACTGCTAGTGCTGAGCGTTGCCGGCGTCACCCGTTACGCCACTTACACCTCCAGCAACGGCGCGGGTGCAATGGTCTTCCAGTACACCGTGCAGCCGGGGGAGAACGCTAGCGGCCTGAGCATCACCAGTCTCGATCTCAACGGTGCTTCGGCTCGCGACCTGGCCGGCAACGCCATGGTGCTGGATATCCAAGGCGTCGGCGACACCAGCGGCATCGTCATCGACAACACCCCGCCAGTGTTCAATGGCATCAACCAACTGACCTCTTCGCCGACCGCTGCGGCCAGCGTCGAGTACTCCGTGGCGTTCAACGAACAGGTCAGCGGCGTCGACCTCAGCGCCTTTACCCTGAGCTTCGGCGGCACCCTGCAAGGCGCCATCGAAAGCATCACCTCGACCGATGGCAAGACCTACGTGGTCAAGGTCAGCGGCCTGGTGGGCGAGGGCACGGCGCGCCTGGCGCTCAACGTGACGAACAGCATCAAGGACGCGGCGGGCAACGCGCTGCGGCCGGTTTCGGACTATTCCGAATACCGCGTCGACCGCATCGATCCGACCGTCGCCAGCGTCAGCGTACCGGCTGCCGGCACCTATGTGGCCGGGCAGAACCTCGAGTTCACGGTGACCATGGATGAGAATATCCAGATGCTCACCAACGGCAATACACCGACCATCGAGGTCAACCTGGGCAATGGCCAGACCGCCCTGGCCACCTACGTCAGCCAGACCGGCAGCCGCACACTGCTGTTCCGCATGACCGTGACCAGTGGCCAGCTCGACACCGATGGCATCACCCTGGGTTCGTCGATCAACCTCAACGGCGCGGTGCTGCGCGACAGCGTGCGCAATAACGCCGACACCACCCTCAAGGGCGTGGGTGACACCAGCGGTGTGCTGGTGGATGCAGTGGCACCGACGGTCAGCGGCGTGACCCTGCCGCCGGCGGGTGCCTACCAGGTAGGTGGTGTACTGCGCTTCGATGTTGCGGTCAGCGAGACCGTCAACGTGGATACCAGCACCGGCGTACCGCGCCTGGTCCTCGATGTGGGCGGCGTGACCCGTTATGCCACCTATGTTTCCGGCAGCGGTAGCTCAATGCTGGTCTTCGAGTACCGCGTGGTAGCAGGTGACAATGCCAATGGCATCGGTGTGGCCAACAGCATCGAGGTGAATGGCAGCACGCTGCGTGACGCGGCGGGCAACAACCTCGATCCGGCGCTCAACGTGCCGACCGGCAACTCCGGAGTGCTGATCGATACTGCACCGCCGGTGCCGCTGAGCATCGTTGCCGATGGCGCCTACCAGGCCAGTGATCGCAGCCTGAGCTTTACCCTGACCTTCAGCGAGGCGGTGACGGGCGTCGATGCTGGCGACTTCACCCTGCTCGGCACCCAGAGCGCCAGCGGCGTGGTGCAGTCGGTGCAACAGATCGATGCGCGTACCTACCGCATCGTGATCGGCAATATCACCGGCCAGGGCAGCCTGGCGCTGAACCTCAATGCTGCAGGCAGCGGTATCCAGGACGGTCTCGGCAACCAGTTGACCGAGTCCGGTGCGAGTGCGGCCCAGGTCATCCCGAACCAGGATATCGGCGACCTGGAGTTCCGTCTCAACCCACCGGAGACCCTCGGCCTTCCTCAAGCACCGCTGGTGCAGCCACAGGTGCCGGGCATTGTCATCAACGAGAGCGTCTCGCCACTGGTGCCGGGCTCGCTGTTCGAGATCCGCACCGTCGGCGGCGACCTCAAGCCACTGGGCACCATTTTCCTTGGCGATGCCCGCAGCGCGCCGAGCTTCATCGCCCAGGTGTTCGGCAGCAGCGACAGTGGACTGGGCAATGGCGGCGGCGAGGGCTTCCTCGGTTTCGGCGGCGGCAGCGGCGGGATCTTCGGTGGCAGCACCTTCTCGACCATCTTCAGCCGCGACGTTCCGGGTGTCAGCGAAATGAACGTGTTCACCGGCAACCAGTGGAAGCAGAGCGACCTCAACCAGGGGCTGCGCGGAGTGTTCGGCGTACCGACCTTCGGCCAGCAACTGCAACAAATCAACGAAGCCGACCAACGCCAGGTGCGCGAGTTGGCCAAAGCCCTGGCAAAACCGGCAGAGATCGGACAGCAGGCATGAAAACAGCACACTTTTTGAGTATCGAGCCGTACCAGGGGGCGGCCCAAGGATGAATAAAAAACACAAACTGTTTGCCGCCAGTCTGCTGGCGTTGGCCATCGGCGGTTGCGCCGTGACCAGCGATCCGATCGAACGCGGTGCCAGCGAAGAGCGCGCCCGTGCCGACATGGCCAGCATCTACAAGGACCAGGAGCCCCTCAGTGGGCCCCTGACCCTGCACCAGGCCATGGCCCGCGCGGTGAAGTACAACCTCGAAGCGCGCCTGAAGGTGATGGAAGAGGCCCTGAGCCAGCGCCAGGTCGACCTGGCCCAGTTCGACATGCTGCCGCGCATGGCCCTGGCTGCCGGTTATGCCGGTCGCAACAACGTCAGCGCCTCCAGCAGCCAGAGCATCCAGACCGGTACCCAGTCCCTCGAACCTTCGACCTCTCAGGACCGTGACCGTGAAGTTGCCGACCTGACCATGGTCTGGAACGTGCTGGACTTCGGCGTCAGCTACTTCAGCGCCAAGCAGCAGTCCGACCAGCGCTACATCCTCCAGGAACGCAAGCGCAAGGTGATCCACACCATCACCCAGGACGTGCGTTCGGCCTACTGGCGTGCGGTGGCGGCCGAGCGCCTGCTGACCCAGATCGACAGCCTGATGGGGCGGATCAACCAGGCCCGGATCAACAGCCAGTTGATGAGCGCCCAGCGCATCGGCGACCCGGTACAGGTGCTGAGCTACCAGCGCGCCTTGATCGAGGCCACCCGCCAACTGGAAGAGCAGCGCCGCGCGCTGACCCTGGCCAAGACTGAACTGGCCGCACTGATCAACCTGCCGATGAACAGCGACTACAAGCTGGCGCTGGACGATAGCTACGCGGTGCCGGAGTTCCACGGCGACTTCGCCAAGCTGGAGCAGCAGGCGCTGTCCAGCCGTCCGGAACTGCGCGAGCAGGACTACCAGGCGCGCATCAGCGCCACCGAAACCCGCAAGGCCATGCTGCGCATGCTGCCGGGGCTGGAGTTCTCGGCCGGTGGTCACTACGACAGCAACTCCTTCCTGACCAACCAGAGCTGGGCCGACTACGGCGTCAAGGTCACCTGGAACCTGTTCAACGTGTTGTCCGCGCCAGCGGCGATCAAGGTGGCCAAGGCTGGTGAAGACGTTGCCGTGGCGCGTCGCCAGGCGATGTCGGTGGCGGTGCTGGCCCAGCTGTATGTGGCCCGGGCCAACTTCGAGGAGGCCAGCCGTCAGTTCAAGACCAGCGAAGAGATGGCCAAGCTCGACGGGCAGATCTCCGAACAACTGCGCAATCGTTTCCAGACCAACAACATTGGTGAGCTGGAGCTGATCCAGGGCGAGCTGAACAACCTGCAGACCCAACTGAAGCGTGACCTGTCCTACGCCGAGCTGCGCAACGCCTATGCGCAACTGTTCGTCAGCACCGGCGCCGAACCACTGCCGGCCGGCCTGCCGGACGACAAGGTGCAGACCATCGCCAATGCCTTGCAGGCCAGCGAGAGCAGCTGGAGTCGTTGATTCTTCGGCGTAGCTGATGGCCTCATCGCCGGCAACGCCGGCTCCCACAGGTTGTGCCTGACACGGTCCTTGTGGGAGCCGGCGTTGCCGGCGATGAGGGCCTGGATAACGCCCGAAAGGTTCATGTCTTACACATTGAAATACTTTCCCTGTGTAGGGAAACGCCGCTACAACTGTAGGATCGACATCCCAAATTGATCTCAGGTTGATATGACTTCTTTCTCCTCGGAGCCCCCCAGTACCAGGCCTTCATGGCCTGTCCCGCTTTCCCGTCCCCGTGACACCTCCTGCATGAGTGCCCATCCATGGAATGGCTAGCCGATCCCACCGCGTGGCTGGGACTGGCCACGCTGATTGTCCTGGAACTGGTCCTGGGCATCGACAACCTTGTCTTCATCGCCATCCTCGCCGACAAGCTGCCGCCCCATCAGCGCGACCGCGCGCGGGTGATCGGCCTGACCCTGGCGCTGGTCATGCGCCTTGGCCTGCTGGCGTCGATCTCGTGGATGGTGACCCTGACCGCGCCGCTGTTCGAAATCTTCGACAAGTCGTTCTCCGGGCGTGACCTGATCATGCTGTTCGGTGGTGTGTTCCTGCTGTTCAAGGCCACCATGGAGCTGCACGAACGCTTGGAAGGCCATGTGGTCCAGGCCGGCGGTCCGGTACGTCATTCGGCGTTCTGGCCGATCGTCGCGCAGATCGTCGTGCTTGACGCGGTGTTCTCGCTGGATGCGGTGATTACCGCCGTGGGCATGGTCGAGCACCTGTCGATCATGATGATCGCGGTGATCTTCTCCATCGGCATCATGATCGTCGCCAGCAAGCCGCTGACCCGCTTCGTCAACGCCCACCCGACGGTGATCATGCTGTGCCTGGGCTTCCTGATGATGATCGGCTTCAGCCTTACTGCCGAAGGTCTGGGCTTCCACATTCCGAAGGGCTACCTGTATGCGGCGATCGGTTTCTCGTTGCTGATCGAAGCCTTCAACCAGTTGGCCCGGGCCCGACGCAAGCGCAGCCTACAGCAGCACAAGCCGCTGCGTGAGCGCACCGCCCATGCGGTGTTGCGTCTGCTCGGCGGACGTCGGGTGGAAGCTGACGAGGTGGGCGAGGAGATCGCCGACCTGGTGGGCGACGGCGAGGAGCAGGTGCTCTTTGACCGCCGCGAACGGGTGATGATCAGCGGTGTGCTGAACCTGGCCGAGCGGCCGATCCGGACGGTGATGACGGTGCGCGCCGAGGTCGATGCCATCGATCTGGCACAGTCGCCCGAGGCGATTCGCGAGGCGCTGGTGAATTCCTCCTACTCGCGGCTGCCGCTGATTCGCGACGGTCGTATCGAGGAGCCGCTGGGCTACGTGCACAAGAAGGAACTGCTCAAGGAGCTGCTGGCCGGTGGCGAGCCGGACCTGGAGCAACTGATGCGCGCGCCGCTGAACCTGCTGGAGAGCTTCAGCATCCTCAACGCCCTGGAGCAGATGCGCAGCGAGTCGACCCACATCGCCTTCGTGGTCAACGAGTTCGGTGATTTCACCGGCGTGCTGACCATGACCGACATCCTTGAGTCGATCGCCGGTGAACTGCCCGACGCCAGCGAGGTGGAGGGGCCGGGCATCGTCGTCGAGTCCGACGGCTACCTGGTCAGCGGCGCGCTGAACCTGCGCCAGATCCAGGCGCAGACCGGCTTCGCCGCCAGGCCGACCGATGATTACCAGACCCTTGCCGGGCTGGTGATGAGCCTGCTGGATCGCCTGCCGATGGTGGGCGACCAGCTGGATTGGGAGGGTTGGTCGATGACCGTGGTCGAGGTGGAAGAACGGCGCGTGCGCCAGGTCCGCCTCAAACAGCCGGTCGACGCTGACGTAGCAGGTGCCTGACGCCTTCCAGCACCAGCACCACCACCGCCAGCCAGATCGGCAGGTAGGTTAGCCACTGATCCTCGGCGATGCTCTCGCCGAGGATCAGTGCCACCATCACCAACAGCACCGGTTCCACATAGCTGAGCAGGCCGAACAGGCTGAACGCCAGCATCCGGCTCGCTAACACATAACTGATCAAAGCCAGCGCGCTGATTGCCCCCAGCAGGGGAATCAGCCCGTAGAGCCCTGGGTGCGCGGCCAGGTCATTGGCGTTCAGCGGCCCGCTGATCACGAAGTACAGCGCCACTGGCGACATCAGCAGCATGTCGGTCCACAGGCCGCCCAGATGATCGGTGCGCAAGCGCTTGCGCAGGATGAAATAGATCGGATATCCGCCGGCGACCACCAGCACTTCCCAGGCGAAGCTGCCGTGCTGGTACAGCTCGTGGCCGACGCCAGTGGCAGCCAGGACGACCGCCAGTTTCTGCAGGCGCGAGAGACGTTCGCCATAGACCAGGCGACCGGTCAGCACCATGGTCAGGGGCAGCAGGAAGTAACCCAGGGAAACCTCCAGGCTGCGGCCTTGCAGCGGCGCCCAGAGAAACAGCCAGAGCTGCACGCCGACCAGCGCCGAGGTGGCGCACAGGCCGAGAAACAGCGCGGGTGTCTGGCGGACTCGCTGCAGCAGGCCGGTTACCAGTGACCAGTCGCGGGTGATCACCATGAACAGGGTGGCGCAGGGCAGGGTGAGGAGCATGCGCCAGCCGAAGATTTCTTCGCCATCGAGCGGGGCGAGGAGGGAGGTGTAGTAGTACATCACGGCGAACAGGCAGGATGCCATCACCGATAAAGCAATGCCTCTGGACAAGGGGGCCTCGAACAACAGTAAAACGGGGGGAAGGATTGGCCGCTCATGATCTCAGGGCCGGCGTCGGTTGGGCAACCGCCGTGCCTCGCGGTTGTTCGGCGAGGGCCTTGAGGAAGTCGTTCAGCGGCATCGGTCGGCCGAACAGGTAGCCCTGCTGGTAGTCGACTTCGAAGCGCGCCAGATAGTCGCGCTGCTCCGCGGTTTCCACGCCCTCGGCGACCATGCCCAGGCCGAGCTTGGCCGACAGCTCGATGATGCTGTCGAGGATATGCAGGGACAGCGCATCGACGCCGATCATGGCGACGAAGCTTTGGTCGATCTTCAGGTAGTCGATATTGAAGTGGCGCAGGTAGCTGAGGCTGGACTGGCCGGTGCCGAAGTCATCCAGGGCCAGCAGTACGCCCATCTCGCGCAGGCGGGCGAACAGCTGGTCGGTGATGGGGCCGGGGATGATCGGGGTGCGTTCGGTCAGTTCCAGGGTCAGTTGCAGGCGGCCTGGCGGGAAGGCGTCGAGCAGCATCTGGCAGTCGTCGCACAGGCTCATGTCCTGGCAGTGGGCGGCGGTGATGTTGATTGCCAGGTGAAAACCGTCCTCGAACAGGTCGGCGTGGGGGGCCAGGTCGCGGACCAGCCTTTCCATGATCCGGCGGGTCATCGGGACGATCTGCCCGCTATGTTCGGCATAGGGGATGAACAGGTCCGGGCGCACCAGGCCCTCCCGCGGGTGGTGCCAGCGCATCAGCACCTCGGCGCCGGACCAGCGGTAGTCGATGCGGCGCACCACCGGCTGGAAATACGGCACGAACTCGTCGGCGTCCAGCGCTCGTTGCAACTCGGCCCGGGGCGACGAGGCGCGGCGCAGTTGCCAGTAGCAGGCGGTCCCGGCACAGGCGCCGAGAAACAGCAGCAGACCGAACAGGGCCGGGTATTCGCTGCGCATCAGGCGCCAGGCCTGGCCGCTTGCGAAACCGCTGTAGAGGGAAAACGCGTAGCGTCGGGAGTCCACGCGCTGGGCGGCGACCGGGTAGCCGGGCAACGCACCGTCGCGGACCTGGCCGTGCTTGTCTATCCAGTGATTGCCGACTTGCAGGCGCAGGTCGATATCCGGGGCGATCAGTTCGAGGGCGCTGCTCAGGTGATCGCCGTCAAGGGTGGCGATCGCGCCCTTGGCGCCCTCGCTCAGGCGATAGACCAGCAAGGGATGGCCGGGGGTGACCGAGTTGCCGTTCATCAGCCACAGGCTGCCGGCGGTGTAGTCGGCCGGGTCGACCTTTTCACGGAATTCGCCGAACAGCGAGGTGCAGTAGATCTCGTCGTTCAGGGTCAGGTTGGTGGAGCGCACGAAGGAACGCCGGGTGACCTGCTCGCGCAGGGCCAGTTCCACCTCGGCGCAGGGCTTGCCGGCCAGGGGCAGCAGGCTGCGGGCGGCCTCGGCGACGTTATCCAGTACGCCTTCCAGGTGGCTGAGCGCTTGCAGGGCGCTGTTGAGGGAGCGAGCCTGCAATTCCCGCTCGGCTTGCACATGCATGATGGCCACGCCGCCGAGCACGGGCAGCACACCTACCAGCCAGGGCAGCAGACGAGCGCGATAGCGGGGTTTGTGCAAGGGCATGGGAGCGGATCCATCCAGACGCTGTTGCAACAGCATAGCGGGCAAATGCGAGGGCCTATCATGGTAGTTGCAGGTCGTTGAAACGAATGCGCGACAAAACGATTTACGCTCTGTAGAATCGCGTTACGCATACAACAATAAGGTTCTCCACTCCATGGGGAATCAAGCCCGCCGGAAATGGGTCCTATATGAAGTGTCATGGATTCAAACTGATTCTTGGTGACTACCTTGCCCGCAGCACCCGGGGCATCTCCTGCGCGCCACCACGTTCACTCGCATCGACCGCCGAATAGTAAAGACCGTTATTCAACCGTTCAGATGATGAGGAATACGAACATGGCAGATCTCTTCGACAACCCGATGGGCCTGATGGGCTTTGAATTCATCGAGTTTGCCTCGCCGACCCCGGGCACCCTGGAACCGATCTTCGAGATCATGGGCTTCACCAAGGTCGCCACCCACCGTTCCAAGAACGTCCACCTGTATCGCCAGGGCGGGATCAACCTGATCCTGAACAACGAGCCGAAAAGCGTCGCCTCCTACTTTGCCGCCGAGCACGGGCCATCCGTCTGTGGCATGGCGTTCCGGGTACGCAACTCCCACGAAGCCTACGCCCGCGCCCTGGAGCTGGGTGCGCAGCCGGTGGAAATCGAAACCGGGCCGATGGAACTGCGCCTGCCGGCGATCAAGGGTATCGGTGGCGCGCCGCTGTACCTGATCGACCGCTTCGAGGAAGGCAGCTCGATCTACGACATCGATTTCAACTGGATCGAAGGCGTGGATCGCCATCCGGCCGGTGCCGGCCTGAAGATCATCGACCACCTGACCCACAACGTGTATCGCGGGCGCATGACCTACTGGGCCGGGTTCTACGAGAAGCTGTTCAACTTCCGCGAGATCCGCTACTTCGACATCAAGGGCGAGTACACCGGCCTGACCTCCAAGGCCATGACCGCGCCGGACGGCATGATCCGCATTCCGCTGAACGAGGAGTCGTCCAAAGGCGCCGGGCAGATCGAAGAGTTCCTGATGCAGTTCAACGGCGAAGGCATCCAGCACGTGGCCTTCCTCACCGACGACCTGCTCAAGAGCTGGGACGCCCTGAAGAAGCTCGGCATGCGCTTCATGACCGCGCCGCCGGAGACCTACTACGAAATGCTCGAAGGCCGCCTGCCGGCCCATGGCGAGCCAACCGCCGAGCTGCAATCCCGCGGCATCCTCCTGGATGGCTCGTCCAACCCGGACGACAAGCGCCTGCTGCTGCAGATCTTCTCCGAGACCCTGATGGGTCCGGTGTTCTTCGAGTTCATCCAGCGCAAGGGCGACGATGGCTTCGGCGAGGGCAACTTCAAGGCGCTGTTCGAGTCGATCGAGCGTGACCAGGTGCGCCGTGGGGTTCTGAGTACCGAGTGAGCCAGGCACCGCGCCGGTCTTTATGGACGGCGTGATTGCAAATGCGACGCGGACCTTGTGGGAGCGGGTAAACCCTCTTCCACAAGGTCCGCGTCGTTTTTTGCGCCTTGTTTCAGGCAGGGTGGCGCAAACCGCGCCGGCGCCGATTCATCGCCCAGTAGCTGCCTGCTGCCGTCATGATCCCTACCAGCAAAAGCGAAGGCGCTATCACCTGGCTGTTGTCCAGCAGTTGCCGGGCAGCATGACCCGGCGGGTAGAGGATGTGCAGGGTGTAGCCATAGATCGGCGAGACCTGGCTCATGTAGATCTCCGACTCCAGCGCCGAGAGGCTGTCCTCGACCTCGCCAACCGCGCCGATCAGCGCCGGACCGAACTGCAATTTCACGCTCTCGGGTTGACGCGTGCCCCGCAGTACCCGCTGCAGGATCTCGCCGTCGGCGACTGCCAGTACGCCGTAGGGAAATTCCTGCAGGCGGTAGTAGAGGATCGCCGAGTCCGGGGTGTTGTCGTTACCGGCTTCCAGGCGCAGGCGGTGGTTGAAGTAGTCGCCGGGGTCGACCAGCAGCCCCGACTCTCCACGCAACGTACTGCAATAGGCGCGGTTTTCCCGAACCAGGGTCAGGGAGCGCAGGTCCGGATTGCTCACCACCTCGCTGTGCAAGGCGGGCAGGGCCCTGTCGCAGGCGTACTCGGCGAGGTTGAGCACCTTGTTGCTGGCGTTGTGCAGCGAATCGATCAGGCTGTCGACGCCCACCCGGGCTTCGCGCAGGGAAAGGCTGGCGGACTCGTCGAGCTGCTTGTTTACCTGCCAGGCCATTACCAGCAGGCCGAAGGCCACCGGGGCCAGGCCAATCAACAACAAGGTCAGCAGGGTGAGCAACGCGTGGCCGGAATGAGAAGTACGAGAGGGCATTTTTCACCTATGTGCGAAAGGCAGGATCCGCGCGAAGAGGGCCGGACCGAAGCCGATCAGCATAAGTGAGCGCTATAGCCGCTCTTTGTAAGAGCTGCTGGCAGAGCGTGTCGGATTGTTCGCTTCGTCAGCGGGCTGGAGCGGCCTTCCCACCTTGCAATGCCGCCACCACCAGATGCCCGACCGCTGCACCTGACGCCGGGTTCTGTCCGGTGATCAGGCGTCCTTCCTTCTGGTCGGCAAGGGCGAATGCCTCCCAGGGGTCCTCGGCCTTGCGATAGAGACCACCACGTGCAGCCAATTCGGTTTCGGTGAGGAACGGCACCACCTTGTCCAGCTCGGCCAGTTGCTCCTCGATATTGGAAAAGCCGGTCACTTCGCGATCGCGCAGCAGCAGCGAGTTGTCACTGAGCTTGATGTTGAGCAGCCCCACCGCACCATGGCAGACCGAGGCCACCACGCCGCCGTTTTCCCAGATCTGCCGGGCGATCTCCTGCAGGTCGTGGTTGTCCGGGAAGTCCCAGAGCACGCCGTGCCCGCCGGCGTAGTAGATCGCCCGGTAGTCGCGGGCGCGGACCTGGCCCGGTGCCAGGCTGCTGCCAAGGCGGTTCATGAAGGCCTTGTCGTTGTACCACTGCCAGTCGATGTCCTGGGCCATGTTCAGGCTGTGGGGGTCGATGGGGACGTAGCCGCCGCCGGGGCTGAGGTAATCGACCTGATAACCGGCCTGCTGCAGGACATCGGCAAAATGCACGGCTTCCCCTAGCCAGAGGCCAGTGGCGCGCTTGAGGGTGGGGTATTTGGCCGTATTGGTCAGCACCACGAGAACTTTCTGGCTCATTGCGGTGATCCTTGGCGGAAGTCAGGGGCTGGAAGGGAAATTTCGAACCTGTACAGCATAGTACGCCGGGAAAAGCCCGCCACGGTTCATGGCTATGTGCTAGCGTTTTGAAATGATGTCCGCAATGGTGAAAAGGAGAGTCATATGGTCGATGCCCAGCAGCAGTCGCAGTTCATGCAGGCCGCCATCGACGAGGCCCGCCTGGGCCTGGAAGAGGGCGGCATTCCCATCGGCTCGGTGATCGTGCACGCGGGACGTATCATCGGCCGCGGGCATAACCGGCGGGTGCAGCAGGGCAGCGTGGTCCTGCACGGCGAGATGGACGCGTTCGAGAACGCCGGGCGCCAGGATGCGCGGATCTACGCCGACGCCACCCTGTACACCACCCTTTCGCCCTGCGCGATGTGCAGCGGAGCGATCCTGTTGTACGGGATCCGCGAGGTGGTGGTCGGCGAAAACCACACGTTCATGGGCGAAGAGGCCCTGCTGCGCGAACGCGGGGTGCGGGTCACGGTGCTGCAGGACGCGCAATGCATCGAGCTGATGAGCGCCTTCATCCGCGAGCGCCCGGCGCTATGGAACGAAGACATAGGACAGGAGTCCGATCACTGACGGTGGTCAAGGAAGCCCAGCGATGCACATCATTCATCTCGCACCCCGCCCGGTCCAGCTACGCGGCATGAGCGAAGCGGTTCGCCAGTTCGACTGGAGCCGGACCTCCCTCGGGCCCTTGCATTGCTGGCCCAACTCCTTGCGCATCGCCGTGGACCTGATGCTCGCCTCGCGCTTCCCCAGTTGCCTGGTCTGGGGTAGCGACATGGTGACCCTGTACAACGATGCCTTCGTGCCCATCCTCGGCACCAAACCCAATCCGCTGGGACGCCCCTTCCATGAGGTATGGAGCGATATCTGGGGCGAGGTGGGCGACCTGGTGTTCCGGGTCATGGAGGGAGAGGCGGTGTTCCTCGAGAATTTCCCTCTGGTGACCAGCCGCAACGGTGTTCTCGAACAGGTCTATTTCACCTTCTCCGTCAGCCCCGTGCGCGACGAAAGCGGCAAGGTCGCGGGCTTTCTCGACACGGTGCTGGAAACCACCAGCAACGTCGAGGCGGAGCGGCAGTGGCGCGAGCTGGCCTGCTCCTTCGAGCGCCAGGTGCAGGAGCGCACGGCTGACCACAACCACCTTTGGGAGCAGTCCAGCGACCTGATGGCGGTGGTCCAGGACGATCTGCGCTTGCGCACATTCAACCCGGCCTGCCGCCACCTGCTCGGCTGGGACGATCACCTGCATGGCGCGTCGTTGCTGGATCTCCTGCACCCCGAGGACCATGCCGAGATCCAGCGCATCCTCGACGGCGCCCAGCCCGATGGCGAAGGGCGCCTGCGGCATGTCGACGGGCATTACCGGCGCTTCAGCCTGAGCGCCATGCCCGGTTCGGATTTCAACACCCTGCTGGGCCATGACGTCAGCCAGGAGCGTGAGCGCGAGGAAGCCCTGCGCCAGGCCGAGGAACTGCTGCGCCATGGGCAGAAGATGGAAGCCGTCGGCCAGTTGACTGGCGGCATGGCCCACGACTTCAACAATCTCCTGGCCGGGATCAGTGCCAGTCTGGAAATGCTCGAACGACGCCTGGCCCAAGGCCGTACCGAGAATCTCGACAAGTACCTGCACGCGGCGCGCGAGGCATCCGACCGCGCCGCCGAACTGACTCACCGCCTGCTCGCCTTTGCCCGGCGCCAGCCCTTGTCGCCGCGGCCGGCGGACCTCAACGACCTGCTCGCTGGCATCGAGCCGTTGATCCACCAGGCAATCGGCCCCGACATCGAATTGCAATGGCAGGTGGACCCACGGCCCTGGCTGGTGGAAGTGGATATCAGTCAGATGGAGAATGCCCTGATCAACCTGTGCGCCAACGCTCGTGAAGCGGTCCGTCGGCGTGGGCGGGTGAAGATCAGCACCTGCAACGAGCGTCATCACGGCAGCCTGCCCGGCAGCGACCTGCCAGCCGGGGATTACTGTTGCCTGCGGGTCGAGGATAACGGCGGCGGCATGTCGCGGGAGGTTTTGGCCCGTGCCTTCGATCCGTTTTTCACCACCAAGCCTGCGGGGCAGGGGACCGGGCTCGGCTTGTCCATGGTCTACGGCTTTGTCCGCCAGTCCGGCGGCAGCATCCGTATCAATTCCGAGGAAGGCCGCGGCACCTGTGTCGAATTGCTCCTGCCACGCTTCATCGGGCCGGCGCTGCCGCTGCCGCAACCGCTGGAGGTACCGGCAGCGATGCCGATCCGCCTGCGCAACGAGCGGGTCCTGCTGATCGACGACGAGCCGGTACTGCGCATGCTGATTCGCGAAGCCCTGCAAGACCATGGGCTGGAGGTGCTGGAAGCGGAGGACGCCACCAGCGGCCTGGCCTTGTACGACAGCGCCGGGCCGATCGGCCTGGTGGTCACCGACATCGGGCTGCCCGGCGGCATCAGTGGTATCGAAGTGGCCAGGACCCTGCGCGCACGTTCGCCGCAGCAGCCGATCCTGTTCATTACCGGGTTTACCCAGGAGTCGATCAGCAGCAGCGGTGCGCTCGAACCCGGGCTGGAACTGCTGACCAAGCCGTTCGGCTTCGATGCCCTGGTACACAAGGTCAGCAGCATGCTTCAGCCGGCCCTTTCCCCGGCTGCCGAGGCCGATGCACGGCTGCGCTGACGGGCGGCAACGCGTTCCAGCACCAGGTAAGTGACGCAGGCGAGCAGCAGCGGCAGAAGAAAGTACAGCGCACGGTAGCCGATCAGTGCCGCCAGCAGGGTGCCCTGGCTGTATTGCCCTTGCAGCAGGGTGATGAATACGCTTTCCAGCACCCCAAGCCCCGCCGGGATATGGGTGATGACCCCGGCGATACTGCTGATCAGCAGGATTGCCAGGATGGTCGGGTAACCGGCTTTGTCCGGCAGCAGGGTAAAGATCACCAGGCCCATCAGGCACCAGTTGCCGGCGCCCATCAGTCCCTGCAACGCCGCCAACCGCCAGGACGGCAGGCTGATGCGCTGGCCACGGACCTGCCACTCCCGCCGCCTGGAGAAACCACAGGCCAGCAGGTAGGCGATGGCCACCGCGAGCATGGCCATGCCGATCAGGCGCAGGCCGAGGGTGCCGATTTCCAGCCCGGCCGGCAGCGCCGGGAAGCCCAGGGCGAACAGGCTGCCGGCCACCAGCAGGTAGCCCAGCCAGTTGGTCACCAGGCCGAAGCCGAGGATGCGGGTGATGGTCGCCGTCTCCAGTCCCAGGCGCGAGTACAGGCGAAAGCGCAGGGCGACACCGCCGACCCAGGCGCTCAGGTTGAGATTGAAGGCATAGCAGACGAACGCCAGCGGCAATACCCGTCGCGCCGGCAAGTCATGCCCCGTATAACGTCGGCCGAGCAGGTCGTAGCTGCTGAACAGGGCGAAGCTGCATGCCACCACGGCCAGGGCGACCAGCAGCACGCTGCTCCGATAGGAGGTCAGGGCCTGGCGTACCTCGCCCCAGTCCTGATTGCGCAGCAGCATGAACAGCAGCACCGGAACCAGGATGAAGAACAGGATGGTCAGGCCCTGTCGCGCCCGTCTCCAGAGCGTGGACTTCATGACAGGCGCTCCTGGACGACGTCCTCCGGCTGGTACATCGGCTTGACCCGCGGCTTGTGCGTCGGCAGTCCGGCAAACAGCGCCGGGAAGAAGCGGGTGAAGTGGAACGTCAGGAAGATCAGCGGCGCCCGCCACCAGTACCCGCGCAGCACCCGTTGCAGGGTCACGCTCTTGCAGCGCTGCTGGCGCAGTTCGTTCAGGTGCTCGTACAGGCGCTGGTTGAAGGCTTCGTCGCGGATCACCAGGTTGGCCTCCAGGTTCAGCGACAGGCTCAACGGGTCGAGGTTGCTCGAACCGACGGTGCTCCATTCCCGGTCCACCAGCGCTACCTTGCCGTGCAGCGGACGTTCGCAGTACTCGTGGATCCGTACGCCATCGCGCAGCAGGTAGTTGTACAGCAGCCGCGAGCACAGGCGCACCCACGGCATGTCCGGCATGCCCTGGAGGATCAGCGTGACCTCGACGCCTCGTCGCGCTGCATTGCGCAGGGCCCGCAGCAAGCGATAGCCGGGGAAGAAGTAGGCATTGGCGATGAGGATGCGTTCATGGGCGCTGACGATGGCGCGCAGGTACTGGCGTTCGATATCCGTGGGGTGCTCGTCGTTGTCGCGGATGAACAGACGCATGCGTGCCTGCTCGCTGTCGGCCTCCAGCACCGGCGCTCGTCGCCACCAGGAGCGGCTGCGTCGGCCAAGCCGGGCCTGGCTGTCGAGCAGCTTCAGGCTGGCCTTGCGCAGGTCGTCGACGATCGGCCCGCGCACCTGCACGGCATAGTCCTGCTTGGCCAAGGGGCCGAAATCGCCCAGGTGGTCGGCACAGTAGTTGATCCCGCCGATGAAACCTAGGGTGCCGTCGACCACCAGGATCTTGCGGTGCAGGCGCCGGAACAGGTTGGTGCGCATGCCCAGGCGCATCGGACTGGGATCGAAGGCCTGCAAGCGTACGCCGGCATCGAACAGCGCCTGCAGGTATTCCTGGCTCAGCCCGGCAGTGCCGTAGCCGTCCACCAGCACCTGCACGCGCACGCCGCGGCGGGCGGCTTCGATCAAGACCTGCTGCAGTTCGAGGCCGACCTTGTCCTCGTAAATGATGAATGTTTCCAGCAGCACTTCTTCCCGGGCCTGGCGGATGGCCTCGAACGCCGGCGGGTAGTAGCCCTCGCCGTTGATCAACAGTTGCACTTCGTTTTCTTCGCGCCATTCGGTGTTCATAGCAGTACCTCGACACAGAGTGGCAGGTGGTCGGACAGATGCGACCAGGGTTTGCGCGACATCACCCGGGGCGCTCGGGCCCGGGCGTTGCGCAGGTAGATGCGGTCCAGGCGCAACAAGGGCCAGCGCGCCGGAAAGCTGCGGGCGGGAGCGCCGAAGGCCTGGGTGAAGACCTCGTGCAGGCCGCGGCTGGCGAGCAGGCTGTCGGCGCGCTGGCGCCAGTCGTTGAAGTCGCCGGCGATCACCACCGGCGCCTGTTCCGGCAGGGTATCGAGCAGGCCGCAGAGCAGGTGCAGTTGCTGGGTGCGCTGGCGTTCGTCCAGGCCCAGGTGCACGCAGATGGTGTGCACCCGGCGCTCGCCGGGCAGGGCCAGCACCGAATGCAACAGGCCACGCTGCTCGCTGCCGTGCACGCTGACATCGAAGTTGTGGTGTTCGAGGATGGGAAACTTCGACAGCAGGGCATTGCCGTGCTCGCCGTCGGGATACACCGCGTTGCGCCCGTAGGCGAACATCGGCCACAGGCTGTCGGCGAGAAACTCGTATTGCGGCAGCGGCGACCAGCCTGGATAGCGTTCGCCATGGCGGCTGTGGCTGCCCAGCACTTCCTGGAGAAACACCACGTCGGCGTGATGGGCACGCACGGCCTCGCGCAGCTCCGGCAACACATAGCGGCGGTTCAGCGGGCTGAAGCCCTTGTGCACGTTCACCGTCAGTACCCGCAGGACGCTGACCGGCGCTACCTCTGCCAGGCTCAAGGGCCGTTGCGCCTGGGTCATGGCCGGCCCTCGTCGGCCAGCATCTGCGCCACCTTGTCCTTCAGGGTGGCGAAACTGAACGGCTTGTTCAGCACCTGTATATGCGGATCGAGACGTCCGAGGTGGGCGGAGGCATTTTCCGCGTAGCCGGTGATGAACAGCACGCGCAGGTCGTCATGCAGTTTGCGGGCGATTTCTGCCAGTTGCCGGCCGCCCATGCCGGGCAGGCCGATGTTGCAGATCAGCAGGTCGTAGGAGCGCTCGGCACGCAGCAGGGTCAGGGCCAGCTCGGCGTCGGCCACGGCCTGGCAGTGCAGGCCTTGTTCGGTCAGGTTGTCGCGGACCAGCTGGCGCACGGTGCTGTCCGATTCCACGATCAGGATGCGCCGCTCCTGGCTGGCCGGGTTCTTTCTCCTCGGCGCTGGTGCTGGGCCTGGGGCCTCGGGAGGGTGGCGCGGCAGCAGCAGCTCCACTTCGGTGCCATGGCCGACCCGGCTGTGCAGGCTGACATGTCCGTGGGACTGGCGACTGAAGCCGTACACCATGGACAGACCAAGGCCGGTGCCCTGGCCGATGCTCTTGGTGGTGAAGAACGGATCGAAGGCGCGTTCCAGAGTGCTTTGCGGCATACCACAGCCGTTGTCGCTGACGCTGATGCGGACGAAATCGGTGCCGCTCAGCGGATGGGCTTCGGGCAAGGGGCGGGGCAGATGGCGATTGCTCGCCTCGATGCGCACTTCGCCGCCTGCGGGCAAGGCATCCCGGGCATTGACCAGCAGATTGTCGAGGGCCTCCTGCAATTGCCGGGCGTCGGCTCTGGCGGGCCACAGGTGTTCGTCGATGCGCACCTGCACTCGCACCCCCGGGCCAAGCAGGTCGTTCAAGCGCTTGCGCTCCAGCAGGGCGGCCAGTTGCACCGGGCGGTCGTCCAGTGACTGGCGGCTGGAAAAGGCCAGCAAGCGATGGGTGATACTGGCCGCGCGCTGCACCGCGCTGACGCCCATGTCCACCAGTTTGGGAATTTCGTTGAAGCGCTGCTGGCTCAGGCGCTGGCGGATCAGTTCCAGGCTGCCGCCGATGCCGGTCAGCAGGTTGTTGAAGTCATGGGCCACGCCACCGGCCAGTTGCCCGATGGCTTCCATTTTCTGGTCCTGGCGCAGGCGTTGTTCTTCCTCGCGCAACTGCCGCAGTTGCTCCTCGGTCTGGCGCTGCAGCTCGGCCAGGTCCAGGCCTTGCTGGCAGCTTTGGTATTGGCGGCGGCGGGCGCGCAGCGAGGAGTTGGTCAGGTTGAGCAGGTCCTGGTCGGGAAAGGGGCAGGGCAGGATGAACAGGTTGCCCAGAGCCAGGCATAGCTCGGGGCTGTGGCTGAGGGACTGCTCGGCGTCGCCGAGCACCACCACCGGCAGGTCCGACCACTGCGGCTGGCTGCCCAGATAATGCTTGAACTGCGAGGTGCCGAAGCCGTCCAGACAGGTCTGGGCGATGATCGCCAGCCCGGCGCCACTATCCAGGGCGCCGGCCAGTTCCTCCAGGCTGTGCGTGGCCAGGGCGCTGAGGCCGGCCTGATCGAGCAGGCCCAAGGCCTGGCCACTGATCGCAGGTGGTGCCAGGACCAGCGCACGCTCGCTGTTGGCTGACGAATGATTCACGGTCGATCTCCTTGGAAAGCACCCCGCGCAGCGTTTTGCCTGCGCGGGGGCACTCTCTCTGGACCACGCCGTGAAAGACGCGGTTCAACCGGATTGCAAGAAGGCGGCCGGAAGGCTCAAAGGCCCTGCTGGACCAGCGGATCGTCGGGGTTTTGCTGCTCCAGTTGGGCGAGCAGAATCTGTACGTTCTGCAACTGGCCGCTCTCTTTCCAGTACTCGATCAGCAGCACCCGTGCCTTGCGGTTTGCCGGCTGGCGGGTGAGCAGGGTTTCCAGCTGCTTTTGTGCCACCTGCAACTGGTCGAGGCTGTGCAGGCTGACGGCCAGGGTGTAGCGGTAGTCGCCATTGTCCGGCTCCAGCTCCAGCGCACGGGAGAAGGCCAGCAGGGCATATTCATCCTGTTGGTGACGCAGCAGCCATTGGCCCAGTTCGTACTGCAGGAACGCTGAGTCGGGATGGCGCTGCAGGGCGTCGGCCAGCACCGCACGGGAGCCATCGGTCTGGCCCTGGCTATCCAGCAGGCGCACCTGGGTGGCCAGGGCTTCGAGGTTTTCCGGCTCCAGCTTCAGGGCCTGCTCCAGGGCACTGCTGGCGCCCTTGAAATCCCGCTCCTGCAGGTACAGGCGGGCCAGGTGTACCTGGTCCTGGACGTCGTCGCTACGGGTTTGCAAGGCCAGCTGATACTGATCGAGGACGCTTTGCAGCGGTGCGAAATACAGCCCGACGTCATCCGGACTCAACCCCATCAGCGCGTCGACGGTGGCGAAGCGCACGCTGTCTTCCTCATCGTCGAGCAACGGCCCGAGCAACAGGCTGCGCTGGTTGGCCGGCACCATCGCGGCAATGGCTTCGAGAGCAGCGCGGCGGACCAGGGCATCGCTGTCGTGCAGATCCTTGCTGGCCAGTTTCAGCGCCTGTGGCGAAGGGTAGTTGGGCAGCTCGGCATACAGGCTGGCGCGGCGGATCGCCGACAGGTCCTCGCGGCCCAGTTGTTGGTACAGCACCCGGGCGGCGCCAGGCAGGCCGTTGTGGGCCTGGGCCAGGGCCTTGCTGTAGGAGTGCTGGAGTCGCGGATCGGGTGCAGGGGAGTCCTTTTGCGGCAACAGGCTGTACAGCACCGTTAGCAGTAGTAGCAAGGCGAGGCCGGCAAACAGGTAGATACGCGGTCTGGGCATGCGTAATTCGGATCGATGGCTTACGGAAAAGGGCCAAGCTTGGGTCAGACGAATGGTTGAGTCAATGTGTGGGGTATCGAGCAGGGGGCATTGCGGACCTGGTGGAGATCCGCGAACCCCGCCCACAGGGGGCGGGGCTGCAAGCAACGTTACTTGTTTACACTTGCGACCAGGCGCAGGGACACATCGTCGAACTCCACGTCGTCATTGGTAATGCGGCCCAGCTCCACCATGAAGTGGGTTTCGCCCATGACGGCGCCGATATCGATGACGTACTCGGTCCATTCACTGCTGCTGATCGGCTTGTAGTGGCTCTCGCCAACCGGAAGGCCACGGATCTGCAGGCGGCCCATGGAGCCGGCGCCAGCACGGGCGCGGGCGGTGAGCTGGTAGTAGCCGATGGTCGGGACCGGCACGGTCTGGGTGACCTGGTCGACACCCAGTTTGCAGGTCTGCTGCTCGAAGTTGGCGCCGATGTCCCAGTGAGCCCTGCCTTCGGAGAAGTCGCCGTTCTGGATCAGCTCGGCAGACTGCGGCACCAGGTCGAGGGAGATGTCATCGAACCAGGCCGAGGCACCGAACGCCTCGAGATAGATTTCCGACAAGTTGGCGCCGGTTGGCAGGTTGATTCGGGCGGTGTAGGTCTGCGGGGTGGAACCGAAGACGTCGACGATGGTGTTGGCGCTGTCGTGGCGCAGGCGCACACGGGCAGGCGGCGAGCCGGCGGTGACCACGGCCGCGCGGAAGGACAGTTCGTAGTAGCCGGCCGGGATGCTGTCGAGGACCTGGTTTGCACTGCCCTCAGGGCTGATATTGCAGCGCGCTTCGTCGAAATTGACGTTGCCGTAGACCTGCCAGTTGATACCGCCCTGGGAGAAGTCGCCATTGCGGATCTGTTCGGCGCGAGCCAGAGGTTGGATTGTATTCATGATCAAGAGCTCCTTTTGAGTGATCATTGCGGGGTGTGGTTTCCAGTCTAAGCAGCACGAAAATTGGCACAACTGACAGGAATGACAGTTGACAAATGCCAAATTTTGCTGAATCGGCGGCGCTGGAGCCCGGCCCGCTCCGATCCCGTCTACTCCAGCAGAAACGCCACCGGCACTCGCTCGGTCAGCCATACCCCGTTGTCCGCCTGGAAGAAGCTGAAACCCTGCTCGTGCATCTTTGCCGCGTCGACCTCCAGCACCACCGGGCTGCCATAGCGGCGGCCCACCTCGATCGCGGTCTGCCGTTGCTGGGAGAGGTGCACATGGTGGCGTGACCCGGCGATCAGGCCGTCCCTGCGGATCGAGTCGAGAAAACGGCTGGCAGTACCGTGGTAGAGCCGCGCCGGCGGCTCCTTGCGCACATGCTCGATCGCCACGCTGCGGGTCGAGTGACCCTGGTTGGCGCGAATGCGGCAGCCGTCGGCGGACACCGCGAAGCGTTGCTTGTCGTTGCTCGCAACCACGGCCAGTACCTCATCCCGCAGCAGGGTGCGGCCATGTCCGGCAGCTCCCTCGATCAACGTGTTGATATCGACCCAGCCCTGGCTATCCAGTTGGATACCGATCGCCTGCGGCTCATGGCGCAGTACGTAGCTGAGGAATTTGCTGATTTCTTCCTGTCGTTTCCTGTTCATGTGCAGTCCTTTTCCAGGTGGTTGTGAATGTCATGGGCGCGATATGCCGAACGAATGCATTGTGCGGAAAAATCTATCCAGCAGGTGATGTCAAAGTGACACTGCTCCTCTACAATCGCCGCCGGCCGATATCCGGCCTGGCCAATGATGGCGATAGGGAGTGAGTTGATGGCGTTTCGCAAAGTGGTTGCAACCGCAGTGATTACCGCAATCGCAGGGCTGCAAGGATGCGCAAGCATCGTGGGTGACTCTCGTTATCCGGTTCAGGTCAACAGTGCACCGGCGGGCGCATCGTTCGAGATCACCGACAAGGCAGGGCAGGTCGTGCACAGCGGCAATACGCCCAGCACGGTCACGCTGAAATCCGGCAAGGGCTACTTCTCCGGGCAGACCTACACGCTGCATTTCAAGAAGGAAGGGTATCCGGACAAGACCATCCAGTTGAACACCAGTGTGAGTGGCTGGTACTGGGGCAACCTGCTCTTCGGTGGCCTGATCGGCATGCTGATCGTCGACCCGCTGACCGGTGCGATGTACAAGCTGCCTGAAGTCGCTTCGGCGGACATGGGCCAACCACTGGCCGCCGCTGGCAATGACACCTTGCAGATCGCATCGATCGAAGACCTCACCCCGGCCCAGCGCGAGCGCCTGGTTCCGCTGGATTGATCGGTAGCAGGACAGGCAGCAGAAACCCGGTGGAGCAATCCACCGGGTTTTTTCATTCACGCGCTCTCATCGTTGTCGCCTGGTTGATTGGCAAACTTGCCGGTATCGCCGGTAAAGGTCACTACCATTTGCGTCCTGGTGCAAACCAGGGTGGTTTCGGCATCCAGGTCGATGTCGAGGTCTTCGCCACGCAGGCCCTGCCACTGCGCCAGGTAACGCAGGGAGCCGAACTTCTCGCGCTTTTTCAATTGCTTGCCGGTGCCACCTTTCCAGTTCAATGGCGGTAGCTCATGGGCCTGGGCGGCGCTCGATAGCTCGGGCTTCTGCACGGCAAGCTTGCGACCGATTTCCCAGCATTTGATCAGTCCGCGGTCTGCATCCTGCCAGATGGCATTCCAATCCAGACCCTGACGTTCAGGTTCGCTGAAACTGCGTTTGATGACCCGGCTCATACTCTCTGTTCGTCCTGAAATTGCCTGAGGTGGGTTTTGGCGCGGCCCTTTCCGATGGGCTGTGGCAGGCAAGGCTACCGCAGGATGCCTGTGTGCACCACAGGGATGATATGGCGCAAGGCCATATTGCAGAGGGGCGGGAAAGGGCGGGCATGAGGCCCGCCCGTTGACCATCAGTGGCGGCGATGACGACGCTTGTGTTTGTGCTTGCCCGAGTCGCGGTTGTCGTCGGCCAGGTGGTTACCCACCGCGCCGCCTGCCGCACCGCCCAGACCGGCGCCGATGGTGGAGCCGGTGGAGCCCCCCAGTTTGCCACCCAGCAGCGAACCGCCGGCCGAGCCCAGGCCGCCACCGATCGCCGCTTCGGTGCGATTGCCTTTCTTCGCGCCCACCGCGCTACCGGCTGCGCCACCCAGGCCGGCACCGATGGCGGCGCCGGTGCTGCCCCCGATCTGTTGGCCAACCACGTTGCCCAAGGCGCCGCCGAGGCCGCCGCCAATGGCGGTAGTGCCATCACCGGCCAGCGCGGCCTGGGAGATCAGAAAACCTAGAGCGAGGGTAGGCAGTGTGAGACGCATGGGAGAGACCTCGGAATAAAGGGGGGCAGGCAGGTAGTCAGGGTAATCAGTCGTTATCGCGATAACGGCGATCGTCACGGCGGTAGTCGTAGCGATTGTCGTAACGGCGGCGATCGTCGTCATGCCAGCGGCGCTGGTCGCGGTCGCGCCAGCCGTCGTCACGATCATGATGGTGGTGATGTACGCAGCCGGCGGAGAGCAGGACGGCGGCGAGCAGGGAAAACTGGGTCAGGCGGGTCAACACGATGATTTCCTCGAATCGACTCGGGTTGGTCGATGGCGAGGTTATGACCGCATATTTCCGGTTTGGTTTCAGGGATGGGCGGTAAGCGACTGACAGATATGAAAAAAGCGCCTCGAAGGGCGCTTTTCAGAAGATGGTGCGAGTGGCGGGACTCGAACCCGCAAGGCTTGCGCCGACAGATTTTAAGTCTGCTGTGTATACCAATTCCACCACACTCGCGATTTGCCTGGAGCTTCAGAAGCTGCTCGAAGCAAGGCGGCTTTATAACTCATCGTTATATTCCAGTCAATGGTCAAAGCCCGGTTCATCGTGCCATGTAGCGTTGCACCCAGCGTCGCGGGATCAGCAGTGAAGCCAGTCCAAGCAAGGCCGCCAGCACACTGCTGAACAGCAACGCGGCGAACCCCAGGCGGTGTTCCAGCCAGCCGCCGAGTACCGCGCCGAACAGCATGCCGCTCCAGGGCACCAGTTGCATGCGCCAGCCGGCGCGGCGTTCGCCCATCAACCAGCGCCCCAGGCCGCGACCGAAGCGCGAGAGCGCGCCGGTGACGTAGGTCAGGCCGATGGGCAAACCGTTCACTTCTTCGACTGCGGCATTGAGCATGCCCATGGCGAGGATCGCCGCGAGCAGTGCGAGCAGTTCCAGGTAGTTGCCGCAGAACGCAGCGCTGAGCAACAGCAGTGCTGTAAGGGCCAGGAGCGGCCAGGCGCGTTTGCGGCTGGAGCGGGCGATCATCACCCCCAGGGCATTGCCGATAACGAAGGTGAACACCAGCAGGGCCAGGCGCAGTACCAGTTCGAAATGCCCCTGGCTGACGGCCACTGCCAGGCGCGTGGTGTTGCCGCTCATGAAGGAGACGAAGTCGCCGCTGGCGAGAAAACCGATGGCATCGGTCATGCCGGCCAGCACCGACAGGCCGCCGACGAAGAACAGCCCGACCTGGCCGCGCCGCCGATAGAGACGCAGGGCCTGGGGTCTGCGCAATGCACCTTGAGGCTCCGGAAGCATGTCGACGGCTTAGTGAGGTTCGATGGCGCTGGCCACCGCGCGCAGTTCGTCGATCGAGGCATTCAGGCCGCTGACCCGCTCGTTGACCTCGACGGCGTCATCGGCATGCACCGAGTTTTGCAGGTAGACGGCGTGACCGGCCAGACCGCGGGCCAGTTGCTCCATGCCGTCGGCGGTGTTTTCCAGGTCGTCGTGGATGCGTTTCATGCGTTTGTCGATTACCAAATCCTTTTCCTCAACCGCTTGTCTTCGATACCGCCGGGCGCGCGAACTATAGCAACTCCCCGGCATTGCCGCAGGCACGCCCCCTACAATCGCGCTATACCTTGACTCAACGCAATGGTTGTGGGGCATATCTATGGTCCGCGTAGGAAGGAGTCATTGAAATAATGAACTTCCTTGTAGGAAGAAGCGTCGATTCACGTCGTCCTCAGCGTATGCTGTAGCTACACTCCAACCACAGTCAACGGACTCCGAAATGGATGCATCCGAACGCGTCGACCTGCATGGCATGAACGCCAGTCTGTACGAGCAACTCGTGCAGACCGTGGTGGACTACGCCATCTACATGATGGACCTCGATGGCCACATCGTGTCCTGGAACGCCGGCGCCGAGCGCATCAAGGGTTATCGGGCCGACGAGGTCATCGGTCGGCATTTTTCCTTGTTTTTCACCGAGCAGGATTGCGTCGAGGGCCGCCCCGGTTTTCTCCTCGGCCAGGCCCTGAGCAAAGGGCGCGCCCAGGATGAAGGCTGGCGCGTGCGCAAGGACGGCACGCGCTTCTGGGCACTGGTGGCACTGGATGTGGTGCGTTCGCGGGAAGGCGAGGTGATCGGCCTGGCGAAGATCACCCGGGACATCACCGACCGCCGCGAGGCGGCGCTGCAACTGGATGCCATGCGCGCCCAACTGTTCCAGTCACAGAAGCTCGAAGCCCTGGGCCAGTTGACCGGCGGCATGGCCCATGACTTCAACAACCTGCTGACCATCATCCTCAACTCGGCCAAGCTGGCGATCAACAGCAACGACCCGCAACGCACCCGGCGCCTGCTCGAACATGTGCTCGACGCCGGCCAGCGCGGCAGCCAGATGACCCAGCAACTGCTCAGCTTCGCCCGGCGCAAGGAACTCAATGTGGTGCGCGTCGACCTTGCCGAGGTGATCGAGTCCATCCATGCCCTGCTGTACCAGGCACTGCCGAAGAACATCGAGCTGCATGTGCTGTGCGACGACGACCTGGCACCGGTGGAAGTGGACGCGGGGCAGTTGCAGATGGTCCTGCTCAACCTGGTGCTCAATGCCCGTGATGCGATGGAGGCGGGGGGCGAGATCCGCATTCGCGCAGGCAACCGGACATTGCAGGGCGAACGCGAGGACTTGTTCGGCGACTTCGCCCTGATCAGTGTCAGCGACACCGGCAAGGGCATCCATCCCGACGTGCTGCCAAGGATCTTCGAGCCGTTTTTCACCACCAAGGTTTTCGGCAAGGGCACCGGCCTGGGCCTGAGCCAGGTGTATGGTTTCGCCAAGCAAAGCAATGGCGGGATATGGGTCGATAGCGAGCCCGGACAGGGCACCTGCATGACCCTGTGCATTCCGCTGCTGGTCAATGGGGAGGGTGAAGTACCGTGGAACAACTCCAGCGTCTAGTGACCGGCATCGCCGGCCTCGACCAGTTGCTCAAGGGCGGGCTGGTCGCCGGTGCTGCCTATATCGTCCAGGGCCGTCCCGGCTCGGGCAAGACGGTGCTGGCCAACCAGTTGGCGTTCAATCATGTCGAGCGCGGTGGCCGCGTGCTGGTGGCGACCCTGCTCAGCGAGTCCCATGAGCGACTGTTCCAGTACCTGTCGACCCTGGCGTTTTTCGATGCGGCGAAGATCGGCGACCAGATCCAGTTCCTCAGTGCCTTCGACAGCCTGGAACAGGAAGGCCTGGAGGCGGTGGTACGCCTGCTGCGCAGCGAGATTGCCAGGCAGGGTGCTTCCTTGCTGATCGTCGATGGCCTGCTCAATGCGCGCTCGCGGGCCGAAACCGTGCTCGACACCAAGAAGTTCATCTCCGAGCTGCAGGCCCACGCGGCCTTCGCCGGGTGCACCTTGCTGCTGCTGACCAGCACCCACCTGGAGGAGGATTGCCCGGAACACACCATGGTCGACGGTGTGATCGAGCTGGGCGAGGACCTGCACGGCGCGCGTGCGGTGCGCCGTATCCAGTTGCGCAAGACCCGCGGCAGCGCGGCGCTCTCCGGGCTGCACGAGTGCGAGATCACCGATGCCGGCCTGCAGGTCTATCCGCGGCTCGAAGCCCTCTACGGACATCCTTCCGGTCCCGGCAGCGACACCTTTGCCCGGGTCGGCAGCGGCGTGCCCTGCCTTGACCAACTGCTCCAGGGCGGGCTGGCGCAAGGCTCGGTGACCCTGGTGATGGGGCCCTCCGGCAGTGGCAAGACCTCCCTCGGCCTGAGTTTCCTTGGCGCCTCCACGGCGGACGCGCCCGGGCTGCATTTCGGTTTCTACGAGCCGGCCTCGCGCCTGCGCATGAAAGCCGCCAGCCTGGGGCTCGACTTCGCTGCGCTGGAGCGCGAAGGGGCGTTGCATATCGCCTGGCAACCGACTACCGAGGGTTTGCTCGACGATGTCGGCGCGCGCCTGCTGCGGCAGGTTGCCGAGCATGGGATCAAGCGGGTGGTGATCGATAACCTGGGTGCCTTCACCCGTCTGGCGACCCGCCCGGAGCGACTCAACGAATTCTTCCGTGCGCTGATGGGTGAACTGCGTGCCCGCGACGTGACGGTGCTGGCGACCTGGGAAATGCGCGATCTGTTCGGTTCGGAAATCATCGCCCCGGCACCGGAACTGTCGAGCATTGTCGACAACCTGATGCTGATGCGCTTCGTCGAACTGAATTCGCAGCTGAAGCGCGTGCTGTCGATCCTCAAGGTGCGCGACAGCCGCTACGACCCGGCGCTGCTGGAGGTCTGTTTCGGCGAAGGCGGGATGGAGTTGCACAAGGCATTCAACGAGGCGGCGGCGGTGCTGTCCGGCACGGCACAACCACTGGAGCGGTCCTGAGGGCCGCGGTCTGACGATATGAGCACAGTCCTGGTAGTCGATGACGAGTATGTGATCTCCGACATCCTGGAGCTTGCCCTGGAGGATGTGGGGTATCAGGTGGAAAAGGCCAGCAATGGGGCGAGAGCCCTGGAAATGCTGGAGAAAACACGGGTCGAGCTGCTGATCACCGACTACATGATGCCGGTGATGAATGGCGAGGAACTCGCTCGGAATCTTCGCGCCGACCCACAATTCAAGACCCTGCCGATCATTCTCATGAGTGGCGCACAGGCCAGTATCGGCCGTGAGAATCCCGGGCTGTTCGATGGGGTGCTGGACAAGCCTTTCGATACCGAAATGCTGATTGCCATGGTCCAGCAGCTGTTGCCGCTGCCCGGGAACTGAGTCCCGGCATCGCGATCAATTCGATTTCGGCAAGGGACAGGCGCATCCGTGCGACTGCAATCATGCCAGCGGCTTAATGATTGCCTTCTCCTTTCTCCGGCGCAGGGCTGCCGGCCTGAATACGTTTGTAGATCTCTTCGCGGTGCACCTGGACATCTTTCGGTGCATCGATGCCAATCCTCACTTGCATCCCTTTGACGCCCAGAATTGTGACTTTGATGTCATCGTCGATGACGATGCTTTCGCCGACTTTGCGGGTGAGTATCAGCATGTATTTCTCCTTGGTAACTTGAAATGCCTCGCGGGCGATGCCCCACGGAGGATGGGGGCGCCGGAAGCGCTTCCCTCTTTCCCTTCATTAAAGACGCATTCGTTGAAAATTAATTCCCCGAGCAAAATATTTGCTGATGTCTTTTTCTGGAGTGGAGGTCGACGGATAGGTGGGAATTTCGCCTTGCGAGATTTTCCACCCCGCAAGCATAGGGGGCTTGAACGCATATGGGAAATTTCTCTTGTGAAAAGAGAAACTTTCGATAGTTAACGTTCTTTTTGTAGGGATTTGTCGGATTCGATCAAATGAGTTTCATTCCCGATATCGGCAGCAAATAACCCTTACTGCAACGGCTCGGGAAAACTCTTCAGGCATTGTGGCCGAGCAATGCCACACCCTTGATCTGCGCCCATAGGCGCTGCCCCGGTTGCAGGCCGAGCTGGTCGCTGGAGTAGCGCGTGATGCGGGCCAGCAGGGGATGCCCGGCCGCGTCCAGGCTGACCAGCACCTGCGCCGGGTTGCCTTGCTCGGCGAGGGCATGCAGGGTCACTGGCAGGCGGTTGATGATGCTTGAGCACGTGTCCTCGGCCAGGCTCAGGCTGATGTCCCGGGCCTGGATCTTGATGCGCAGGGCCGAGCCTGCCGGCAGCGGGGCGTGGGGAATGCGCAGGCGCAGTTCGCTGTCGGGCAGATGCAGGTCGAGCAACTGGTAGCTGGCGTCGTAGGCGCCGGTAATCCCTTCGATGACCACCCCGGCTTCTTCGTCCTGGGCCAACGGCAGGTCAAGGCGGGCGAGGGTCTGGTTGAGCGGGCCGCTGGCGAGGACCTTGCCCTGTTCCAGCAGCACCAGGTGATCGGCCAGGCGCGCGACTTCCTCCTGGGCATGGCTGACGTAGACCAGCGGAATCTGCAGCTCGTCATGCAAGCGTTCCAGGTAGGGCAGGATTTCACGCTTGCGCGGTGCGTCCAGCGCTGCCAGTGGCTCGTCCATCAACAGCAGGCTGGGACTGGTCAGCAGGGCCCGGGCGATGCCGACCCGCTGGCGTTCGCCGCCGGACAGGGTGTCGGCCTTGCGTTCGAGCAGGTGGTCGATGCCCAGCAGCTCGCAGGCCTGTTGCAGGTTGATGCGGCGGGTCGACGGATCGATGCGCTTCCAGCCGAACTCCAGGTTGCCGCGCACCGAGAGGTGACTGAACAGGCTGGCTTCCTGGAAGACATAACCGATCGGGCGCTGGTGCGGCGGGATGAAGATGCCCCGGGCCGAATCCTGCCAGACCGTGCCGGCCACTTCGATATAGGCATCCTCAGCCTTTTCCAGGCCTGCCAGGCAGCGCAGGCAGGTAGTCTTGCCCGAGCCCGAGGCGCCGAACAGGGCGCTGACACCGCGACCGGGCAGGTGCAGGTCGACGTCGAGGGTAAAGTCGTCCCGGGCCACCTTGAGCCGGGCGTGGATCCGCGAGGTCATGCTCAACTCCAGGCCGATTTGCCGCGACGGCTGCCATACAGCGCCAGCAGCACCAGAAACGAGAACACCAGCATCGCTCCGGCCAGCCAGTGCGCCTGGGCATACTCCATGGCCTCGACGTGGTCGAAGATCTGCACCGAGACCACCCGGGTCTTGTCGGGTATGTTGCCGCCGATCATCAGCACCACGCCGAACTCGCCGACGGTGTGGGCGAAGCCGAGGATGCTGGCGGTGATGAAACCGGGTCGGGCCAGGGGCAGGACCACGGTGAAGAAGGTATCCCATGGACTGGCGCGCAGGGTCGCGGCCACTTCCAGCGGGCGATCGCCGATCGCGGTGAAGGCGTTCTGCAACGGCTGCACCACGAAGGGCATGGAATACACCACCGAGCCGATTACCAGCCCGGTGAAGCTGAACACCACGGTGCCCAGGCCCAGGGCTTCGGTGGTCTTGCCGATGAAGCCGTGGGGCCCGAGGGCCAGCAGCAGGTAGAAACCGATCACCGTCGGCGGCAGCACCAGGGGCAGTGCCACCACCGCACCGATCGGACCGCGCAGCCAGGAGCGGGTACGCGCCAGCCACCAGGCGATCGGTGTACCGACCACCAGCAGCAACAGGGTGGTCAGCGACGCCAGCTTGAGGGTCAGCCAGATTGCGCCGAAATCGCTGGCGTCGAGCGGCATCAGAGTTCGTAGCCGTAGGACTTGATCACCGCAGCGGCCTTAGGACCTTTGAGGTACTCGACCAGGGCCTTGGCGGCCGGGTTGTCCTTGCCTTTGTTGAGGATCACCGCGTCCTGGCGAATCGGGTCATGCAGTTCGGCCGGGACGATCCAGGCGGAGCCGTTGGTGACCTTGCCGTCCTGGTAGATCTGCGACAGGGCGACGAAGCCCAGTTCGGCATTGCCGGTGGAAACGAACTGGAAGGCCTGGGTGATGTTCTGGCCTTCGACGATCTTGCCCTTGGTGGCCTCGGTCAGCTTCAGCTTGTCCAGCACCTGGGTGGCGGCCAGGCCGTAAGGCGCGGCTTTCGGGTTGGCGATGGACAGGTGCTGGAACTGGTTGGCCTTGAGCACTTCGCCCTTGGCATCGACGTAGCCGGGCTTGGCCGACCACAGGGCCAGGGTGCCGACAGCGTAGGTGAAGCGCGAGCCTTTCACGGTGTCGCCTTCGCTTTCCAGCTTGGCCGGGGTGGTGTCGTCGGCGGCGAGGAAGACTTCGAAGGGGGCGCCGTTCTTGATCTGTGCGTAGAACTGGCCGGTGGCACCGAAGGCGGCGACCAGCTTGTGGCCGGTATCCTTTTCGAAGTCCTTGGCGATGGCCTGGATCGGCGCGGTGAAGTTGGCCGCGACGGCAACCTGGACGTCATCCGCCCAGGCGCTGTTGACGGTCATGAAGGCGAACAGGGTAGTCAGGGCAAGACGAGGTGCACACTTACGCATGAAACAGCTCCGAGGGATGAGTGAAGGCGAATCGCTATATAGGCGAATATATAGCGATTGCCTTGTATACGGAAAGTCCTGTTTTTAGCGAACAATAAGTGCGAGTGCCTGTTCGGCCAGTTTGCGTGTCAATTCTGCCGCCGGGCGCTCGATACCCAGGCGCAGGGCCTGACCGGACCACAAATTGCTGAAATCGCTGTTGCCCTGGGGTTCGCTGATCGCCCGTATCGGCATCAACGCGCCACCGGCCAGCGGGAACGCCGGGGCCAGGTCGCTGACCGGACCCAGCTCGCGCATGATCCGCGTGTAGATGCCGCGCGCCGGGCGCCCGGTGAACAGGTTGGTCAGCGCCGTATCGCTTTCCCGCGCGGTGTGCAGGGCGCGGCGGTGGGCGGCAGAGACCTTGGCTTCGGGACAGAACAGGTAGGCGGTACCGAGTTGCACCGCCGAAGCGCCAAGCATGAAGGCTGCGGCGATACCGCGGGCATCGCCGATGCCGCCGGCGGCAATCACCGGCACCCGCACCGCATCGCTGATCTGCGGGACCAGGGCGAAGGTGCCGACCTGGCTGTTCAGGTCATCGCTGAGAAACATCCCGCGGTGGCCGCCGGCCTCGTAGCCCATGGCGATGATCGCGTCGCAGCCATGCTGTTCCAGCCACAGCGCCTCGGCCACCGTGGTAGCGCTGGATATCACCTTGGCACCAGTGGCCTTGACCCGGGCCAGCAGGCGCGGTTCCGGCAGGCCGAAGTGGAAACTGACCACCTCCGGCCGGTACTCCTCGACCAGCGCGCAACTGGCGTCATCGAAAGGCGCTCGACTGGACACCGGCGTCGTGGCCTGGAAATCGGCACCGACCTCGTCGTAGTACGGCTTGAGTGCGTCTTTCCAGCGGGCGATACGCGCCGGGTCGTCGGCTGGTGGGGCATGGCAGAAGAAGTTCACATTGAGCGGGCCATGGCTGGCCTGGCGGAAGGCTTGCAGTTCCTGGCGGATCTGTTCGGCGTTGAGCATGGCGCAGGGCAGGGCACCGAGGCCGCCGGCGTTGCTCACTGCGATGGCCATGGCCGAGCCGCTGGCGCCGGCCATGGGCGCCTGGAGAATCGGCAGGTCGATCGCGAACAGATCAAGGATGCGTGGGTCCGGCCATTGGCTCATTGCCTGTGATCTCCTTTCTGCGGTCGCAGGCGTCAGAGAGCCTTGCTGACCTGGATGTCGGTGATTTTGTCGGCGTCGTCACCATGGATCTTGCGCAGGGCGGCCTGGGCCTGCTCCAGCGAGTTGTCGGGCAGGGTAGCGAAGTCCCAGCGGCGCTCGCCATCGAGCTTGTACTTGATGACGTATTTGATAGTGGTGGTCATGGGCTTATCTCAGTTGCGACGACGAACGACGGATGATCTTGATCTTGTGGGTGAAGGTCGGTTTGCGCGTGACCGAGATCGGCCGCGGCGTGACGGTATCGATGGTGATATTCCAGAATCCGGTACTCGGCACCGTGATCTTCGCCGGGAAACGATCGAATGCGCCGCCGTGGTAAGTATGGCGGCCGCCATTCTTGAAACTGCGGAAGTTGGCATCGTTCATCAGGCGGATATTGCAGCGCTGGGAACACTCGATAACGACGATGTCGTCTTCGTTAAGGTGTTCGCGCTGGTGTACGAATTTCATGTAGCAGCTCCGCAAGGGCTATTTCGGCAAAGCGGCACGATAACAGAAGGACGCGGGAGTAATGTAGGACTCGTCACGTTCCTTGCGATAAATCTGACATTCAAGGGAGCAAATCGGCCTAATAGCGGTCTGAGTTTTTTTAATTGTAGGAGCGGGTCTCGATGAAATGGTTTGTATCTGCCTTGGCGTTGACGCTGACCGGTTGTGCCAGTGTGGCCGAGCTGGAACAGAGCCCTGAAACCCTGGCGGTGATTTCCGGCAAATCGCCGGAGCAATACCTGACCTGCGTACAGGATCAGTTGAAGGACAGCCGCGCTCCGTTGCAAGTGACCCGCGACAAGAGCTCGATCCGGGTGATCGTCCCGCAGAAGCTGGCCGATGCCCCGGCCGCAGTGATGAATATCAGCGAGCGCTCCAGCGGCAGCTCGATCAAGTTGCACGAGCGCCTGAACAACTTCCCGCTGCGCCTCTCCGATGTGAACAACGCCGCAACCCGCTGCATTTCCGGCTAAGCCGCATTTCCCCTCTCCCAGTTGCAGGAGCCGATTGGCCGCGCTCCTGCAGATCCCCCTGGCGGTCTGCTGATTAATCGATTCATTGATGCAAATGCCCCTTTTTGGTGCTTTTCGCCGTTGTAGTGGCGGAAGGATAGCCCTAATATCCATAGGCTTATATTTTTTAAGTCTAAGCATATAACCAGAAGAGGGAGCTCCGTGATGACACTGGATCGAATCCTGATCAGTAGCCTGTTGTTGTTTACCCTGCCGGCAGCCCATGCCGACCAGGGCCAGAAGATCTTTACCCAGGGTGGGGCCAACCCTGCCGCCATGGCCTGCCTGGGCTGCCATGGTGCGGACGGCCTGGGCATGGCCGCCGCCGGATTCCCGCGATTGGCCGGACTGTCGGCCGGTTACCTGGGCAAGCAGTTGCGCGATTTCCGCGATGGCACGCGCAAGAATCCGATCATGGAACCGTTGGCCAAGGCCCTCGCCGACGAGGAAATCGTCGCCGTGAGCAAGACCCTCGCGGCCATGCCTGCGCCGGCCGCACCGGACAAGCGCCGGCAGCAGATGGCCAGCAACCCGACCGAGCAACTGGCGCTGTATGGCGACTGGAGTCGACAGATTCCCGGTTGCGTGCAGTGTCACGGCCCGGGTGGTGGCGGAGTTGGCGAGCACTTCCCGCCGCTGGCACATCAGCCGGCAACCTACCTGGTCGCGCAACTCAACGCCTGGCGCGACGGGAGTCGGCATAACGACCCGAACCAGTTGATGGTGGGTGTCGCCAAGGCCATGAGCGATGCCGAGATCACGGCCATCGCCGAGTACTTCGCCGCAGGACAGGAGGTCAAGCCATGAAAGGATTCGTTTTTTCCGCACTGGCCTTCGCGCTGGGTTCGGCTCATGCCACACAGGTTGCCATGGAGGACCAGTCGCAACTGAAGGTGCCACCGGCCAGCCAGGTTCCGTTCTTCGTGCCGCCGGCGCAAAGCGAATTGCCGGACAACGCCTTCGGCAAGATGGTCCGCGATGGCTATGCGTTGTTTGTCGACACCAAGCGTCTGGCGCCGGACTACGTCGGCAACGGCATGAAGTGCAGCAACTGTCACCTCGACCAGGGCCGCATGGCGCATTCGGCGCCGTTGTGGGGCGCTTATCCGATGTACCCGGCCTACCGTAAGAAGAACGACAAGGTGAACACCTATGCCGAGCGGATCCAGGGCTGTTTCCAGTTCAGCATGAATGGCAAGGCTCCTGCGGCTGACAGCCCGGAGATCACGGCGTTGTCGGTGTATTCCTACTGGCTGGCGAGCAAGGCCCAGGTCGGTGTGGAGCCGGCGGGGCGCGGTTACCCCGATGTCGCCCAGCCCGCTGGTGGCTACGACATCGCCCGTGGCGCCAAGGTCTACCAGGAGCAGTGCGCCATCTGTCACGGCGACAACGGCGAGGGCCAGATGATTGCCGATGACTACGTGATGCCGCCGCTGTGGGGCAAGGACTCGTACAACTGGGGCGCCGGCATGCACCGGATCAACACGGCGGCGTCGTTCATCAAGTACAACATGCCCCTGGGCAAGCCCGGCAGCCTGAGTGACCAGCAGGCCTGGGACGTGGCGGCCTACATCAACAAGCACGAGCGGCCGCAGGACCCGCGGTTGGTGGAGGGCTCGGTGGAGAAAACCCGGTTGAAGTTCCATGCCAACGACGGCGTCAATCTGTACGGCCAGACCGTCGACGGGGTGCTGCTGGGGCAGGGCACCGGCAAGTGAGGACGCCGCCAGCACAATGATGGCCAGTGCGCCGTTTCCGCTCGCGGAAACGGCGTTTTCCAGTCGTCGGATAATCGCCGCAAAGCCAATATTTTCAACGGCCGGGAACTATCTCCCGCTGGATTTCTCTATGATGGCAACGGTTGCGCCCGGGTGGGGCATTGTAAGGTGCTCGCCGCCTGATTAGACTGCGCCGAATTTCGTACGCACAGCCCTTCGTTAAGGACTTTTATGATCAAGAAATGCTTGTTCCCGGCAGCCGGCTACGGCACTCGCTTCCTGCCAGCAACCAAAGCCATGCCCAAGGAAATGCTGCCGGTGGTCAACAAGCCGTTGATCCAGTACGGCGTCGAAGAGGCGCTGGACGCCGGCCTGAGCGAAATCTCCATCGTTACCGGTCGCGGCAAGCGCGCCCTCGAAGACCACTTCGACATCAGCTACGAGCTGGAAAACCAGATCAAGGGCACCGACAAGGAAAAATACCTGGTCGGCATTCGCCGCCTGCTGGACGAGTGTTCCTTCTCCTACACCCGTCAGACCGAGATGAAGGGCCTGGGCCACGCCATCCTCACCGGTCGCCCGCTGATCGGTGACGAGCCGTTCGCCGTGGTGCTGGCGGACGACCTGTGCGTCAACCCTGACGGTGACGGCGTGCTGACCCAGATGGTCAAGCTGTACAAGCAGTTCCGCTGCTCGATCGTCGCCATCCAGGAAGTCGACCCGCAGGAAACCAACAAGTACGGCGTCATCGCCGGCGACATGATCCGCGACGACATCTTCCGCGTGACCAACATGGTCGAGAAGCCGAAGCCGGAGGACGCACCGTCCAACCTGGCGATCATCGGCCGCTATATCCTGACCCCGGACATCTTCGACATCATCGCCGGTACCGAGCCAGGCAAGGGTGGCGAGATCCAGATCACCGACGCGCTGATGCAGCAGGCCCAGAATGGCTGCGTGATTGCCTACAAGTTCAAGGGCAAGCGTTTCGACTGCGGTGGCGCCGAAGGCTACATCGACGCGACCAACTTCTGCTTCGAGAACTACTACAAGACCGGCAAGGCCTACTAAGGCTTCTGTACGCTGTAGGAAAAAAGCCACCCTCACCGGTGGCTTTTTTGTTTATGGCCAGGACTGGCGCTATGCTGGCGGCCTGCCGAGGAGATTGATATGGCCTACGATTTTGACTTGTTTGTGATTGGCGCCGGTTCCGGCGGTGTGCGTGCCTCGCGCTTCGCGGCGGGCTTTGGTGCCAAGGTGGCGGTGGCTGAAAGCCGTTACCTGGGTGGTACCTGTGTCAACGTTGGCTGCGTGCCGAAGAAACTGCTGGTCTATGGCGCGCATTATTCCGACGAGTTCGAGCAAGCCGCAGGCTTCGGCTGGTCGCTGGAGGATGCACAGTTCGACTGGGCGCAACTGATCGCCAACAAGAACCGCGAGATCGAGCGCCTCAACGGCATCTACCGCAACCTGCTGGTCAACAGCGGCGTAACCCTGCTGGAAGGCCACGCGCGGATCACCGCTCCCCACGAAGTGGAAGTCGAGGGCAAGCGCTACTCGGCCAAGCACATTCTTATCGCCACCGGCGGCTGGCCGCAGGTCCCGGAGATCCCCGGGCGCGAACTGGCGATCAGCTCCAACGAAGCCTTCTTCCTCAAGAGCCTGCCCAAACGCGTGCTGGTGGTCGGCGGCGGCTATATCGCCGTCGAGTTCGCCGGGATCTTCCAGGGCCTGGGCGCCGACACCACCTTGCTCTATCGCGGCGACCTGTTCCTGCGTGGCTTCGACGGCTCGGTGCGCACCCACCTGAAGGAAGAGCTGGAGAAACGTGGCCTGGACCTGCAGTTCAATGCCGATATCGCCCGTATTGACCAGCAGGACGACGGCAGCCTCAAGGCCACCCTGAAAGATGGCCGCGAGCTGCTCACCGATTGCGTGTTCTATGCCACCGGTCGCCGGCCGATGCTGGACAACCTCGGCCTGGAGAACACCGAGGTACAACTGGACGAACGTGGCTTCATTCGTGTCGACGAGCAGTTCCAGACCGACGAATCGTCGATCCTGGCCATCGGTGACGTGATCGGCCGCGTGCAACTCACGCCGGTCGCCCTGGCCGAAGGCATGGCGGTGGCGCGGCGCTTGTTCAAGCCCGAGGAATACCGTGCGGTGGACTACCGCAACATTCCGACCGCAGTGTTCAGCCAGCCGCCGATCGGCACCGTCGGCCTGACTGAGGAACAAGCCCTGGAGACCGGGCACTCGCTGAGGATCTTCGAAAGCCGCTTCCGGCCGATGAAGCTGACCCTCACCGATGTCCAGGAAAAGACCCTGATGAAGCTGGTGGTGGATGCCGAGACCGACCGCGTGCTCGGTTGCCATATGGTCGGGCCGGATGCCGGCGAGATCATCCAGGGGCTGGGCATTGCCCTCAAGGCCGGAGCGACCAAGCAGCAGTTCGACGAAACCATCGGCGTGCACCCGACGGCGGCGGAAGAGTTCGTCACCATGCGGACTGTCAACCGCTGATTCAAGATCGTCGCAAACCTTGTGGGAGCTGGCTTGCCAGCGATGGGCATGGGTATCTACGCAATTTCAGATCAACCACAAAACGACAGGTCGCCGCATACCTGTGGGAGCGGCTGTTAGCCGCGATTGGCCGCAAAGCGGCCATAAAACCTGTGTTCTCGGTGTGTCAGACAGATCTGGGACTTAGGTTTTACGACGGCTTCGCCGCCAATCGCGGCTAACAGCCGCTCCCACAGGGGGGCGTGTTGTGCTTGATCGAGATGTGTAGATACCCATGCAGCGATGAGGACCGACTGGACAACCATGTTGTCTGGTCTGGCCAAATCGCTGGCAAGCCAGCTCCCACAGGGTTCTATTCCTGATAGACCTTCTTCAACAAGCGCAACAGCTCCGCCCGTTCCCCGTCATCCAGCGCCGCCGTGGCCTCGCGGTCGCTGTCGCTGGCGATCTGCTTGAGTTCCTTGAGCAGGGTCTCGCCGGTCTTGCTCAGGAAGATCCCGTACGAGCGCTTGTCCGGCTTGCAGCGGATACGCACCGCCAGCGCCCGTTCTTCCAGTTTGTTCAGCAGCGGCACCACCTGCGGCGGCTCGATGGCCAGGGCGCGGGCCAGGTCGGCCTGCATCAAGCCGGGGTTCTGCTCGATGATCGCCAGCGCGGAGAACTGCGCCGGACGCAGGTCATGGGCGGCAAGACGCGGGATCAGGTTCTGGAACAGCTTCAACTGGGCACGACGCAGGGCATAACCGATCAGGTCGTCGAGGGCGGCATCCAGCCCCGGGGACGGCTCGGGGACGGTGTCGGTAGTGGAGGCGGACCTTGCCATCGGGGAGAGGGTTCCTTGAAGTCTTGGGTAAGAAAGTTACCCAGTTTGCCCGCGCGGACAGGATCTGGCTAGCACGGACTGGGAAGAATCACCTTCAACTGATTCAGGACAAAAGATAATTTTCATAATAGTTAATTGACATAACTAATTTGCTCGATTAGCTTGCTAACCATCACCTCGAACAACAAGAGTGCATCACATGAGCAACTACGAAGGCCGCTGGACCACCGTCAAGGTCGAACTGGAATCGGGCATCGCCTGGGTCACCCTGAACCGTCCGGACAAGCGCAACGCCATGAGCCCGACCCTCAACCGCGAGATGGTCGACGTCCTGGAAACCCTGGAGCAGGACCCCGAGGCCGGCGTGCTGGTGCTGACCGGCGCTGGCGAGTCGTGGACCGCCGGCATGGACCTCAAGGAATACTTCCGCGAAGTCGACGCCGGCCCGGAAATCCTCCAGGAAAAGATCCGCCGCGAAGCCTCGCAATGGCAATGGAAGCTGCTGCGCATGTACGCCAAGCCGACCATCGCCATGGTCAATGGCTGGTGCTTCGGTGGTGGCTTCAGCCCGCTGGTGGCCTGCGACCTGGCGATCTGCGCCGACGAAGCGACCTTCGGCCTCTCGGAAATCAACTGGGGCATCCCGCCGGGCAACCTGGTCAGCAAGGCCATGGCCGATACCGTCGGCCACCGCCAGTCGCTGTACTACATCATGACCGGCAAGACCTTCGGCGGGCCGAAAGCCGCCGAGATGGGCCTGGTCAACGAAAGCGTGCCGCTGGCGCAACTGCGCGAGACCACCCGCGAACTGGCGCTGAACCTGCTGGAAAAGAACCCGGTGGTGCTGCGCGCGGCGAAGAATGGCTTCAAGCGCTGCCGCGAACTGACCTGGGAGCAGAACGAAGACTACCTGTACGCCAAGCTCGACCAGTCGCGCCTGCTCGACACCGAGGGCGGCCGCGAGCAGGGCATGAAGCAATTCCTCGACGACAAGAGCATCAAGCCGGGCCTGCAGGCGTATAAACGCTGAAGCCCCTGGCGGTGTCGAGCGACGCCGCCAGCGCATGCGCTTCCCGATAAAGACAACAAAGAGGAACGAACATGTTGCAGGTGCCTTTGCTGATTGGCGGGCAGTCGCGTCCCGCCAGTAATGGACGAACCTTCGAACGGCGCAACCCGGTGACCGGCGAGGTGGTCTCGCAGGTGGCCGCCGCCACCCTGGACGACGCCGACGCTGCGGTCGCTGCTGCCAGCGCTGCCTTCCCGGCCTGGTCGCGGCTGGCGCCCAACGAGCGGCGCAGCCGCCTGCTGGCCGCCGCCGATGCCTTGCAGGCCCGCACCGGCGAATTCATCGCCGCCGCCGGCGAGACCGGGGCCATGGCCAACTGGTACGGCTTCAACGTCAAGCTGGCCGCCGGCATGCTCCGTGAAGCCGCAGCCATGACCACCCAGATCACCGGCGAAATCATCCCGTCGGACGTGCCCGGCAGCCTGGCCATGGCAGTGCGCGCACCCTGTGGTGTGGTCCTCGGCATCGCCCCGTGGAATGCCCCGGTGATCCTCGCCACCCGCGCCATCGCCATGCCCCTGGCCTGCGGCAATACCGTGGTGCTCAAGGCCTCCGAGCTGAGCCCGGCGGTACACCGGCTGATCGGCCAGGTGCTGCAGGATGCCGGCCTGGGTGACGGCGTGGTCAACGTGATCAGCAACGACCCGGCCGATGCGCCGAAGATCGTCGAGCGGCTGATCGCCAACCCGGCTGTACGTCGGGTCAACTTCACCGGCTCGACCCATGTCGGACGCATCGTCGGCGAACTGGCGGCGCGGCACCTGAAGCCGGCGCTGCTGGAACTGGGCGGCAAGGCGCCGTTCCTGGTGCTGGACGATGCCGACCTCGACGCTGCGGTCGAAGCCGCCGCCTTCGGTGCCTACTTCAACCAGGGGCAGATCTGCATGTCCACCGAGCGCCTGGTGCTGGACGAGACGATCGCCGACGCCTTCGTCGACAAGCTCGCGGCGAAGGTCGCCGGGCTGCCGGCCGGCGACCCGCAGAGCCCGGCCTCGGTGCTCGGCTCGCTGGTCGACAGTGCTGCCGGCGAGCGCATCAAGGCGCTGATCGACGACGCGGTAGGCAAGGGCGCACGCCTGGTCTGCGGCGGCCAGCTGGACGGCAGCATTCTCCAGCCGACCCTGCTCGACCACGTCGACGCCAGCATGCGCCTGTACCGCGAGGAGTCCTTTGGGCCGGTAGCGGTGGTGTTGCGTGGCAAGGGCGACGAGGCGCTGCTGGCCCTGGCCAACGACTCCGAATTCGGCCTGTCCTCGGCCATCTTCAGCCGCGATACCAGCCGCGCCCTGGCTCTGGCCCAGCGGGTCGAGTCGGGCATTTGCCATATCAACGGGCCGACCGTGCACGACGAAGCGCAGATGCCCTTCGGCGGCGTGAAATCCAGCGGCTACGGCAGCTTCGGCAGCCGCACCGCCATCGACCAGTTCACCCAGTTGCGCTGGATCACCCTGCAGCACGGTCCGCGCCACTACCCCATCTGACGTCACCGGCAAGACCCGCCGCCTGGCGCATCCGGGCGGCGGCACGACAGACAACAAGAACAAGGAGCAACCTGCGTGAATTCCGAAGCCAGCCCACGGCCGACCGACCGTGCCCAACCGCCGCGCTATCGGCAGGTGTCCATCGGTCATCCCCAGGTCGAGGTCAGCCAGGTCGACGGCATCCTGCGCATGAGCGCGCTGGAGCCGCTGGCACCGTTGCCCGCACGTCTGCTCGAACGCCTGGAATACTGGGCCGAAGTACGTCCGCAACAGACCTTTATCGCCGCCCGCGAAGACGGCGGCGCCTGGCGCGAGATCAGCTATGCCGACATGCTCGGGCAGGTGCGTACCATCGCCGCTCATCTGCTTGAGCTGGGACTTAGTGCCGAGCGGCCGCTGGCGCTGTTGTCCGGCAACGATATCGAGCACCTGCAAATCGCCCTCGGCGCCATGTACGCCGGGATTCCCTATTGCCCGGTATCGCCGGCCTACGCCTTGCTGTCCCAGGACTTCGCCAAGCTGCGGCATGTCTGCGAAGTGCTCACCCCGGGCGTGGTCTTCGTCAGCGACAGCCAGCCGTTCCAGCGCGCCATCGACGCGGTGCTCGACCCGTCGGTGGCAGTGATCAGCGTGCGCGGCGCCATCGAGGGCCGTAAGTCCATCGCGTTCGCCTCGCTGCTGCAGGACACCGACCTGGCCAGGGCCGACGCGGCCTTTGCCGCCACCGGCCCCGATACCATCGCCAAGTTCCTCTTCACCTCCGGCTCGACCAAGTTGCCCAAGGCGGTGATCACCACCCAGCGCATGCTCTGCGCCAACCAGCAGATGCTGTTGCAGACCTTCCCGGTGTTCGCCGAAGAGCCGCCGGTGCTGGTCGACTGGCTGCCGTGGAACCACACCTTCGGCGGCAGCCACAACCTAGGCATCGTCCTGTACAACGGCGGCAGCTTCTACCTCGACGCCGGCAAGCCGACGCCCCAGGGCTTCGGCGAAACCCTGCGCAACCTGCGCGAGATCTCGCCCACCGCCTACCTGACCGTGCCCAAGGGCTGGGAAGAGCTGGTCAAGGCGCTGGAGCAGGACGCTGAACTGCGCGAGGTGTTCTTCGCCCGCATCAAGCTGTTCTTCTTCGCCGCGGCGGGGCTGTCGCAAAGTGTCTGGGACCGTCTGGACCGTATCGCCGAACAGCACTGCGGCGAACGTATCCGCATGATGGCCGGGCTGGGCATGACCGAAGCCTCGCCGTCCTGCACCTTCACCACCGGGCCGCTGTCCATGGCCGGCTATATCGGCCTGCCGGCGCCGGGGTGCGAGGTCAAGCTGGTGCCCGTCGGTGACAAGCTGGAAGGTCGCTTCCGCGGGCCGCACATCATGCCCGGCTACTGGCGCGCGGCGCAGCAGACCGCCGAGGTGTTCGACGAAGAGGGCTTCTACTGCTCGGGGGATGCGCTGAAGCTGGCCGATCCACGGCAGAGCCAGTTGGGACTGATGTTCGACGGGCGTATCGCCGAGGACTTCAAGCTGTCCTCCGGGGTCTTCGTCAGCGTCGGCCCGCTGCGCAACCGCGCGGTGCTGGAAGGCTCGCCCTATGTGCAGGACATCGTGGTCGCCGCGCCGGACCGTGAATGCCTGGGCATCCTGGTCTTCCCCCGGCTGCCTGAATGCCGGCAACTGGCGGGGCTGGAGGCGGGTGCCAGCGATGCCGAGGTGTTGGCCAGCGCCCCGGTGCGCGATTGGTTCGGCGCCTGGCTGGAACGCCTCAACCGCGACGCCCAGGGCAATGCCAGCCGCCTCGAATGGCTGGCCTTGCAGGTGGAGGCGCCGTCCATCGATGCCGGGGAGATCACCGACAAGGGCTCGATCAACCAGCGTGCGGTATTGCAGCGCCGTGCGGCTCAGGTCGAGGCGCTGTATCGCGGCGAGGCCCCGGGCATGCTGCATGCGCAGGTGCGCTCATGAGCCTGTGCAGCCGCTTCGACGACGTGGCGATCGTCGAGATGGTCCGCACGCCCTGGGTCGATCTCGGCGGTGCGCTGGCTGCGGTATCGCCCATCGACCTGGGCATCTGTGCCGGGCGCGGCGTACTGGCGCGGGCCGGTGTCGATCCGGCCAGTGTCGACAGCGTGCTCGCCGGGAGCATGGCCCAGGCCAGTTTCGATGCCTACATGCTGCCCCGGCATATCGGCCTGTACAGCGGCGTGCCGCAGGCAGTGCCGGCGCTGGCGGTGCAGCGCATCTGCGGCACCGGCCTGGAGCTGCTGCGCCAGGCCGGCGAGCAGTTGCGCGATGGGGTGGAGCGGGTGCTGTGTGTCGGCAGCGAATCCATGTCGCGCAATCCGATAGCGGCCTACGAACATCGCGGCGGCTTTCGCCTCGGCGCGCCGGTCGGCTTCAAGGATTTTCTCTGGGAGGCGCTGTACGACCCGGCTGCCGGCGTGGACATGATCGGCACCGCCGAAAACCTCGCCCGCGAGTACGGACTGAGCCGCGAGGAGGTGGATGCCTGGGCCCTGTGCAGCCACCAGCGGGCGCTGGCGGCGCAGCAGGCGGGCTGGTTCGACGAGGAGATCGTCGCGGTGCGGCCTTCGCGCTTCGAGGCCGATGATTGCCTGCCACGGGGCATCGAACTGCCCCGTGGGGTAAGTGAAGTGCTGCGCGACAGTCATCCGCGCAGCACCGATGCCGCCGCCCTGGCTCGCCTGCGCGCCATTCATGACGGTGGCGTGCAGACCGCCGGCAACAGTTGCGCGGTGGTCGATGGCGCGGCGGCGGCCTTGGTCTGTCGTTACTCAGCTTGCGAAGACGTGCCCTTGGCCCGGTTGCTGATGGCTGCGGCCGTCGGCGTACCACCACGCACCATGGGCATCGGCCCGGCCCCGGCGATTCGCCTGCTGCTGGAACGCAGTGGCCTGCGCCTGGAGCAGATCGACCGCTTCGAAATCAACGAGGCCCAGGCCGCCCAGGTGCTGGCGGTAGCCCGCGCGCTAGAGCTGGACCCTGAGCGTTTGAACGTCCACGGCGGCTCCATTGCCCTCGGCCACCCGCTGGCCGCCACCGGCCTGCGCCTGGTGCAGACCCTGGCCCGCCAGTTGCTCGAGGGCAACCTGCGCTACGGCATCGCCGCTGCCTGCATCGGCGGCGGGCAGGGCATGGCCGTGCTGATCGAAAACCCCCAATTCGCTGGTTGAACGAGGTAACCCATGGCCTACCGTGCGCCCCTGGGCGATATGCAATTCGTGCTGCAACACTGGCTGCGCGCCGACCGCGACTGGCAGGACATGCCAGCCTTCGCCGAGGTCGATCTGGAACTGGCCGGGCAAATTCTTGAAGAGGCGGCGCGGTTCAGCGGTGAAGTGCTGGCACCGCTGAATACTCCAGGTGATCGGCAGGGCTGTCGGCTGGTCGATGGCGAGGTCACTACCCCCGAGGGTTTTCCGTCGGCTTACCGGGCCTATGTCGACGGCGGCTGGCCGGCGTTGGCCTGCTCGGTGGAGCTGGGCGGCCAGGGTTTGCCGCAGGTGCTCGACGCCGCGTTGCAGGAAATGCTCTACGCCAGCAACCACGCCTGGGCCATGTACACCGGCATCGCCCATGGTGCCTACCTGTGCCTGAAGACCCACGCCTCGGCCGAGTTGCAGGCGCGTTATCTGCCCGGCATCGTCAGCGGCGAAACCCTGCCGACCATGTGCCTGACCGAGCCCCAGGCCGGCAGCGATGTCGGCCTGCTGCGCTGCCGGGCCGAGGCGCTGGGCGATGGCAGCTATGCGGTCAGTGGCAACAAGCTGTTCATTTCCGGCGGCGAGCATGACCTGACCCGCGACATTCTCCATCTGGTGCTCGCCCGTCTGCCGGATGCGCCGCCGGGCAGCCGCGGAGTGTCGCTGCTGCTGGTGCCGAAATGGCTGGACGACGGCCAGCGCAACGGCGTGCATTGCGATGGCCTGGAACACAAGCTGGGCATTCGCGGCAGCGCCACCTGCGCCCTGCGTTTCGAGGGGGCCAAAGGCTGGCTGGTGGGCGAGGCCCATGGCGGCCTGGCGGCGATGTTCGTGATGATGAACTCGGCGCGCCTGCATGTCGGCTTGCAGGGCCTGGGGCATGCCGAGGCGGCCTGGCAGGTGGCGCGGGACTATGCCCTGGAGCGTAGGCAGATGCGTGCGCCGAGGCATCCCGACGGTGTTGTCGCGGCGGCGGCCGACCCGATCCACCTGCACCCGGCGATGCGCCGGATTCTCCTGGAACTGCGCGTGCGTACCGAGGGCATGCGCGCCATCGGCTACTGGGCCGCGCACTGGCTGGATATCGCCGCTGCCTCGGTCGACCCGGCACAGCGTGACAAGGCCGAACGGCTGGCGGCGCTGCTCACGCCCATCGTCAAGGCCAGCTTCACCGCCCAGGGTTTCGACCTGGCGAGCAAGGCCCTGCAGGTGTTCGGCGGCTATGGCTACACGGCGGAATTCCCCATCGAGCAGACCCTGCGCGACAGCCGTATCGCCATGATCTATGAAGGCAGCAACGAGATTCAGGCCAATGACCTGTTGCTGCGCAAGGTGCTCGGTGACGGCGGTGCGGGCTTTGCCTTGCTGCTCGCGGAGATGCGCCGGGAAGCCCGGGCCACCGGCTCGGTGTTCGCCGAGGCGCTGGGCGAGGTGTGCCAAGGGTTGGCGGCGCTGCTGCCGGAGCTGCGGGCATTCACTGGAGAAGACAGCGAGTATCCCTATCGGGCGGCGGGGGACTTCTTGCAGCTGTGTTCCGTCAGTCTGCTGGCCTTTGCCTGGGCCAGGAGCGCCCGCTGTGCCGAAGGGCTGGCGGAACCGCTGCGGCGGGAGAAGCTGGAAAGTGCCGGGTTCTGCTTCGATTACCTGTTGCCTGAGTTCGACCGGCAACTGGCGGCCGTAAGGGCGGCTCGGGCTCCGCTGGCGTTTATTGGCTGACCATCCCGGCCTCATCGCTGGCAAGCCAGCTCCCACAAGGACCGCATGCACCGCTGAACCTGTGGGAGCTGGCTTGCCAGCGATGAGGCCCTCAAGAGCACCCTGGAATCCAGCTATCCATTTCTTGCATACCTACCTTGCACAAAGCGGTTTCCTCGCCGCCGGTGGCCCAGTGCTATAGTCCAGCACCGGCTTGGCCAAGCTGTCCGACCCCCGATTTCCAGAGGAGCCCCAGTGAGCACCTTCACCTACACGGTCAGCCCCGATGTCTTCCGCGATCACCCCGACTACCGCCGCGGCGTGGTGGTGTTCGGCAATCTCGACAACACTCGCCCCGATGCCGAGCTCACCGCGCAACTGCGCGCCAGCGAAGCCGCGCTGCGCCAGCGGATCAGCGGCAACCCCGCCGATTTCCCGCAGATCGCCGCCTGGCGCGAGGCCTATCGCCGCTTCGGCGCCAAGCCTTCGGAGCACCGCAGTTCCATCGAGGCCCTCGGCCGCCGCGTGCTCAAGCCCGACAACCTGCCGGATATCAACCCGCTGGTGGATATCGGCAACCTGCTGTCGCTGCGCTATCTGCTGCCGGCTGGGGTCCATCCCATCGGTGCGCAGTCGAGCCGGATCGAACTGCGCAAGGCCCGCGATGCAGACCGTTTCCTCGCCGACGCTGGCAGCGAGCCGGAAACCATCGCTCCGGGTGAAATCGTCCTCGCCGCCGGTTCGCGCATCCTCACCCGGCGCTGGACCTGGCGCCAGGCCGCCGATACCCGCACCCTGGCCGATACCAGCCAGGTGTTCTTCGATATCGACGGCCTGCCGCCGACTCGTCCCGAGGAGGTGCAGGCCGCGATCGCCGATCTGATCGAGCTGGTAGCGCGCTTCTGCGGTGGCGAATGCCTGGGCCATGCGGTACTCGATGCCGCTCAGCCGACCCTGACCCTCGCCTGAGCGCCGCCATGGGCCAGGCCTTCAACAACCTGAGCATCGGTCAGCTGCGTGTGCTGCTGACCCTGCTGGAGGTGCGCAACCTCAGCCACGCGGCGACCCGCCTGGGTACCAGCCAGTCGGCCCTGAGCCGGCACCTGGCGCAGTTTCGCGAGGCCTTCGGCGACCCGCTGCTGGTGCGCCAGGGCCGCCAGTACATTCTCAGCGAACGTGGCCTGGCGCTCCTTGAACCGGTCAAGGCGGTGCTCGGCCAGTTGCACGACCTGGGCACCCCCTCGCAATTCTCCCCGGCCACCTGCGAACGGCGCTTCGCCCTGGCCGGCTCCGACCATGTCGCCCAGTACATCCTTCCCCAGCTGCTGCGCGACCTGGCCGAGGTAGCCCCCGGCGTCAGCATCGATTTCCGTTCCTGGGAGGCCAATCGCTTCGACTGGCTGGCCAGCGGCAAGATCGACCTGGCCACCAGCATGATCGAGGACACTCCGGCGGAGTTTCACGGCCGGGTGATCGGCGAGGACATGGCCGTCTGCGTGATGCGCAGCGCTCACCCGCTGGCCTCGGAAAACAACCTGAGCGTGCAGCAGTTCCTCGCCTGGCCGCACCTGAAGATCAGCACCGGCGGCGACAAGGACAGCTTCGTCGATGCCTGGCTGCGCAAGCATGGCCAGCAGCGCGACCTCAAGCTCACGGTGCCGTACTACTCGGCGGCGCTGGAGGTGATCCGTAGCAGCGACATGCTGCTGATGCTGCCGGAACACATCGCGCGCAAATGGAGCGAGCAGGCCGAGGTCTGCTACCGGCCGCTGGCCTTCGTCGAACATCCGTTCCGTTACTGGGTGGTCTGGCATAGCCGTACCCATGCCTCGGCGGAACAGCAGTGGTTTCGCAAGTTTATCTACGAACATTGCCGCGGTTCGCAGTTCCTGAGTCCGGGCCGATAACTATCCAGACCTCGCATAGTTCCCATTCAATATTGCTGGCTGTTCAACCGGTAACTTGCTGGTAACTTGAACTTCGACGAAGTGCACAGATAACTTCGCGAGCAACTTGAATACTTCAACTATCACCTGCCGAACTATCGCCAGGCGCCGGGTCATGCCGTGCCTGAAAAACAATACGGACAATAAAGACGATGAGCAGAAACGCCACTCCGGACCCCGCCCTGGCGCGGGGCCTGTCCAATCGCCATATCCAGATGATCGGCCTCGGCGGCGCCATCGGCACCGGCCTGTTCCTTGGCAGTGCCGGGGTGATCAAACTGGCCGGCCCCTCGTTGCTGCTGGGCTATGCCCTGGCCGGGCTGATCGCCTTCCTGATCATGCGCCAGCTCGGCGAGATGCTGGTGGACGAGCCGGTATCCGGTTCGCTGAGCCACTTTTCCAACAAGTACTGCTCCGGCTTCATGGGCTACCTGGCCGGCTGGAACTACACCGCCGGCTATATCCTGGTGGGCATGGCCGAACTCACTGCGGTGGGCAAGTACGTGCAGTTCTGGTGGCCGGAGATCCCCACCTGGGCCTGCGCCGCATTCTTCTTCGTGCTGATCAACGGCCTCAACCTGCTGGCGGTGAAGGTCTACGGCGAGGTGGAATTCTGGTTCGCAACGATCAAGGTCACGGCGGTCGTGATGATGATCGCCCTGGGTGCCTGGCTGCTGTTCGGCCCGACTCCGCCCGCCGGCGCTGCCGTGAGCAACCTGTGGAGCCACGGCGGCTTCGTGCCCAACGGTTTCGGCGGGCTGATCCTGGCCCTGCCGCTGATCATGTTTGCCTTCGGCGGCCTGGAGTTCATCGGCTTCACCGCCGGCGAGGCCCGGGACCCGCAGCGCACCATTCCCAGCGCGATCAACAAGGTGCTGCACCGCATCGGCCTGTTCTATATCGCCGCCCTGGCGGTGCTGCTGGCCCTGACGCCGTGGGACGAACTGGTGGCCTCGCTGTCGGCCGGGGGCGATCCGTACAGCGCCAGTCCCTTCGTGAGGATCCTCGACCTGCTGGGCATCGGTGCGGCAGCCCACGTGCTCAATCTGGTGGTGCTGACGGCGGCGCTGTCGGTGTACAACGCGGTGGTTTACTGCACCGTGCGCCAGTTGCATGCCATGGCCGGGCAGGGCCATGCACCCAAGCGCCTGCTCAAGCTCAACCGCAACGGGGTGCCGGTCAATGCGCTGTTCATCACCGCCGCCGTGACGGCGCTGGCGGTGTTGCTCAACTGGCTGTCGCCCAATGGCACTCTGGAACTTCTGATGGCCCTGGTCGTTGCCACCACCATCATGAACTGGATGCTCACCAGTTATACCCACCTGAAGTTTCGCCGGGCCAAAGTGGCGGCGGGGGGGCGCACGTTATATCGCTCGCCGTTGTTCCCGCTGAGCAACTATCTGTGCATCGCCTTCATCCTTGGAATCATGCTGGTGATGGCCTTTATTCCGTCCATGCGCATATCGGTATGGCTGATTCCATTCTGGTTGCTGCTGATCTACGCCAGTTACCGCAAATATCACTCGACGAAGTCCGGCGCATTGCGCTTCGAATAATCCGCAACAGGTAATGATGATGAAATCCGAACTCCCTGCTGTTCAACAGCTCACGGGCGGCGAAGCCCTGGTCGAAAGCCTCAAGGTGCATGGCGTCGATACCGTATTCGCCTTGCCCGGTGCGCAGATCTACGGTCTCACCGATGCCCTGGCGCGCAACGCCGACAGCATCCGCACTCTTGGCGCCCGGCATGAACAGACCAGTGCCTACATGGCCTTCGGTTATGCCCGCTCGACGGGCCGCCCCGGCGTGTTCAGCGTGGTGCCGGGCCCGGGCATCCTCAATGCCAGCGCGGCGATGCTCACCGCCCATGGCTGCAATGCGCCGCTGCTGGCCCTCACCGGGGACGTGATGAGCGGCTTCAAGGACCGTGGGCGCGGTCAGTTGCATGAGCTGCCACGTCAACTGGAGATTCTCCAGAGCATCGGCAAATGGGCGGCACATATCGAGCAACCGGCCGATGCGCCGTGGCAGGTAGCCCAGGCGTTCCAGGCCATGCAGTCGGGGCGCCCGGGGGCGGTGTCGTTGCAGGCTTCGTGGGACTTCTTCACCCGCAGTGCGGCGGTGCGCATGCAGGCACCGCTGGCCTTGCAGGCCAGGCCACCAGTGGACAGCGACGCCGTGGAGCGCGCCGCGAAGCTGCTGGCCGGGGCCAAGGCGCCGATGATCTTCGTCGGCTCCGGTGCGCTGGAGGCCAGTGCCGAAGTGGGCCAGCTGGCGGAAGTGCTGGGCGCGCCGGTGGTCAGTTTCCGTGGCGGACGCGGCGTGGTCTCCGACGATCACCCGCTGGGCTTTACCGTGGCCGCCGGTGCCCGCTTGTGGCCGCAGACCGATGTGGCGGTGGTGATCGGCTCGCGCTTCGAGCTGCTGGATATCCGCTGGCGCCACCGCCCGGCGGGCTTGAAGCTGATCCGTATCGATATCGACCCGGCCGAAGTGCGTCGCCTGCCGGCCGAGGTCAATCTGCTGGCTGATGCCGCCGAAGGTGCCAGTGCCCTGGCCGAGGCCGTGCTGCGCGCCGGACCGCCGCGCCGTCGCGATGAGCAGATCGCCGAGGCCAAGGCGGCTGCCGAACAGGCCATCCAATGTGTGCAGCCGCAACTGGATTACCTGCGGGTGATCCGCGAGGTGCTGCCCCGGGACGGTTTCTTCGTCGAGGAAATTTCCCAGGTCGGCTTCACCTCGATCTTCGGCTTCCCGGTGTACCAGCCACGCACCCTGGTCACCTCCGGGCACCAGGGCACCCTGGGCTTCGGCTTCCCCACCGCGCTCGGGGTCAAGGCGGCCCACCCGGACAAGGCGGTGGTGTCGATCTGCGGAGATGGCGGCTTCATGTTCGCTGCCCAGGAGTTGGCCACGGCGGTGCAGTACCAGCTCAACCTGGTGACCATCGTGTTCAACAACAACGCCTTCGGCAACGTCTACCGCGACCAGCAGGAAAGCTTCGGCGGGCGCCTGCTCGGCTCCGAACTGGTCAACCCGGACTTCGTGCGCTTTGCCGAATCCTTCGGCGTGCAGGCCCTGCGCGTCGCCTCGCCGGCGCAGCTGCGCCCGGCCCTGGAGCAGGCTTTCGCCGCCGATCGCCCGGTGCTGATCGAAGTCAGCGTGCCGCGCGGCAGCGATGCCAGCCCCTGGCAGTTCCTGCACCCGACCTTTGCCCACTGAGGAGCCCCTGATGTTCGAACATGTCGAGACCTACCCCGGCGACCCGATCCTGTCGCTGATGGACGATTACCAGCGCGACCCGCGCACGGACAAGGTCAACCTGAGCATTGGCTTCTACTACGACGAGCAGGGCCAGGTGCCGGTGCTGGAATCGGTGCGCCAGGCCCGCGCACGACTGGATGCCCGGGCGGAGGCGGCCAACCTGTACCTGCCCATGGATGGCCTGGCGGACTTTCGCCAGGCGGTGCAGCGCTACCTGTTCGCCGACGCGGACAGCGAGCGCATCGTCACCCTGCAAAGCGTCGGTGGCTCCGGGGCACTGCGGGTCGGGGCGGATTTTCTCAAGCGTTACTACCCGCACTCCCGGGTCTGGGTCAGCGATCCGACCTGGGACAACCACCTGGCGATCTTCCAGGGTGCCGGGTTTGCCGTGGAGCGCTATCCGTACCTGGATGCCAGCGGTCAGCAGGTGGACTTCCCGCGCATGCTGGAGGTCTTCGCCAGCTTGCCGGCCAACAGCATCGTGTTGCTGCATGCCTGTTGCCATAACCCCACCGGGGTGGACCTCGAACCGTGGCAATGGGACGCGCTGTACGGGCTGTGCCGCGAGCGGGCGCTGATCCCGTTTCTCGACGCCGCCTATCTGGGGCTGGGGCAGGGGCTCGACGAGGATACCTACGCCATCCGCGCCCTGGCCCGTGCCGGTATCACCGGGCTGGTCAGCAACTCGTTTTCCAAGGTGTTCTCGCTGTATGGCGAGCGGGTCGGCTCGTTGTCGGTGATTTGCGACAGCGTTGTGATTGCCGGCCGGGTGGCGGGGCAGTTGAAGGGCACGGTGCGCACCAACTACTCCAACCCGCCCCGGCATGGCGCCGAGCTGGTGGCGACCATCTTTGCCGATGCCGAACTCGGCGCGTTATGGCGCAGCGAACTGGATGCCATGCGCGAGCGCATGGTGAAGATGCGCAGGGCGTTGTACGAGCGGGTCGATGCCGGGCTGGATGTCGGCTATCTGCTGCGCCAGCGCGGGATGTTCAGCTACACCGGGCTGAGTGCCGGGGCGGTCGATCGTATTCGGGAAAAGCACGGCGTGTACCTGATCCGCAGTGGGCGGATGTGCGTGGCGGGGCTGAATGAATCCAACCTGGACGTGGTGGCCAGGGCGCTTTCGGACCATTGAGAGGGGGAGTGACTCCAGTTGCCTCGGGTGCCCTTCGGGGCACTTTTTTTTGCTGTTTTTCATGGCCTCATCGCTGGCAATGCCAGCTCCCACAGGTTTCTGTGTCGGGCCTGGATCATGCGGCTGGCCCGAAACCCTGTGGGAGCGGCCGGGCGGCGATCCGATTGCCGGCGATGAGGTCGGTACAAACACCCTCAAAACCTGGCTATCCCCCGCCCCAGAGCCCTCCTGAACGCGAAACCTTTCACAAATCTTTCACTTTATTTCGAACTTTCCTACAGCCACCTCCCTCGAAGCCCTGCATTCGTTAATACGTTTACCGTCATGGAGGCTTCACCAATGCGTACCCGTAACCTGCTCGCCCCGACCTGCATCCTGGCCCTGCTGGGTGCACCCCTGGCTGCCGTTGCCGCGCCGAGCACCGACCCGCTGTTCACCCTTGGTCTGACGGGCAGCTACGACAAGTTCAAGTTCGAAGGCGGTAGCGAATCCGACGACAGCCACCTGGGCCAGGGCGGGGTGTTCGCCACCTTCGGCAACAAGCTCACCGCCGAATCCGGCTTCATCTACCAGGTCGGCGCCGAGGCCAAGTACGGCAAGAAGGACGACAACAAGCTCAAGGAAGCCCAGGCCGATCTCGACCTCGGCTGGCGTGCCGCGCTGGATGCGCGCAACTTCGTTGATGTCACCGTCGGCGGCGGCTACGGCTGGTCGCGCTTCGAACCGGAGATCAACGACCTCGATACCAAGCTCACCGTCAAGTCGCCATTCGCCAAGGCTGCGCTGGGCTACAACCACCAGTTCGATACTTCGACCCTGCGCGTCGAAGTCGGCGCCCGCCACACCCTCGACGGCCGCGCGCGCCTGAAGGTGGACGATTACGGCAGCGACAGCGTCGACCTCAAGGACCGCACCAACCCGTACGCCGAAGTCAGCCTGCTGATGAACCAGCAGGGCGGTATGCCGATCCAGGTCGGCGCCTACTACACCCGTACCGAGTACAAGCTGGACGAGGACTCGGTGGTGGCTGACAACACCAAGCTCAAGCGTGACGAGTTCGGGGTCAAGGTGGGTCTGGCGTTCTGACCCGACGGGAGCGGCTTCCTTGCTCCAGGGGCAGCAACCCGCTGCTGAGCCACTGCTCCTGACGCAACAGTCAACTCCCTATCTCCGCTACAACCCTTGATCCACAAGGCCCGCAGCCTCTGGCACGGGCCTTGCCATGGTGCAGCCATCCGTAATCAGAGAGCTGCCCATGACCCTGCCTTTCCGCCGCCAGCCCCTGGCGCTGTTGATCGCCGCCACCTTGTTGCCTGCCGCTGCCGCACTGGCCGATGACAACGACAAGCCCGATGCACTCCCCACCGTGATCGTCACCGCGCAGAAGCGCGAGGAGTCGCTGCAGGACGTTGCCGCCGCCGTCTCCGCCGTGTCCGGCAAGAGCATCGAGCAAACCGGCGGCGGCTTTACCGCCGGCAAGGCCCTGCAGGACGTGCCCAACGCCATCGCCCCGGAATTCGCCGGCAACCAGCGGCCGCGCTGGTATATCCGCGGCATGGGCTCGGGGGACATGGCGTCGACCACGGTCTACCCGGTGGGCATCTATGTCGACGACACCTATATCAGCCCGCATATCGCCACCGGCGGCCCGCTGTATGACCTGGAGCGGGTCGAGATCCTGCGCGGCCCGCAAGGCACGCTGTGGGGCAAGAACACCACCGGCGGAGCGATCAACTTCGTCTCGCGCAAGCCGCAGTTCGAAGAGGGCAACGGTTACCTGAAGATCGATGCCGGCAACTATGACTCGCGCCTGTACGAAGGCGCCTATGGCGGCACCCTGGTGGAGGATCGGCTGGCCGCACGGGTGGCCTTTGTCGACCAGAGCAAGGACGGCCAGCTGAAGAACATCGTCGACGGCCATACCGTCGGCGACGTGCATGACCAGGCGGTGCGGGCGCAGATCCTTGCGCGCCTGAGCGACGATCTCGATGCCACCCTGCAGATCCGTGCCCGTGACTACAAGGGGCAGGGCATCGCCACCCGCGCCTGGGGTGCCGGTCCCGGCGGCACCACGCTGTTCGGCCCGGCGCCGACGCTGGACGACGATGAAGCGGCCTTTACCGGCAAGGCCGAGGACCGTATCCAGCACAACGGCGTGCAACTCAACCTGCACTGGGACCTGGGCGAGCTGAGCCTGGACTCGATCACCGCTTTCGACGATATCCAGGAAAAGGCCCAGGGCCCGAACATGGGCATCTACGAATTCGGCCGCTCCTGGGGCGATGACCACTGGCGCCAGGTGTCCCAGGAGTTGCGCCTGTCCTCGGCGAAAAACCAGCCGGTGAGCTGGATCGTCGGTACCCACCTGTTCCACGAGAACCTCGATAGCGTCAACAGCAGCGCCATCCTGCCCACTGCCTACAACGCGCCGTTCGGCGTGGCCAGCTATGGCCGTACCGACCTTGAGCAGAGCACCAGCAGCTACGCGCTGTTCGGCAGCAGCACCTGGCAGGCCACCGATGACCTCAGCCTGACCCTGGGCCTGCGCTGGACCCGCGAGACCAAGGACATCGACCTGCACCGGGTGGCTGCGGCGGACGCTGCCGATGTGTCCTTCGCCAGCAGCAATCGCTGGTGGAAGGACTACACCGGAACGGTCGCCAACGTCGCCACCCAGGACGAGAAACGCACCTGGAACAAGCTGACCTACGACTTCACCCCCGAGTACCAACTCAACGACAACGCCCGGGTGTACTTCCGCTACGCCAAGGGCTTCCGCTCCGGCGGTTTCAACGGCGGGGCGACGGTGCAGGCGGAAACCTCGGTGGTGGCGCCGGAGAACGTCGATGCCTATGAGCTGGGGATCAAGAGCGAGTGGTTCGACGAGCGCCTGGTGGCCAACGCCAACGTCTTCTACTACGACTACTCGGATATCCAGGTGAACACCGTGTCGGTGAGCAACGGCCAGGTGGTCTCGCTGCTGACCAACAGCGGCACCGGGGTGATTCGCGGGGCCGAGTTCGAAGTGCAGGCGCTGCCCTGGCAGAACCTGCAACTGCGTGGCTCCCTAGGCCTGCTGCATACCGAGCTGAAGGACTTCTCCTCGCCGGGTGGCCCGGACTATTCCGGCAACCGCATCGCCCGCTCGCCGGAGCGGACCCTGTCGGTCGGCGCCAGCTACCGCATTCCGCTGCAAGGGGGTGATGCGGTGACCCTCGACAACAGCTGGCGCTACCAGAGCCGCATCTACTTCCTGCCCACCGCCCAGGAAGACCACAGCGTGTCCCAGGGCGGCTACACCCTCGGCAATGCCAGCCTGACCTACCACTTCGGCGGGCAGCAGGACCTGGATGTCAGCGCCTACGTCAACAACCTCACCGACAAGCGCTACAAGACCGACAGCGTGCCGCTGCCGTTCGATATCGCCTGGGATGCGCGGGGGGATCGGCGGACTTATGGGGTTTCGGTGACCACTCACTTCTGATGTGATGGCTGGAGGCCCATCGCTGGCAAGCCAGCTCCCACAGTGTCCGCGGCGCTGCTGAACCTGTGGGAGCTGGCTTGCCAGCGATAGGGCCCTCAGCACCACTACCCAAACCACCTGGCCAACCCGCTCGGCGTCAACCCGGTCCACCGCTTGAACGACCGCCGGAAATTGGTGGTGTCGCTGAACCGCAGGTAACTGCACACCTCCTCGTTGGTGTAGCCCTTCATCTGGTACAGGTACAGCGCTACATGCCGGCGCACCAGGTCCAGTTGCTGCTGGAAGTGGGTGCCATGCTTGCCCAGCCTGCGCTTGAGGGTGGTGGGGCTGATGCCGAAGGCGGCGGCGACCCGGTCGAGGTTGATCGGCTCGTGGATATGCCCGTGCAGGTGATCGAACAGTTCATCGAGAAAACTCGAACCCCCGCCCAGTGCCGCCAACTGCTCCAGGCACGCCTGCCGCGCCACCAGCCCCGGCGTGGCCGCGGCATTCGGCAGCGGCCGGTGGATATGCTCGCGGGGCAGGGAGAGCAGGGTGATCTGCGCATCGAAGCGCACGTCTTCGCCGAGGTGCACCCAGTACTGCTCGATATGCCGTGGCTGGCTCCAGGCACACTGGATACGCCATGGCAGATGCTCGCCGACCAGTCGCCGGCTCATCGCCAGCACCGCGCTGAGACAAGCCTCGCCAAGAAACTGCGCCTGGCTGCCGACGCCGCAACCGTCCTGCCAGTACAGGTGCAGGTAGTGTTCCTCCAGCATCAGGCGCGGAGTCAGCAGCGGGCTGAGCAGGGCATGGAACTCGCACAGATGCTCCAGCGCCTGGTACAGGTCGCGGGCATGCAGCAGGGTCTGGCTGGCTTCGCCGTAGTGTCCGGGCAGCAGGCGCTGGCCGAACAGGAAGGCACTGTCGTCGGCATCCAGCAGGCGCCGGGCATTGTCGATCAGGGTGAGGAACTGTTCCTGGCTCAGGCGCGCAACACCACGGCTGATGTCCTCGTAGAACACCTCGCAGCCGCGCAGCAGGCGATGACTGTCGATGCCCCGGGACAGCGCCAGGTCGATCAGGGCGGCTGGCTGGTAGTGGCCGACGATAAAACGCTGGTCCCGTTCGTAGCCGTTCATGCCGCCCCCTGCCGTGGTGGCTGGCGCTTGGCCTTGGCGATACCCAGGTTGACCCGCTTGAGCAGGCTCTCCGCATCATCGTCATAGGCCATGGCCGCCGCCACGCTGGCGCGCAGGTGCAGGCGTTCGCCATGGCGCAGGGTCTTGTAGGCCAGGCTGGCCACCGCCTGTTGCAGCTCTTTGGCCAGCCAGCGCGCCTGGGTTTCGCCGGTATTGGGCATGACCACCACGAAGCGGTCGCCGGCCAGGCGGCAAAGCACGTCCTGCTGGCGCAGGTTGAGCAGCAGCAACTGCGCCAGCACCTGTAGCAGGTGGTCGCCCTCGGCCTCGCCGTGTACCAGGTTCACCGCGCTGAAATCGTCGATATCCAGCACCACCAGCGACAGCGGCTGGCCCTCGCGGGTCGCCTGTTCCAGGGCCAGTTGCACGTGCTGGCGCAGGTACTGGGCGCCACCGAGGGGCGTCAGCTTGTCGAACAGCAGGTGCTCGCGGAACAGCCCCTCGCGCTTGCTCATCTGTGCGTTGATCGCCTGCTGCTCCTTGTGCAGGTGATAGATGCCGAGGGTCACCAGGATCATCCCCACCGGCATTGGCGCGGTTTCCAGCCAGTTGTCCCAGACCGCGTCCGGGGCCAGGCGGATGAACTCGTCGAGCACATCCATCCACCAGGAAAAGCACACGCAGGCCATGCCTACGGCGAGCAGGCGGCTGACCCGTCCGGCCGGGCGACTGCGCATCAGCATCAGCAGCCAGACCAGCCAGATCAGCCCCGAGCCGCCTTCGCCGACCACGTCCATCCAGTTGATCTGCGCCCACGGCTTGACCTCGCCGAAGGCCAGGTAGACCTGCAGGCCGAGATTGGCGGCGATGGCCAGGCCAACGAAGGTCAGGGTGTGCAGTTTCAGCAGTGATTTCATCGAAGGTCTCCGGGCCGGGCCCGCCGAGCGTGCCCGATCCATGTCACAACGCTGTTACAGCGCCTTGCTGCGTGATTTGCAGGGCAACTGGTCAGGGCCTTGTTCACCCGTGCAGAAACGCTCCGCCGGCAGGTTCTTCGCCGGCTCGCTCAGGCCGTTGCGGCCCTGCTTGTCGCGGCTCAGGTCGAAGGCATCGTAGAGCGTGCCGTTGGCGGTGAAGCTGCGCACCTCAAGGCGCGACGGCAGCACTTCGACGGTCTGGTACAACTGGGTTTCCTCGGCGGCGCGGTCCGGTTGGGTGCGGGCGCGGTCGTTGAGGCCGTACATCTTCGAGCCCGCGACCGAGACCATGTACACCGGGCCCTGGACCTTGCCGGCGGCGTGATCCTTTTGCGCTGCGACACGGCCGTTGGCATTGCTCAGGCGGCTGTAGCAGTGGTCGTGCCCCTGCAGCACCAGGTCGACCTGGTAGCGCTCGAACAGCGGCTTCCACGCCGCCTTCAACGGCCCGGTGTCTTCCGGGCGGGCGCAGGTGTAGATCGGCTGATGGGTGACGACGATTTTCCAGCGCGCCTTGCTTTCCTTCAGGCGCTGTTCCAGCCACTGGCTCTGCTGGTCGAGGGTACCGAGGTCGAGGGCGGCGGTGCCGTCGAGGACGATAAAGCGCACGTCCTGGTAGTCGGTGAAGTAGGTGGTGCTTTTCAGGCCTTTCACGCCGTTGCCGGGCAGGGCGAACTGGCGCGCCCAGTGCGGGCCGAGCACACGGCCTTCGCTGCCGTCGGGATTGATGCTGTCGAGGTACTCGTGGTTGCCGCTGGCGACCAGTTGGGGAATCCCGGCGTAGTGGAAGCCGCCGGCCTGATTCCATTCGCCCCATTCATCGTCGTGGACCAGGTCGTCGCGTTGCGAGGTGAGGTCGCCGGCATGCACCACCAGCGCCGGGCTGGCGGTGGCCTGGAGGGCCTGGCGGATGCTGCGCGAGGCGATCGACAGGATGTCGTTCTGGGTATCGCCCAGGTAGATGAAGCGGAACGGCTTGAAGCCGGTGGCGGCGGTGCGGAACTGCAGCCACTCGCTCCAGCCGGCGGCGCCCTTGACTCGGTACACGTAGGGGGTATCCGGTTGCAGGTTGGTGAGGCGTACCTGGTGATACAGCGCTGCGCCGTTTTCGGTGTCCAGTGCCTGGCTGCTGCCTTGCAGCAAGGTCGCGCGTTTCTCCAGTTGCGGGCCGTCGAGGGCCGGGGCCAGTTGCAGCTCGGTGGCGCCCTGGTGGCTGTCGGTACGGAAGGCCACGGCCATTTCCCGCGCCGGGTCGGCGCCTGGGGTCAGCACGATACGGTCGGCCAGGCCGCTGGCGGCGTAGGGCGCGCCGGGGGAGTGGGGCAGGGGTTCGGCGGCGCTGGCGCTGCCGATGCAGGCGGCGAGGGCGAGGGCCAGGAGGCTCGGGCGGATCATGGAAAGTCCTTGGTCGTTGAGTACTGGCGGCCAAGGAAACAAAGGCAAATGACGCTTGGGTTACAGGTTGGGGGGTCTATTTGGACAGGGGAAGATGTGAAAAAAATGCGGACTCCTGCTGTTTTCAAGGGCCTCATCGCTGGCAAGCCAGCTCCCACAAGGTCGGTGTATGCAGTACCTGTGGGAGCTGGCTTGCCAGCGATGAGGCCAGTCCACTCAATGAAAGGAAAAAGGGGGTCATATCAGCCCATAACCACCGCCGAAAACCGCCGAAAACACCCCGATCCAGCCTAAATGAAAATCCCTGTCACAGATCTGCCACACACCACCCCTAGCGTGCCCCTCAGTTTCCGCCCCGGTGTGGCGGATCGACTTCAGGGGAGCAACAACGTGGCAATCGTCAGATTCAAGATCAGCCTGCTGGGCATGGCCATCGCCGCCAGCCTGCCGGCCTTTGCCGAGGACAAGGTGGAGCATGTCAACGTGGTCGGCCAGGCCGCGAGCATGGACCAGGCGCTGAAGGAGCAGAAGGCCGCCGACAGCATTCGCAGCGTGGTCCACGCCGATGCCGTCGGCCAGTTGCCCGACGACAACGCCGCCGAGGCCTTGCAACGCATTCCCGGCCTGTCGGTGGAACGCGACCAGGGCGAAGGGCGCTTCGTCAGCGTGCGCGGCATCGGCCCGGACCTGAACAGCGTGACCATCAACGGCACCCTGCTGCCGGCCCCGGAAGCCGATCGTCGGGCAGTGGCCCTCGATGTGCTGCCCACCGAACTGGTGCAGTCGCTGTCGGTGGTCAAGTCGCTGACCCCGGACATGGATGCCAACTCCCTCGGCGGCACCATCGAGGTGGAAAGCCTGTCGGCCTTCGATCACCCGGGCCTGTTCTACACCCTCAGCGGCGAAGCCAGCCACGACAAGAACACCAGCCAGGACAGCCCGAAATTCTCCGGCGCCTTCAGCAACAAGTTCAGCCTCGGCGACGGCATCGACAACTTCGGCGTAGCCGCGGCGCTCAGTTGGCAGCAGCGCGACTTCGGTTCGGACAACGTCGAGACCGGCGGCGCCTGGGACTTCGACGGCGACCAACCACGCCTGGAAGAAGCCGAGCAGCGCGACTACCGTATCCGCCGTGAACGCACCGGCGCCGGTCTCAACTTCGACTACCGCCCGGACGATTTCTCCAGCTACTACCTGCGCACCCTCTACAGCCGTTTCAAGGACACCGAGACGCGCAACGCCGCCGGGGTCGAGTTCGAAGACCCGCAGGCTGCCGGCGAGCGCGGCGACGGCGAGGGCTGGCGCGCCCTGAAATCCCGCGAGGACACCCAGGAAATCCAGTCCTACGTGTTCGGCGGCGAGCGCCTGATCGACGCCTGGACCCTCAGCGGCCAGGTCGGCTACAGCAAGTCCAGCGAGAACGACCCGGGCGGCATCGCCAATGCCAGGTTCGAAGGCGACTTCAGCGGCATCGGCTTCGACGGCACGCGCAAGCCGCGGCTGAGCACCGGCTCCGACTACTACGACGCCGACGCCTTCACCCTGGACAAGGTCGAGTGGGAAAAAGCCAACTCCACCGACGAGGAAAAGAACATCCGCTTCGACCTGGCCCGTGACTACGAACTGGCCGGCAACGCCTCCCAGGTCAAGTTCGGGGCCAAGGCCAGCCGCCGCGACAAGCGCGCCGACACCGATGTCTGGGTGTATGACGATTTCGACGATGTCAGCCTGGCTGGCTACCAGAGCGGCAATGTCGACTACTCGTTGGGCAACTTCGGCAACGGCATCAGCGCCGGGGCGATCAAGGACCTGATCGGCGGCCTCGACCGCGACGCCTTCTACGACGAAGAAGAATCGCGGATCAACGACTTCAGCATGCGCGAGGACATCAACGCCGCCTACCTGATGAACACCATCGATATCGACGCCTGGCGCCTGATCGGCGGCCTGCGCTACGAGGGCACCGAGTTCGAGGCCAAGGGCACCGGCCTGCGCGATGGCGTGTACAACCCGACCGAAAGCCGCAAGCGCTATGACCACTGGCTGCCGGGCCTGCATGCGCGCTACCAGTTCAGCCCGCAGACCCAGTTGCGTGCGGCCTGGACCAACACCGTGGTGCGTCCGACCTTCGGTCAATTGGCACCGGGTTTCGTGATCGACGAAAGCGAAGGCGAAGCCAGCTTCGGCAACCCCGGGCTCAAGCCGCTGGAGTCGATGAACCTCGACCTCGGCATCGAGCACTACATGGGCCGCGCCGGCACCGTCTCGGCGTTCCTGTTCTACAAGGACATCGACAACTTCGTCTACAACACCGACCTGGCCGGCACCGGCGAGTGGGTCGACTTCGACGAGGCCAAGACCTTCGCCAACGGCAGCAGCGCCAAACTCTACGGTCTGGAACTGGCCTACTCGCAGAAGTTCGACTGGCTGCCGGCGCCGTGGAACGGCCTGCTGCTCGGCGGCAACCTGACCCTGAGCAAGTCCCGTGCGGAGATCGACGGCCAGGGCCTGACGCGACGCATCGACCTGCCCAACCAGTCCGACACCGTCGGCAACCTGACCCTCGGCTGGGAAGACCACAAGCTCAGCCTGCGCCTGGCGGCCAACTACAAGTCCCGTTACCTGGCGGAAGTCGCCGCGGTGGATGACAAGGCCCACGACCTGTACGCCGACGACCAGTTGTTCGTCGATTTCAAGGCCGGCTACTTCCTCACCCCGGATCTGCAACTCACCTTCGAGGCGCAGAACATCACCGACGAGTCCTATTACACCTACACCGGGCGCTCGCGCTTCAACTCCCAGTACGAAGAGTACGGCCCGACCTACAAGGTCGGCCTGACCCTGACCCACTTCTGACCGATCGCCCGAGAATCGACCATGTTCAATGCAAGACCTTTCACCTTCGCCGGCGGCCTGCTGCTGGCCCTGGCGGTATCCCAGGCCGTGGCGGCCGCGCCGCAGTTGACCCTCGGCGAGCGCCTGCCTGGCAGCGTCGAGAATGCCCGGCTGCTCGACGCCACCGGCTTCTGGCCCGGCGCCGAGCGGATCACCGCCGGCAAGCAGGGCCTGCAACTGCTGAGCGCCGATGGCCGCGTGCTCAGCCAGCTCGACGGCCGCTACAAGGGCCTGGACCTGCGCCGCGAGCAGGATGCCTTGCTGGTCGCCAGCCTGGACAGCAAGCGCCAGCAAGCGCTGCTGGTGCAATTGCACAAGGACACAGGCTGGAGCACGCCGCTGTATCTGCCCAAGCGTGATTTCCCGGTCGAGGGCCTGTGCCTGTACCGCGACAGCGCGCGCAACAGCTTCGTTTTCCTGATGGGCGCCGAGGGCGTCGGCGAGCAGTGGCTGGTGGCGAGCGACGGCAAGCCCCTGGCTGAAGCGCAACGGGTCCGCAGCTTGAGCCTGCCGCCGTTGAGCGAGTACTGCCAGGCCGACGATGCCAGCGACAGCCTGTACGTCAACGAAGAGAACGTCGGCTTCTGGCGCTACGGCGCCGCAGCCGAGGCGCCGCTGCAACGGCGTCCGGTGGACCTGCGTGCGCCGTTCGGCACCCTCGCCAGGCGTGCCGCCGATATCGCCGTGGTGCCGGGCGGCCTGCTGGCCCTCGACCCGGCCAGTGCCAGCCTGCACCTGTACCGCCAGAACGGCCCGCGCTGGAGCGCCGAGGCCAGCCTGCCACTGGCCGGCTTCGACGAACCCGAGCGCCTCAGCGTGCGCCGCGATGCCAAGGGGCTGGACCTGCTGATCGTCGATGACCAGGGCCAGCGCCGCGCCCGGCTCGACTGGCCGCTGCCTGCGGTCAGTGCCGCTGCGCCGGTTCCGGTATTGCCTGCCCAGGTGCAGACCGAGCCGGTACCGGGCTTCGGCGACGCCGCCGACGACCCGGCGATCTGGGTCAACGCTGCCGAACCGGGCAACAGCCGCATTCTCGGCACCGACAAGAAGGGCGGGTTGCTGGTCTACGACCTGGCCGGCAAGCAACTGCAGGACCTGCGCATCGGCCGGGTCAACAACGTCGATGTCCGTCACGGCTTCAAGCTGGGCGAGCGCACGGTGGACCTGGCGGTGGCCAGCAACCGCGACCACAACAGCCTGCATCTGCTGGCCATCGAGCCGCAGTCCGGCGAGGTCAGCGCACTGGCCGAAGTGGCCACGCCGCTCAAGGAAATCTACGGCCTGTGTCTGTTCAAGGACGCTGGCGGGGCGATCCATGCCATTGCCAACGACAAGGACGGCAGCTTCCTGCAATACCGCCTCGACGGCGGCAAGGGCGAGGTCCGCGGCGAGCTGGTCCGCCGCTTCGCCACCGCCACCCAGCCGGAAGGCTGCGTCGCCGACGACCGCGGCCAGCGCCTGTTCATCGGCGAGGAAGACAAGGCGGTCTGGGCCCTGGATGCCCGCGCCGAGGCTCCGGTCACGCTGGAGAAGGTGATTGCCGTGGGCGGCCCGCTCAAGGCCGATATCGAAGGCCTGGCTTTCTACCAGGGCCAGAAGCGCGACTACCTGGTGATCTCCAGCCAGGGCAACGACCGCTATGTGGTGGTCGAGGCGGTGCCGCCGTATCGCCTGCGCGGCGCCTTCGCCATCGGCCTGAATGCCGAACTCGGCATCGACGGCGCGTCGCAGACCGACGGCCTGGAGGTTACCTCGGCCAACCTCGGCGGCCCCTGGAGCCAGGGCCTGCTGGTAGTGCAGGACGGCCGCAAGCGCATGCCCGAGGGTCGGCAGAACTTCAAGGCGATTGCCTGGAGCCAGGTGGTCGAGGCACTGCAACTCGATTGAGCCGCTGTCATCACCCGGCAATGCCGCTGTCATCCAATCAAACGACGCCCCGCCTGGCGCGGGGCCAAGGAGCAAGAACATGCACGCAAGCGAACACATGAGCATCTGGGGCCTGGTCAGCGACGCCAGCCTGGTGGTGCAGGCGGTGATGGCCTGCCTGGTACTGGCCTCGCTGCTCAGCTGGTACCTGATCGTCCAGCGCGGCTGGAGCCTGGGCCGCAGCGAAAAGGCCTCGGCGGGTTTCCTCCAGCGCTTCCGCGCCAGCGGTGACCTGGCCCTGCTGTACCGGGAAAGCCAGGCGCGCAGCGCCGACGGCGGCGAGGAAACACCGCTGCAACGCCTGTTCGTCGATGGCTACCAGGCCTTCGCCCAGTTGCAACGGCAGCCGCAGATCGACAGCGCCAGCGTGCTCGAAGGTGTGGAGCGCAGCCTTTACGTGTCCCTCGCCGAACAGGACGAGCGCCTCGACAAGGGCCTGGCCTTCCTCGCCACCGTCGGTTCGGTCAGCCCCTATATCGGCCTGTTCGGCACCGTGTGGGGGATCATGAATGCCTTCCTCGGTCTGTCCCAGGTCCAGCAGGCCACCCTCAATACCGTGGCGCCGGGCATTGCCGAAGCATTGATCGCCACCGCCATCGGCTTGTTCGCGGCGATCCCGGCGGTCATGGCCTACAACCGCTTCAGTGCCCGCGGGCAACTGCTCAGCGCCCGCTACTACGCCTTCGCCAACGAATTGCAGGCGCGCCTGCACAAGCGTCTGCACTGCACCGCGACCATCGCCGCAGTGGCTTGAAAGGAGTCTTTCGATGTTGCTCAAACCCCAGCGCAAGCACGCCGTGAAGGCGGAAATGAATGTGGTGCCCTATATCGACGTGATGCTGGTGCTGCTGGTGATCTTCATGGTCACCGCGCCGATGCTGGTGCAGGGCGTCAAGCTGGAACTGCCCAAGGTCGCGGCCCAGGCCATGCCGGCCGACAGTGAACGCCAGGTGCTGACCCTGTCGGTCAAGGTGGATGGCGGCTTCTATTGGAACGTCGGCCCGGACCTCAAGCTGGACGGTCAAAGCGACAGCGCCGTGAGCCTGGAAGAGATGCGCGACAAGGTCGGGCGGATCATTGCCGAGCGCGGCGACACCCAGGTCTATGTGCGCGCCGACCAGGGCGCCGACTACGGCCGGGTGGTGGCGGGGATCGCCGAACTGCAGCGCGGCGGGGTGAGCAACCTCGGCCTGATCACCGAGGAGCCTTGAGATGAATGCGATGAGCCTGCCGTTGGCGGTTTCGGCGCCGCCTTTCGACCTGGCGAAATGGCGCGGTCACGCCGGTGCCGCCGGGGTCGCCGTGGCCCTGCATGTGGCGCTGGCGGTGGCCTTGCTCGGGCATGACTACACGCCAACCCTGCCGGCGCCGGTGGTGTCGGTGATCACCACGCAACTGGTCAGTGTGCCGGCGCCGGTGGTGGAGCCTGTGGTCGAGCCGGTGGTGCCGGTCGAACCAGTGCCGGCCGTGATCGAATCGCCACGTCCGCCTGAGCCGGTCAAGGCACCAGCGCCTGTGGTGCCGACCGAGGCGGAGCTGGCGTTCAAGCGCGAGAAACAGGAACGGGTGGCGGAGCAGAAGCGCCAGCGTGAGGAGACGCGGCAGCGTCAGGAACAGCAGCGCCTGGAGCAAGCCCGGCAAGAGCAGCAGGCACGCGAAGCGACCGAGGCACGGGAAGCCCAGCAGCGTCTGGCCGCAGAGCGCCGGGCGGCGGAGGAACGCGCGCGTGCAGCGGCGGCGAGCCAGCAATACCTGCCGATCGCCAAGAAGGCCCCGGACTATCCGCAGCGTGCGCTGGACAAGGGCGTGCAGGGCGATTGCACGGTCAGCTACACCGTGGATACCCAGGGCCGGGTGCGGGATCCGCAGGTGCTGGACGGCTGCCACCCGTGGTTTGCCCAGCCGTCGTTGCAGGCGGCGCGCAGTTTCCGTTACCAGCCGAAGATGGTCGATGGCCGGGCGGTCGAGGTGCCGGGAGTGAAGAACACCTTTCACTTCAGCATCGAGCAAGGTTCCAGATAAATTTTGTTGCTGATGGCCTTATCGCTGGCAACGCCAGCTCCCACAAGGTTCGCGTTACACACAAATTCTGTGGCTGGCCTGGACCCTGTGGGAGCTGGCGTTGCCAGCGATGAGGCCATCAAGAACAGTCGTTATCCAACTGTTCATGCAGCAACATCACCCCAACATTTTGCTGTTTCCAAAACCCGTAAAAATGTTTGTTAAATCGGTAAATCATTGAAATAAAAGGATTTTAAAGCTTGGCATGGGAAATGCGATAGCCCATGGGTCATCGCCTTCCAGGATTCACACTGCCCATGTCCACACCTGCCATTTCCGCCCACTACGACATCCGCCAACCAGACGCCCACCTGATCCGCGACGACGCCGAAGCCATCGCCGTCGCCCACCATATCGCCGCACTGCTCGCCGAAGGCGCCGCCGAGCGTGACCGCCAGCGCCGGGTGCCGGCCGATGTGGTCGATGCCTTTTCCAACAGCGGCCTGTGGGGCATCACCGTACCCAAGGCCTACGGCGGCGCTGAAGTTTCCTTCGCCACCCTGGCCAAGGCGATCGCCATCGTCTCCGCCGCCGATCCATCCCTCGGCCAGATCCCGCAGAACCATTACTGCCTGCTGGAAGACATCCGCCTGCAAGGCAGCGAGGAACAGAAGCGCTTCTTCTTCGACCTGGTACTCAAGGGCCATCGCTTCGCCAATGCCCTGTCGGAAACCGGCGGCAAGACCGTGCAGGACATCCAGACCCGCCTGGTCAGCGAAGGCGACGGCTACCGCATCGACGGACGCAAGGGCTACTGCACCGGCTCGCTGTATGCCCACTGGATCGGCGTGCTGGCCCTCGACGAGCACGACCGCGCGCAACTGGCCTTCGTCGAGCGCGGTACCCCGGGCCTGGTGGTGGTTGACGACTGGGACAGCATCGGCCAGCGCACCACCTCCAGCGGCACGGTGATCGCCGATGGCCTGCGGGTCCCGGCGTTCAACCTGTTCCCCAGCTATCGCTCCTATGAAGTACCGACCCTGGCCGGCCCATTCGCGCAACTGACCACCGCCGCCATCGACGCCGGTATCGGCCGCGCGGCGCTGGCCGATACCATCGCCTTCGTCCGCGAGCACGCCCGCCCGTGGGTCGATGCCAAGGTCGACAAAGCCGGTGACGACCCGTTGACCATCATCCAGGTCGGCTCCCTGGACATCCGTCAGGAAGCCGCCGAAGCCCTGCTGGAACGCGCCGGCTGGGTGCTCGACGCGGCCAAGCCGGCGCCGGACGAGGACAACGTCGCCGCCGCCTCGGTCGCCGTGGCCAAGGCCAAGGTGCTGACCACCGAAGCTGCCATCGAAGCCAGCAATCGCCTGTTCGAACTGGGCGGTACCCGATCCTCCCTGGCCCGGCACAACTTCGACCGCCACTGGCGCAACGCCCGGGTGCACACCCTGCATGATCCGGTGCGCTGGAAATACCATCTGGTCGGCAACTGGGCGCTGAACGGCATCAAGCCGGCGCGGCACGACTGGAACTAGGGGCCGGCCATGAGCAAGCAGATCCGTCTCAACGCCTTCGCCATGAACACCGTCGGGCACCTGTCGCCCGGCCTCTGGCGTCATCCCCGCGACCAGTCGCGGCGCTACACCGATATCCACTATTGGGTGGAACTGGCGAAAACCCTGGAGCGCGGGCGCATCGACGGCCTGTTCATCGCCGATGTGCTCGGGGTCTACGACGTCTATGGCGGCAGCGCCGACGCCGCGCTGGAAAACGCCGCCCAGGTGCCGGTCAACGACCCGCTGCAACTGGTCCCGGCCATGGCTGCGGCCACCGAGCACCTGGGCTTTGGCGTGACCGCCTCGGTGTCCTTCGAGCATCCGTTTCCCTTTGCCCGGCGCATGTCCACCCTCGATCACCTGACCAAGGGCCGCGCCGGCTGGAATATCGTCACCTCCTACCTGAGCAGCGGTGCGCGCAACCTCGGCCAGCGCGAGCAGCTGTCCCACGACCAGCGCTATGCCCTGGCCGAGGAATACCTGCAGGTCTGCTACAAGCTCTGGGAAACCAGCTGGGAGGAGGGCGCGGTGCAGGCCGATCGCGCCAGCGGGGTCTATGCCGATCCGGCGAAAGTGCATGGCATCGGGCATGAGGGCGAGTACTTCAAGGTCCCCGGCTTCCACCTCAGCGAGCCGTCGCCGCAGCGCACACCGGTGCTCTACCAGGCCGGCGCCTCCAGTCGCGGCCGGGCGTTTGCCGCAGCCAATGCCGAATGCGTGTTCGTCGCCGCGCCGAGCAAGGCGGTGTTGAAGAAGCAGGTGGCGGATTTCCGCGCCGCTGCCGTGGCGGCCGGACGCGCGCCTGAAGATATCGTCATCCTCGAACAGCTGACGGTGATCGTCGCCGAGACCAATGAGGCGGCGCTGGCGCGGTTGCGCGAGTACCGCGAGTACGCCAGCGCCAGCGGCGCGCTGACCCTGATGTCCGGTTGGACCGGCATCGACTTCGCGCAGTACGCCCCTGAGCAGGTGCTCAAGGAAGTGCCCAGCGACGCCATCCAGTCGGCGGTGGAAGCCTTCACCCGCGCCGACCCGAACCGCACCTGGACCACCGCCGAGATCGCCGACTACTGCGCCATCGGTGGCGACGGCCCGGTGCTGGTCGGCTCGGCGAAGACGGTCGCCGACCAGTTGCAGGAGTGGGTCGAGGAAACCGGTGTCGATGGTTTCAACCTGGCCAGCGTGGTCGCCCCGGAAACCTTCGTCGCGGTGGTTGACCTGCTGGTGCCGGAGTTGCAGGCGCGCGGGCTGTTCAAGCGTGAATACGCCGAAGGCACCCTGCGTCACAAGCTGTTCGGCCACGGCGACCGCCTGCGCGCACCACACCCGGTGGCGGCCTTGCGCCGGGAGCGCGGGCAATGAACGAGTGGCTGGTCAACCTGAATTGGGCGGAGGTCGGCCAGGCCAGCCTGGAGACCCTGAGCATGCTCGCCGCCGCCCTGGGTTTCACCGTGCTGCTCGGGCTGCCCCTCGGGGTGCTGCTGTACCTCACAGGCCAGCGCCAGTTGCTGGCCAGCCCGGGGCTGTACCGGGTGATGTCGTTGGTGGTCAACGTCCTGCGCTCGCTGCCGTTCATCATCCTGCTGATCGTGCTGATCCCGGTCACCACCTTGCTCACCGGCACCTCGCTGGGGGTGCGCGGCACCATTCCGCCGCTGGTGGTGGGCTGCACGCCATTCTTCGCCCGGTTGGTGGAAACCGCCCTGCGCGAAGTCGACCGCGGCCTGGTGGAGGCCAGCCAGGCCATGGGCGGCAGCACCTGGCAGATCATCCGCTACACCCTGTTGCCGGAATCCCGCACCGGGCTGATCGCGGCGGTCACGGTGACCGCCATCGTCCTGGTCGACTACACCGCCATGGCCGGGGTGATCGGCGGCGGTGGCCTTGGCGACCTGGCGATCCGCTTCGGCTACCAGCGTTTCCAGACCGATGTGATGGTGGTCACCGTGCTCTTGCTGATCCTGCTGGTGCAGGCCCTGCAAATGAGCGGCGACCGCCTGGTACGGCACTTCACCCGCCGTTGAAACACCTTTTACCTACCTGGCCCCACGTTCGCCCTACGACGGCCGCCCTTTGAAAAACTGGGAGTCAGACCATGTTCAAGCAATCCCTGGCGGTGCTTGCCGCCGCCATCATCAGCTTCTCTGCCCACGCCAACGAAAAACTCACCGTCGGCGCCACGCCGGTGCCTCACGCGGAGATCCTCGAATTCGTCAAACCGGTGCTGGCCAAGGAGGGCGTCGACCTGGATATCAAGGTCTTCACCGACTTCATCCAGCCCAACCTGCAACTGGCGGAAAAGAACCTCGACGCCAACTACTACCAGTACCGGCCGTTCCTCGACGACTTCAACAAGACCCGGCACACCGACCTTGTGCCGGTGGTCGGTGTGCACATCGAGCCTTTCGGTGCCTACTCGACCAAGATCAAGGATCTGAAGGACCTGCCTGATGGGGCCAGCGTTGCCATTCCCAACGACCCGGTGAACACCGGTCGCGCCCTGGTGCTGCTGCATGAGGCCGGGCTGATCAAGCTCAAGGACCCGAGCAACACCCTGGCGACCCAGCGCGACATCGCCGAGAACCCGAAGAAACTGAAGATCCGTGAACTGGAAGGCGCCTTGCTGGCGCGGGCGGTGAACCAGGTGGACCTGGCCTTCGTCTTCGCCAACTACGCCCTGGAAGCCGGGATCGACACCAACAGCGCGTTGATCGTCGAGAAGGGCAAGGACCTGTATGTCGAATACCTGGTTGCGCGGCCGGACAACATCCAGGACCCGGGTATCCAGAAGCTGGCCAAGGCGTTGAATGCTCCGGAAGTGCGGCAGTTCATCCTGACCCGGTACAAGGGGCAGATTGCTCCGGGTTTCTGATCCCGTCTCTTCAGTGGCTTTGATGGCCTCATCGCCGGCAACGCCGGCTCCCACAGGTATGGCATGCACCGCTGGTCCTTGTGGGAGCCGGCGTTGCCGGCGATGAGGCCCTCAGCAACAGCACACATCCTGGACCCTACCCATGACCAGCTTCCCTCAAGAAACCCTCACCACCCACCTGCACCTCCAGGGCATCGGCAAACGCTACGGCAGCCTCACCGCCCTGGAGGACATCGACCTGACCATCCATCGCGGCGAGATCTTCGGCATCATCGGCCGCAGCGGCGCCGGCAAGTCCTCGCTGTTGCGCCTGATCAACCGACTGGAAAGCCCCAGCGCCGGCCAGGTGCTGATCAACGGCCAGGACATCGCCCGGCTCGACGCCGCCCAGTTGCGTCCGCTACGCCGCCAGGTGGCGATGATCTTCCAGCACTTCAACCTGCTCTCCACCCGCACCGTCGCCGAGAACATCGAACTGCCGTTACAGATGGCCGGCGTGCCGGCGACGGAGCGGGCGCGCAAGGTCGAGGAGCTGCTGCAACTGGTCGGCCTCGGCGAGCGCCGTGACGCCTACCCGGCACAACTCTCCGGTGGCCAGAAGCAGCGGGTCGGCATCGCCCGCGCGCTGGTGCTCGAACCGCAGATCCTGCTGTGCGACGAAGCCACCTCGGCCCTCGATCCGGAAAGCACTCAGGCCATCCTGCAATTGCTGCGCGATATCAATCGCCGACTGGGCCTGACCATCGTGCTGATCACCCATGAAATGGAGGTTATCCGCGACCTCTGCCACCGCGTCGCCGTGCTCGAGCGCGGGCGGGTGGTGGAGCAGGGTGAGGTGTGGCAGGTGTTCGGCGATCCACGCCACGAGGTCAGCCGGATCCTGCTGGCGCCGTCACAGCATCATGAAGACATCGAGGTAGCGGGGGAGCAGGTGCTGGACCTGCATTACACCGGCGAACATGGGCTGGAGCCGGATCTGGCGGCGCTGACCGAGGCGTTGCCGGGGTTGCGCCTGTTGCAAGGCGGGGTGGAGCGGATTCAGGGCCGGGCGCTGGGGCGGTTGCGGGTGGCGGTCACGGGCGGGGATCTGGAGCGGGTTCGGGGGTTGGCTGATCGAGTGGAGGAGGTCCGTCTGACGCAGGTCCTGTAGGAGAGGGCAGCAGACTTCGGCTGAAATCAAAACAATCAGACGTTTCCGCTTAGCTCTGAGGATTTGCCCTACTTATTTCCCTGCATATTGCTTCCATGATCCGGGTCGATTGGATGGCACCAAATAATGACGAGGCCTACAGCACCCTTGCTATCCATGTGCAGACCGCCAGCACCGGCCCGTCGCCAGATCTGGAGCAGTTTTCATGTCTTTAAAAGATTTCCAGCAAGCCACAGCCTTGAGCCCTGACGCTTTGTTTCTCCTGGAGGGGGCCACTCTGGATACCCTGCCGGGCAGAAACCATCCACCCAAGCAGATCGTCATCCAGGCCCTGCCTCTGTCAAAAGTGCCAGTGGCAATGCGCAGGATGGGGTGGCACACCGCTGCCGCCTTGATGCAGCGTTGGTTTGACAGCCCGGCGTGGCAAATGCCGGAAGCGTGGAAGGAGGAAAAAACCAGGCCTGATCCGATGAGCCTGGCGCGAGTCCACTGCGATGAAGGTACGGTGAAAATGAGCTGGGCGATGGGGTTTCAGCGGTGCCGGGAGGCTGTTTCCCTCGCCGCATCAAGGATTCAAACCCCCAATGCGATCAATCGACTTAGGGATCTGCTAACGGATGCAGGGTGGAACCAGAGAGAGTCAATTCGGCTCGGCGACGTTGGCGCTTCGGCTAGACAACTTGATATCACCGCTCAGATTAACGTTGCCGCCTTGGGCAGCCTTTCTGATCCGCTGGATGATATGTATGGCGCTCTTGGATACGCGATGGTGAAGGTCTGCGTATCAGGAACAGCGTTTGTACAGAACTCGCCAGGCGAGGGGCGGGTAAATGGGTATTTTCAAGTCGAAAAATTGGGTTTTTACATTCGAGATCACTATGACTTCAATGGAGTGCAGTTTCTTGGGGTTTGGACTGAAAACGAAATTTTAAGACGGACTGAACTGACTGAAGCTGCCAAAGCCGGTGTTGAATCGATCTTTGAAATCGGTAAAGTCCCCTTTGCCGCAGTCACTAATGGAGATTTCAGAAACTATCGCGACAAAGTTGGCATGGGGGGTGATTTCTTGATTTACTCCGATGTTTTATGGGTTGAATCCAATCAGCTTATTGAACTGGGAGCTGTAGCTTGATAGGCATTGCAAAGCCTGTTGGCGTTGTCTTTGCAATTTTCCTGGCCCTTTGGAGCGGTTCTCAGTGGTGGGAAAAAGGTTTAGCCAGTCAGTGGGATGAAGTCACAAGCCCGAATGCTTGCTATCGCTTGGTGAGCCTCAAGCCCTTCTGGGTTTTACCCAATATCTTTCACCCGCGTGCTGACCCCAACGAGGACGTAGCCCCTGAAAAATGGCCGATGTGGAAGTACCCAGGTTTCTACCGCCTCTACGACAACCGCACGGGAGCATTATTGGGAGAAAGCAACATCTATGATCTGTACCTGGCGAGTGGATCTATAAATTGGGGGGTGGCCGGTGAGGTTTATGCTGGGCTGATTTATGTTGGTCCCAATGCTCCAGACTGCATATATGATCGGCCTGTCAAATCCGAGTCAACTCAATAAGGGCAGGGGGCTTTCGCGAGCCATTTTCCATTTCACTCAAGTGCTGCGCGGATCCTGTGAGTTAAATCCGTACACAGGATCCGTGCTGTCTTGTCTGCCTTTCAAATATCTGTGCAGCAGCTGATCACCCCAGACTCAAGACCCTCAACGCATTCCGATAAAAGAACTTCTCCACCACCTCATCCTTCAGCCCCAGCTTCTGCGCATCCTCGATGCTCTGCGCGATCGGCCGGAAGGTGTACGACGAGCCGAACAGCAACTGATCCCCAAGGAACCCGTTGGCCGCCTGCACATACCCCTCGCTGCCGGCCTGGAACAGATACATGTCCGGCAGCAGGTGGATGTTTTCGTAACGGAAGGCGACGCCGATGGCCTGCTGCACATTTGGCCAGTAGCCATGGCTGGCGACGATCTTCAGCTCGGGAAAGGCCCGGGCCACCGCCGCCAGCCGCCCCGGGTCGTTGTAGGCCGGGTCCGGGGTGGTCGGGCCGCTCATGACGAACAGCGGGATGCCGCGTTTTTGCAGGTGCTCGTAGATCGGCCAGTACAGCTGATCGTCCGGCTGCCGTGCCGGTTCGGCGAAGCCCGGCTCCAGGTCGATGCCGAGCAGGCCGAGCTGGTCGATGGCCCGGTCGATCTCGGCGATGGCGCCTTCAATACCTTGCAGTACCGGCTCGACGGAGCCGATGCCGATCAACTCATCATGGCCATGGATCACGCTGTGGATCAGGTCGTTGGGCAGGTGCTGCGCCGGGGTGTGGCGGCCGATGACCGCGGCCTTGTACAGGCCGGCCTCGCGGACCTCGCCGAGGAAACCTTCCTGGGTCAGCGAGCGTTCGAAGTGGTTGTCGGCGCCACGGGTGCCGACACGGCGGTTGAGCCAGCGGGCGGTGTCGTGCTCGGGTGAACCCGGCACGCCGCCGAAGAACGGGTGCAGGTACGCGGGGCGGCAGCGCAGGTCGATGATCCTCATGCCGCCTGCTCCTTGTCCTTGCCGGCGCGGATATCGAAGGCACCGCCGGTGAAGGCACCGTCCACGGTGACTTTGCCCTTGCCCGGCAGCAGCGGGAAGACCAGTTCTGCAAAGCGATAGGCTTCTTCCAGGTGCGGGTAGCCGGAGAGGACGAAGCTGTCGACGCCCAGCTCGGCGTATTCCAGCAGGCGTGCGGCAACGGTTTCGGGGTCGCCCACCAGCGCCGTGCCGGCCCCGCCACGCACCAGGCCGACACCGGCCCACAGGTTCGGCGCCACTTCCAGCTTGTTGCGGTCACCGCCATGCAGCGCGGCCATGCGCCGCTGGCCTTCGGAGTCCATCTTCGCGTAGTTGGCCTGGGCAGCAGAGATGGTGTCGTCGTCGAGGTGGCTGATCAGCTCGTCGGCGGCAGCCCAGGCGGCCTCGTTGGTTTCCCGCACGATGACATGCAGGCGCACACCGAAACGCACGGTGCGACCGTGTTTGGCGGCGCGGGCGCGCACGTCGGCGATCTTCTCGGCCACCGCGGCCGGTGGTTCGCCCCAGGTCAGGTAGGCGTCGACATGCTTGGCCGCCAGTTCATGGGCTGCCGGTGAGGAGCCGCCGAAGTACAGCGGCGGGTAGGGCTGCTGTACCGGCGGGAAGAAGTTCTGCGCGCCTTCGACCTGGAGGTGCTTGCCGTCGAAGTCGACATTTTCGCCCTGCAACAGGCGGCGCCAGATGGTCAGGAACTCGTCCGAAGCTTCGTAGCGCTCGTCATGCTTGAGGAACACGCCATCGGCAGCCAGCTCGGTGGCGTCGCCGCCGGGCACCACGTTGAGCAGCAGGCGACCGTTGCTGGCCTGGTCCAGAGTGGCGGCCTGGCGCGCCGAGGCGGTGGGGTTGCCGAGGGAGGTGCGCAGCGCCACCAGCAGTTTGATGCGCTGGGTGACCGGCACCAGGCTGGCGGCGGTGACCCAGGGATCCAGGCAACTGGCGCCGGTGGGGATCAGCAGGCCGTCGTAGCCGAGCTGGTCGGCGGCCACGGCGATCTGGCGCATATAGGCGTTGGTCGCCGGGCGGCCGCTGGCGGAGTGGCCGAGGTAGCGGGTGTCGCCGGAGGTCGGCAGGAACCAGAAAATATCGAGACTCATTGCAATGTCCTTGTGGCCATCATTGATTGGTAGGCACGCGTGGCAAGGGTTTTTCTAGGAATTCAGATCGACAGGTTGATCACCCGGCCGTCGAAGCCGCCGGGGGCGGGACGGCGCTTGTTGACCACCAGTTCGCCGATGCGGATCAGGTGGGTACGGGTGATGTTGCGCGACAGCCCGAGCAGCTGCGCGGTGTGTACCTGGTTGTAGTGGCAGAAGTGGTAGGCGGCGCGCAGCAGGGCGTCCTCGACCTTTTCATGCAGGCCTTCGCCCTGTTCCTCGAACAGTTGCAGCAGGGCCCGTTGCAGCAGTTCGTCGGCGCTTTCCGGGCGCGGCCGGGCATCCTGCTCGCGCTCGATGCGCAGGTTTGACAGGTGCAGGTCTTCGGCGCGGATCACCTGGTCGCGGCACAGCAGCAGGGTGTGGTGGATGACGTTTTCCAGCTCGCGAATATTCCCCGGCCAGTCGTAGCCGGCCAGGCGCTGGCGGGCTTCCTCGCTGAGGCTGACCTCGGCGTAACCCAGGCGCCGGCTGTATTCGGCGATGAAGTGGCGGGCCAGGGGCAGGATGTCCCCCGGTCGCTCCCGCAGCGGGTGCAGTTGCAGGCTGACCACGTTCAGGCGGTAGTACAGGTCCTCGCGGAAATGCCCGGCGTTGATGGCCTTTTCCAGCTGGACGTTGGTGGCGGCCAGTACTCGCACATTGATCGGAATGCTCTTGCGCGAGCCCAGGCGCACCACCTCGCGCTCCTGCAACACCCGCAACAGCTTGACCTGGATCGGCATCGGCAGGTCGCCGATCTCGTCGAGGAACAGGGTGCCGCCGTCGGCCTCTTCGAACCAGCCAGCCTTGGCCGTCAGGGCGCCGGTGAAGGCACCTTTTTCGTGACCGAATAGCTCGGCCTCGACCAGCGACTCGGAAAACGCCCCGCAGTTGACCGCCACGAACGGCCCGTTGCGACGGCCGCTGAGGTTATGGATATGCCGTGCCACCAGCTCCTTGCCGGTCCCGGTGGCGCCGATGATCAGCACGCTGGCTTCGCTCGGCGCGACCTGTTGCAGGTGCGCCAGCAGCGCCTGCGAGCGCGGATCTTCGAAGACCTGGGCGGTGGCGCGGATCGAGGTGGCCAGGGTCGGCGACGGGGGCAGGGTGAGCAGTTGCATGGGCAGGCCTTATGAGTAGAAGGTCGGGGTCGGGCGCGTACCGTTCAGCGCCCATTCGCCGAGCTCGTGGACGCGGTAGTCGACCGGGTCGTGCAGGGTCTGGGTGCGCAGGTTGCGCCAGTGCCGGTCGAAGCGCAGCGAGGCATGGGTGGCGCGGGCGCCGGTGACTTCGAACAGGCGGTTGCAGATGTCCAGGCCATGGCGGGTCGCGGCGACCTTGGCGGTGCCGATGGCCAGGGCCAGTTGGGCACGCTCCTCGGCACCGAGGGCGGTGCCCTTGGCCCAGGCACGGTCGAGGCGCTCGGCGGCGTTCTCGATCAGCAGGCGCACGCTTTCCAGGCCGACCCAGAACTCGCCGTAATGACGCAGCACATGCGGGTCTTCGCCGCTGTGCCGGGCGCTGGAGCGGAACCACGGACGGCTTTCATTGAGGGTGTACTGGCGTGCTTCTTCGAAGGCGCCTTCGGTGATGCCGAGGAACAGGTTGGCGAAATGCAGCTGGGCGATCAGTGGGCGCAGGCAGGCGAAGGGCGTGCTCAGCGGACCGGGATCAAGCAGCAGTTCGCCCTGTTCGATGCGCACCCGCTCGAAGGTGGCGCTGCCGCTGTCGGTCTGGCGCTGGCCGATATTGTTCCAGTCGCCGTGCAGGCTGATACCGCTACGGGCGCTGGGTACGGCGGCGATCAGCAGCTTGCCGCCGGCACTTTCGTCCACTGCCGAGGCGATCAGCATTTCCGAGTCGCTGGCGCCGGAGCAGAAGCTTTTCTTGCCGGAAAACTCGACCCAGCCATCGAAGCGCTTGACTACCGTGCGGGTGTCCAGCGGGTTGAGTGCATTGCCCCAGAACCAGTGTTTGCGCGCGGTCTGTTCGAACCACGGCTCCCATTGCTCGGGGCGGGAGAACAGGCGCACGGTGGCCAGCATCAGGTGCTGGAAACCGAAGACATGGGCTATGGAACTGTCGACCCGGGCGAACTCGCGGGTCACTTCCAGGGTTTCGCTCCAACTGGCGCCGAGGCCGCCGTACTGGGTCGGAATCACCAGGCCGAGCAGGCCGCTGGCGCGCAGGGCGTCGCGTTCGGCTTTCGGCGTGCCGCCGCGGGCGTCGCGTTCGACGGCGGTGGCGGCGAAGTCTGCAGCCAGCTCACGGGCGATCTGCAGCGGGGTTTGCGTGGTATGGGAAAGCAGGGTCATGGTCAGCGTCCTGCCTCAGGCGATCTTGCGCAGGGCGTTGTCGACCACGCCACCGAGTACAGCGGCGGCGCGCTCTGCAGCCAGGGCAATACGTGCCTGCAGGGCGGGGCTGGTGATCTGATAGTCGCTGAAATCGGCCTGGGAGGCGTATACGCCGATGGGCAGGGTCAGGGCCTGGAAGAAGCTGAACAGCGGGCGCAACTGGTGATCGATGACCAGCGCGTGGCGCTCGCTGCCGCCGGTGGCAGCGAGCAGCACCGGGGTGTCGATCAGCGCGTCCTGGCCGATCAGGTCGAACAGGTGCTTGAACTGGCCCGGGTAGGAGCCGCGATAGACCGGCGCGGCGACGATCAGCAGGTCGGCCTGCTCGATGGCTGCCAGTTGCGCCTCGACGTCGTCGGGCAGTTCGCTGCGCGACAGTGCGCCGCCGACCGGGCGGGCGATATCGCCGAGCTCGATGACCTGCACGTTGAAGTCCAGGTGCTGGCCGAGGGCGCTGATCAGGGCTTCGGTCAGGACCAGGGTGCGCGAAGGGCGCCAGGCCCCACCGGAAACGGCGACGATGTTGAATGCGGTGCTCATGATTCGGATTCCTTGGCGGAGTGGGTTGCCTGGACCAGAGCAAGAGCCGTTCCAGTTTGTAAATGCCTTTTGAATCAATGGGTTGCTTTGGTTATTTGGTTGGCCGGGGTGTTGGCACAAGGAGCAACTGTTGGTCGGGTGTTGCTGGGTGAACAGTTGACCGGCGAACAGTGGCGGGGTGAGGAGAGTTTCAGAGGGGAGGGGATATTCAGTCCAATTATTAATAAAGATAAATTAATAACTAAAAAGAATATTTGAATTGTAGGGTTATGTGGATGAAGGAAATTTCCTACAGATAGGCTAGAGTCGGCACAACTCAACAGCGGAGCCAGACATGTCCTGTCCTCAAGTCTGCACGGGCGCCCTGATGCAATGCAGCTTCGGCGCCGCGCCTTGTGCTCTGAACGTCCTGCCGGTCAACCGGGTCATGGTCGGTGGCGTGCCGGCGGCGAACATCATGGACCATATCCCGCTGGTCAATATCCCCACCTTCGGCATGTGCATGAGCATGGCCAACCCGATGGTCGCCGCCGCCACCGCCGCGGCCCTCGGCGTGCTGACGCCGATGCCGTGCATCCCGGCCACCGCCTCGCCGTGGATCCCCGGCGCGCCGACCGTGCTGCTGGGCAACATGCCGGCACTGGATGCCAACTGCACGCTGATGTGCAACTGGGCGGGGGTGATCAAGATCAACTTTGCGGGGCAGGTGCAGACGTTGATTCCGTGATGGTTGGATCAGACAACAGCTTTGCCTGTACCGGCCTCATCGCTGGCAATGCCAGCTCCCACAGGGATTGTGGGCTCCACTGGACCTGTGGGAGCCGGCGTTGCCGGCGATGAGGCCATCGGGCGCGCCTACGATGGTTCATTCCTCCGCCCCGTTGCTCCACCACCACTTCAAGCGTGAAACCGGCTTGCCCGCTGCATCCAGCGGCCGTCCATCCTCGGCATAGCGCTGCTCCGGATCGAGCAACTGGCCATTGAGGTATTGCGCCTTCTGCGCCAGCTTGCCGTTGGGGTGATAGCGCTGTTGCAAGCCCTCGCGCACGCCGTTGTTGTACAGCTCGCGCTCGGCCAGGCTACCGTCGGGGAAGTAGTTGAGCACCTCGCCATGCAACAGCCCGCGGCGGTAGCCGGCCGAGCGCAGCAGTTGACCATCCTCGCCGTAGAAGTGGGCGACACCTTCGAGCTTGTCATTGCGAAACGGCAGTTGCGCCGAGACCCGGCCGTTGGGATGGAAGGTCTGGCTGACCCCCTGCAACAAGCCGCTGGCGTAGTTGAGGTGGGCCTGGGGCCGGGCATTTTCCTCAATGCGCAGCGGGCCGTTGAGCTCGCTTTCCAGCAGCCGTCCGCTGAGCCGCGAGTCGCCGCGTTCGAGCTGGAAGGCGTCACCCTGGGTCTTGCCTTTCAATTGATCTTCACCAGGCCACCCTTGATGGTCAGCATGCCGCCACCGTCGACGGTCTGTTCAGCGCCGCCCTTGTTGGTCAGGCTGACCCCGGCGTCGTTGGTCATGGTGGTGCCGGCCTTGTTCTCCAGCGAGGTACCGGCCTGGTTGGCGAAGGAGGTGCCGGCCTTCTGTGCGATCGAGGTGCTGGCCTGCACCGCCAGGTCGGCGCCGCTCTTGATGCTGAAGCTGGCGCCGCTTTGCAGGGTGATCGCGCCGCTGACCTTGATGGTCAGGTCACCGTCGATGGTCAGGGCATAGTCACCGGTGATCTTCTCGGTGAAGTTGCCGCCGGTCTTGTGCGTCTGGTCGCCGCCGACGGTGACGGTGCGGGTGTCCTTGACGTCGAGGCTGTCGCTGCCGGTCTGGATCTCCACCGTGCGCTTGCCCTTTTCCAGGGTGATCGTCTCGTCGCCGTCCTTGACCGTGCGGGTGCGGGCGTTCTGCACGGTCTGGGTTTCGTCGTGGCCGATGGTGACGGTGGCGTCGTTGAGCACGTTGGTGTTGAAGTCCTTCTGCGCCTGCAGGAAGACTTCCTCGGCGTCCTTCTTGTCTTCGAAACGCAGGGCGTTGAAGCCGCCGCCGCCCTTCGACGAGTTGGTCTTGATCCCCGATTGGGTCTGGTTGTCGGGCAGGGTCCAGGGCAGGGAGTTGTCGCCGTTGTACACACAGCCGCTGACCAGTGGACGATCCGGGTCACCGTCGATGAAGGTGACGATCACTTCCTGGCCGACCCGCGGCACGAACTGCATGCCGAAGGCCTTGCCGGTCCAGGGCAGGACCACGCGGACCCAGCAGGAGCTGGTTTCGTCGTTCTTGCCATCGCGGTCCCAGGGGAACTGGATCTTGATCCGGCCGTACTCGTCGGTCCAGATTTCCTCGCCGGACTTGCCCACCACCTTGGCGGTCTGGGTGTGCATGCGCGGCTTGGGGGTGACCCGCGGCGGACGGTAGGCGGTGGCCTTGGGGATGGCCTCGAAGCGGTTGCGGTAGTGCTGGTGATCGACGTCGTGGGTCACCGAGGTCACCACCCAGTCGCTGTTCAGTGCGTCGTCGTCGTGGCCGCTGAGGGTGAAGTAGTGGCCGGGCACCAGCCAGCGGCAGTCGCTTTCGCCGATGAAGCGTTGTTCCTGGCTGCGCAGACCGTCGACCCGCTGCTTGGTCAGTGCATCGCCGCGGGATTTCTCGATATAGCCGCCGGGATGCTCGTACAGGTTCAGCGGCCCGGACTTGGCCTCGGCCTGGCTGTACAGCTCGGTGGTGGGGGTGGCGAAGGTGTAGTCGCTGGCCGAGTAGACCCCGGCCACCGCCTGGCGCACCAATTGTCCGGAGCGGATGCCATGCAGCTCGCGCACGCCCATTTCCTGGCCGATGTACTTGACCGCCGCACCGTTGGGCAGGGCGGGGAAGGCATCGTTGTTGTCGGCCAGAACCAGGGTGTGCACGCCATCCTCGTGGGTGAAGAACCAGAAGATGCCGTCTTCCTCCAGCAACCGCGAGACGAAAGCGAAATCGCTTTCGCCGTACTGCACGCAGTATTCCCGCGCTGTATAGCTGCCGGTCAGCGACAGCTTGTAGTCGCTGAAACCATGGGCATCGAAGATCTTGGTGGCGATGTCCGAAGTGCTCAGGTTCTGGAACACCCGGTTGTTGCTGGCCAGGTTCAGCCACCACAGCCAGGGGCGCAGCAGCAACTGGTAGCGGTCGGCGCTGGCGTCGGCGGGCATCTGGCGGATCTCGGCGACCAGGCCGTCGAGCGGGCGCTGCTTGTCGTCGTTGTGCAGGGTGGCGGTGACATGGCTGGCCACCGCGTCGGTCAGGGTCAGGGTGGTTTCCGAGTGCCCGCGCAACATCTGCATGCCCAGGCCGTTGAGCAGTTCGGTGCCGCTCAGGGCCTCGGGGTAGAGGTCGCTGAGGGCACTGGCGCTGAGCGAGAGGCTGGTGTTGCTGTCGGTGGCGCGGGGCATCAGGGGCTCTCGGGATGGATCGGGTGATGGGGTTGGACTTTACACGGTCGTGGTGGTTTGCGGTGATGCTGGGGTGTGCTTGCCGTGAATCCTGTAGTGCCCTTGAGATCGAGCGCCGTCCACACGGCGCATCGCCGGCAACGCCGGCTCCCACATTTGTTGCAACGTACCTATGCCTGTGAGGCCATGGTTGATCGCCTTGTTTGTACGACGCGCTATCGAGACGAGCCCAACGGCCTCCCCACGATGGATCGCGATGAGACAAAGGCTGGCAACTCAAATCCAACAGGCTGTGGCGCGTTGCAACAAATGTGGGAGCCGGCCGGGCGGCGATCCGATTGCCGGCGATGCGCCGCGCGGGCGGCGCTCGATCTCAAGGGCGCTGCAATAGTCACGACAAGCACCTGGCAGCCGCACCCCTATTCCAACGCCCATTCCGCCAGCGTCCCAGTGACCTGCTTCATCAGCACATTCTCGATATCCCGCGCCCCGGCGCCGCTGCATTTGGCCAATACCGCCTTGACGATGCCGCGGTCGAAGTCGAACTGCTTGCCGGTGGCGGCCTTGTAGCGGTCGCGGAGTTTTTCCAGTTTATGCAGGACGATGCCTTCCAGGGTCGCTTCATCCAGCGGGTGATAGGGCACCACGGTCATGCGCGCGAGGAACGCCGGGCGGAACGCTTGCAGCAACACCTTGTGCAGGCGTTCGTTGAAGACCTCGCCATCCAGCTCGGCCTTGGGCGTTTCCAGGATCAGCTCGGCACCGACGTTGCTGGTGGCGAGCATCACGGTGTTCTTGAAGTCGACGGTCAGGCCGCTGCCGTCCTCCATCACGCCCTTGTCGAAGACGTTGTAGAACGCCTCCAGTACATCCGGGTGGGCCTTTTCGATCTCGTCCAGCAGCACCACCGAATAGGGCTTGCGCCGCACCGCTTCGGTGAGCACGCCACCGCTGCCGTAGCCGACGTAGCCGGGCGGGGCGCCCTTGAGCTGGCTGACGGTGTGCGCCTCCTGGTATTCGGAAAGGTTGATGCTGATCAGGTTGCGCTCGCCGCCATACAGGGCGTCGGCCAGGGCGTAGGCGGTCTCGGTCTTGCCCACGCCGGTGGGGCCGGGGAGGAGGAACACGCCGACCGGCTTCTGCGGGTCGGTGAGGCCGGCGCGGTAGGCCTGCAGGCGCTGGGCGATGGTGTCGAGGGCGGTTTTCTGGCCCATTACCCGCTGGCCCATGCGCTGGCCGAGGGTGCGCACGGCGTGGGCTTCGTCGGCGAGCATCTTGCCCACCGGGATGCCGGTCCAGCCGGAGATCACCGCCGCGACGATCTTCGAGTCGACCTGCTCGGGCACCAGCGGATCGTCCTGGCGGATGGCGTCCAGACCGGCTTCAAGACGCAGCAGTTCGGCGGCCAGGTAGTCGATGCGGCTATCGGTGTCGGGGTCGCGCTTGGCGGCATCGGCGTCGGCCTTTTCGCTCAGGGCCAGCAGTTCCTGGCGGGCTTCCAGCAGCTCGCGCACGGCCTCCCGTTCTTCGCTCCAGCGGCTTTCCAGCTCGCGGGTGGCGGCCTGGTTGTCGGTCGATTCCGCCTCCAGGGTGGTGATGCGTTCGCGGTGATCCTGGCCGGTGGCCTGTTCGCGGCGCAGGCGCTCCAGCTCTTCGTTGAGGCTGTGCTGGCGGTGGCGCAGGCTTTCCAGTGGCGGCGGTACGTCGTGCTGGCCGAGGGCGACCCGGGCGCAGGCGGTATCGAGAATGCTGATGGCCTTGTCCGGCAACTGGCGCCCTGAGATATAGCGGTGCGATAGCTTGACCGCGTCCTGGATCGCGCTGTCGAGAACCAGCACGCCATGGTGCTGCTCCAGCTTGGCGGCGATGCCGCGCAGCATCTGCACGCAGGTGGCCTCGCTCGGCTCCTCGACCTGGACCAGCTGGAAGCGCCGGGCCAGGGCCGGGTCCTTCTCGAAGTATTTCTTGTATTCCTGCCAGGTGGTGGCGGCCAGGGTGCGCAGTTCGCCACGGGCCAGGGCCGGCTTGAGCAGGTTGGCCGCGTCGCTGCCGCCCTCGGCGCCGCCGGCACCGATCAGGGTGTGGGCTTCGTCGATGAACATGATGGTCGGCTTGGGCGAGTTGCGTACCGCGTCGATCACCCCCTTGAGGCGCTGCTCGAACTCGCCCTTGACCCCGGCGCCGGCCTGCAGCAGGCCGAGGTCGAGCACCCGCAGGCAGACATCCTGCAGCGCCGGCGGTACGTCACCGGCAGCGATGCGCAGGGCCAGACCCTCGACTAGCGCGGTCTTGCCGACCCCGGGAGCACCGACCAGGATCGGGTTGTTCTGCCGCCGGCGCAGGAGGATGTCGATGCATTGGCGGATCTCGCCTTCGCGGCCGATGATCGGGTCGATGCGCCCGGCCCGGGCATCGGCGGTGAGGTCCTGGGTGTACTGCTCCAGCAGCGGGTCCTCGGCATCCTGCGCCGTGCCCTTGGCGCGCTTGGCCGGGGCGTTGGTTGCAGGCTGTTCGCGGGAATTGCGGGTCAGCTCCTGGAACTGGCTGCGCAGGCTGTCCAGGGGGATCGCCAGCAGTGCGGCGGCGCTGTTGAGCAGTTGCCCGCGCAGGTCCTCGCGCTCCAGCAGGGTCAGCAGCAGTTGCCCGGAGCGGATGCGCGGTTCGCCGCCACGGATGCTGGCCTGGAGTACGGTTTCCTTGAGCAGGTTGATGGTCTGTGCCGACAGTGATGGGGTGCGCGTATTGCCGGCCTTGAACAGTTCCAGGGCGCGGTTGATTTGCTCGGCCAGGGTGTCGCGCTCGACTTTGAAATGCGGCAGCAGGCAGGCCAGGTCACCGCCCGGGATCTCCAGCAGTTCCAGGAGAAAGTGCTCGACCTCGACGAAGTGATGCCCGCGTTGCAGGCAGCGCTGGGCGGCACGCTCCAGGGCGTCGCGGGTGTCGGTGTTCAAGCATGCGATCAGGCTGCCGAGTTCCATGTTCAGTCCCTAGCCGATTGGCGCAGTCGGGTTTCGATTCGCTGGAGGTGATCCGCGGTGTCGTGGCGGTGCACGCCGTTGTTCCAGTTTAGGCGGGTGTTGTGCGAGCGCCCCAGGTGCAGCGGGCCTGCGCCCTTGATTTCGAGGACCAGCTTGCAGTCCAGGTCGGGGCCGAAATACAGCGCGGCGAGGTCGGCGAGCTGCTGGTGCACCTCGCCCTCGGGTAGCAACGACTCGGCCTGGGTGGCGTTGAGCGGGCCGAAGGTCAGGGTGATGCCGGCATGCTCATCCCAGATGTGCTTGCCGGCGATCGCCGTGCGCCCGAGGCTGAGGTTACGTCGCCCGCGACCGAGCACGCTGCGGCTGCCCGGCGGGATTTCGCACCAGGCACCGGTATAGGGAGTGATGCTCAGGGGCAGGCTGAAATGGTGACGGACGATCGAGGCAAAGCCGGCCAGGGAGCGCCGGCCGCCCGCCAGCAGCGCGGTACGTGCCAGCAAGGCAGCGTCCGGCAGGCCCTGGCGTTCGCGCAGGCCCTGCGGGAGCAGGCCGCTGAGCGCGCGCAACTGCTGCTGCACGGGGGTTGCCTCGGGTTTGGCGAAGCCGAGGGCGATACGGTGCTTGCGCAGGGCGCGATAAAGCAGGCTGAGCAGGCGATGCTGGAACAGGTCGAGGAATTCCGCCGGGGCATGGTCGCGGGCTACGGCGCGTTGCTGCAGCCATTCCTGGAATGCGTAGGGCAGGGGGCCGTCCGGGCCGCCGAGGCCGAAGATCGGCGTGCTGAGGATCGGTCGCGGGTCGCCGGCCTCATGGCTGAGCTTTTCCACCTGGGCCATGGGGAATACCGGGGTCAGCGGGCCGCGCAGGCGCACCGCTTCGTTCTGCGGCACGCTGCCGCAACCGAGCGAGGTGGCCTTGCGGTTCTCGTGCTCGAGGATCAGCAAGGCCTGCAGCAGCTCGAAACCCTCGGGCCGGGCCCGCAGGGTCTCGCTCAGAGGCTCAGGGGCATGCCGGCCTGCGGGCTCCATGTCTTGATCTCCTTGGTGGCGTCGTCAGCGTCGACCAGCACGGTGCTGATATAGCGGTTGGCAGTGGCATACAGCGAGAAGAACTGCGCCAGCACCGCGGAAAACAGCACGGTGCTATGTCCGGCGAAGTAGGTCGGGTCGAGCTGGATGCGGACTTCCAGGCCCTTGCGCCAGCCGCGCCAGGCGTCGCTGCCGACATGAGCGACCCGGCGCTCGCTGCTCAGGCTTTTCAGGCCTTCGATCTGCCGGCTGGCGCTGGCTTCGTTGCGCAGGTTGTGCAGGGTGAGCATCTCGCGCAGGGCGTCGAGGGCCTGGGGGCCTTCCACCAGCGACAGATGATTGAGGGTCAGCTGCGACACCAGGCGCCAGCGCGACTGGCCGTCCAGGTGCGGTACGCCCTGGCTGCTGGGTGGATTGACCAGGCGCGCGCTGGCCGGGGCGCCGGGGCGCTCGAAGGACAACTGGGTTCCGGCCGGCAGGCTCTGCGCCAGGTGACGGTTGGTGCACAGCAGGTCGGCGCTGAGGCTGAAATTCCAGGCCGGGCCCAATGGGTCGAAGCCCGGATCGACCAGGCTGACCAGCAGGTCGCTGCCGATGCGGTTCGGGGTCAGGCCGTGGATCCGTCGGGCATGCCAGTAGCGGGTCGCCGCGCTGCCATGCTGGCTGCCGTAGTAGGGCGCCAGCGGGCGTACCACGCCGTCGGCGGAGAGGCTGCGCATGCTGCGGATACTGTGGATCTCCACGCTGTTCTCGCGGTGGCTGTCGGCGACCAGGCGGTATTCGCTGCTGCGCCCGTCCGGGCGCAGGGGTTCCGAGGTGCGCCGGAACAGGTTGATCGCCGGCGCGCAGCCGAGGGCGAAATCGCTGGCCTGGAGGAATAGGTGCGGCGGCAGCGGCCGGTCGAACACCAGGTACAGCTCAAGGCTGTTGCCGTCGATCCGGCTCGGATCCAGTGGCACATCGAAGAAGTGGAATTTCTCCGGGAAGGCGAAGTACTCGGCCAGCAGCCGCAGGCCGGGATGCACGCCGTCTTCTTCGGGCAGCAGGGCCTGGTCGTCGGCGAAACCGACCACCTGTGGCAGGCCGTCGAGGCGTTGCAGCTTGTCGCGGCTGGCACCGTTGTAGACCGCTAGGGTATGGGCGCCGAACAGGTCGTACAGGGTCGCGTTGATCATCGGCGAGGCGTCGAGATGCAGGCGCAACTGGCGCAGCTGCAAGGCGTTCCAGGGCGCCTTGCCCTGGCAGTCGATGCGCAGGCGCAGGGCCGAGGCCGCCTCGTACAGGCCGGTCAGTTCACGGGCTTCGTCGCCGCCGAGCAGCACGGCCTCGCTGATCTGCAAGGGCCACAGGGTGACCTCGGCGCTGGTACGGAAATGCAGGCTGTCGCCACGGGTGGTGGTGACGAACAGCGGGGTGTCGCGGGGCAGGCTGTAGCCGCTGTCCAGGGCGCCCTTGGTCAGGTCCGGCTCGAAACGCACGATGGCGCACGAGGGCAGGGGGCGCAGGGCCAGGGGGTAGAGCTGCTCCAGCAGGGCGTCGCTGAATTCGGCGTAGTCGTCGTCGAGGCGGCGTTGCAGGCGTGCCGACAGCAGGGCGAAGCCTTCCAGCAGGCGCTCGATATGCGGGTCCTGGCTTTCTCCCGGGGACAGCTCCAGACGCCGCGCCACCTTGGGGTAGCGATTGGCGAAGGCGCTGCCGGCGTTGCGCAGCCAGGTCAGTTCACGTTGGTAGTAATTGAGCAGGTGGGGGTCAATTGAGTCGCTCATGGCTGACCTCCAGGCCTGTGTCGCTCTTGTCGAGGACAAAAGCCACCGGCCATTGCGCGCTGCCCTGGCGCAGCAGGCCGCTGACCAGGATATTCAGGCGCCGCGGTTGCCCGGCCACCAGGCGCACGTCCACCTCGCCCAGCTTCAGGCGTGGTTCGAAGTGGCTGATGGCGGCACGGATTTCCCGGGCGATGCGCCGGCGATCGTCGCTGTTGCTGGCCTGCAGGCCGCTCCAGTCGCCGATGCCGTAGTCCAGCACGGTAGGCGGGGTGCTCAGCGTCGGCCCGGCGCGGCGGCTGTTGAGCAGCCGCGTCAGTTCCCGGCGCACCGAGTCGGCCAGGGCCTGGCGGTCGAGCGCCGGGGCCTCGCCGGCATCCCCGGCCAGGCGTTCGAACAACAGGGGGCGCATACCGCTGGACATCTAGCGCGGACCTCAGCTGCCGGCCTTGTTCAGGGTCATGTCCCAGCTGGTGCCCGCCACGCCTTCCTTGGTGCCGTCGTCTTTCTGGGTGGTCAGTTCCCACTTGATCTTGGTGAAGTTCAGGGAAATGGTTTCCACCGGCTTGCCGCCGGTACCGCCGCTGACGCTGACGTTGGAGAGGATCACGTTGTCCAGGGTGTAGACGATGAACGGCATGATCTGGCCGTTGCTCTCGGCGGCGTTGCGGCCGATGGTGATCTTGGCCTGGGTGATCGGCTTGCCGGACACGCAGTACAGGTTGAGGTTGGGGGTGGAGGTGTCAATGAACTTGGTCAGGGTGAATTCGCTGACGAAGGGTTTGCCCGACGTCCGCTCGGTGTTGCTGACGTCGTTGGTCACCTGCATGGCGACGTTATGGCTGTAGGACATGATCTCGATCTTGTCCTTGTAGCCCTCGATCAGCGAGTCACCTTTGATGTCGTCGCCGAGGTCCAGAATGATCGCATCCATCGCGTGAAGCTCCTGCAGTCAGAAAATTCGAATAGGAAGGGGAAGACTCCCGCAGGCGTGCCCGCGGGAGCCTGGGTCAGGCTGCGACCGGTGGTGGCAGGGTGGCGACCAGGCGGATCGACGCGGTCAGCTCTTCGAGCTGGAAGTGCGGACGCAGGAACACCGTGGCGCGGTAGGCGCCTGGCTTGCCGGCCACTTCGCTGACATCGACGCGGGCTTCGCGCAGCGGGTACTGGGCCTTGATGTCCTGCGGGGCGTTATCGTTGACCAGCACGTAGTCGGCGATCCAGTTGTTCAGGTAGGTCTGCACGTTGTCGCGGGTCATGAAGCTGCCCACCTTGTCGCGCATGATCACCTTCAGGTAATGAGCGAAGCGCGAGGCGGCCAGCACGTACGGCAGCATCGAGGAGATCCGCGCGTTGGCGTTGGCCTCGTTGGTGTTGTAGGCGCGTGGCTTGTTGGTGGTCTGGCCGCCGAAGAAGACGGCGGTGCCGCTGTTCTTCTTGTGGCACAGGGCAATGAAGCCGAGGTCGTTCAGTTCCTTCTCGCGGCGGTCGGTGATCGCCACTTCGGTCGGGCACTTCAGGGTCAGGTCGCCGGACGCGGTCTTGAAGGTGTGCTGCGGCAGGTTGGTGACCGCACCGCCGCTCTCGGCGCCACGGATCGCCGCGCCCCAGCCGAACCGGGCATAGGCGTCGGTCAGGCGGCGGGCCAGGGCCCAGGATGCGTTACCCCACAGGTACTGGCTGCCGTCCGGGTTGCTGACGTTCTCGGTGAAGTTCATGCCTTCCACCGGCAGGGTGTCCGGGCCGTAGGGCAGGCGCAGGAGGAAGCGCGGCAGCACCAGGGACACGTAGCGCGAGTCTTCGGTCTGGCGGAACTCGTTCCAGGCATTCAGTTCCAGGCTTTCGAAGATCTTGGCCAGGTCCTTCGGCACGCCGAGGTCGGTGAACTGCTTCATGTCGAACAGCAGCGGGCTGGCCGCGGCGATGAACGGCGCATGGGCGTTGGCCGCGACTTCGGAGAGCTTGCGCAGCAGGGCAATGTCCTGCGGGTGGCGGCCGAAGTAGTAGTCGCCGACCAGCACGCTGAACGGATGGCCACCGAAGGTGCCGTATTCGTCTTCGTAGATTTTCTTGAACAGTGCGGTCTGGTCGAAGTCGACGGCGCGGTTCAGGTCTTTCTTCAGCTCGGCTTGCGACACGTTGAGCAGGCGCAGCTTGAGGCGGGTGCTGGTCTCGGTGTTGCTGACCAGCATGTGCAGGCCGCGCCAGGAGGCTTCGAGCTTCTGGAAGCCTTCGTCGTGAAGGATTTCGTTGAGCTGGTTGCCGATCAGCTTGTCGATCTGCTCGATGCGGTCGTTGATCAGGGCGCGGGTGTCAGGGTCCTGGCCCTGGCTGACGGTCAGGGACTTGTCGAGAACCTGGCTGGCGAATTCGGCGATCAGGTCCTGGGCGTAGACCTTCTGACTTTCGTCATGAATGATCTGGCCTTCCTTGATGATCTTTTCCAGCAGACTCAGGGTCTGGGTGCTGCCTTCGCTTTGATTCTCGGTGCTGGACGCGGGCATGGTGGAGTCTCCGGGTGCAAAGGGAATGATCGGGCGGGCGAATCAGGCGTCGGACCGGTTACTCGGTCTTCGGCTCGGTGGATTCACCGGCGTCCGCTTCGTCTTTCTTGACGTCTGGCGTCGCGTCGGCGGGCGCGGCGCTGGCACCGGAGCGGGCTGCCTTGATCTCTTCGAGGTCCTTGTCGGCGCTGGCCAGCACTTCCTTGAGCAGTTCGTCGAGCTTGTCGTTGCCGTCCAGTTTGGTCAGCAGGTCGCGCAGGCGCTCGCGGGCACCGAACAGGACCTTGAGGGAGTCGACCTTGTTGACCACGTTGACCGGGTCGAAGTCTTCGATGGAGTTGAATTCCAGCTTGGCGCTGAGCGGAGAGTTGCCACCGCTGAGGGTGTTCTTGACGTTGACGGTGACGCTGGGCTTGATCGATCCCAGGACCTGGTTGAAGTTGTCGCTGTCGATCTCGATGAAACGACGCTCGCCGAGTTTTTCCGGGTTGGCGGTGGAACCGGAGAGATCGGCGAGGATGCCCATGACCAGCGGCAGTTCCTTTTTCTCGATGGCGTTACCGGTTTCTACGTCATAAGTGATCTGCACACGAGGCGGGCGAACCCGGTCCAGCTTGTGCTGAATACTCTCTTCCATAGTGGCTGACTCCGATGCAGAAGGCGGGAGCAATGCAACGGTTTCCCACTGATCGCATTCCCTTGCTTAGACCGCGGAGCGGACACACTCGCGTTGGAGGATCCTGTTTTCCGCAATCACCTCAATTCGTCATGGTGGCGAATTGGCATGGATGCTATAACAGGCATGCCGAAATGCAAATAAAACTTTTCTTGGATCATTATGCGTCTTAAAAAGTTCATGTTTTTCAAGATGATGGTGGTACTTTTAGGCGCCCTCTACATGGGCGGATGCTCGTATTTTGGATCCAAAGTTAGTGTCGACGGAGTTACTCTCGATGTTGCTTTGCGTGCAAATGATGACTCGCCTATTGCGGTCGATTTTATTGCGGTCAACGATATTGATTTGCTCACAAAGTTGTCAGGACTGACAGCAAAACAATGGTTTGCAACCCGCGATCAATATCAGCGCGATTTTCGTCAATATCTTTATGTTTGGGGTATGGAATTGGTGCCGGGACAGTTGATTGAATCGTCAACTTTCCCGCTGGATGGAAAACCGTCGGTGGGACTTTTGGCCTTTGCCAACTACCAGAGTCCGGGCGCCCATCGCCTGCGCCTGGAAGACCAGCGCAGCATTCGCTTGAAATTCGATGCGCGCGAGATGACCCTGCTCGACCAGAACATACGCTGAGCGCGGCCGCGTTCGGCCATATGCCAAATACAGGATGTCAAGGGAACCTATGAGCGTGCGACCTGATGTGGTCTGCTGGTACGAAGGCATGCAACTGCTGCCCCAGCATTTTCAGTTGCAAGGGTTGCGGGCCGAAGCCATGGCGGCGCACCTGGCCCAGGCCGCCAACCCCTGGTACTGGGGCGTGACGCAACTGGCCTGGGAAAAGCCCGCGCTGGTCGCCGGCAAGCTGCGCATCCTCGCCCTGGAGGCCACACTGCCCGACGGCATGCCGATCAGTATCGGCGCCGGGGAGGGCGGCCTCGCCGAGTTCGACCTGGCCGAGGCGGTGGCAGCCGCAGCCGATTCGAGCGTGACCATCTACCTCGCCGTCAACCCGATCTGGCAGGGCCAGCGCCTGCGTGCGCTGGATGGCCGCTGGCGCTCGGCGCAGAGCGAGCCGGTACCGAATCTGGACAACGCCCTCGACGATGAACGCGTCACGGTGTGGAAACCCCATCCGCGCCTGGTCACCGATGCCAACAAGGCCGACACCGTGTGCCTGCCGCTGCTGCGGGTGAGTCGCGCCGATGGTGGCTACCAGGTGCAGGATGACTTTATCGCGCCAACCCCGCGCATCCTCCCCGAGTCGCCCCTGGGCCAACGGGTCTTCCAGTTGTGCGCGACCATCCGCGAGAAGTGCGTGTTCCTCGGCAAGCGCCTGCAGGCGGTGCAACTGGAGGGTGACTCCGGCAGTGCCCAGGAGCTGCGTCGACAATCGGTGGCACTGTGGGCGCGCCTGCCGGAAATCGAAGGCGCCCTGAACAGCCGTATCGCTACGCCCCAGGGCCTGTTCGGCTTGCTGCTGGGCATGGCCGGGAGCTGGGCGGCGCTCGATCCGACCAAGGCCGTACCGGCCTTCGCGCCGTTGGACTTCCTCGACCTGTACCGCGGCTACAACGAGGTGCTGCGCTGGATGGAGCAGGTGCTGGGCAAGTTGCGCCTGGGCTATCGCAGCGTGCCGTTCGAGCAGAAGGGCAATGTCTACGAGGTCCAGTTGCCGTCCCCCGAGGCCGACCAGACCCTGGTCATCGGCCTGCGCATGCCGGCCGGCTCGCCCGAGGAAGATGCCCGGCTATGGCTGGGGCGGACCATCATCGCCTCCGCCACCGAGGTTCCGGAACTGGCGCGCCAGCGCCGCCCGGGCCTGGCGCAGAACCCCATGAGCCGCAAGGAACAGGTGGCCTACGGTGTTGGCGACGACACCCGGCTGTTCGTCATCGAGGCCACCGGCGATTGCTTCAAGCCGCAACTGCCGTTGCAGATCGTGTCGACCGGGTCGGGAGAGACCTTCCGGCCCTGGCAGATCGTCCTGCTGATCGACGACCACCACGAAGAACAAGACGCCTGACACGGTAGGGAAGCCTATGCCAGAAGGGATTGCCGTTTCGCGTTTTCGCGGCGTGCAGGATGCGCCCCTGACCAGTGCCTTTCGCGAGGCCTGGCAGGAGTGGTCGCAGGCCTGGGACGACCTGGACAAACGCGGCGAGGACCGCCAGAAGTTGATCGACCAGGTGGTCGAGCTGTCCACCGGTGCGACCCGTCGCCTGTGGCGCACGGCCTTTGCCAGCGTCGGCGATTCCGCGCCGTTGCAGGTCAAGTCGATGGTCTATGCCTTCGTCGCCCTGGTCGACGAAACCCTGCTGTTCGCCGATTGGCCCGGCCAGCCGGACTGGCAGGAGTGCCCGCTGGAGCTGCGCCTGTACAGCAGCCGCCAGGCCGGCGATCGCCTGCCGGTGGAAATCAAGCGCCTGCTCGACGAGCAGGCACCCACCAGCCAGGACCTCGGCAATGTCTACCTGCTGTGCATGATCCTCGGTTTCCACGGTCGCCTGCGCGGCCCCGGCGGGGAAGCGCTGCATGCCAAATGGCGGCATGCGCTGTTCAACTTCACCCGCCAGCGCGACCCTGACTACGCCAATGTCAGCGCCCTGCTGGCCGAACCGGCCGATAGTCGACCGCAGCAGCAACCGGCCCGCGAGTCCATGGGCGATGGCCTGCGCCTGGGACTGCTGATCCTTGGCGTGACCCTGCTGCTGATCGGGGTCGGCCATCTGTTCTGGCGCGATATCGGCCAGGAACTCTCGCCGGTGCTGCACCTGGCTACGCCCCATCAGGTCCAGGAGCCGATTTCATGAGCCTGTCCGTTCTGGCCTGGGTGGTCGGCATCCTCGTTGTTCTGCTGCTGGTGGTGCTGTTGGTGCTATGGCTGCGCAATCGCAATGGCGCGATGGTGCGCAGCTTCTACCTGGCGGTGCGCCAGATGGAGCACGAGCAGGGCGTCAGCGACCGTTACCAGGCGCCCTGGCTGCTGATGCTCGGCGACGAAGTCGAAGGCAAGCGCCTGTGCGCCGACTGGAACCTCAATCCGGTGGACAAGCCGGCCTGGTTCGGCCGCTGGTGGGCCGATCCGAGCGGCGCCGTGCTGGTGGTGCCGCAGGCGTTGTTCATGCCGGGCGAGGGGATGAAGCAGGCGAGCGGCTGGTGGAACCTGATCGGCCTGCTCCTGCGCCTGCGTTCTCGGCGCCCGCTGGACGGGGTGATCTGGACCGTCGCTGCGGCCGACCTGCTCGATGCCGACCGTGCCGCAACCCTCGGCCTCGATGCGCGCCGGCGCTTCATCGATCTGCTGCAACGCCTGGGCATCAGCCTGCCGGTCTACGTGCTGATTACCGGGATGGACGAAGTGCCGGGCTTCCAGGAGCTGGCCCGGGCCTTGCCACAAGAGGCGCGCAAGCAGGTGCTCGGCTGGTCGTCGCCGCACACTGCGGATGCCGCCTGGCAGTCGCGCTGGACCGATGACGCGGTGGATGGCATCACCTACGCGCTGTCCGAGGCCATCGTGCAGATGGGCACCCTGTCCGGCCAGCTGAGTGGCGATCTGGATACCTTGCCGCAGCGCTTCGAGGCGATGCGGCGCAACCTGCAGATGCTGCTGTGGCCGGTGTTCCAGGGCAATACCCATGGCGAGGCGCCGGCCCTGCGCGGCCTGTATTTCACCGGTGCCCAGGCCCAGGCGGCGGATAGCGGCGCATTCAGCGCGCTGGACCAGCCACTGGTGCAGAACGTCTTCGCCCATGGCCTGTGGCAGCAACGGATCAATGCCGAGCGGGGCCTGGCCCGGCCGATTCCACGCCTGCTGCAACTGCGCCAGCGCTGGCAGCGGGTGGTTGCGGTGAGTGCGGCGGTGGCCGGGGTGATCTGGGCCATCGCCATGGTCTGGGTCTGGCGTGATTCGCTGCGCGATGCCGGCGAGCTGTCGCGGCTGTTGCAGAACTCGCAGAACGACTACGTGGTGATCCAGGACGACAGCCATCGCCAGGAGCAGACCCGGCACAACGTGCAGAGCTTCTGGAACGTGCTGGAGCGTGCGCCGCGCTGGCACTTCACCTCGCTGGCCTATCCGACCTCGTGGTTCTCGTCGCTGGACGACGACATGGACCGGGTACTGCAACACACGGCGATGAGTCATATGCAGCAGCCGATCCATGACCTGTTGCAGTCCGAGCTGCGCGATGTGCTGGCCATCGCCGAGGTCACTCGCCGCGCCGCTGCGCCCCAGGGCGGGGACCCGGCGCAGTGGCCGAGCTACGTCAAGGCCCGCGAGCTGGTGCAGAAGGTCCTGCGCCTGGAACAGGCGGCCGCCCTCTATGCCCAGGCCCAGGCCAACCAGAAGACGCCGCTGGACCAGTTGATCCCGTTGAGCAACCAGGCCCTGGACATGAACCTGAATGCCGGCACCTTGCCCAACGAGCGCTATTACAACCGCCTGCTGGTCAACCAGGGCATCAGCCCGCTCAAGCCGCTGGACCTGTCGCTGTACCGCAACACCATCCAGGGCAACTTCAACCAGTTGATGGAAAACTGGCTGGGCCACTACTTCCGTACCGACGGTTATGTGGTGTCCGCCGGCTATCTGAAGCTCTACCTCGACCGCCTGGAGAACGGCGCCGGCCAGACCCTGCGCGAGCTGGAGCACATGGATGCGCTGATCGAGGACCTGCAATCGGCTATCGACCTGACCAACTCCACCTGGAGCCGCGGCAAGGGCCAGGACCTGGTCGCCGGCTATGGCGACCTGCTGGAGAAGATCCGCCAGAGCAAGCTGCTCGGCCCTGCGGTTGCCGACGAGACCGAACGCCAGGCCGAACAGATGCAATACGCGTTCAAGGAGCAATGGGTCGCCCAGGGCACTTCGAGTCGCAACCTGCTGGTGCAGAGCGCCACCGGGCAACTGGCCCTGCAGGACCGCATCGTCCATCTGCAAAGCGCGATCAACCTGCTGCTCAAGCGCGACTTCGTCGCCCGTGCCCTGCGCGAGGATGCGGTGGGCGAGGCGTCGCCGCTGGGGCGGGTGGATGGCGAAGGGCTGCGCCTGGCGCAGAGCTATTTCGACAGCTACAAGCAGTACTCCCATGAGTCGCTATCGGGCATTCCGCCGGTGTACCGCAATGCGCTGCTGAAGACTGCGGAAAACGCTGCGGGCGATGCCATGTGGGCCAGCCTCGGGCGTCAGGCCGGGGACGCCGAACTGCCTGGCGCCTTGACCTTCCAGGTGCGTACCGACCAGGCGCTGTCCGTGCACCGGGCGTTCGTCCAGTTGCAACGTCCCGACCTGGCCAGCGGCCTGCAAAGTGCCTTGAACCAGAGCGCCCTGGCCGATGTGTCGACGGCCATCGACGAGGTGTTCCAGCAGCCGGTATTCCGTGACCGCGCCGATATCAACCAGTGGGACGGCAGCAAGGAGTTCGGCCTGCGCCTGTTCCGTGCGGCCGACACCCAGGACCTCAAGGGCAGCCTGGAGCAGCAGTTCGCCGTGATCACCGCGATCACCGAGCAGTCGGCACCGGCCCGGGACTGGCTGATGACCCAGTTGCCGAGCCTCAACCTCACCGAGTCGGAGCTGGTCAGCCGCTTCAACTCCCTCGGCGAGGAAATGGTCAAGTACAAGGCGGGCAACCCGTCCAGCTCGCCGGCGCTGATCACCCAGTTGATCGTGCGCGACTTCAACGACATGGACCAGGCCAGTTGCCTGAAGATCCTCGGCTCGGCCAGCGCGCCGCATGCTTCCGGCCAGTTGACCCAGCGCTGGACCAGCCTGCAGCAGGGCGCCATGCAGCGTTGCCAGTACCTGCAACGACAAACCGTGGCCAGTGCCTGGAACGAACTGGCCGGCTACTTCAACCAGTACCTGGCCGGGCGTTTCCCGTTTGCCGCCGATCGCCATGCGCCGGATGCCGATCCGGCCCGGGTCCAGTACTTCCTCACCTTGATCGACAACCGCCTGCCCCAGGCCCGCGATGGCCTGGGCATCCTCACGGCCCGGGATCGTGCGGCGGCCGGCGACTTCCTTGACCGGATCGCCCTGGCCCGTCCGTGGCTGGGGGCGATGCTGATGCGCGACAAGGCCGGCCTGTCCGGGATCGACATGGAGGTCACCTGGCGTACCGACCGCGACAGCGAGCGCGGTGCCGACCAGGTGATCGCCTGGACCCTGGGTGCCGGCAACCGCGAGATCGTCTATCCGGGCGATGACCAGGTACTGCACTGGACCCTCGGCCAGACCCTCAACCTGCGCCTGCGCTGGGCTCGCGACGGTACCCAGCGGCCGGTCAACGATCCGGTGCAGCAGCAACTTCATGTCAGCGGCCTTGAAGCGGAATGGCAATACCAGGGGCCGTGGGCACTGCTGCGCATGATGGCCGCGCACAGCTCGCTGTTGCGCCAGCCGAATGTCGACTACACCGAGTTCCCGCTCAGTCTGGAAGTGCCGGTGCACGCCCAGCCCGAGGAAGACAACCAGACCCAGATGTTCCTGCGCCTGTCGCTGATGAGCCAGGGCGGCAAGGCACCGCTGTCCATCCATCCGCTGCCGGTGCAGGCACCGCTTTCACAGCTCGGCTACGCCCCGCGTTCAGTGGCCGCTTCAGGAGATTACCCATGACTACCCCCGGCTTTTCCCAGCGGGTCAGCCAACTGCTCGAACCCATTTCCGCGGACTTGCCCTGTGGCAAGGACATGCACTACGACGCCGTGTATGACCGGCTCAAGGAACTGCGCCGCGAAGACGACACCAGCCTGCCTACGGGGGTCTGGTCCACCAGCGAGGTCAAGCGTGCCGACTGGGAAAAGGTCCAGGTCATCGCCAGCGACGTGATGAAGACCCGCAGCAAGGACCTGATGATCGCCGCCTGGCTCGGCGAGGCCTGGCTGCACCGCGAAGGCCTGCAGGGCATTGCCGAGGCCCTGGCGCTGATCGGCGGGCTGTGCGAGCGCTATCCCGACGATCTCCATCCGCAGGTGGAGGACGACGCAGGGCGGCGTGCCGGGCCGCTGATCTGGATGGCGCGGCGCTACGATGAAATCCTCCTGACCCGGTTGCAGCTGTTTCCCCAGGCGCCGGCGGATATCGGTGCCTTCAGCCTGTATGCCTGGCACCAGATGAAGCAGCGCCAGGTGCAGATCAACGACAGCAAGCCGGCCAAGATCGCGGCCGAAGCGGCGCAGACGTTGCAGAAGAAGGTCAGCGAGGAGGTCCGGCGCACGCCGGTGACCTGGTGGCTGCAAGGGGTCAAGGCCGTGGCAACCAGCAAGGCACAACTGCTCCTGCTGGATGGCTGGTGCGACCGCAACCTGGGCGACGAGGCGCCGTCCTTCAGCGGCCTGCGCAAGCAACTGGACAACCTGGAAAACCTGCTGCGCGAATTCATCGCGCTGCACCCGCCGCAATTATTGCCGCCCGAACCTGAAGAGGCGCAGCCCGAACCGGAGAAAGCCCGCGCGATGGACCTGTCCGCTGCAATCGAACCCCGCGCCCCGTTCGCCGAACCGCGTACCCGTGACGAAGCCTACCGGCAACTGCTGGTGATCGCCGACTACCTGGCCCGTACCGAACCGCACAGTCCGGTGCCGTACCTGATCCGCCGTGGCGTGGAGTGGGGCAACAAGCCGCTGCGTGACCTGCTGGCGGAGCTGATCAACTCGGATGCCGAAGCGCGGCGCTTGTGGACTTTGTTGGGGGTGTTGTAGTTCTGCGGTGCCAACCAGGGCCTAATCGCTGGCAAGCCAGCTCCCACAGGTATCGCGTGCACCGCTGACCCTGTGGGAGCCGGCTTGCCGGCGATGAGGCCCGACCAGACAACATCTCACCCTCTGCAAGGAACCCTCCATGAGCGCCACCACCCCCGACGGCCTGCCGGTCTATCGCCTGATCACCGGCAAGGACGATGCCGCCTTCTGCAAGCGCATTTCCGAACTGCTCGCCCAGGGCTATGCCCTGCATGGCTCACCCAGCCTCACCTACGACCCGCAGCAGCAAAGCGTGATCGCCGGCCAGGCGGTGATCTGGGCGGGGCGCAAGGTCAGCGACTGAAGATCCGCTGCAGCCCCAGCGCCACCAGCGCGCCGCCGGCGAAGCCATTGATCCAGCGCTCGATGCGCAGGTACAGGCTGCGCAGCCGTGCGGTACCGAAGACCATGCCCAGGCCGAGATGCCAGCCGAACGAAAGCACGCCGATCAGCACCACGGTGACCGCGTAGAACCATAGCGGCGGACTGGCCGGGAAGATCGCGGCGAAGGCGCTGGTCCAGAAGGCCGCGCCCTTGGGGTTGGTCACGCAGGTCAGCAGGCCGGTGCGAAAAGCCGCCAGGCGTGAGCCGTCGAGTTGCGGCTGGTCGATGGCCCCCGTGCGTGGCGCCGGATGCCAGGCCGACCAGAGCAGACGGGCGCCATACCAGACCAGGTAAGTCGCGCCCAGCACGCGCACCGCCGTCGACAGCCAGGGATGCTGCGCCAGCAAGGTCGCTACCCCGGCGATCGACACCATGACCCAGAACACCGATCCGGTGCCGATGCCCAGGGCGACGTAGCGGGCATCGCGTTGGCGCCGGCTCAGCGCCATCTGGCTGAGAATGAAGAAATTCGGCCCCGGGCTGGCGAGGACCGCCAGGTAGATGCCGGTGATCAGCAGGAGCGAGTAGGCGTAGGTCATGGTCATGGCCGGGCAGGGGAAATGAGCCCATGGTGCCCAAATCCGGCCCGGCCTGGAACAGGCAATCGCCCTAGAAATCGCCGCGCAAGGTCAGCATGTAGTTGCGTGGTTCGCCATACAGGTTGACCCGGTCGGTGCCGTCGGCGGACACATAGTACTTGCGGTCCGCCAGGTTCTCGCCGACCAGGCTGAGGGTCCAGTGCTCGTCGACCTTGTAGGCCACCCGCGCATCCCAGATGGCCCGTCCGGCAGCGCCGTATCCGTAGCCGTCCCAGGTTTCGTTGCGGTAGCCGGACTGCGCTTGCACCCCGGCGCCGACGGTCACCCGGTTCCACGCCCCCGGCAGGTTGTAGCTGGTGGTGATCTTGGCCAGGTGCCTTGGCGTCTCGCTGGACAGCCGTTCGCTGCCGCTGCTGGCGGTCATGTTCCAGGTGTAGCCGGCCAGCATCTGCAACCCTGGCAGGACTTCACCGCTGGCCTCGATGTCGACGCCCTTGCTGCGCTGCACCACGCCACTCAGCCAGCAGGAGCCGTTGGCGTTCTGCGGGCAGACGTGGTTCTCGTCGGCGTCGAAGTAGGCGGCGTCCTTCTGCTTGATATAGAACAGCGCCAGGGACAGGTTCAGCGCCTTGTCGAACAACTCGCCCTTTATCCCGGTTTCGTAGTTGGTGCCGATCGCCGGTTTCAGTGGCGAACCGGCGAAGCTGATGTAGTTGCTCTGTGGCATGAAGATGTCGGCGTAGCTGGCGTACCACGACCAATCCTGGCTGAAGTCGTAGATCAGCCCGGCGAACGGGGTGACCTGGCCGGTTTCCTTCGACTGGTAGTCCGGCGCCTCCTTGAGGTTGTAGGTGAAGTCGTAGTCGTACCAGCTCACCCGCCCGCCAAGCACCAGGGTCAGCGGCTCGGCCAGCTTCAAGCGGGCATTGGCGTACAGGCCGTAGCGCTGGTCGACCAGGTCGTTGGCCGACGTCCAGGCGGGGCGTGCCGGTTTGGCGATCGAGTGATGGTCGGGGTCGAAAACGTCGACCGGGACCGGGTCATCGAAATAGATATCCGCCGCCTTGTCATCGATCCGCTGTTTCGACCAGTTGGCCCCCAGGGTGAGCTGGTGGGTCAGGCCGAAGGCGTCGAAGCTGCCGTCGATATGGCTGTCGATGCCGTTGCTGTCGATACCGACCTTGCGGAACTCGATGCCGCGGAAGGTCGAGCCGGTCTGGGTCACCGGGTCAATGGCGCCGCGGGCATAGGCCAGTGCCTGGTAGACCCGGCCCTTGGAATGGCTGACCGAGGTAGTGCTGCTCCAGTTGTCGTCGAAGCGATGCTCCAGTTCGAGGAACACCTCGTTCATCTCGGTTTCATGGCTGTTCCAGTCCTGGACCAGGGCGGTGGAGCGCGACAGCCCGAGGGACTGGCCGTTGCTGTAGCGCGGCAGGCCGAAGATCGAATAGCCGTTGATATCGCCGGTCTGGTGGCGAAGGCTGGCGGTGACCGTGGTGTCGTCGTTCAGGTCGGCCTCGACGATGCCGTACAGCAACGGTGTGCGTGACTCCAGTTCGTCGAGGTAGGAGTGCTTGTCTTCATAGGCGGCGACGAAGCGCCCGCGCACGCTGCCGCTGTCGTTGAGGCGGCCGCTGCCGTCGAGGTCGAGGCGGTAGTTGTCCCAGGAGCCGGCGCGGGCGGTGACGCTGAAGCGCGGCTCGGCGGTCGGCCGCTTGCGCACCAGATTGACTGCGCCACCCGGATTGCCAGCCCCCACCAGCAGGCCGCTGGCGCCGCGCAGGACCTCGACCCGGTCGTACACCGCCATGTCCGGTGGCAGCCAGCCGGTAACGGTATAGGCCTGGCCCGGCACGCCATCCATCAGGTAGCTTTCCTCGCCCAGCACGAAGCCGCGTGACTGGAACACGTGGGCGCCGTAGTTGCGTTGGCTGAAGGTGATCCCCGGGGTCTTGCTCATGACCTTGTCGAGGCTGTTGAGGTTCTTGTCGTCCATCACCTGACGGGTCATCACCGTCACCGATTGCGGGGTTTCCCGCAGGCTCTGGGTGGACTTGCCGATGGTCACCCCGGCGGTGGTGTACGAATGGGTGCCATCGGTGCTGCTGCCCAGGCCCGTCGCGTTGATGGTGGTGGCGCCGAGATTGAGGCTGCCGTCGCTGGTACGTGGCAGCAACTGGTAGTCACTGTTGCCGCTGCGGATCACCTGCAACTCGCTGCCTGCCAGCAAGCGGGCAAAGCCCTGCTCGACGCTGTAGCTGCCCTGCAGGCCGGGGCTGTTTTTGCCCTGGGTCAGGCGCGCATCGAACGACAGCACCACCCCGGCATCGCTGGCGAAACGGCTGAGTACCGCGCCCAGTGGTCCGGCGGCGATGCTGTAGCTGCGTTTCTGTTCCTCGGCCCGGGCCTGGCCGGCCTCGCTCAATGGCTGGATCAGCCCGACCTGCAGGCCCAGTGCGGCACCGAGCAGGGCGATGGCCAGGGGTTTACGGGGAAAGGCGTGGCGTTGCATGAACAGCTCCTTCAAGTGCAATGGCGGCAATTTGAAGGAGGGGTCGAACGAGAACGGCAAATCGACAAAGGAAAATGAAAATTTTTTTCATTCGCGGCTCAGGCCTTTGCACGAACCCTGATCCAGTAGCGGGTGCGCTGGTCGATGCGTACCGGCAAGACCTTGGCGATGGCGGCCAGGGCGCGGTCGGTGTCGTCCAGCGGATAGGCCCCGGACAGGCGCAGATGAGCGACCTCGTCGGCACACTGGATCAGCCCAGGGCGGTAGCGCTGCAACTCGGCCAGGGCATGGTCGAGGCGCCAGTTGTCGATGACCAGGCGGCCGTTGGCCCATTCGCTGGCATTCGGATCGAGTGGCTGGGGCGCCGGCAGCGGGCCGAGGTCGAAGCGCAGTCCTTGGCCAGCATCCACCCGCAGTTCCTCGGCATCTGGCCGGTTGCGCACGGCTACCGCGTGTTCCAGCACCTGCAACTCGGTGTAGGCGTCTTCCTGGCGCACGCTGAAGCGGGTGCCGAGGGCGCGCATCTGGCCGTGGCGGCTGCGCACACTGAGCGGGCGCGGGTCCTTGGCGGTGGTCACGAGGATTTCCCCGGCACGGAGGACGATCAGGCGCTGTTCGGCGCTGAAGCGGATGTCCACGGCGGAGGCGGTATTCAGGGTCAGTTGCGTGCCGTCGGCGAGGACCAGGTGACGACGTTCGCCGGTAGCGGTACGGATATCGGCCAGCCATAGCGGTGCCTGGCGGTAGCCGGTCCAGGCCAGGCCGGAGACGCCGAGACCCAGCACCAGGCCCTTGAGCAGCACGCGCCGGCCGGGTTGTGCGAGGTCGCTGGCCAGGGTATTGCGGGTCAGCGTCGGCGGCAGGCCGCGCAGCTCGCTTTGCAGGGTTTCCAGGCGTTGCCAGGCCCAGCGGTGCAGGTTGTCCTGCTCCAGCCAGGCTTGCCATTGGGCCTGGGTCGTCGGGCAATCCGGCGCGGCGCCGAGGCGCGCGTACCAATTGGCGGCATCGCGCAGGGCGAGGCGTTGGCTGGCGGAACTCATGTGTCTGCATCCAGGGCGAACAGCAGGCATCGCTCGGTGGCGCGGGCGATGTACTTGGTCACCGAACTGACCGAAACGTCCAGGCGCCTGGCGATCTCGGCGTAGGGCAGGCCGTCGAGCTGGGCGAAGAAGAAGGCCTGGCGCACCTTGTGGTCGAGGCCGTCGAGCATGGCATCGATCTGCAGCAGGGTTTCCAGCATCAGCAGCCGCTCTTCCGGTGACGCCGCCAGCAGCTCCGGCTCCTGGGCCAGGGCTTGCAGATAGGCCTGCTCCAGGCTGCGCCGGCGCAGGTGATCGACCATCACCCGCTTGGCCACGGTAGCGAGGAAATGCCGCGGCTCGCGCAGGGGATGGGCGACGGTGCTGGTGATCAGGCGCAGGAAGGTGTCCTGGGTCAGGTCGGCGGCGCGCTCGCCATCGCCCAGGCGCCGGCGCAGCCAGCCGCGCAACCAGCCGCTGTGGTCGCGGTACAGGCCGTGCAGGTCGTCGTGCGTGGAAGAGGGCGGCGGGTTTGACACCGGTAGCTCCTGATAACGGAGTGCAATTAGGAATGGCTCGCAATCATAGAGGGATTGTTTGGGAAAGCAAATTCTGGATTCAGCGCGGTCCCTGTGGGAGCTGGCATTGCCAGCGATGGGGCCCGAAAGAACAACCCGATCAGAAATATCGATATCGAGGCTGATGGCCTCATCGCCGGCAAGCCGGCTCCCACAGGGTTTTGTGTTGTTGTTCTGGCTATGGGGTCACTACCACCCATAACGCCGGGCAAACCAGCCCTTCATGGCCTGCACCACGCCGACATAGCCCACCAGGATCGCCAGCAGGAACGGGAAGTACGTCCACGGCAGTGCCTGCAGCTTGAAATACCCGGCCAGCGGCGACATCGGCAGGAGCAGGCCGATGGCGACGATCGCCGCAGTCATCGCCAGCAACGGCCAGGCCGCGCGGCTATGCACGAAGGGCAGCTTGCGGGTGCGGATCAGGTGCACCACCAGGGTCTGCGAGAGCAGGCCCTCGACGAACCAGCCGGACTGGAACAGGGTCTGGTGCTCGGGGGTGTTGGCGGCGAACACGAACCACATCAGCGCGTAGGTGAGGATGTCGAAGATCGAACTCAGCGGGCCGAAGAACAGCATGAAGCGCCCGATGTCCTCGGCCTGCCAGCGCTGCGGGCTGCGCAGTTGCTCGGCATCGACGTTATCGAACGGGATGGCCGTCTGCGACACGTCATACAGCAGGTTCTGCACCAGCAGGTGCAGCGGCAGCATCGGCAGGAATGGCAGGAAGGCGCTGGCCACCAGCACGCTGAACACGTTGCCGAAGTTGGAACTGGCGGTCATCTTGATGTACTTGAGCATGTTGGCGAAGGTCTTGCGCCCTTCGACCACACCTTCCTCCAGCACCATCAGGCTCTTTTCCAGCAGGATGATGTCCGCTGCTTCCTTGGCGATATCCACCGCCGAATCCACCGAGATGCCGACGTCCGCCGCGCGCAGGGCCGGGGCGTCGTTGATGCCGTCGCCCATGAAGCCGACCACATGCCCGCGCTGGCGCAGCAGGCGCACGATGCGCTCCTTGTGCGCCGGGGTGAGACGGGCGAACAGGTTGCAGGTGGCGGCGCGTTCGCTGAGCTGGCGATCGCTCAGGGCGTCGATATCGCTGCCCAGCAACTGGCCTTTCAGCGGCAGGCCGACTTCCTGGCAGACGCGCCGGGTCACCCGCTCGTTGTCGCCGGTCAGCACCTTGACCTCGACCCCTTGTTCGGCAAGCACGCGCAGGGCAGCCGCGGTGCTGTCCCGGGGCGGGTCGAGGAAGGCGATGTAGCCGGTCAGCAGCAGGTCGCTTTCGTCCGCCACGCGATACTGCTCGCGCCCGGCCGGCAACTGCCGGACCGCCACCGCGACCACCCGCAGGCCATCGTCGTTGAGGCTGGCGGTGTGCTGGCGGATGCGGGTCATCAGGGCGTCGTCCAGGGCCACTTCGTCAGTGCCGATGCGCACCCGGCTACATACGGCGAGCACTTCCTCCAGCGCGCCCTTGCACACCAGCCGGTGGCCATCGCCATGCTCGCCCACTACCACCGACATGCGCCGGCGCTGGAAGTCGAAGGGGATTTCGTCGACCTTGGCGAAGCGCTCGCTGAGGCGCGCCATGCGCCCGGCATCGGCGTGTTCCAGCACGGCGACATCCAGCAGGTTTTTCAGCCCGGTCTGGTAGTGGCTGTTCAGCCAGGCGTCGTCGAGCACCGCGTCGCAGGGCGTGCCGAACACGTCGGTGTGGCGTTCGAGAACGATGCGGTCCTGGGTCAGGGTGCCGGTCTTGTCGGTGCACAGCACGTCCATGGCGCCGAAGTTCTGGATGGCGTCGAGGCGCTTGACGATGACTTTCTTGCGCGACAGCACCACCGCGCCCTTGGCCAGGGTCGAGGTGACGATCATCGGCAGCATTTCCGGGGTCAGGCCGACGGCGATGGACAGGGCGAACAGCGAGGCTTCCAGCCAGTCGCCCTTGGTGAAGCCGTTGATCAGCAGCACCAGCGGCGCCATCACCAGCATGAAGCGGATCAGTAGCCAGCTGACCTTGTTCACCCCTTGCTGGAACGCGGTGGGTTCGCGGTCGTGGCTGAGCACCCGCTCGGCGAGGTTGCCGAAGTAGGTGTGCTGGCCGGTGCCGACCACCAGCGCCCGGGCGCTGCCGCTGACCACGTTGGTGCCCATGAAGCACAGGTTGTCGCGCTCCAGCGGGCTGCCGGCGGCGCCGCGATGAGCCCGGGCGAATTTCTCCAGCGGCAGGGATTCGCCAGTGATCGCTGCCTGGCTGACGAACAGGTCCTTGGCCTCCAGCACCCGCAGGTCGGCGGGGATCATGTCGCCGGCCGACAGCAGCACCAGGTCGCCGGGCACCAGGTCACGGAAAGGGATTTCCACCGCGCCGCGCCGGTCGGCGCCGGGGCGGTCGGGACGCAGCACGCTGGCGGTGTTCGCCACCAGGCTTTTCAGGCGCTCGGCGGCACGGTTGGAGCGCGACTCCTGGACGAAGCGCAGCAGGGTGGAAATCAGCACCATGCTGCCGATGACGCTGGCGGCCTTGAGGTCTTCGGTCAGCCACGACACCAGGGCCAGGAGGCTGAGCAGCAGGTTGAACGGGTTGCGGTAGCACCACCACAGATGGCGCAGGGGCGAGACGGGTTTTTCCTGGTCCACCACATTGGCTCCGACCTCGGCACGGATTGCCTCGACGCGAGCGTCGGCGAGACCCTCGGCATGGCTGGCGAAGTGCTGGAGGAGGGCGTCGTTATCCAGCTCGGCGACCTTGGCGAGCTGGCGCCGGCCGAAGGATTTGAAGAGCATGCTGCACTCCTGGGCGGTCGCCGCACGGGCCACCACCAAAAAGGGTCTGCGCAGCGCAGGCAATGCGCTGCCGCCGGTTTCAGGCCGGGCGACAGCGCGAGGGGAAGTCGCTAGCTGCCGTCCGGCCCGGTTCTGGGTGTCACGGGACTGGGGTCGGGGTTCATGGCCGGGCTCCGGATGCTCCTGTCGGGTGGGTGGATGACTGTCTCAATCGGCAGCCGCTTCGAAGACTTGCCAGCGTACCGAGCTGACGCCTTTCTCCAGGCTGATACGGCTGACCAGGCGTTCCAGCTGGTTGCTGGCGTCGTGATTGCCGAGCAGTTCGGCGCGAACTTCCAGCTTGACCGGGTTGGCCTGGTCTTCGCTGTGCAGTGATTGCAGGCGCAGTGCGGCGCCGTCGAAGCTGTGCAGCATCAGGCTGCGCACCTGGATTTCATCCTCGGCGCGGCAGACGATCTTCACCGCGTAGCGCTGTTCGGATTCGCTGGCCGGGACCACGTCCTGATGGTTCAGGCGCTGGGCGATATCGCGCAGGAGGATATTGGCGCAGAGCACCACCAGGCTGCCGAGGGCGGCCTCCAGCAGCAGGCCCATGCTGCACAGCACGCCGATGGCAGCGGTGCACCAGAGGGTGGCGGCGGTGTTCAGCCCGCGCACGTTGAGGCCGTCGCGCATGATCACGCCACCGCCGAGAAAGCCGATGCCGGATACCACGTAGGCGGCGATGCGCGAGGCATCGCTGGCCAGGCCGGGAACGCTCTGGGTCATCAGCACGAACAGGCAGGCGCCGGTGCTGACCAGGGCGTTGGTGCGCAGGCCGGTGAGGCGTTGGCGCAGTTGCCGCTCGGCGCCGATCAAGGCACCGAGGACCAGGGCTGCGGCGGCGCGCAGCAGAAAGATTTTCCAATCCATGATTCACCTCCATTTCGTTCCGGCCAGGGGCCGGCGTTGGCGCCGGGCGCAGGCCGGCACGCATTCGGGTTATGGATGGCGAAAGGTCGTGGCGCTACCGGGCCGCGCGAACGCAGCCGGGCAAGGCGTGAGGGGAGAATGGGGATGCGTCATCCCGGGCGGGATGCGGATCGCCACTGTCCGCTGTGATCAGCGAGACAGTGGCAGGAAGAGTGCTGCCGGACGTGCTCGCTGTTCAGACCTGTCGCAATCGACTGGGACAACTGTCCAAGGCAGGACTCCTGTGTGGTTTGAAATTGCGGCGCACCTTACGCCCGGTGGGTGGGGTGGTCAAGCGCTGCGTTCGGGTTTGCACAAAGTCAGTGTAGAAGCGCCGCATTCGGGCTGGGGCGGGGGCTTGATGAAAGATTCGACATGTGGATTTCATGCCGCTGCCGACTGCCTTGTTGCTCCGTTCTGCGGGGAGGGCAGGTGCGGTGATGTTGTCCGGCCGGGCCTCATCGCTGGCAAGGCCAGCTCCCACAGGTTCTGTGTCTGGCCTGGGCCTTGTGGTTGACCGGGATTCTTGTGGGAGCCGGCGTTGCCGGCGATGAGGCCATCAGCTTCAACATCAATCCTGCGCGGGTCTGTGCTGTTCTTCCCGGCCTCATCGCTGGCAAGGCCAGCTCCCACAGGTTCCTGTGTCGGGCCTGGATGCTGCGGCTGGCCCGGATTCCTGTGGGAGCCGGCATTGCCGGCGATGAGGCCATCAGCTTCAACATCAATCTTGCGGGTCTGTGCTGTTCTTCCCGGCCTCATCGCTGGCAAGGCCAGCTCCCACAGGTTCCTGTGTCGGGCCTGGATTAAGCGGCTGGCCCGGAACCCTGTGGGAGCCGGCTTGCCGGCGATGAGGCCATCAGCCTCGAATCAATCCTTCCTGCCCAGCATGTACTGCTCGAAATGCGCGATGTGATCGTCGAGGTTGTCTTCCAGCATCATCCGGTACTGTTCGCAGAAGTACTTCAGCAGTTCCTCCCGCGCCGCAGCCATTTCGCTGCCGGACTTGAAGCTGCGTGCACTCATCCAGGCATTGAAGCGGGTGGCGCCGAAGGTCAGCGAGGCGCTGACCTTGCCCAGGTCCTGGAGGCTTTCGATCTGCTGGTTGGCCAGGTCGATATGGGCGTCGGCGCGGTCGTAGAAGGCTTGGTCGGTGGCTTGGGACATGCTGAAGGCCTGGAGAAACGGATCGGGCCGGCGATTGGAGCACGTTTGCCGGCCGGATGCTACGCGACGAAGTCGTAATCCGCCGGCTCGAAGCGCTCGCTGCTGTCCATGCTGACATTGCGCATCGGCGCGGTCTGCAGGTGGGTGGCGTACAAGGGTTGCGCACAGTAGTTGATCAGGATCGACCGCCGCCGCGCTCCGGAGGGGTTGAGGCTGGCGCCATGCACCAGGTCGACGTCGAACACCAGGATGTCGCCAGCACGGCCGGACACCTGTATCACCCGGGATTCGTCGTCGAAGTCGTATGGCGACTCCCCCGGCTCGAAGCGATGGCTGCCGGGTATCAGGCGGGTCGCACCGTTGTGCGGACCGTAGTCGTCGAAGTAGGCCATGGCCGTCACCGTATCCCCCGGCCGGTGCCCCCACATGTCCCGGTGCAGGCGCTGGTGACCACCGCCGACAAGGGGCTCGCGGCCTTCCACATGGGACAGGAAGAAGGGCTCGTCGATGATCGCGCCGGTGGCCGCCAGCAGCGCCGGCAGCCGGCACAGCGCCTGGATCCGCGCATGGCTGTCGAGCAGCGAGTGGCGCCAGTCACGGCCACGGGGAACCGGCCATTCGTGGGAGGCGCGGGCACCACCGTCGAAGGCGCCGCGCAGCTCTTCCAGCCAATCTGCGGGAATCGCCTGGCGAAGAAGAAGATAGCCGTCTCGGCGGAGTTGCTCGCGGGGGCTCATGGCGGTTCTGCGTTCCTTGCCGGCGGTTTTTTCTGGGGGCGCCCGACGTCAGTTCGGCGGGCATTATCGGACTGCGGGCGAGCGTAGCCATGGGGTCAGCACGATGTCAATTTGATATCCACTAATTTTGTGTGGTTGTGCACATCGCGCCTGAAGCTGAATGATGGCGAATTGCTTTGTCGCAGGTTAAGCTCGGTCCTTTTCCACCTCAGGGATGACCATGAACAAGCTGCTCGCCGCAATCGGAATGTGCCTGGTGCTCAATGGCTGCGCCACTTCGTCGAACTACACGGTCGGTCGGGATTTCTCCTCGGCCAGTGTGGCCACCATCGTCAAGGGCAAGACCACCACCGCGCAGTTGCGCTCGATGTTCGGTGAGCCCTACATGAAGACCGCAGTCAGCGATACCGACGAGAAGTGGATCTACGCCTACACCAACGCCTCGGCCCACGCCAAGAGCTATGTGGTGAACATGCAGGTGACCACCACCGGCACCCAGAAGATGCTGGATCTGCTGATCCGCAATGATGTGGTGGCCAACTACACCTACAGCGAAGGTCCGGTTGCGGGCTCGAGCATGGCGACCCACTGATCGATCAGGGACGCCGGCCTGCAGGCAGGCCGGCTTGCGTTCAGCCCTGGCTGCGGATAGCGCTTGCATCGCTCTGCAACCACCACTCATCCCGCTTCTCCGCCAACTGCGATTCCAGCACCGAGACGCCCTTGTCGCGCAGCGAGATGCGCTCGCGCTGCAACGCGTCGTTCAGCGTGCCCAGCAGATTGCGCGTCTGTGAGACCGACTTCGGCGTATTGGTTTCGTTGGTCAGCACGCCATCGGTGTAGGTGCGCACGCGTTCGTTCTGGCTGGCCTGCTGCGTGGCGCTGGCCTGCACCAGCTTGTTGTCCTTGTTGAAGCCCAGGCGCGTGCTGCTTTTCGCTTCGTCGGTGACCTCGTGGTAGCTGTAGTTCTGTGACTTGAGGTCCTTGCTCAGGGCGAGCGCCACCTGCGGGTTGGCGCCGACGTGCCAGGCGGCGTTCAGGCGCGACTGCTGGTCCTGCTGCACCGAGCGACTGGACAGGGCCTTGCCCTGGGCAATGGTGCTCTGCGAGACCTGGTAGTCGAAACGGTCGGTTTCCCCCGGCAAAAGCGGGTTGACCGACTGCGCGGTCTGCCCGATCGAGGCGCTGAAGTCGGCCAGGCCGCTGAGCAGCAGGCGATCGGTCTTGCCCGAAATCGGGCCGGAGCCGCTGGCGGCCTTGCCGTCGTCCACGCTGTTGAGCTGGACGAAAGCGTCCTTGAACAGGGCCATCAGGTCCTTGTCGCCATTGCCGCGCTTGCGCGCCGCGTCGAACTGCTCCAGGTAGTTGCCGATCGCTGCCTGGCGCTGGCTGGCAGTGCCCAGCAGGCTGCTGTCGCGGGTGTCGAGGTCGAGCTTGAGATTGCCCGACGGGCCTTGCAGGCTCAGGTTGCGCGCCGTGTCGTCGAGCTTCAGGTCGAAGACCTGTTGTTCGCCACTGGCGGTTTGCAGGGTGGCGTTCATCTGCAAGGAACTGAACAGGTTGGAATCGAACTTGACAAGCCCATCCAGCTTCAGGCTCGGCGGCTCCTTGGCCAGGCCGTCGATGGCGGCCTGGAAGCCGTCCGCGAGGGTGGCGAGACCCTTGAGCTCGTAGGCGTTGAGTTCACCGTCCTCGACCTCGGCGCTGACCGCCAGGCCGTTGTCGTCACTGACCAGCGACAGCTTGATGGTCGCTCCGGAGGCGGTGGTCAGGCTCAGGCTGATGGTATTGGCCGGGTCCTGGCGCAGGCTGTCGGCGCGCAGCTTGATGGCTTCGGCACTGGGGGTGGCGCCTTCGGCATAACGGAATACCGACTGGGAAACCGATGTTCCGCCCTTGAGCACCAACTGTTCGACCAGCGCCGAACCCACGCCGCGGAAACGTTCGCTGGCAGACCCGCCCTGGATGCCGGTGAGCAGGCTCAGGCTGAGCTTGTCCACGCCGTCGTCCTGCAGGGCGTAGCGTGCGGTGGAGGTGGCATTGCGTGACGAGTAGGTGTAGCCGTCACTGTCGTCCCGGGCCTGGCCCAGGGTGACATTGCTGGTCGCGGCCGGCGCCTGGGTGCTGCTTGCGGTGCTGGCCGGCGTGGCTTGGGGTGCGATGTAGACAGGCGAAATGCGCAGTCCTGTGCTGATGGGGGTCATGTGGTTGCCCATGGTGTCCGTACGTGTTCAAGGCTATCGGCGCGTTCGCGCGAAGCTTGAGCCGTGCCACAATGCCGGCCCCTTTCCCCGACGTTGTCCGGTCCGTCCATGAAAAGCAGCCAACTGACCCTGATCTGTCACGCCCGCAGCGAAGCCCAGCGCGTCGGTCGCTTCCACTTGGCCGAGGATGGGATACAGCCGGCTTTCGATGCGGTGATCACGTTGGATGAAGCGGCCCGTACGCTGATTGCGCCGGAACTGCGCACGCGACAGACCGCCGAGGCGCTGGGCCTGGTTGGACAACCGGATGCGGGACTGCGCGACTGCGATTTCGGGCGCTGGCAAGGGCTGTCGCTGAAACAGCTGGAACAGGAAGAGGCGGATGGCCTGCAACAATGGTTGGGCGATCCCCAGGTCGCGCCCCACGGCGGCGAGTCGGTGGCGCAGCTCTGCCAGCGGGTGGCGGACTGGATGGAGCGCCGGACGGATCCGGGACACTGGCAGGCGATCACCCATCCGATGGTGATCCGTGCGGCGCTGCTGCATGTGCTGCAATGTCCGCTGTCGGCGTTCCAGCATATCGATGTGCTGCCGCTGTCGCGGGTCAGCTTCAGTCGCTATGACCGCTGGCGGTTGCGCATTGATTGACGGCAATGGTGCCCGGCGCCCCGCCAAGCCCCACAGAGATCGCATCCGCCGTGAACCCTGTGGGAGCCGGCGTTGCCGGCGATGAGGCCGTCAGCCTCGATACCGATCTTGCTGGCCTGATTGTTCTTGAGGGCCTCATCGCTGGCAACGCCAGCTCCCACAGTGTCTGTGTCGGACACAGGTCTTGTGGCTGGCCGAGATTCCTGTGGGAGCCGGCGTTGCCGGCGATGAGGCCGTCAGCCTCGATATCGATCTTGCTGGCCTGATTGTTCTTGCCGGCCTCATCGCTGGCAAGCCAGCTCCCACAGAGACCGCGTCGAGCACAGATACTGTGGCCGGCCCGGAACCCTGTGGGAGCCGGCGTTGCCGGCGATGAGGCCATCAGCCTGTGAACCCTCAGTCGAACACCCCGCGCAGCGTCAGGGTGAAGTTGCGCGGCTCTCCATAGTAGTTGCCGTACTCGGACGTCCCGACGCTCTCGTAGTAGCGACGATCGAACAGGTTGTTGCCCTTCAGCGCCACGGTCCAGTGCTCGTCCACCTTGTACTCCACCAGGGCGTCGTACACCGCGTAGCCGGACTGGCTGAAGTCGTAGTCGCGGCTGTCGATGGCGTTGCCCACCGCGTCGAAGCGATAAGCCTTGCCGGTCACGTAGGTCGGGCTCTGCGCGGTGACGCCGGCGCCGACCCGCAGGTCAGACAGCGCGCCCGGCAAGGTATAGACACTCCACAGCTTGAACAGATGCTTGGGCGTGATGCTGCTGTAGAGGGTTTCCTCGGTGTCGTTCTGCACCCGGTTGTAGGTGTAGCCGGCGAGGATTTCCCAGCCCGGGGTGATTTCACCGCTGGCCTCGAGGTCGATGCCCTTGCTGACCACCCGGTCCTGGGCCAGGTAGCAGCACGAGCCGCTGTAGCTGAACACCGGGTCGGGATAGGACGGGTCGATGGCGGCCTGGTGCTCGCGGGTGGTGTAGAACAGCGCGGCGCTGACATTCAGGGCACCGCCGAGCAATTCGCCCTTGAGTCCGGTTTCGTAGGTCTTGCCGGTCATGGGTTCGATCGAGCTTGGCGCGTCTTCCGGGCCCATGAGTTTCTGCGCCTGGGGCTTGAACACCTCGCTGTAGCTGACATAGGCCGACCACTGCTCGTCGAGGGCGTAGATCAGGCCGCCGAAGGGCACCAGGGTGGTCGGCTCACGATCGGACACCCGGTCCTGCAGTGCCCATTGTCCGGTGCCGTCGCTGTTGCGCTTGCTGTAGGCCTGCTCGAACTTGTAGCGCTGGGCCCGCGCGCCGAGTACCAGCTTGAGCGGATCGCTCAGTTGCAGGCGCAGGGTCGAGTAGACGCCGTACTGCTCGCGGGTGTTGGGCGAATAGTCGCGCCAGAAGGCGTGGTTCGATGCATCGCTGGTCAGCGGCGTGCTCTTCGGGTCCCACAGGTCGATCAGGCCGCCCTTGCCGAGCATGCCGTTGGCGGCGCGCCAGCGGCTGGTGACTTTCTGGTAGTCGGCACCGAACAGCACTTCGTGACGACGACCGAAGGCGTCGAAGGCGCCGGACAGGTTGGCGTCGAACACCGATTGCTCGCTCCAGCTCGACACGTAGCTGCCCCACCAGTACGGCCCGGTATTGGTGGTTTCGTCGACGGAGCCATAGGGGATCACGCCTTCGGTGGTGGAGCCGTTGTAGGTCCAGGTGTACGAGGTGTTGAGCTTCCAGTCGTCGTTGAAGTAGTGGTCGAGCTTGACGAACCACTCGCGGGTGAAGCTGTCGTTCCAGGCCTGATCGGTGGTGTACCAGCTGTGTCGCGGCAGGTGCAGGTCGCCGCCGGTGCTGTAGCGCGGCAGGCCGTCGCCGGTGCCGTTTTCCTTGACCTTGTCGTAGCTGCCGCCGAAGGTCAGCAGGGTGTCGGCGCCGAGGTCGGCTTCGAGTACGCCGTACACCAGGGGCTTCTCGGTGCTGCGGTTATCCATGAAGTACTGGCGGTCGGTGTAGGCCGCCACCAGGCGCCCGCGCAGCGCACCGTCGAAGGCCAGCGGCCCGGTCACGTCGACTTCGCTGCGGTAGTTGTCCCAGGAGCCGGCCGAGGTGTTGAGCTTGAGCTGGTAGTGATCGAGCGGGCGCTTGCGTACCAGGTTGACGATACCGCCCGGGTCGCCGGTACCGCCGAGCAGGCCGCTGGCGCCGCGCAGCACCTCGACGTGATCGTAGGCGGCCAGGTCGTACATACGGTCGCTGTAGAAGGTGCCGACCCCGGTGCCGATGTCCATGGGCGCGGCACCATCGATCTGCACGTTGTCGATGGGGAAGCCGCGGGAATAGAACTGCTTGGAGTGGTAGGTGGAGCTGCGGCTGGTGATGCCCGGAGTGAGTTTCATCGCCTCGGGCAGGCTGGTCATGCGCTGGTCTTCGATCAGCTTGTTGGTGATCACCGAGACGCTTTGCGGGGTGTCCTTGAGGCTGACCGGGGTCTTCGAGCCGATGCTGACCAGGCCGGTGGTGTAGGCGCCGGAGTTCTCGGTCATTTCGCCCATGCCCTGGCCGCTGATGGTGGTCGCGCTCAGCTCCAGGGGGCCGTCCTCGGCGCGCTTGACCAGGCGATAGCCGAGACCGTCCCCAATGGCTTGCAGGTGGCTGCCGAGGAGGATCCGGGCCAGGCCGTCGGCCACCGAGTAATCGCCGTTCAGGCCGTCGCTGCGCAGGCCGGCGGTGAGTGCCGAATCCACGCCGATCATCACCCCGGCCTGTTGGCCGAAGGTACCCAGGACGCTGTCCAGGCTGCCGGCGGGGATGCGGTAGCTGCGGGTTTGTTGCTGACTGCCGGTGTCGGCGGCCAGCAGCGGCTGGCTGGCGCTGGCCAGGGTAGCGCCGAGCAGGGCCAGGCGCAGGGCGTGGGCCAGGGGAGAAGGGCGTTTGTGCATGAAGACGATCCGTTGGGTGGCAGAGGGAAGGGCGCTGTTTTTCAGCGTTCTGTCTGTCTTGATGCGTGAGCTGAAAAAAACTGCCGGCTATCGCGAATTATTTTTATTCGCGGCCCGGCTCAGGCCGGCGTCACCGTCGCCCAGACCCCCAGCACCCGTTCCACCTTGATCGGCAGCATGCGTGCCAGCAGGTCGAGGCTGGCGTCGGGACGATCCAGCGAATACGACCCGGACACCGGCAGCCCGGCCACTTCCGGGGCGCAGCGCAAAACGCCGCGACGATAGCGATCGAGATGGGCCAGGAGCAGGCCCAGGGGCATGCGCTCGACCACCAGCAGGCCGTCGCTCCAGGCCAGCTCGGCAGGACCGAGGGCAACCGGCGGCAAGGTGCGCTCGCTGTCGAAGTTCAACTGCTGCCCGGCGTTGAGCACCAGCCTGTCGCCCTGGGCAAGTTCCAACTCGGCACTGCCAGCGAAGACCTGCAGCTGGCTGCCGGTCATCCCCGGCAGGTCCCGGGCGATCACCAGCTTGCTGGACCTGCCGGGGGTGATCCACCCGCCCTGGCTGCGGATGCGCAGCGCGGCCTGCGTGTCGGTGCTGATCAGCACGCGGCCGAGGTTGAGGCTCAGCTCGGCGGCCTGCTGGTCCAGCGCGGTGCGGGTATCCAGTTGCAACTGCACTCCACCGGCCAGTTGCAGGCGCCGACGTTCACCGGTGCCGGTGCGGTAGTCGCTGAACAGTTGCGGCAACAGGCTGCGCTCGCTGACCCCGACTCCGGTGGCGCCCAGCACGGCCAGGCCGGCGAGGCCCTTGAGCAGGGTCCGCCGCGAACTGCCGCTGCGTGCGCGCAACAGGCTGCGCGCACTGGCTGGTGTTACGTTGCGGGTGGTCTGGCGCAGGTCCTGGTTGAGCCCGGCCAGGCGCTGCCAGGCCAGTTCATGGGACGCGCTCTGCGCCCGCCAGGCCTCGCAGGCCCGTCGCTCGTCATCGCTGCTGACCCCGGATTGCAGCAGCACCATCCAGTGCAGCGCCTGTTCCAGCACCTGCTCGTCGACGGCCTGGTTTTCCAGCGGCTGAAACGGCCTCACGGTTCGTAGACCGCGGCGTAGCAGACCCGGTAGGCCTTGAGCATGGCTTTCTGCACCACATTGACGCTGACCCCGAGCTGTTCGGCGATCTGCGGGTAGGTCAGGCCGTCCAGTTGCGACAGCAGGAAGATCTCCCGCACCCGCGTGCCCAGGCCGTCGAGCACCCGGCCCACGGTATCGAGGGCTTCGAGCACCAGCAGGCGGGTCTCCGCCGACGGCATTTCCTGCGGGTCAAGGGCCGCCAGGGATTCCAGGTAGGCGTTCTCCAGCGCGCGACGGCGGAAGAACTCGGCGCACAGGCGGCTGGCCACGGTGGCCAGGTAGGCCCGTGGCTCGCGAAATGACGGCAGCACGTCCTGGCGCATCAGGCGGATGAAGGTGTCCTGCGCCAGGTCCTGGGCCTGCTGGTGATTGCCCAGCTTGCGCCGCAGCAGCTGGACGATCCAGCCGTGGTGGGCGACATAGAGTTCGCCGACGGCGTGATGCGGGGAGGTGGAAGAGGGCATGCGCGCGGTTCCATGGCAGAGGGTGGCGTATGGTGCGCATGGTAATACTTCTCATTAACCCTGTTGCAACTAATTCGACGAACAAGCCACGCTCCTGCAAGAAGCCCGGTTAACTCTGTTGTCTAGCCATGACCAGGCGTTCAGGCGATCCCCCCCGGCGAATCCAGCACCTGCCTGATCTTGCGGGCCAGGTCATGGGGCAGGTAGGGCTTGGAGATCACCTCGAACTCCGAGCCGCCGATATCGGTGCGCTCGATGGAGTTCTCGGCATAGCCGGTGGTCAGCAGCACCTTGATCGCCGGGTGGTTGCGCCGCACCTCGCGGGCCAGCATCACGCCGTTCATGCCGCCGGGCATGATCAGGTCGGTGAACAGCAGGTCGTAGCGCTCGCCGGCTTCGAAACGCTTCAGCGCCTCGCGGGCATTGAGCACCAGGTCGGCCTGGTAGCCGTAGTCCTCCAGAACCATCTTCGCCAGCTCCGCCACATCCGGGCGATCCTCGACGATCAGCACCCGTTCGTGGCCGTTCTTCGCCTCGGCCGCCGGGCGCCGCTCCAGCGGCAGTACGGCACCGCTGTCCACCGGGAAGTACAGGCGCAGGGTGGTGCCGATGCCTTCTTCGGTGTAGATCCGCGCGGTGCCGCCGGACTGCTTGGCGAAGCCGTAGACCATCGACAGACCCAACCCGGAACCCTTGCCTTCCTCCTTGGTGGTGAAGAACGGGTCCATGACCCGGTCGCGGATGCTCGCCGACATGCCGATGCCGTTGTCGGTGATTGCCAGGCTGACGTAATGGCCCGGCAGCAGGCCGTCGTAGGAGGTAGTGGCGAGGTCGCGCACCGTGACATTGCGGGTTTCGATGAAGATCCGCGGCTTGGCCCGGCCAATCAGCGCGTCCCGCGAGTTGATGAAGATATTCAGCAGCGCCACCTCGGCCTGGGTCGGGTCGATGCGGCAGTTCTTCAGCCCGGTTTCGAGGTCATATTCCACCTGCACGCCGTCGCCAAAGGTGCGGTTGACCAGCGGCCGCACGGTATCCACCAGCTGGTTGAGATTGAGCACCCGGCCTTGCAGCTTCTGCTTGCGCGAGAAGGCCAGCAGTTGCTTGGTCAGGGTGCTGGCCTTGTCTACCGCCGATCGGGCGTGGAAGGTGCTGCGGCGAATGCGTTCCATGTCCGGCGCCGGCTTTTCCGCCGCCGTGCGGATCAGGTCGATATAGCCGCCCATCACCTGCAAGAGGTTGTTGAAGTCATGGGCGATACCGCCGGTCAACTGGCCCAGGGCTTCCATCTTCTGCGACTGGTGCAGGGCATCCTCGGCGTCGCGGCGGCGACTGACATCCAGTTGCGAGGCGAAGAAATAGATCAGCTCGCCTTTCTCGTTGTAGATCGGCGAGATGAACAGGGCATTCCAGAAGCTGCTGCCGTCCTTGCGGTAGTTGAGGATCTCGGTGGAAAAGTCGTAGCGCCCGGCGATCGCCTCGCGGATCGCCAGATCGG
>Ga0222427_100174_pt1 | contig 162657 bp, 155 predicted proteins | sample 2B20Ametagenome_FD_182890 | JGI IMG/M metagenome (GOLD analysis project Ga0222427, IMG submission 182890) | Enriched microbial communities from leaf-cutter ant dump, University of Wisconsin, Madison, United States - 2B20A (version 2) | ecosystem: Environmental > Terrestrial > Nest > Insects... | reverse complement strand
AAATGGAAATCTATTTTAAGAGGAATGAATAAAACTTTTTATCATCAAACCGTTACAACGAAACAGATTGAAGATTTTATAAGCGAAGAATCTGGTATTGATTTTAGCCCTGTTTTCGATCAGTATTTGAGAACGCCTCAAGTTCCAACTTTTGAATATTATTTTAAGGATCAAAAATTGGTTTATCACTGGATAAATTGTGTAGAAAATTTCAATCTTCCTATTAAGGTTACCCTAAATGGTGCTGAAACTTGGTTAAAACCAACAACAGAAAGGAAAACAGAAAATGTAAAGGGAGATAAACCTACTTTGGTAATTGATAAAAACTTTTACGTAACAGAATTTAACATTACAAATTAAGTTTTGCAGAAAATAAAACGGAAACCCAATAAATTTCTTATTTATTGGGTTTGTTTTTATGAAGAAATCATAAAATTTTAGAAATCTTGATTCGAATGTTTACATTTGTTGCAGATTAAGTTCGAATACTTTATTTATTTTTTAATTCTAACTAATGAAAAATTACTTTGGAAGCATTTTAACTGCTTTTCTAATTGGTTTTACTGCCAATGCTCAGGGACTTTTAAACAAGTCAGAAACCGTTTTTACACATCAAGATACTTTACGCGGAAGCATCACAAAAGAAAGAGCTTGGTGGGATTTAAAATATTATCACCTTGATGTAAAGGTTAAGCCTGCTGAAAAATTCATTTCAGGTTCAAATACTGTTCGTTATACTGTTTTAACAGAAAACAACCGTATGCAAATCGATTTGCAGGAACCAATGAATATTACCAAAGTAACACAAAATGGTAAAGATTTAAAGTTTGAAAGAGACGGAAATGCTTTCTTTATCACTTTGACAGAAAAACAAAAAGTTGGTGCAGTAAAAGAAATTGTAGTGTTTTTTGAAGGAAAACCAAAAGAAGCTGTAAGAGCTCCTTGGGATGGTGGTTTCTCTTGGAAAAAAGATAAAAACGGAAAAGATTTTATTGCTACATCTTGTCAAGGTTTAGGTGCGAGCGTTTGGTGGCCTTGTAAAGACCACATGTACGATGAAGTAGAGAACATGTTAATTAGCGTGAATGTTCCTGGCGATTTAACTGAGGTTTCAAACGGAAGACTAAAAAGCGTTAAGAAAGAAAAAGATGGAACTAAAACATTTAATTGGTATGTTTCTAACCCAATTAATAATTACGGTGTAAACATCAATATTGGAGATTACGTTAATTTTTCTGAAGTTTTTAAAGGCGAAAAAGGAGATTTAGATTGCAGTTATTATGTTCTAAAAGACAATTTAGCTTTAGCGAAAGAGCAGTTTAAAGACGCTCCAAAAATGTTAAAAGCTTTTGAAAGCTGGTTCGGGCCTTATCCTTGGTATGAAGACAGTTATAAATTGGTTGAAGTTCCTTATTTAGGAATGGAGCACCAAAGTTCTGTAACGTACGGAAATCAATATAAAAACGGATATCTAGGACGTGATTTAAGCGGTACAGGTTGGGGATTAAAATTTGATTTTATCATCATTCACGAATCTGGACATGAGTGGTATGCAAATAACATTACATATAAAGATATTGCTGATATGTGGGTTCACGAGAGTTTCACTAATTATTCAGAAAGTCTTTTTGTAGAATACTACTATGGTAAAGAAGCTGGTGCAGAGTATGTAATTGGATGCAGAAAAAACATTAAAAATGATACTCCAATTATCGGACATTATGATGTAAACAATGAAGGATCTGGAGATATGTATCCTAAAGGAGCAACAATGCTTCATATGATTCGTCAGGTTATTAATGATGATGCAAAATGGAAATCGATTTTAAGAGGCATGAATAAGACTTTTTATCATCAAACTGTAACCGGAAAACAAATTCAGGATTATATTAATGAGCAATCTGGAATTAATTTCAACAGAGTTTTTGCTCAATATTTGACTACAACTCAAGTTCCAGTTTTTGAATATATGTTTAAAAACGGAACTTTTGGATATCACTGGACAAACTGCGTTTCTAAATTTGATATGCCGGTAAGAGTAAAATTAAATGGAATAGAAACATGGTTAAAACCAACGACAGAATGGCAATCGGTTAAAACTACAAACGAAGATAGAAAAGTTGAAGTAGATAAAGATTTCTATGTAACGACTTCTAATATTGTAGAATAACTTTTTTAAATAAATTCCAATATTTAAATTCCAAATTCCAATCTGGAGTTTTATAATAATAAACCCGACAGGCTTTTAAAACCTGTCGGGTTTGTTTTTGCGTATAATTTGTCATTTCGAGGAACGAGAAATCACACTAGTGGCTCTACAAAGATTTTTGTTTTTCTTTACAGAATTATTAATGTGATTTCTCGTTCCTCGAAAGGACAAAAAAAGCCTTGAATTTTCAAGGCTTTTTTTTATTAGAATTTGGAATTTTAAAATTGGTATTTAAACTTAACGGTTGTTAAGCTTCGCTTTCTCCTTAATAATATCAGCAATTTTTCTGTTCTCAATTTTGCTTTCTAGCCACGAAATAATATCAAGATAAAGGAAAGCTCTTTTTTCGTACGTATTCTTTTCAAGTTCTACAAAACGAGTATGCATTTTTTTGAATTCTTTTTTAATATCAGCAGGATAGAAGTTATTTAAGTTTCGTAAGAACTTGATAATCTCTTTTTGAACTTCGTGCAAGTCGTTCATTTTTAATAAAAACTTATACGTGCTCTTCAAATGATTTTCTAAATAATAATCTTTTCCAAGCTCGTAATGTGCAATAAGAGACAATAATCTCGCAAAGCACATTAAATCTTCACGCATTGTCAAGTTTTTGTTGTTTATGATTTTATCTAGGTAATTAATGCACTCATTGTATTTTTCGTTACCAAAATAAATAGAAGCAATTTTATAGAAAAACAACATTTCGTGATGTTCGTCAAGATGTTCGCTGTGTAATTTCAGTTTATTTAAAATCTCAGGAATTAAATATTCGCTTTCCGCGAAAGTACCTTCTAATATATGTAAATTCAATTTGTTGTTGTAAACATATAAGAAAGACAAAGAAGCAAGATTATCGTTTACAGGAAATTTAGGGTCTGCAATTGTTTCTTCCAAAAGATTCAGATACTTCTTGAAATTCGATTTGTACTTTAACATATAAAGCGATTCTAGAAAATAATGATTTCCTTTTAAGAAAAACACAGGATTCAAATAAATCATATTCGGATTATCATAGAAAAGCTGAACCCATTTATAAGCAAATTTATAACTCGCTAAGAAATCCTGAACTAAGAAGCTTCGCCATAAATTGGCATTATAAAACCAATACTTTTCGCGAAAACCAAACTTGCTTTCGTCAAGCTTAGAAATATGTCTATTGAAATAGTCGTCTATATATTTATATTCGGCATCACTTTTTACATATCCTGTTTTCAGCATGATTCCATATAACTGAAGCGATAAGTTCGAAAGCTTGCTTGAAATCGTATTTCTATAATTTAATTCTTTTGCCTGAACAACCAATTCGTCGGCGCGACCTTGAATACTTCGTGTAATATATTGCGACTCGATTAGTTTTTCGAATTCCACAATTTCATACGCCATATATTTTTCATCATTTTCAAGAGCTTGCTGTTTTGTTTTGTCTAAAATCTTTAAACTCTGTTTGTATAATCCTTTATTATATAGGATAACGGCAAAATCCATTTGCTCGCGAAGCTGATAACGAATGTTCTGGCTAGGAATATTTAATCTTATACTAACTAAGATTTGTTTGTATAAGTATGATTTTAAGTTAGATAACTGTACTTTTTGGATAACACCACTTTTAAGAATGAGTTTTTCATCATAAACTTCAGATTTATCTAAAATGTTGAATAACTCGATAAATTTTGTGTTTGAACTCGTTTCTAATCGGCTTGCAAAAATTTTAAACTGCCTTTTTTCTGATTTCGAAAGTGATTTGATTAGAACAAATAAGAAATCTTTTTGATGGTTAGCCATTGTAAAAAATAATAATATAACTTATTGATTATAAGTTAGTTAGCATGTGATAAATCGTTTTATAAACAGTATAATTTCATTAAAATGAATTTCATACTGTAATAGTACAATATATATTTGTTATCAAGATGTGAAATTACATTAAATAAATGAATATGAATAGAGAGAAAGTTCAAATTTTTGACACCACTTTGCGAGATGGTGAACAAGTTCCAGGATGTAAGTTAGATACTAAACAAAAATTAGTTATCGCAGAACGACTAGACAAAATGGGAGTTGACATTATCGAAGCAGGCTTCCCTGTGTCAAGTCCAGGCGATTTTTTATCGGTCTCTGAGATTTGTAAAATTGTAGAAAATGCAACCGTCTGCGGACTTACAAGAGCCGTAAAAAATGACATTGATGTTGCTGCAGCTGCTTTAAAGCACGCTAAGAAACCTAGAATCCATACTGGAATCGGAACCTCAGAATCTCATATACTCCACAAATTAAATACTACGCCTGAAGATATTATTGCAAGAGCAAAATATGCTGTAGCACACGCAAAATCGTATGTAGAAGATGTTGAATTCTACGCTGAAGATGCTGGTAGAACAGATAATGCGTTCTTGGCAAAAGTTTGTGAAGAAGTTATCAAATCTGGTGCAACTGTATTAAATATTCCTGATACTACTGGATATTGTCTTCCAGAAGAGTATGGAGCAAAAATTAAATACTTAAAAGAAAACGTAAAAGGAATCGAAAACGTAATCCTTTCATGCCACTGTCATAATGATCTAGGAATGGCAACTGCAAACTCAATCGCAGGAGCTATTAATGGAGCAAGACAAATCGAATGTACTATTAATGGTATTGGAGAAAGAGCAGGAAACACTGCACTTGAAGAAGTGGTAATGATTTTTAAACAGCACCCTTACTTAAATTTAGATACAAACATCAATACAAGAGAATTAAACGAAATGAGTCGTTTGGTTTCTGAAAGTATGGGAATGATTGTACAGCCAAATAAAGCGATTGTTGGAGCAAATGCATTTGCACACAGTTCTGGAATTCACCAAGATGGTGTGATTAAAAACAGAGCAACTTACGAGATTATGGATCCGTTAGATGTGGGTGTGAATGAATCTTCAATCATTTTGACTGCAAGAAGCGGAAGAGCTGCATTAGCTTACCGTGCTAAAAAAGTAGGTTACGAATTAACAAAAACACAATTGGATATCGTTTACATCGAATTCTTGAAATTCGCTGATATTAAAAAAGAAGTTGTAGACGCAGATATCCACCAAATTATTGAAGCTTCTAAGATAGAAGGTGAATTAATCAGAAGTTAATATTTCAAAAATAAACTAGGAACAATAAGGATTTAAAGACATAAAGAGCGAGAGATTATGAATTTAAAAATTGCAGTTTTACCAGGAGATGGAATTGGGCCTGAAGTAATATTACAAGCTAAGAAAGCTTTGTACGCCATTGGCGAAGTGTATAATCACGAATTTGTTTTTGAAGAAGCGCTGATGGGAGCGGTTGCTATCGATAAAACAGGAAATCCTTTACCGGAGCAAACCCTGAATCTGTGTTTAAATACAGATGCAGTTTTGCTTGGTGCAATTGGAGATCCTAAATACGATAATAACCCAAATGCAAAGGTTCGTCCAGAACAAGGATTGTTAAAACTGCGAAAAGAATTAGGATTGTTTGCTAATATCCGTCCTATAAAACCTTATAAAGCCTTAATAGAATCTTCTCCTTTAAAAAGAGAAATCATTGAAGGAGCTGATTTTACCATTTTTAGAGAATTAACTGGTGGAGCTTATTTTGGAACTAAAACACTTAATGAAGAAGGAACACATGCTTCAGATTTATGTGAATATTCAGAAGAAGAAATAACTAGAATTGCGCATTTAGCTTTTAAATCGGCACAAAAAAGACGTAAAAAGCTAACAATGGTTGATAAAGCAAATGTTTTAGAAACTTCAAGATTGTGGAGAAAAGTAGTTCAGAAAGTGAGCGAAGATTATCCAGATGTTAAGCTTGATTTCTTATTTGTGGATAATGCGGCAATGCAGTTGATTTTAAATCCGAAACAATTTGATGTGATTTTGACTGAAAACTTGTTCGGAGATATTTTATCTGATGAAGCCAGCGTAATTACAGGATCTATCGGTTTATTGCCATCAGTTTCTTTAGGTGAAAAAAATGCTTTGTTTGAACCAATTCACGGATCATATCCGCAAGCAAAAGGAAAAAACATTGCAAACCCAATTGCTTCAATTTTAGCAGCAGCGCTTTTGTTGGAGCATTTTGGATTAACTAAAGAAGCTCATGTAATTTACAAAGCAGTAGAAAAAGCAATTGAGTACAAAGTAGTTACAGTTGATTTAAAGCCTGACTCAAAATTCGGAACAAACGAAGTAGGAGAGTTCGTTTCTAATTTTATTTTTAGCAAAGACGATTTGCTATATTTTAATAATGACAATGTTAGTATTGGACAATCTACAATTGTTTAATATTTTTTGTTAAAACGTGAATATAATAACAAGAAGTATCGGAAATGTTGAGATTTTATTTTTTTAGTTGCTAAAGTTTCTGTACTTTTGTCACACTAAAAAACTAAAGGATGCAAATCTCAATTATTATTACTTCTGTCGTTGTTGTCAATGTGATTCACACATCTGCATCGGGAATGTTATAAATATAATTGAAAGACTATATTACAAACCTTCCAAATACTTTGGAAGGTTTTTTTTTGAATAAAAAATAAATAAAACAATTTATAAATGGAATTAAATAAGTACAGCAAGACCATCACACAAGATCAAACACAGCCTGCGGCGCAAGCGATGTTGTACGGAATTGGTTTAACTGAAGAAGATTTAAAAAAGGCACAAGTTGGTATTGTGAGCATGGGTTACGATGGTAACACTTGTAACATGCACCTTAATGATTTAGCAAAAGATGTTAAAAAAGGTGTTTGGGATGCAGATCTTGTCGGACTTATTTTTAATACCATTGGTGTCAGTGACGGTATTTCTAACGGAACTGAAGGTATGCGTTACTCACTAGTTTCTCGTGATGTTATCGCAGATTCTATTGAAACTGTTGCCGGAGCGCAGTGGTACGACAGTATTATTGCTATTCCTGGTTGTGATAAAAATATGCCTGGTGCATTAATCGCAATGGGAAGATTAAATCGTCCGTCAATGATGATTTACGGAGGTTCTATCCATTCTGGAAAATGGAAAGGAGAATCTCTAAATATTGTTTCTGCTTTTGAAGCTTTAGGAAAAAAAGTAAAAGGCGAAATTACTCCAGAAGATTTTAAAGGTGTTATTCAAAATGCTTGTCCAGGAGCTGGTGCTTGCGGTGGTATGTATACTGCAAATACAATGTCTTCTGCTATTGAAGCATTAGGTATGAGTTTACCTTATAGTTCTTCAAACCCAGCTTTAAGCCAAGAGAAAAGAGACGAATGTCTTGAAGCAGGAAAAGCAATCAAAATATTATTAGAAAAAGATATAAAGCCAAGAGACATTATGACTCGTAAGGCTTTTGAAAACGCTATTACAATTGTAGCTGTTTTAGGAGGTTCTACAAATGCGGTTATGCACTTAATTGCGATGGCGCATTCAGTTGGAATTACAATCACTTTAGATGATTTCCAAGCGATTAACGATAGAACTCCAGTATTGGCAGACATGAAGCCAAGTGGTAAGTACATGATGGAAGATATTCATGAAGTAGGAGGTATTCCTGCAGTTATGAAATACTTGCTAAAAGTAGGACTTATTCACGGAGATTGTTTAACAGTAACAGGAAAAACAGTTGCAGAAAACTTAGCTTCAACTCCAGATTTACAAGACGGACAAGAAGTAATTCATGAAATTCAAAAAGCATTAAAACCAACAGGAAATATCCAAGTATTATATGGAAATCTTGCTTCTGAAGGTGCTGTAGCAAAAATCAGCGGTAAAGAAGGAGAATATTTTGAAGGACCAGCTGTTGTATTTGAAGGTGAATTTGAAGTAATTCCAGGTCTTCAAGCCGGAAAGATTAAACCAGGTAATGTAGTCGTCATTAGAGGTTGTGGACCAAAAGGTGGTCCGGGAATGCCTGAAATGCTAAAACCTACATCTGCCATTATCGGAGCTGGATTAGGTAGCAGCTGTGCACTAATTACAGACGGTAGATTCTCGGGCGGTTCGCACGGTTTCGTGGTAGGTCACGTTACACCAGAAGCATATGACGGTGGTGGTATTGCGCTAGTAAAAGATGGAGATTTAATCGCTATCGATGCAGTGAAAAATACAATCGACCTGAAGATATCTGACGAAGAATTTGCAGCTAGAAAAGCGGCTTGGGTTCAGCCGAAATTAAAAGTTGACAGAGGGGTCTTACTTAAATACGCTAAATCGGTTTCTAGTGCATCAACAGGATGTGTAACCGACAATTAATTTAAAAAATAACAAAATCAAAAAGCAAACTTCAATATCAAGAAAAGTTTAAATTGAAGTTTGACTTTTGAAAAACAATATACTATGAAAATATCAGGGGCAGAAGCCGTTATAAGATGTTTATTAGCAGAAGGAGTAGATTTAATTTATGGTTATCCAGGTGGAGCTATAATGCCTGTTTACGACGAATTATATAAATTTCAAGATCAATTGCACCACGTTTTAGTACGTCATGAACAAGGTGCAACGCATGCAGCTCAAGGTTATGCGAGAGCTACAGGAAAAGTAGGAGTGGCAATTGCTACTTCTGGACCGGGAGCTACAAACTTAGTTACTGGTATTGCAGATGCTCAAATCGATTCAACGCCTTTAGTTTGTATTACAGGACAAGTTGGAAGACATTTATTAGGATCTGATGCATTTCAGGAAACAGATATTATCGGGATTTCAACTCCAGTTACAAAATGGAATTTTCAAGTAACTGAAGCGTCTCAAATTCCTGAAATCATTGCAAAAGCATTTTACATTGCTCGTTCTGGTCGTCCAGGGCCAGTATTGGTTGATATTACTAAAAATGCTCAATTTGATGAATTAGAGTTTAATTATGAAAAATGTACAGGAATTAGAAGTTATGTTCCTGTTCCAAAATTGAATTTAGATAAAGTTGCTGAAGCTGCAGCTTTAATCAATAGTGCAAAAAAACCGCTTATTGTTTTCGGTCAAGGAATTATTTTAGGTCAAGCCGAAGCAGAATTTAAAGCAGTAATTGAGAAATCTGGAATTCCGTCTGCATGGACAATTTTAGGTTTATCAGCTTTGCCAACAGATCATCCTTTAAATGTTGGTATGCTTGGAATGCACGGAAACTACGCGCCAAACTTGCTTACAAATGAATGTGATGTTTTAATTGCTTTCGGAATGCGTTTTGACGACCGTGTTACAGGTAATTTAAATACTTATGCTAAACAAGCAAAAGTAGTTCACTTCGAAATCGATCCAGCGGAGGTTGACAAAAACGTAAAAACAGAAGTAGCTGTTTTAGGAGACGTAAAAGAATCTTTAGCAGCTTTATTGCCATTATTAGATGCAAAATCTCATGATGCATGGCACAATCAATTTAAAGAATTAAGCAATGTAGAGTTTGAGTCAGTTATAAAAGAAGAGTTGAATCCAACGAATGGAAAAGGAATTTCAATGGGAGAAACTATTGAAATGATCAACAAACATTCAAACGGAGATGCAATTATCGTTTCAGATGTTGGTCAGCACCAAATGTTTGCTTGTCGTTATGCTAAATTCAATTCGACAAAAAGTAACATTACTTCGGGAGGTTTAGGAACTATGGGATTTGCATTACCAGCTGCAATTGGAGCAAAAATGGGAAAACCAGAGCGCGAAGTAGTAGCGATTATTGGTGATGGAGGTTTCCAGATGACCATTCAAGAGCTTGGAACAATCTTTCAAACAGAAGTTCCAGTAAAAATTGTGGTTTTAAACAACGAATTCTTAGGAATGGTTCGCCAATGGCAAGAATTATTCTTTGATAATAGATATGCTTCAACAAGAATGATTAATCCAAATTTCATTGCAATTGCAGAAGGATATCATATCAAATCTAAAAAAGTTACACAAAGAGAAGATCTAGATGCAGCGGTCGCAGAAATGCTGGCTTCAAAAGATTCTTATTTCTTAGAAGTTGTAGTCGAAAAAGAAAACAACGTTTTCCCAATGATTCCAACAGGAGCTTGTGTATCAGAAATTAGATTAAGTTAAGAAAAGTTTCAAGTTTCAAGTTTCAGGTTCCAAGTTTAAAACTTGCAACGTGAAACTTGAAACAAATAAAACTAAAAAACAACATGGAAGATAAAACATTTACCATATCGGTATACTCAGAAAATAACGTGGGTTTATTAAATAGAATATCTGGAATATTCTTAAAGCGTCACATTAATATATTAAGTCTAAATGTTTCTGAATCAGAAATAGAAAATGTTTCAAGATTTATTATCGTAGTAAATACGACAGAAAAATGGGTTCAGAATATTGTTGGACAAATTGAGAAACAAATTGAAGTTATAAAAGCATTTTATCATACAGATGAAGAAACAATTTTCTTAGAAAATGCTTTGTTTAAAATCGCTTCAAGTTTGTTATTCGATGAGAAACAAATTCAGAATATCATCAAAGAAAGCCAGTCTACGATTGTAACGGTTTCTCGTGATTTCTTTGTGATTTCAAAATCAGGAAGACGTTCTGAAATTGAGGAATTATACGAAAAGTTCAAACCATACGGAATTATGCAATTTGTACGTTCTGGAAGAATTTCGGTTTCTAAGCAAAAAATGGAGATTTCAGCTTTGTTAGAAACCTTTAAATAATACAATCTTAGTTATATATAATCAATTATTAAATTTCATTTCATTAAATATTAAAACAAAAATGGCAAATTATTTCAATACATTACCACTTAGATTACAATTAGAACAATTAGGAGTTTGCGAATTTATGGAGCAATCAGAATTTGCAGACGGAATTGCAGCATTAGCTGGAAAAAAAGTTGTAATTGTTGGTTGTGGAGCACAAGGTTTGAATCAAGGTTTAAACATGAGAGATTCTGGTTTAGACATTTCTTATGCATTGCGTGCAGATGCAATTGCAGAAAAAAGAGCTTCTTATAAAAATGCAACTGAAAATGGTTTCAATGTAGGAACTTACGAAGAATTGATTCCAACTGCAGATTTAGTTTGTAACCTTACACCAGACAAACAACACACAGCTGTGGTAACTGCTATTATGCCATTAATGAAACAAGGTTCTACTTTGTCTTACTCTCACGGATTCAACATTGTTGAAGAAGGAATGCAAATTCGTAAAGACATCACTGTTATTATGTGTGCTCCTAAATGTCCAGGTTCTGAAGTACGTGAAGAGTACAAAAGAGGATTTGGAGTTCCAACTCTTATCGCTGTTCACCCAGAAAATGATCCAAACGGATTTGGTTTAGATCAAGCAAAAGCTTACGCTGTAGCAACTGGAGGACACAGAGCTGGAGTTTTAAGATCATCTTTCGTAGCTGAAGTAAAATCAGATTTAATGGGTGAGCAAACTATTCTTTGTGGTTTATTGCAAACTGGATCTATTTTATGTTTTGATAAAATGGTTGAAAAAGGAATCGATGCTGCTTACGCTTCTAAATTAATCCAATACGGATGGGAAACTATCACTGAGGCTTTGAAACACGGTGGTATTACAAATATGATGGATCGTTTAAACAATCCTTCAAAAATTGAAGCTTACGAATTAGCTGAAGAATTAAAAGATATCATGCGTCCATTATTCCAAAAACACCAAGACGATATCATTTCTGGAGAATTCTCTAGAACTATGATGATTGACTGGGCTAATGACGATGTTAACTTATTGAAATGGAGAGCTGCAACTGGAGAAACTAACTTCGAAAAAACAGCTCCACAAGAAGCTCCAATATCAGAACAAGAATATTTTGATAATGGTGTATTAATGATTGCAATGGTTAAAGCTGGTGTTGAATTAGCTTTCGAAACAATGACAGAAGCTGGAATTATTGAAGAATCTGCTTACTATGAGTCATTACACGAATTACCATTAATTGCAAACACAATTGCAAGAAAGAAATTATTCGAAATGAACCGTGTAATTTCTGATACTGCTGAGTACGGATGTTACTTATTTGATCATGCATGTAAGCCATTATTGACTGAATTCATGAAAAAAGTAGAAACTAACATTATCGGAAAACCATTTTCAACTTCAAACGGAGTAGATAATGCAGTACTTATCGCTGTAAACAGAGAAATTCGTCAACATCCTATCGAAGAAGTAGGAGCTTGGTTGAGAGAGTCTATGACAGCTATGAAAAAAATTGGATAATTAAAAAATTGGGAATTCCCGCAGAATTCGATTTTGCGGGATTTGCACTGTATCAATGATTTGTAATATTTTGAATTAGTAAGCACTTATTAAGATAATAGATATAGATGCATATTGCATTCACTTAACTTCAGTGAGAGAGTTAAGTGAAGCGGATCCCTAAAATGGGGTATATTTTATTAAAAATATACTTGTTGAAATTTCTGTTTTAATTAATAATGATGCTGCTATTTTCAAAATAGAGAAAAGTCTCGCAGTGCGATTTACAAAATTAATTGTTATTGAAATTTGTTAAATTAAAAAAGGCATAATATCTATTTATTATGCCTTTTTTGCCCTTTCTATATTGCATTAAAAAATAAAATTTTAAAACAACTGCAAATAATTATCATATTTTATTAAATAAATGTTTTTTTTTGATAAAATTTATAGATTAAATTATTTCACGGATACGTTCAGATTTAATACATTTATAAAAAAATTCAACAAACGATGAGCTATTACAAAATTGAAAATTTAGAACAATATTTCAAGCATTACAATAAGTCAATAAGAGAGCCAAGAAAATTTTGGGGAAAAATAGCTGAGGAAAATTTCACATGGTACCAACAGTGGGAAAAAGTTGTTGATTTTAATATGGCTGAAGCTGAAGTAAAATGGTTTACAGATGCAAAAGTTAACATCACCAAAAACTGTATTGATAGACATTTAAGCAAAAGAGGAGATAAAACGGCTATTATTTTTGAGCCAAACGATCCTTCTGAAGAGGCTTTACATATAACGTATAATGAATTATACGAAAGAGTTTCAAAAATGGCAAACGTTCTTCGCGAGCAAGGTGTTCGTAAAGGAGATAGAGTTTGCATTTATTTGCCAATGATTCCAGAATTGGCTGTTTCTGTTTTAGCTTGTGCTAGAATTGGAGCAATTCACTCTGTTATTTTCGCTGGATTTTCTGCTTCTGCAGTTTCTGCGAGAATCAACGATTGTGAATGTAAAATGGTTATTACTTCTGACGGAGGTTATAGAGGAAATAAAACAATTGACTTAAAAGGAATTGTTGACGAAGCTCTTGATACTTGTCCATCTGTAGAAAAAGTATTAGTTGCAAAAAGAACTAACACAGATGTAAAAATGAAAGATGGCCGTGATATTTGGTTGCAGCCATTATTAGATGTGGCTCTAGACAATAGCGTTGCTGAAATTATGGATTCTGAAGATCCGTTGTTTATTCTATATACTTCAGGATCAACAGGAAAACCAAAAGGAATGGTTCATACTACTGCTGGTTATATGGTTTATACTGCATATACATTTAAAAATGTTTTCAATTACGAAGACAATGATATTTTCTGGTGTACTGCAGATATCGGTTGGATTACAGGTCACTCTTATATTTTATACGGACCATTATTAAACGGAGGTACAACTGTAATTTTTGAAGGAGTTCCTTCTTATCCAGATTTTAGCCGTTTTTGGGATATTATCGAAAAACATAAAATTACACAATTCTATACAGCACCAACTGCAATTCGTTCGTTGGCAAAAGAAAGTTTAGATTATATTCAAAAATATCCTCTAAAATCTCTTAAAGTTATTGGGTCTGTTGGAGAACCAATCAACGAAGAAGCTTGGCACTGGTTTAATGACCACGTTGGAGATAAGAGATGTCCGGTTGTAGATACATGGTGGCAAACAGAAACAGGAGGAATCATGATTTCGCCAATTGCATTTGTTACGCCAACAAAACCAACTTATGCTACTTTGCCATTGCCAGGAATTCAACCTGTTTTGATGGATGAAAAACGTAATGAAATTGAAGGAAACCAAGTAGTTGGAAGTTTGTGTATAAAATTCCCTTGGCCTGGTATCGCGAGAACAATCTGGGGTAATCATGATCGTTACAAAGAAACTTACTTCTCTGCTTTTCCTGGAAAATACTTTACAGGAGACGGCGCTTTAAGAGATGAAGTTGGATACTACAGAATTACGGGTAGAGTAGATGATGTTGTAATTGTTTCTGGGCATAACTTAGGAACTGCTCCAATTGAAGATGCTATTAACGAGCACCCAGCGGTTGCAGAATCTGCTATTGTTGGATTCCCACATGACATTAAAGGAAATGCACTATACGGTTTTGTTATTCTTAAAGAAACTGGAGAAGTTAGAAATAAAGAAAACTTGACAAAAGAGATCAACCAATATATTGCAGATCACATTGGACCAATTGCGAAATTAGATAAAATCCAATTCGTTTCTGGTTTACCAAAAACACGTTCAGGAAAAATTATGCGTAGAATTTTACGTAAAATTGCAGAAGGAGATTTCTCTAACTTTGGAGATACTTCAACATTGCTAAATCCAGAAGTAGTAGAAGAGATTATGAAAGAAAGAATTTCTTAAATCAAAATATAAACGAAAAAAGCCTCTTAAAATTTAAGAGGCTTTTTTTATGAATAATTTTTAAAAATATATTATTGTACGACTTTTGAATTTGCATCGTTTACAAAAATCAGTTGTTGCATGTTGCTTAAATTAGTGAGCGATAAAATTCCGTTTTTGTTTTCATTGATTCCATTTATTCTAAAACAAAACTGATTTCCGTCTTTATCTAGTAAGGTTACAAATTCAGTCGTATCATCTGAGAAATTTTGGCAACTGTGTGAGATAGTATATTTATACATTACTTTCATTTGGTTGTTATTGTAATTGTACACCTTTCCATCTTGGGTAAAATTCCATTTTGTATTTCGGTTTGTGTTTGAATACCAGTTCCCTAGAATACGTTTTGATGAAGGGTCTTGATTTTGTGCAAAAATTGCTGGTGCTGTAATAAGAAAAAGCAATAGAAAAAGTAAATTTTTCATATAGTTGTAATTTATAAATATTTAACTACAAAATTACAATTTTACTTGAATTGAAAAATAAGTGACTTTATAAATTTCTGTTAATAAAAAATGCCCCTTAATAATCTAAGAAGCATTTTTTTTATGGTATTAATTGGAATTTAGAGTTTAAAAATTTTTGGATTTAAAAATTTACTTAATTCCCAATCTAGATTTTAATTTCAAGAATAAAAGCCCAATTCGGTAGGCATCTTCAGAAGAAGAATTTCGATCACTTTTTGGGATTTTATAAATTCCGCATAAATCGTCAAGCGAAAATTGTTTGTCGTTTATATCAGTAAGTTTTCTGTACATAACATCAACATCTAGAGCTTCATTTTTCAATCGGCCACAATCTAGACGTTCGAGAGCAGCGTTCAACATTTCGATATCAAAATTGATATGATGTCCAACTAAAATCGAGTTTCCTATAAAATTTACAAAAGCTTCAAGCGCATCAGGCTCAGGCATTTTCATCATTTTACTTTCAATAATAAATTCATTTGAAAGTCCGTTGTCTTGAAGGTATTTGTATTGTAATAAAACGGTTTCGAAACTTTCCTTAATAACAATGCTGTCATCAATAACCGAAAAGGCTCCAAGAGATAAAATAACATCTTTATCCGGATTTAAGCCAGAAGTTTCAGTGGATAAAACAACAAACTTATTAGGTTTGGTTTCGAATTTCGTTAAATAGTCTTTCCAGAAATCTGGATAGTCTTTATTGATGTTTTTTAGCCAGTCTAGCATGTTTTATGAGAATTGTGTCAATTGAAATTTACTCTTTATCAGTTCCTCCAGGTCTTTCATTGGGGACAGTGCATTTTTTAATTTCTCTTTGTCAGTTTTTGACATTTCTCTTAAATTAATATATTGGCCAGAGTCGTCATTTTTTAATCCTTCAACAGTTCTAAATTTAGAAAGAGTTAAGAAAGCTTCTGCACAGCTTAGATAAATTTCGGCATTTTTAGAATCTGTTATTGCTAATTGTTTGAATCTTAGATATGTATTTTGAATTCCTTTAATGTTCGCATTTAAAATTAATAAACGCGCTCCATCAATTAATGGCATTAAAGCTCTTGTCTTAATATCAAATTTGTCTTTATTTGGACCATCTTCTTCAACTATGAATTTTTTAAAGAAACTTAAAGGTGAATTTCTCTTTAAGGCATCGTTTCCTAAAAAGTCAAAGAATAAAGTGTTGTTTACTGCATTCTTAAAAATCACATTTTCGATAGCTTCTTCGATTTTTGGTTCTCCAAAAACAATTTCATAATCAAAGAAAATACTGCTCAAATCATTACTGTTTTCACCTGGAGTATTCATCCAGCTGTTATATTGTTTTGTCCAGTCGCTCAATGATTTACACCAAAGCATGTTGCTTCCCATATGTCCGTTTGGACAATAATCGTAACCCACTTTCTCTAAAATAGAAGTAGTGCGTTTTGCCAATCTCAAGAAATAATCTTTTACTTCTCTGTATTTCTCAGGCGTGACATCCTCAAAAATCAAGATACTATCTTGGTCTGTAAGTAATAATTGCTCCTTACGCCCTTGACTACCAATGCTTAACCATGCGAAACGTGCAGGAGGGGAGCCTAAATCTAAAATCGATAATTCGACTGCTCTCTTAATAATAGCTAAGTTTATTTCGCTTGCAATATTGCTAACATGTGAAATCGGAATATTTTTCTGAATCGAATTCTGAATCAAATCTGATAGACGATCACGTATTTGTTTTAAATCTTTTGGAAGCTGAGAACGCTTAATCTCTTTAATTAATACACCAGGGTTACTTGCTTGTGCTACAATAAGATCGTGTTCAGAAATAATTCCTTTTACTACAGATTTACTTGTGCCGTCTTTAGTAACACATAGGTGAGTTACGTTATGTTTTAGCATTAACAATTGCGCTTCGGCCAAAGACACATTTTCTAAAACCGTAACAACTGGAGACGACATAATTTTATCGATAGTTTCGGTAATAGGAAAGCGTCCTGTTGCAATTTTTGATGATAAATCGGCATTGGTAACAATACCAATAGGATGATTTTTCTCACCACAGATTATGATATTATCTACCATAGAATCTGTCATTAAAATTGCGACGTCTTTAATTATTGAATTTGCCTGTGTTGTTAATGGCGAATTGTTGTAGTTAAGTGACTGAATGTATTGCATTTCTGTCTGCTGATCAATATAATCAGAATCAGAAACTAGTTTGCCATTCGAACTCATGCTGTCTTTGGTATGACGTGAATTGACAGCAAAACTCTCTAATAAGAAGTTTAATACATCAGAATTATTAGCCACAAAAGGTCTAAAAACAGCGATTGGAATAGCATATACAATACTTTCTTCACGTGCTTTAGCTGTCATCATGTAGTTATTTTTGGCAAAAAACGGACGTAGACCAAAAATATCGCCTTCATGACATTTATTTATAATAGTTTCCTCAGCATCAGCAATTGTGGTAAGATTAATGACACCAGAAGCTACAACATAAAAGTTTTCATGAAGCGGATCGTTATTTTGAAATAATACCGCATGCTTTTCTAAATTAATGACACGAATATTCGTAGCAATATCTGATAATTCCTGGAAGGTTAAATTATCAAACGGTTTGTATTCTTTTAAAAAATCTGCAATATGTTCAGCAACTGTATTCATATATGTGATAATTTATTTTTAAAGTATCGAATGTAAAAATAGTAAAATAAACTCTTACAATGAAAGTTCTTTAGTAGAATCTAACTATTTTAAAGAAATGTTAAAAGATAATAACTGTAAGACCTGAAAAAGTTTTTAAGTTTTCAAATTTTGAATATTTCCGTTTAGAAAAAATAATTTTTCATTTATAGCAAAATAAACTAGCCATAATCCAGCAAGCCAATTTTGCGATATTTAAAAATATTTTAAATTTAAATCCGTACAGCGCATTTATGATGAATTTAAAAAAAGATCTTGACAAATAATCAGAAAGCTAAATTTTCAATATTTGAAATTTTTTAAAATTTAAATCATACAACGCAATTATAGCGATTTGAATTTTGAGCGAATATCTGTTTAAGTAAAACCAACGCATAATTTGATTAAACCGAATTTTTAATATTTGAGATTTTTTTTAAATAAAAATCATACAACAGATTTTAAGCAAAATTGGATTTATAGATCCAAATTATTAACTGAACCAAATTTTGGATATTCTAGAATATTTTAAATTAAAAACAATATAGCGGATTTATGCGAGGTAGAGATTTACATTTTTAAAATTATTTTTAAAATATCATTTGAAAATAAAGAAGTGAAATGTACAGCAATAGGTTTTTCCGAACAAAAGCACGCAAGGAAGCTGTAGGGAGGTTTTTAAAATATTCTATTTTACATAATATAAATTATAGTTCAAATTGAAATAACTCCGAGAAGGAACTTATTCGTATAATTTATTCAAAATCATCTCTTTTGGTACAATATCGCCTCCGCCATTTTTGGTGAACTGTATAACTGAATCTTCCACAAGTAAAACCGCACTTGATGTAACTCCGTTTTTATCTTTAAATTTTATTTGAGCTTTATCGCCATGTGGATATACATGTCCGGTAACTTCTAAAACTCCTGAATTTAATTCTTTGTGTTCGCTTGTAACTTCAGCGGTTCCGAAAATCTTATAATTTGATTGAGCAATAGTAATTGTAAAAATGTATTCTTTTTTGCAGTCTTTACATTTTTTATTTCCCCAAGTTCCTGAGAATTTATTTTGCTGAGCAAATGATTGTAACGAAATTAAAAATGCCAGGAAAAGAAATTTTTTCATTGTAGTTTGTTTTATTAAAATCTGAATCAAATATAAATCAAAAAAGCATCACATAATTGCGATGCTTTTTCTAAAGTTTTCTTAAATCTTATAGTTTTTTCAAATAAACAGATTTTCCGTTTAATGATACGTCAACTTGATTTGTTTTTTCGTTAAAAGTTGTTCTCAAAGCGTTTCCGTTAAAAATTGTAACGTCGCCGTATACGTGTCCAGCTTCAGTAGAAACATAATCAAATTTTACTTTTTTGTTTCCTGGCTCAATTCCTAGCTTGTAACTTGAAAATTTTGTCCCTCTTAAATCGAAATCTTGTTGTGTATCAATGATGTTTCCGTCTGCATAAAAATTCGTGACCGATTTACTTAATGTAATATCTGGATAATACTGGTTAACCTTTTTCAGAAGTTCGTATTGTGCAACACTGGCTTCTTCTTGTTTAGATGTAATGGTTTGTGCAAACGAAATTGATGTGCATAAAACTGCTAATAATAAAAGGTACTTTTTCATAATTTTTCCTAATTTAAAGATTAATAAATAGTTACACTAAATAATGTTGGCAATTACTTTAATTTATTGTTATAAACTTCTTCAAGTTATACAACAAGGTATGAAATCTTTACCTTTGCAAAAAATTATAAGCCATTTTTTAAGATAATGACAACAAAAAAATATATTAAATTAATCCTGATTCTAGGATCTTTGACCGCTCTTGGTCCTTTTTCTATAGATATGTATTTGCCTGGTTTCTCGGGAATTGCAAAAGATTTAAATACTAGCGTCGCTAAAGTTTCGATGAGTTTATCCAGCTATTTTATCGGAATTTCAGCGGGACAATTGCTTTATGGTCCTTTATTAGACCGTTTTGGACGTAAAAAACCTTTATTTATTGGACTTTTAGTTTATATTCTAGCTTCTCTAGGATGTGTTTATGTTGCTGATATTGATGCTTTTATATTTCTTCGTTTTATTCAAGCTATTGGTAGCTGTGCTGCAACCGTTGCTTCTGTGGCAATGGTTCGTGATTTGTTTCCTGTAAAAGACATTCCAAAAGTATTTTCTCTTCTAATGCTTGTACTTGGGCTTTCGCCGATGTTGGCACCTACAATTGGTGGCTATGTTACAGAAGATTATGGCTGGCATACTGTATTCCTTATTTTAATGTGTATGGGAATTGCTATTTTATTGGCTTCGCAAATTGGTTTGCCAAATAGTTACAAACCAGACACTTCAATATCTTTAAAACCAAAACCTATTATTTCCAATTTTTTAAAAGTTCTTAAAGAACCACAATTTTATACTTATGCCTTTACTGGCGCAATCGCATTTTCTGGATTATTTACTTATGTAGCGGCCTCACCTATTGTTTTTATGGATATTTACCATGTTGATGCTAAAACGTATGGATGGATTTTTGCTTTTATGTCTGTTAGTTTTATTGGTTCTAGTCAGCTAAATTCTCTTTTATTGAAGAGATTTTCGAGTGAGCAGATGATTTTTGCAGCATTGATTTTGCAATCTGTTGTTAGTATTATCTTTCTTTTTCTTTCTATAAATAACCTTTTAGGATTGTATGAAACCATAGCGATGCTTTTTGTGTTTTTAGGTTGTTTAGGAATTTCAAATCCAAATACTGCTGGACTTACAATGGCTCCATTTGCCAAAAATGCCGGAAGTGCTTCGGCTTTAATGGGCGCTATTCAATTAGGTTTAGGATCTTTGGCTTCCTTTGCTGTCGGAATTTTTGTAAAAGATTCTGTTGCACCAATGGTTTTCATTATGACTGTTACTACAATTATTGCTTTTATAGTTTTAAATATCGGGAAAAGATTTATCAAGAATAAAGTCTCGCTTTCTGAAAGTGATGATGTTATAATTGGACATTAAACGAAATAAATTCCAATTTAAAAATCCCAAATTCCAATACAAAAAAGCCTAAATCAAAAGATTTAGGCTTTTTTGTATTTAAAACTTTCTAGTTTTGGAATTTGGATTTTTCAAATTGGAATTTTAAAGAAAAATTGGAATTTCAATTTTCTAATTTTGTGTCTTTTTATCAGGTCTAATGATCATTCTAAGTGATTGATCTTTTGCAAAATAAGCAACCATCCAGTTCCAGAATGTATTTAATCTGTTTCTATATGTGATTAATGAAATTAAGTGGATAAATAACCAAATAATCCAGGCAAAGAAACCTTTAAAGTGCCATTTCGGACTTGGTAAATCTACAACCGCTTTTGCTCTTCCAATGATTGCCATCGAGCCTTTATCTTTATAAACAAAAGGTTTAAGAGGTTTGTTCTCTACCATTGCTTTAAAGTTTTTAGCTAGATTTAATCCTTGTTGAATAGCAACCTGTGCAACTTGCGGATGTCCATTTGGAAATTTCTCGTCACCAGATGTTATAGCAGTATCTCCGATAGCATAAATGTTGTCAACAGCATTTACTTTATTGTAAGCATCTGTTGCCATACGTCTTCCTCGACCATAACTTTCTGTTGGAATTCCCTCAAATATTTTAGCAGAAACTCCGGCAGCCCAAATTAAGTTTTTGGTTTGTATTTTTTCTCCATTTTCAAATATCACTGTGTCATCAACGTAATCGACAACTTTAGTATTTAATTTGACTACAACGCCTAATTTGGTTAGAGCTTCTAATGTATCTTTTTGAGAGTCTTTACTCATTGGAGCCAATAAAGCATCGCCTCCGTCAACTAAATATACGTTACTTGCAGATGTGTCTAATTCTGGATATTCTTTTAAAAGGATACTTTTTCGCATTTCAGCAAACATTCCAGAAACCTCTACTCCTGTTGGCCCCCCTCCTGCTACAACAATTGTAAGTAATTTACGTCTTTTACGCATATCTTTACAAATAGCAGCCTTTTCAAGGTTTTTAAGCAATGTATTACGCATTACGATGGCATCATTTAAGGTTTTCATCGGAATTGCATTTTTCATAACGTTTTCCATACCAAAATAACTTGTCTCTGCTCCAGTTGCAAAAACTAGATAATCGTAATCTAATTCTCCGTTGCTTAAAGTAATTTTCTTTTCAGCAGGAGAAACAGACAATAGCTCGCCTAAACGAAACTGCAGATTTTTTTTACCCGCAAAGAATTTTCTAAAGGGATAACTAATGCTCGATGGCTCTAAAAAAGCCGTAGCAACTTGATATATAAGTGGAGGGAAAAAGTTATAATTATTCTTGTCTACAAGTGTTACTTGTATTTGAGGCTGATTTACAAGCTCTTTTGCTAGATTAAGTCCTGCAAATCCACCTCCAATAATGACTATTTTCATATATGTTGTATTAAGTAGGATTATAAAATAATTCCTTATAAATATACAACTTTAATGCGCAATGACAATTGTCATGCTTATTTGTTTTTGAATTTTTTAACAGGTTTTTCAACTATATCGATTTTGTTTTGCAAAATATAATTGGCCATCAATTTCTCGATTAGTTCGTCTTTTGTCAAATGGTGAAAAATAGTTTTTACCCTTGTTTTTTGATCTTGAGAAAGCTCATGATTTGGCTTAGTTTTGAAGATTTGTTTTGCCCATAAAAGCATATTATTTTCTTCAAGACTTGCAGCTGAAGGTTTTTTAAATTCAGAAAATTTAATTCCTAATTCTCTTTCAAAATCAGCGATTTCAAAAACTTCTTCTTGCTGTAAAACAGTTAGAGAAAGCCCTTTTGCTCCTGCCCTTGCAGTTCTTCCGCTTCTGTGAACGTAATTTTCGTAAGTATCAGGAAGGTGATAGTTAATTACATACGAGATTTCTTTTACGTCGATTCCTCTCGCCGCCAAATCGGTTGCAACCAAAATATTAATATGACCTTCGCGAAATTGCTCCATAATTCTATCACGAATTCCTTGCGTCAAACTTCCATGAAGCGCTCCAGAAGAAAATTTATTGATGGCTAGATTTTTAGCCAATTTATTTACTGCAGCTTTAGTTTTACAGAAGATAATTCCTCTTTCACCATCTCTAGAGTTTAAGAAATGCATTAAAACTTCTAGTTTTTCAATTGGATCAACTACAATATATTCATGATCAATTCCTTTATTACCAACAGTTTCCATGCTAGCACTTATTTGAACTATATTTTTATTCAAATAATTCTGAATCAATTGTTTAATTGTTCCAGGAAGTGTTGCTGAAAATAATAAAGTTCTATGTTTTTTAGGTAATTCAGCTATAATTTCATCTAAACTTTCTTTTAGAATTGCCACCATTTCGTCAGCTTCGTCTAAAACTAAATACTCAGCTTTTTTGATGTCGATTGCTTTTCGCTGAATTAAATCAATTAAACGTCCTGGAGTTGCTACAACAATTTGAGCGCCTTCTTTTAATCTCTCGATTTGCGGTTTTATTGGAGTTCCTCCACAAATTGATGCAATTGATATATTTGGAGTATATTTTGAAAAACTTTCTAAATTTCTAAAAATCTGTTGTCCTAGTTCTCTCGTTGGAACTAAAATTACAGCCTGAACTTCAGTAGATTCAGAATTTACCAACTGTAATAATGGCAATCCGAAAGCAGCAGTTTTTCCAGTTCCTGTTTTGGCTAAACCAACAATATCATGAGTTTCGCCCAAAAATAATGGAATTGTTTTTTGCTGAATTTCTGTTGGTTCAACAATGTTTAATTCGCTTAAAGCTTTTAAAATTGGAGCAGAAAGTCCTAATGTTGAGAATGATTTAGACATGAGTATTTTATTTTTTTGTTTCACGTTTCATGTTTCAAGTTACATAGAAACTTAATAAGTTGAAAGGAGAAATTGCATTTCTTTTGAAATGCGATTTCTCCTTTTGCATTATATAAAATGTTTTAGATTCCAACAACTTGAAACATGAAACCTGAAACAACTTAAAATTTTATCAATCTGGTTCGTTCATGATTTTCTCACGATACTTTTTACCAATCAATAGAGTTAATCTTTGTTTGTAATCGTCAACCAGCCATTCGCGATAGTTTTTACTACATTGGCTCAAGCACTTAGAATAACGTTTGATACGGTCTTCAATATCATCTTCTAATTCTCTAGCAAGCATTTTAGCTTCTTGAAGCGTTTCTGTATTATCTACACACATTCCAGCATGCTGATCTAAAGATTTATCTAAAACAACTTTAGAACGAAGATTTTGCTTAATGATTAATTTGTGTTCTTCATCAACATCAAAACTAACATCGGCAGTTTTGCTAAATTTTGCACGCAATTCTGGTGGCATACTGTATTTAAAGAACATCTCGATTTCATGGTCATCACGTAAGTTTTCTAAGTAAAACTCAGGAGACTTAAAGATGTGTTGCCAGTTTACAGGATCACTCCATAAACCAAAACGAGCGGCATTGTTACCTAAATCGATTACTGTAAATTCATCTTTTCCAGGTAATTTACGAGAACCACGACCAATCATTTGGAAATATAAAGTCAACGATTTTGTTGCTCTGTTCAAAATAATTGTTTCTACCGTTGGCTCATCAAAACCAGTTGTCAAAATTCCGACAGAAGTCAAAATTGCATCTGGAGTCTTTTTAAACCATTGTAGAATGTCTTTACGCTCTTCAGAACTACTTGTGTTATCCAAGTGTCTAATGTCGTAACCTGCTTCTCTAAACGTTTCATATACATATAATGAAGTATGAATACCGTTATTGAAAATTAAAGTTTTCTTTCCTAAAGAACGTTCTGTATACGCATGAAGCAGTTTTTCCTGCATCAAAGTATTAGTATATAAATCATCTGAAGATTTTACTGTATAATCTCCGTTGATACCAACTTTTAACGAAGTCAAACCAACATCGTAGCTGTAAGTTGTAGCCCTTGCCAAGAAACCTTTTTCGATCAATGAACCAATTGTATCACCAACGATAAGTTCGTTGTAGCTTTGGTGCATTGGTAATTTTATATTAGAACTCAAAGGCGTTGCAGTTACTCCAAGAATAAAAGCATTTTTAAATGAGTTTAATAACTTTCTAAATGAGTTGTAGTGTGCCTCATCAATAATAACCAAACCGATATTATCTAGATGAAGTTTCTCATCATTAATACGGTTTTTCAAAGTTTCAACCATCGCCACGAAACAAGAAAAATCATTCTGATCTGGCAATTCTTTTACTTTACTATTGATTATTTTGTTTGTAACACCAAAACCTGTTAACATTTTTGAAGTTTGTTTACAAAGTTCGATACGGTGCGTTAAAACAACCACTTTTTTATCATTGTTTGATAAATAGCGGCGAACGATTTCAGAAAATATTACTGTTTTTCCTCCTCCCGTTGGAAGCTGATACAGTAAGTGGTGTTTTTGAGGAGCATTGTCTAAACGGTCAAAAATAGCGTCAATATCGCCTTTTTGGTATGCATACAGTTCTTTCTTCTCTTCTCTTTGTATTTCTAAAGTGTTTTGAGACATTGTTTATTTTTGGATTTTTGCAAAAATACACCGAAAAAACAGTTATTCATCTTCTTTTAACGTAAAATAAATATTTTTTTTGAATAAATATTTTTTATGAGAAGGGGTTTTAGTAATCGATTTTCTCCAAAATAGCCCCAAATTCGTACTTATTCTTCCACTTTTGTTCTAAAGTTTCGGTCTGAATAGCATTAATTCGCAATTTAAAATCATTAAAAATTCCGTTTGAGACAATAAAATTTACTGCTTGTTCAAAAGAATTAAGCATGCTTTTGTAAAATAATTCTTGCTTGATGAAATTTTGAGAAGAAAACGTTTGCGCAATTTCGATGTTGTAAAGCATAATATCGGCAACGATATAAGAATCTACACCAAGCATCATAAAATGTTTAATTAGTTTTTGAGCAACCGATCTTCGCATTTTGGCTTTTGGACGCCATTTTGCTCCAGGTTTTTTAATTGGAAAATATTCATGTGAAATTTTGACTTTTGCCTCCTGAAGCAATTTGTCTTCTTTCGGGTTGAAAACAAAGTCATAATACACCTTTACAGGAGCAAACTTCTCATACAATTCTACCAATTGTTCTTCTAATTGCTCTTTGGTTAATTCACCTAAATACTTTTTTAAATCTCTTTTGCTCATAGAGTAAAGATAATTTCGAAATTTTAAAATTCCAAATTCCAAATTTTTACTCAATTAGACTAAATTTAATTTTAGATTTTAAAATTCTAAAATCAATACAGAATCCTTAATTTTGTGGGCATAAAACTTAAAAAATATATACATGCTCAAGATTTTCAAAGTTACTGCCATTTTAGAGGGAATCTCTTATTTAGTGTTATTTGCTAATATGTTGATTATCAAAAATAATAATCCTGAACTTTATCATACATTCTTACGTCCGTTAGGAATGACACACGGTGTTTTATTTATCGGATACATTGTTTTAGCATTTTTATTGAAAAAATCCATGAATTGGGATTTAAAAACTTTCGGAATCATTTTGGTTGCTTCTCTTATTCCGTTTGGAACTTTTTACATAGAGAAAAAGTATTTGGAAAATGCATAAGCTTTTGGAGAAAATATTTAATTTTTTATATCCAGTTTTTAGAGATTGGGGAATGAGCCGCAATGTTGCGTCTTATACCAGCCTGATCTTTAATATCGCTATTTTAATAGCATTGGCATACGTTATATATTATGTTGCCAAATTTATTTTAGTTACTTTGACTGCCGTTTTCGCTCAACGAACCAAAACTAAGTTTGACGATTATTTAATTCAAAATAAAACCACTAGATATACCGCTTATTTAATTCCGTTTTTCTTTATCTACAAAGCAGTTCCTGTTATTTTAGATCGATATGAATATTGGGAATCAATCTTCGGAAAAATTGTTGGTATTTATATAGTTTTACTTGGATTATGGATCGTTAGAACTGTTTTTAACTCGTTACGCGATTATTTAAAACAAAAACCAGAATACAGCGACAAACCAATTGACAGCTTTGTTCAGGTTATTATGATTGTGCTCTGGATTTTTGGAGTTGCCATGATTATTTCGACTTTGTTCGGAATCAAAAAAGGCGAATTGCTTACGATCTTAGGAACACTTTCAGCTATTATTATTTTAATTTTTAGAGATACAATTCTAGGATTTGTTTCGAGTGTTCAGGTCGCTATCAACGATATGGTTCGTATTGGCGATTGGATTACAATGGACAAATTTGGCGCTGATGGAGATGTTATCGAAATCAATTTAACAACTGTAAAAGTTCGAAATTTTGATAATACCATTACCACAATTCCAACTTACGCTTTAAGTTCTGATTCGTTTCAGAACTGGCGCGGAATGCAAAAATCAGAAGGAAGACGAATTAAAAGACATGTTTTGATAAAAAGCAGCACGATTCGTTTTTTAAATGATGAAGATTTGCACCAATTGCGAAAAGTACAATTAATTACTTCTTATATCGATAGCCGTCAAGCGGAAATTGACCGATACAACGATCTTAGAGATATTGATAAGACGCTTTCGCTAAATGGCCGAAATATGACCAATTTAGGATTGTTTAGAAAATACATTATGCAATATTTAAATGATCATCCGGGATTGAACAAAAATATGCACATTATATGTAGACAATTACAGTCAACTGCGCACGGAGTTCCCTTAGAAATTTATGTTTTTTCTAGTGATAAACGTTGGGCCAACTACGAATATATCATGGCAGATATTTTTGACCATGTTATGGCTTCTGTAAGATATTTTGATCTTGAAATTTTTGAATTGCCATCGACGATTGGGTAGTTTTTTTGTTTCAAGTTTCATGTTTCAAGTTGAAATGACTTGTGTGTATTTTACCGCAAAGCACGCTAAGATTTACGCAAAGTTCGCAAAGTTTTTTTAGACAAAGCTTTGCGAACTTTGCGTTTCTAGAAGATTTAGCATCAAAAAACCTTGCGTACTTTGCGGTAAAATAAACACAATCTACTTCAACAACTTGAAACTTTAAACCTGAAACCTGAAACAAAAAACTCACTCCTTCTCTATTCTTTCAAAAATAAACTCAGGATTTTTATAATCTATAGGAACTTCTGGAACGTAGCACGGAAGGTTAAAGTAAGTTCCGATAACTCCAGTTCCTAAAAACAATTTTTGATCTTTCTTTAAAAGTGCTAAAGGAACTCTTTTCCAAGCTCCGCCAAAAGAAATATAGTGATAATCTCCTCGAAGCGTATCGCCTCTTAAATCGCCACGCACATCTCCAGAATCTTTTCCGGTTCCGTAATGGTTAATTTCATAGCGTCCATAAAAACGTTTGTCATTAATATGAATATCCAAAACGGCTGTGTCTTTATTGTTTACAGCACGATATAATTGTTGATTGTATTTTTCTTTATCTTCTTTAGAATTGCAAGAAGTTAATAATAAGCACAGAAACAGAAATATTCTCATAATTTATTTTTATAAAAACAAAAATAGGTTTTACTGTGGGATTATTTCGTTAACTTTAAATAAAACTAAAAAGAAAAAAAACATGGAAGATAGAGACACTTTTTTAAAAGAATTCAGAGGCGAAACTTTAGGAACCGTAAGTGCTCAATCTTCAGCAGATGAGTTGTTTCAAAACCAAACAATCAGGCCAATTTTAAAACTTCAAAATGATTTGTTTATTGCGGTTTTCGTTAATTATATAAATAAAAATAAGCGTGATTTTTATTCTTATTCCGTTGAAAAGAAACTTCAAACTATCGAAAATTCCATACAAAAAGATATCAAATTCAGAAATTCTCTAAAAGGAATCGTAATGGGACTTTTTACAATTGATGAATATGATACTTACATTCAAAATTCTTCTAATTTAAATAAACGAATGATGAATTTATTGATTGAAAGATTGAAAAGTCAAGTACAATTGTTTGAAGTAGAATCTAATTAGTTGAAAATAAAAAATGTTTGATCAATTTAGAGATAGATTTCCTATAACTGATGAAAAATGGAATGAATATATCAATTGTTTTACGCGTGTAGAAGTTCCTGCAAAAACAATTCTCATAGAGGAAGGCGAAGTCTCAAAAAAGCTCTTTATAATCGAAAAAGGTTGTATAAGGGTTTGGTTTAATAACAATGGGAAAGACTTGACTTCGCAGTTCTTTTTTGAAAATCAAAGTGTGGCTTCAATTGAAAGTTTTATGAAGAAGTTTCCAAGTCCAGTTGTGGTTGAAACAATAGAATCTTCTGTTTTGTGGTGGATTCATAAAAATGATCTGGATAGAATTCTTGAAGAAATTAAAGAAATTCCAGTGCTTCGAGACAGGTTAATTGATATGCTTTTTCAGAGAACATTTGATTATATGAAGCATTTTTTCTCTTTTATAAAAGATTCTCCCACACAACGTTATCTTAATTTAATTGAAGAAAAACCGCAAATCGTCCAACGTGTTCCACAGCATTACATTGCTTCTTACCTTGGTATCAGTACAGTTCATCTTAGTCGTATTAAAAGTAAATTAGCACATAAAAAATAATCAAATTGCATTTGATAACAAATGTTATCGTTTGCTCAAAAATCGCAAGGTAATTTTGCTTCATAAAATTTAATATTCAAAATATTTATGAAAGCAGCAGTAATTTATAAAAAAGGAGAATTGCCTAAATATGAGGAATTTCCTGAACCAATCGCAACAAGTGAAAACGAAAAATTAATTTCTGTTAAAGCCGTTGCAATTACAAACTTAGACAAAGGAATTGTTAGCGGAAAACATTATTCTTCGCAAGTTGAAAATCAAAATACTACAGTAGTTGGCAGTGATGCAGTAGGAATTTTAGAAAACGGAATCAAAGTTTATGCGCGTGGTATTTCTGGAACAATTGCAGAAAAAGCATTAGTTAACAAAAACACGATAGTTGAATTGCCAGACGGAATTGATTATGCTACTGCGGCAGCGATGCCAAATGCAGTTGCTGGTTCAGCAATGGCGCTTCGTTTTAGAGCTGAAATGCAATCAGGTGAAACCGTTTTGATTAATGGAGCTACTGGTTTTACAGGTCAAATGGCTGTTCAGATTGCTAAACATTACGGTGCAAAGAAAATAATCGTAACCGGCAGAAATGAAAAAATGCTTAATCAGCTTTTAGAATTAGGTGCAGATCAAATCATTTCTTTAAAACAAGACGATGAAAGCTTTCTTATGAAACTAAAAGAAATTCATCAAGAAACACCCATCAATATTGTTTTGGACTATTTATGGGGACATTCAGCAGAGCTTATTCTTTCAGCATTAAAAGGGAACGGTAATTTTTCTCCTAAAACACGATTTGTAAATATTGGCTCAATATCTGGAGACAGCATTCAATTGTCGGCACAAATCTTAAGAAGTGTAGATATTCAACTTTCAGGTTCTGGTTTAGGAAGCTGGACAAAAGATGAAGTGAAATTATTGTTCTCGCAAATATTACCAGAAATGTTTCTTATGGCTTCTCAAAATAAACTGAAAGTAAATATTGAAACGGTAGATTTAATGGATATTGAAAAAATGTGGAATGCAGAAGTTTCTGACGGAAAAAGACTTGTAGTTGTCGTTTAAAGATTGTAAAGTTCTGAGTTTTTTTCTTAGAATATGATAATAAAAAAGGATGAGTAAAACTCATCCTTTTTTATGTTTAGTAAGTTTTAAAAACTTAGCATCTAAGAATCTTAGTAGCTTAGTAACTCTAATAAAGTTTTCTCAAAACGATCTCTTGGTAAAAACTGATCTTCCAAAGCTTTTGTAAACGGAATTGGCGAATCTAAACTTGCCACACGTTTTACCGGAGCGTCAAGATATTCGAAGCAATTTTCCATAATTAAAGCCGAAATATCACTTGCAATTCCGCCAAACATAGTGTCTTCTTGGTAGATTATTGCTTTTCCTGTTTTCTTAACCGATTCGAAAATCGTTTCAGTATCTAAAGGCTGTAAAGTTCTTAAATCTATTAAATCGGCATCGATTTCTGGATGTTTTGCCAAAGTGTCTAAAGCCCAATGAACTGGAGCTCCAAAAGAAATAATCGTTACCGATTTTCCTTCTTTAACTAAAGCTGCTTTACCTAAAGGAATAGTGTAATAATCTGTTGGAACATCTTGATAAATACTTCTGTACAATAATTTATGTTCGAAGAATAAAACAGGATTCGGATCATTTACTGAAGTATTTAAAAGTCCTTTTGCATCATAAGGGAATGCTGGATAAACAACTTTTAAACCTGGAGTTTTTGTAAACCAAGCTTCATTTGTCTGCGAATGAAAAGGTCCTGCTTGAGTTCCTCCGCCGCAAGGCATACGAACGACAACATCGGCATTTTCGCCCCAGCGGTAATGAGATTTTGCCAATAAATTCACAATCGGATTAAATCCAGTTGAAACAAAATCAGCAAATTGCATTTCTACAATGGCTTTATATCCATTAATAGATAATCCCATTGCAGTCGAAACAACAGCGCTTTCGCAAATTGGCGTATTTCGTATTCTGTCTTTTCCAAAAGCGTCAACAAAACCATCTGTAATTTTAAAAGCTCCGCCATATTCTGCAATATCTTGCCCCATAATTACTAAGTTTTTATGGCGCCACATAGATTGCTCTAAACTGTTGCGAATAGCATCTATAAAACGAATATTTGTAGTTTCAGAATTATGCGTATATTCATCATATTCAAATGGTTTGTAAACATCATCTAACTCTCCGCTGTAAGTTGGCACGATCTCAGGTTCTGCATTTGCCATTGCCCAATTTTCGTCAATTTCCTTCTTAATTTCAGCGTGAAATTGTTCGTCTTGTTCAGTAGTTAGAATTCCGTTTTCAATTAAATATTTTCTATAATTTGTAACAGGATCTCTCAATTCCCATTGATCCATTAAATCCTGCGGAACGTATTTTGTGCCACTCGCCTCTTCATGCCCGCGCATTCTGAAAGTTTTAAACTCCAATAAAATTGGACGAGGGTTCTCTTGCATTTCTTTCTTTAGCTGAGATAATTTGTTGTAAACTTCAACAATATTATTTCCGTCAATAATCCAGCTTTCAATTCCGTAACCAATTCCTTTATCAGCAAGATTTTCGCAAGCATATTGCTCGTTGGTTGGCGTAGAAAGTCCGTAACCATTATTTTCAATAATGAACATTACAGGCAATTTCCAAACTGCGGCAATATTTAATGCTTCGTGAAAATCCCCTTCACTCGTTGCACCTTCTCCGGTAAAAACAGCTGTAATTTTTTTATTGTCTTGAAGTCTATTCGCAAGCGCAATTCCGTCAGCAATTCCTAACTGCGGACCTAAATGCGAAATCATTCCAATAATATTGTATTCTTGCGTTCCAAAGTGAAAACTTCTGTCACGACCTTTTGTAAAACCATTTGCTTTACCTTGCCATTGCGAAAATAAACGATGAAGCGGAATCTCTCTTGTGGTAAAAACACCAAGGTTTCGGTGCATTGGAAGAATGTATTCTGACTGATCTAAAACAGCAGTTACACCTACTGCAATGGCTTCTTGTCCTATTCCAGAAAACCATTTAGAAACTTTTCCTTGTCGAATCAAGATCAGCATCTTCTCCTCGATCAATCTTGGCTTTAATATTTTTTTATATAAATCTAATAACTCAGTGTCAGTAAGGTTTTGTCGGTAAAAAATCATGTATTTTCTTCTTTTTTGGTGTTTCAAATATAACAATTTGTACCAATTTTATTGGATTATGAAATAAAATTTTAATCAGAAATTTGCTTTTAATGTCTGAGCTTAAGATTATTTTCTAAAATATTATCTACCTTTGTTAGCGAAAGGTGCTTATGACACCTTTTATCTTTTAAAATAAAAAATGTAAAGTATGCAAAACATTCCTAGTGTAGACTTACGTGATTTCCTTTCGGACGACCCGAAACGTAAACAAAAATTTGTAAATGAAATCGGCAGTGCATTTGAAAACATTGGCTTCGTTGCCTTAAAAGGTCATTTCCTTGATGATCAGTTGGTAGACGAACTTTATGGTGAAATTAGAAACTTTTTCGCCTTGCCAATAGAAACTAAGCATAAATATGAAATTCCTGGAATTGGCGGACAGAGAGGTTATGTTTCTTTTGGAAAAGAACATGCTAAAGGACGTAAAGAAGGAGATTTAAAAGAATTTTGGCACTTTGGTCAATACGTTGACAAAGATTCAAGATGGGCTTCTGAATACCCAGACAATGTTGAAGTTACCGAATTACCACGTTTTAATGTCGTTGGTAAAGAAGCGTATCAAAAATTGGAAAAAACGGGTGTTTATGTTTTAAGAGCTTTAGCTTTACATTTAGGTTTAGATGAGTTTTATTTTGACAATTATGCAAAAGAAGGAAACTCAATCTTAAGACCAATCCATTACCCTCCTATTACTTCTGAGCCAGAAAATGCGATTCGCGCGGCTGCTCACGGTGATATCAACTTAATTACTTTGTTGATGGGAGCTCAAGGTAAAGGATTACAAGTTCAAAATCATGATGGCGAATGGATTGATGCCATTGCTGAAGATGATGAATTAGTAATCAATGTTGGTGATATGTTGTCTAGACACACTAACAACAAATTAAAATCTACAATTCACCAAGTGGTAAATCCGCCAAGAGAATTGTGGGGAACTTCACGTTATTCAATTCCATTTTTCATGCATCCAGTAAGCGATATGCGTTTGGATTGTCTTGAAAATTGTATTGATGCAGAAAACCCAAAGAAATACGAAGATATTTCTGCAGGTGAGTTTTTATACGAACGTTTAGTAGAATTAGGTTTAATAAAAAAATAAACTTAGATAAATTCTAAAATTAAAATTCCAAATTCCGAGTTTTTCTTGGGGTTTGGAATTTAATTTTTAAATATCTTTATGCTTGGAATTTATTTTTAGAATAAAAAAAATATGGACTTAAAAGATCAATTAAAGAATCTATTTCCAGATCACGTAGAAACGAATGAACCTGAGCAAGTTGAAGAACAAGAACACGTTCTTTATGTTCAGAAAGAGCCTATGATTTGTAAATTTGAAAAAAGAAAAGGAAAACCAACAACTATAATTGAAGGTTACGAAGGTTCTGATGAAGATTTTAAAATCTTAGCTAAAGAAATCAAAACCAAATTAAGTGTTGGAGGAACTTTTAAAGACGATTCAATTATAATTCAAGGCGATTACAGAGATAAAATTATGGCAATCCTAAAAGAAAAAGGATTCAAAACCAAACGTGTAGGTGGATAAATTATTTGTTTAAAAGTTTCATGTTTAAAGTTTCAAGTTTCTCTAGATAACTTGAAACCTGAAACTTGAAACAAAAAAACTCAGAATCTTAGCCTCTCAGAACCTTAGCAACTTAAAAAAATGATACAATCTTCAGAATTGATATTAAATCCAGACGGAAGCGTTTACCACTTAAACCTTCGTCCTGAACATATAGCACACGACATTATTTTTGTTGGTGACCAAAACAGAGTGGAAAAAATCACTCAATTTTTCGATTCAATCGAATATTCAACTCAAAAAAGAGAATTTAAAACCCAAACTGGGGTTTACAAAGGAAAAAGAATTTCTGTTGTTTCTACGGGAATTGGCCCTGACAATATTGATATTGTATTAAACGAATTAGATGCTTTAGTAAATATTGATTTAGAAACACGTCAGCCAAAAGAAAAACTGACTTCATTGAATATTATTAGAATTGGAACATCAGGCTCATTGCAAGAAGATATTCCAGTTGACAGTTTTGTGATGTCAAAGTTTGGTTTAGGTCTAGACAATATGCTTCGCTCGTACTTAATTGATGATGTTTCTATTACAGAAATTGAAGATGCATTTGTAAAACACACCAATTGGGATCCTAAAAAAGGAAAACCTTACGTAACGCACTGTTCTGAAACTCTAGAAAAATTAATTGAATCAGATAAAATTTTCAAAGGAATTACTGCTACGGCTGGTGGATTTTACGGTCCTCAGGGAAGAGTTTTGCGTTTGAATATTCAAGATGAAGAATTGAATAATAAAATGGATAATTTTAGTTTTAATGAGACTAAAATCACTAATTTAGAAATGGAAACAGCAGCAATCTACGGGCTTTCTGCTTTGTTAGGACACAATGCTTTATCGCTTAATGCTATTATTGCAAATCGTGCTAGCGGAACTTTTAGTGAAGATCCTTACAAAGCTGTAGATGAATTAATTGCTTATACATTAAATAAATTAGCAGGAAACTAATTAACGCCTTCATGGAAAGTGTTATTCTCAAATTTGAAAAATTATTGAACGAAAATGTAAATTATTTTCCAACAATAGATCAAAACATTTTAGAAGAAAGAAAACCTAAAAAATGGTCTAAAAAAGAAATTTTAGGTCATTTGGTAGATTCAGCTGTTCATAATCTCGTTCGTTTTACTGAAATTAATTATGTTGATAAGCCTTACCAAAGAAGAACTTACGATCCAGATGCTTTAGTAGATATAAATAAATATCAGACAATGGATATTGAGGAGCTTACACAGTTATGGTTTGTGATAAATAAACAACTAGTAAGGCTAATGAAAACAGTTGATCCAAAAGCGTTAGATTATAAAATCGATTTTGGCGATGGATCTGTGGCTGATTTAAGGTTTTTAATGACCGACTATGTAGAGCATTTAGAACATCATATTAATCAAATAAAATCATAAATTATGTTTTTACGAGTGGCACGACATACAAATGATTTAGAGAAAATTGAGAATTTTTATGTAGATGTACTCGGCTTTGAACGATTGGGCGGGTTTGAGCATCATAATAATTATGATGGCGTTTTCATCGGGAAACCAGGTTTAGACTGGCATTTTGAGTTTACACAATCTGAGGCAACGGCCACACATACTTTTGATGAAGATGATGTAATGATTTTATACCCTAAAACTATTGCAGATTACGATAAATTAGTAAATAAATTAACAAAGTATAATATTGGAGTTATACGAGCACTGAATCCGTTCTGGAATGAAAACGGAAAAATGATTCAGGATCCAGATGGTTATAGAATTGTAATATCTCCTTTAAAAGCTGTAATCAGCGAAATTGAATAATGGAACAAGAAACTCACAAGAAAATATTATTTAAATACTATAGTGATTATCTAGACGAAGTAGTTTCTGAAACTATGTGGGCAGAAATTATAGATTTAGAAAAAGGACTTTTTAAGTTGGATAATATTCCTTTCTTCGGACCTTTAATTGCTACTGATGATATTTTTTATGCAGAATATGATGAAACAGAAGAGCGTTTTATGCATAGAAAAACAATTCAAAATTCTGGAAATTCGATTGTTCAGATTGCCGTTTTAGAAAAAGGCTTTGATGCAGCAATTATTCGTGAAAAATTAAAAGCGCTTAATTGTTTGTCTGAAGGATTAAACGAAACTTTTTTTGCTGCTGAAATTGCTAAAGATGTAGATTACTCTTTGGTAAGAAGTCTTTTAAACGAATATGAATCGCAAGATATTATTGAATTTGCAGAACCTTGTCTTTCTGAAAAACACAGGGCAGATTTACTGAAAAACTAAACTAACAACGATAAGATTACGCATACCAAGCAACTTAACTTAAACTTAAAATAAATGAAAACTGTCAAAATTGCGGGTGTTCCGGAACACTTCAATTTGCCGTGGCATCTATGTATTGAAAACGGCGAATTTGAAGAAGAGAACATCGACTTACAATGGACAAATGTACCCGAAGGAACCGGGAAAATGTGTCAAATGCTTCGCGACGGAGAAACAGATCTTGCTGTTATTTTGACCGAAGGAATTCTGAAAGATATCGCGGCTGGAAATCCGAGTAAAATTGTTCAGATTTATGTGCAGTCTCCTTTAATTTGGGGAATTCACGTTGATGCAAAATCAGATTTTCAGACGCTGAAAGATCTTAAAAATAAAAAAGCAGCTATTTCTAGAATTGGTTCTGGATCACAATTAATGGCTTATGTAAATGCAAATGAGCAAGGCTGGGAAATGGATGATCTTGAATTTGAAATCGTAAACACTATAGATGGCGCTGTTGATGCTTTGACGAATAAAAAAGCCGATTATTTTATGTGGGAACGTTTTATGACCAAACCTCTTGTAGATAAAGGCGTTTTTAGAAGAATTGACGACTGCCCTACTCCTTGGCCTTCATTTATTATTGTAGGACGTGATGAGTTCTTAAAAAAGAATGCCAAAACGGTAGAAACTATTCTTAAAATAATCAACAAAACAACAGTTGACTTTAAAGAGATTCCAGAAATAGACAAGAAATTATCTAAACTTTTTAATCAAAAAGCAGAAGATATTAAAGAATGGCTAAAACTGACCCAATGGTCACAGAAAAATTTGACAGAAAAATCTTTTAATAAAATTCAAAATCAATTATTTGATCTGGGAATTATTGATAAAAAAAGTATTTTTGTAGAAACAGTAAAAGCATTGTAATACTGCTTTTTGATTCGTATGATGAAATTCCCTAAAATTGACTTACCGCATTTAAAATCCAAGCTACAGGTGAAATCGCCGTGGGATAGGATTATTATTTCGCTGTTGAGTCTTTTAATTACGATTCCGATTTTCATCATACTGCATCAAAATTTAATAGATTTAGAATGGGCATTCAATCTAGATCGTGTATTCATTTTTATTTTTGTTTTTGCTGCCATATTTTTTCTTCTGATGTATCTCAGAACAATAATTATTTTATGTGTTGCAGTTTATTTATTGATTCTCTTCTACGGATCGGTAATTGGAAATTATGGTTTTAGCGAAATCTCAGAAGATTACAATTCTATGATTTACACCATGTCCGACAATCCGTATCCGCAGGATATTATTGTTGCAAAACTGCTTCCGTTCCCTAATAAATCAAAGATTATAAATGCTATAGAATACCAAAATCCTAAAGTGCGAAATTTTGCCATTATGGCCACTACAAAGCATTTTAAAAAGATTAGAGGTTATTCAGATTATCGAACTATAATTCAATGTTTTGCTGTTTTTAAAGAAATAAACAGCAGATGGAATTATGTAAACGATCCAAAAGAAGGTGATTACATCGCAACTGCCAGCGAATCTCTTGAGTATTTCTCAGGCGATTGCGATGATCACTCGATTTTAATGGCCGCTGCCGTGCGCGCAATTGGCGGAACTCCTCGCCTTATTCATACCAAAGGACATATTTATCCCGAAATTTTAATTGGTTCGATGATTGACTTGGAAAAAGTCAATTATTTGATCAAAAATGTTCTTTTTGTAAAAGAAAGCTACGGTAAAAAACTGCATTATCACATCGATGAACGCGGACAAGTTTGGATGAATCTCGATTATACGGCAACTTATCCTGGTGGTCCGTTTATGTATGAAGAAATTTTAGGAGCTTTAACTCTTAATTAAGGCATCTCAAAAAGTCTGTTTAGCCAATTTTTACAGCTCAAAAAGCTAATTCTTAACTAATTGGTTATCAGTTAAAGTGCCGTAAATACTGACTTTTTCTATTAAAAGCTATTCCGTTTAAGGAGTAAAGAAAAATCTTTATAAATATTTGATTACGAATATTTTAATGTCTTTTTTTTTTGTAACTTTTTCCTGTTTAACTTTTAATCACAAAATCATGAAAAACTCTAAATTATTTACCCTCGTAATTGCAATTGCTGTCGTTGTATTAATTGTTTCATGCCATATGAAAAGAGACAAGCTTGTGAATTCATGGAAAGTTACTGCAGTAGAACCAAAAGAAACTGTTTCTGATTCTACAAAAAACGCAATTTTAACCAATGGAATGCTAACTTTTACAGAAGATGGGCACGTTACGGGCTATTTGCTTCGTGAAATCACGGACGGAACCTATGCATTGACACAAAAAGGTAAAAAACTAGTTATTAAAGACGAAGTTGGAACGCCTTATGAATGTGAAAGTACCATTACAGACGATCAATTAATTCTAGATACTAAAGAAGCTAAACTAACATTTAGTAAAATTTAAACTAAGAATTACTACATAATTCTATACAAAAAACCATTCGCTACAATTGTAAAGAATGGTTTTTTGATTTTTAATGCTAAAATAAATATCTTTGCACTTCTTAAAATAAGTACTGCTGTATGTGAAAAATAATTTCTTTCAGAAAAATTTAATAAGCGACCACGACTTTGTGGTTGCTAAAATATTTATCTATAAAAGAAAGGAATTATGCTTATTCTTCAAAATATCTCTTATCAGCATGAGAATAAAGACATGCTGTTTCAAAACATTAGCTTTACGCTAAACAATCACGACAAAACCGCTTTGGTCGGAAATAATGGTGTCGGAAAATCTACACTTTTAAAAATTATTGCTGGAGAATTACAGCCATTCTCAGGGCAAATTATTCAAAATTCTAAACCTTATTTTGTTCCGCAATTATTCGGTCAATTTAATAGCTTGACTATTGCTGAAGCTTTACGAATAAAGGATAAAATAAGTTTACTTAAAGAAATACTTGAAGGTGTTGTAACCGAAGAAAATCTTCAGTTGCTTGATGATGATTGGACAATTGAAGAACGTTGCAATGAAGCTTTGTCTTATTGGCAATTACATGATTTGGACTTAAATCAGAAAATGGAAACTTTAAGCGGTGGACAGAAAACAAAAGTCTTTTTGGCCGGAATTATGATTCACGAACCCGATTTGGTTTTATTAGACGAACCTAGTAATCATTTAGATTTTGCCGGAAGAACTTTGCTGTATGATTTTATAAAGTCAACATCAAGCACGCTTTTAATTGTCAGCCATGATAGAATATTGCTTAATCTTTTGAATAAGACTTTAGAAATGTCCAAAAATGAGATTTCGGTTTATGGTGGCGGTTATGATTTTTACAGCGAACAGAAAAAGATAGAAAACAATGCTTTAGAACAAGATGTTCAGAGCAAAGAAAAGGCATTGAAAAAAGCCAAAGAAAAAGAGCGAGAAAGTATTGAACGCCAGAATAAATTGGATTCTAGGGGAAAAAAGAAACAAGAAAAGTCGGGTGTCGCCAGAATTATGATGAATACGCTCCGAAATAAAGCTGAAAACAGCAGTTCGAAAATGAAAGATGTTCATGCTGAGAAAATTAGTGATATTTCTGAAGATTTACGACAGCTTCGTTCTTCACTTCCTGCTATTGACCAGATGAAATTTGGTTTTAATAATGCTTCTTTTCTTAAAGGAAAAATCCTTTTTAAGGCTTTAGAAATCAATTATAGTTATGGAGAAAAAGATCTTTGGAATGAAAATCTCGATTTCGAAATCCTATCTGGTGATCGATTGGTTATAAAAGGATTGAATGGTTCGGGAAAAACAACTTTAATTAAAATTATTCTGGGAGAATTGAATCCAACAAAAGGACAAATTACTTCTTTGGCTAAAAAAGCAATTTATATCGATCAAGATTATTCTTTATTAAACCAGAATATGAAAATTTATGAGCAAGCTCAGGTTTTTAATGATTGTGGTCTGGAAGAACATGATGTAAAAATGAGATTAAATCGATTTTTATTTTCTAGAAATGATTGGGATAAACCTTGCAATGCGTTAAGTGGCGGCGAAAGAATGCGTTTAATGCTTTTTTGCTTAACGATTAGTAACGAATCTCCAGAAATCATAATTCTAGATGAACCAACAAATAATCTGGATATTCAGAATATCGAAATCCTGACTGCGGCAATCAACGAATATCAAGGCACTTTGATCGTGATTTCGCACGATCAGTCGTTTTTGGAACAAATTAATATCGAAAAAAGTATTTTACTTTAGAATAAAAACAGAAGGTGCTGAGAATTATCTCGGCACTTTTCTTTTAGTATTAATCTGATATTCAAAATTCTAAAATAAAAAATCCGTAAATTGCAGTAAAAACTGATAAATTCCGATTGCAACGTTTAATTAAAATCTAAAGTTTTATGAAACCAAAAAACAGAATTTTCCCTGCCCTACTTGCTTTTTCTTTATTATTTACCGAAACCGTTTTGCCTTGTACAAGAGTAGTTTACGAAGGTTTAAATGGCACAATTATTACTGCTCGATCGATGGATTGGAAGGGTGAAATTCCGGCCAATTTGTGGATTTTTCCTCGCGGAATTGAAAGAGCTGGAGAAGTTGGAACCAGTTCTATCAAATGGAAATCTAAATACGGAAGTGTAATTACGAGTTCGTGGGATATCGCTTCTTCTGATGGAATGAACGAAAAAGGGCTTGTAGGCAATCTTTTGTGGCTCGTAGAATCACAATATCCTGCATTTGAGAAAAATGGAAAAGTAAAAGGTTTGGCTGTTTCTTTATGGCTTCAATATGTTTTAGATAATTTTTCGACAGTAAATGAAGCGGTTTCAGCATTAGAAAAAAACGATTTTGTGATAACTTCGTCACATATTCCGGGAACTAATATTTTTGCTACTGTGCATTTGTCTATTTCAGATGCTAGCGGAGATAATGCTATTTTCGAATATATAAATGGCAAACTGGTTATTCATCATGACAGAAAATATGTGGCAATGACCAATTCTCCTATTTTCGACCAACAATTGGCTATTAATGCTTATTGGAAGGGAATTCCTGGTACAATTATGCTTCCTGGAACCAATCGTGCGGCAGATCGCTTTGTAAGAGCTTCATATTATATCGATGCCATTCCGAAGACAGATAATACAAGAACGGCTCTAGCAAGTGTTTTTGGTGTAATTAGAAATTGTTCTGTTCCTCTTGGAATTTCATCGGAAACAGAACCAAACATCTCTTCTACTCGCTGGAGAACCGTTGCTGACCAAAAGAATTTGGTTTACTACTTTGATAATGTTCTGAATCCGAATGTGATTTGGGTAGAATTCAGTAAAATTGATTTTAGCGAAAAAGGAAAAATCAAGAAATTAAGTTTGGCTAATAATGAAAATTATTCAGGCGAATCATTGATAAACTTCAAGGAATCGAAGCCTTTTCAGTTTGCGGGTCTAGATTAATCTCAATTTAAAAATATACTTAAAGCCTTCAAATTGAAAAGTTTGAAGGCTTTCTTTTTGAAAAAAAAATTAAAAAAAATATTGCGCAGTTAAATGACTTCATTATATTTGCAGTCAAATAACTGCGTAATGGAAATTAGAAGAGACGTTTTTCAAGCCATAGCCGATCCTACTCGAAGAGCTATTTTAAGTTTAGTTGCTATTCAGGCTATGACTCCTGGGGCAATTGCCGAAAATTTTAATTCGTCAAGACAGACGATTTCAAAGCATATTCAAATTCTAAACGAATGCGAATTATTGCATCAAACACAAAACGGAAGAGAAATTTATTATCATTTAAATCCAGAGAAAATGAAAGAAATTGACAAATTCATCGAGCCATTTAGAAAAATGTGGGATGATCGTTTTAATAAGTTAGAATCAATTATGAAAAACTATAAAAAATAAACCATGGAAAAGAAAACCAAAATTCACGCTGAAGACGATCGACACGATCTTGTAATTACGAGAGAATTTGATTTGCCTGTAGAGTTATTATTTAAAGCTTATGAAGATCCTGAAATTGTAGCACAATGGATGGGAACAAAGGTCTTGAGATTAGAAAATAAGAAATATGGCGGATGGGAGTTTGAAACGAGCGATGCTAACGGAAATGTAGTTTTTAAAGCTAGTGGTGTTATTCATGATTTTGTTCCAAACCAAAAAATAGTGCGCACGTTTGAAATGGACAATATCAATTTTGCGCCTCAATTGGAATTTTTAGAGTTCGAAAGACTAACAGACGATACGAGTAAATTAACAATGCAGATTATTTACAAATCAATTGAGCATAGAACTACACAATTAAAACTGCCATTTGCACAAGGTTTAAATATGGCACACAGCAGATTAGAAGAAATTGTAACTAAACTAAAATAAAGGAATCATGACAAAACGTAATAAAATTATTTATTGGATTGCCACACTTTGGTTGGCTTTAGGAATGACATCAACGGGAATTGTACAGCTTATACCAATGAAAGAAGAAGCTGAGATGATACAGCGTTTAGGATATCCGCTTTATTTTTTAACGCTTTTAGGAGTTTGGAAGCTTTTGGGAGTTATCGCTATTTTGATTCCTAAATTCGGCTTATTGAAAGAATGGGCTTATGCTGGTTTCTTTTTTGCAATGTCTGGTGCTGTAGTTTCACATTTGGCGATGAAAGAAGACGCCTCAACACTTTTCGGGCCGATATTATTAATTGTTTTAACGGTAGTTTCTTGGTATTTCAGACCCGAAAGCAGAAAATGCAGCTCTAACTAAAAAACTCAAATTATGAAAAAGCAACTTACGGCAAACGAGAAAGAAGAACTTTTAAGTATTCTAGAAAAGCGTTTTGAAAAGAATAAAAGTAGACATCAAAATCTAGATTGGTCTAAAATAGAAGAAAAATTGAAAGCCAATCCTTTAAAATTAGCATCACTTGACGAAATGGAACAAACTGAAGGGGAACCAGATGTTATAGGATATGATGCTAAAAGTGATGAATATCTTTTTGTAGATTGCTCTGCTGAAAGTCCAAAAGGTCGTAGAAGCATTTGCTACGATCATGAAGCGCTAGAAAAAAGAAAAGAACACAAACCAGCGGACAGCGCGATAAATATGGCGCAAGAAATGGGAATTGAAATTTTAAACGAAGAGCAATATAAAGATTTGCAAAAGCTAGGGAAATTTGATGCTAAAACTTCGAGCTGGATTTTAACTCCACCAGAAATACGAAAATTGGGAGGAGCAATTTTCTCCGATTTCAGATATAATACCGTTTTTGTCTATCATAATGGTGCCGATTCTTATTACGCTGCAAGAGGTTTTCGTGGTTTATTGAGAGTTTAAAAATTAAAAGACCTTCATGAATTTGAAGGTCTTTTTTTATTCTCTTAGAATTTTTTCCATTTTTCTGCCTTTAGCAATTTCATCAATTAATTTATCGAGATAACGCATTTTTTGAATTAATGGATCTTCAATCTCCTCTACTCTATATCCGCAAATAACTCCAGTAATTTTAGATGCATTTGGATTGATTTTTGGAGCTTCGGCAAAGAAAGTCTGGAAATCTACTTTCTTTTCAATTTGTTCTTTAATTTGATTATCACTATATCCTGTAAGCCATTTGATTACGATATCTAATTCTTCTTTTGTTCTTCCCTTTTTTTCAACTTTTTGAATGTATAAAGGATATACGCTAGAGAATAGTAATTTGTAAATTCTTTCCGTTTTCATGATAGTATGATTTTGATAGAAATGCGTTCATGTAAATATAAATCAAAAGCAGATAGAATAAAAATACAAGCAATATTTTATACCTTAGGGTCTCAAAATTTAAAAGCAATTTCTATGGAAAATCAAGATTATAAAACACCAAAAGTAATCGGAATTGGCGGTATTTTCTTTTATTCGGATAATCCGAAAGAAACAAAAGATTGGTACGCTAAAAATTTAGGTTTTGATATAAATGCTTGGGGTTCTTCGAGCTTCGATTCGAGAGACTTAGAAAATCCAGATCAGGTAAACACGCTACAATGGAGTCCGTTTCCAAAAGGAGACGATTATTTCTCGCCTTCAAAAAAGGATTTTATGATAAATTATCGCGTTCAGAATATTGAAGGTTTGGTAGCACAATTAAAAGAAAAAGGTGTCACGATTTTAGACAATATCGAAACTTACGATTACGGAAAATTTGTTCATATTATGGATGCTGAAGGCAATAAAATTGAGCTTTGGGAAGCGGTTTAATCCTAAAATGTCAGTGTTAAAGGTCTAAAGAAAAATGTTAGATAAAAGAAATGAAAACAAATGTTTGCTAGATTAATTAAGATCAATTGCCAGTCAAAAAATAGATTTTTAAAAGAAATTGCAGGTAATTTATTGGAGAAGTTTTATTGTTTTGAAATAAATTGCGCAGATATAGACAAAAGCGTTTTGTTTGCACACCACGGACGCGGATGTACTATTGTGGCTTCTAAAATCTGTGAGAATGTGGTTATATTTCAAAATGTATCTATTGGAGCCAATTTGAAATACAATAAAATAACCCACGAATGGGAGAACGTTGGAAATCCGATTATTGCTAAAAATGTTATTATCGCTGACGGTGCCAAAATTTTAGGTCCAATTGTTATTGGAGAAAATTCGGTAGTTGGTGCGGGATCAATTATAACCAAAAATATCCCTGCTAACAGTATAGCATATGGCGTAAACCAATTTAAACCAAAAGATAAAAATTACGATTTTATATTTAATGCCAATATGATTGATCCTAAGAAAATTATAGAAGCAAATAAAAAATTAATTGTTGCTTTTAATCAAAAAAAATTATCCTAAAAAATAGAAAACTCCATTATTGCTAATGGAGTTTTTTGTTTTATTTTGGTTGGATTTTTTTTTAATTCCAAATTTCATTCATTTCAGTCAAAATAATAGGCTTTCCTTCTGTTATTACGATTGTATGTTCGTGTTGCGCCATAAAACCTCCTTTGTTTCCAACCATTGTCCAGCCGTCTTGTAACGTTTCTGCGTATGTAGAAGTTGTCGAAATAAAAGTTTCAATGGCAACTACAGAATTTTTCTTAAATCTTGTTTGATTAAAACGGTCTCTGTAATTAGCAATTTCATGTGGTGCTTCATGAAGACTTCTTCCTACTCCATGTCCGGTTAGATTTTTAATTACTTTATAACCACGTTTTTTAGCTTCCGTTTCAATTAAAAATCCAATATCAGAAATACGAACGCCACCTTTTATGTTGTGAATTGCTTTATGCAAAATATCTCGAGAAGCTTCAACCAATTTTTGATGCTCATTTACATCATGTCCAATTACAAACGAACCACCATTATCTGACCAAAATCCGTCCAATTCAGCCGAAACATCGATATTGATTAAATCGCCTTCTTGTAAAATTCTTTTTTCAGAAGGAATTCCGTGGCAAAATTCATTGTCAACACTAATGCAAGTCCAACCAGGAAATCCGTAAGTTAGATATGGCGCAGATTTCGCTCCTAAATCATTTAAAATTTGTCCGCCGTAATCATCTAATTCTTTTGTAGAAATTCCAGGTTTGGCAAATTTTCTCATTTCTTTTAAAGTAAAAGCGACTGCTTCACTTATTTTTTTCATTCCTGCTAATTCTGCTTCAGTTGTAATAGACATTCTTTTGCTTATTAAAATTAATAACGGGCTAAATTTACCACTTTTCTAGAAAACGAATCGTTATTAAAATGCTAAAACCTCCCAAAATCAAAGACTTTGAAAGGTTTTCTTATTTTTACCAAGGACTTTCCTCGCTTTCGTCTTCAATATCATTACTGAAGAATTTTCCGGTAGGCCCGTTTTCATCCAATAAAGTATGTTTTATAATGAAACTCGCGGCACTTTCAACGCTTCCAGGACCATTGTGATGATTAAAATCGGTTGCTGTGTAACCTGGATCAATTGAATTTACTTTGAATGGAAGATCCTTTAATTCATAAGCTAAAGTTATTGTAAAGGCGTTTAAAGCTGTTTTAGAAGAAACATACGAAACCGCTTTTATAGCATAATATTTCCAAGTTGGATCACTGTGCAAAGTAAGAGAACCAAGTCCAGATGTAATGTTGCTAATTCTTGGACTGTCAGATTTTTTCAGCAAATCAAGGAAAGTCTGTGTTACGGTTATCACTCCGAAGAAATTCGTATCAAAAACTTTTTGAATATTTTCTACAGAAGTTGTCGAAGAATCTTGCGGAATATCGCCCAAAATTCCAGCATTATTAATTAGAATATCCAATTTGCCTTTTTCTTTTTCAACGATATTTTTTGCTGCTAAAACACTTTCTGCGTTTGTAACATCGATTTGAATAGCTTGAATGTTTTGAAATCCTTTTTCATTCAATTCTTTTACAACTTCTTCACCTTTTGCTAGGTCACGAGTTCCTAGATAAACGAATAATCCTTTCTCTGAAAGCTGTTTAGCCGTTTCTAAACCAATGCTTCTATTTGCGCCTGTAATTAATACTGTTTTCATTTTTCTATATTTTAAATTTTCTGAAGCAAAGTTCCACCGATAAAAAACAAAAACATTTGCCATATGACAAAAAGCGATTTTAGCGGATATTTTTTCTAATTCTGCTTAAAGAAGATTGTGTAATTCCGAGATACGAAGCCAAATACGAAAGCGGAACTCTATTAATTACTCTTGGAAACATTTCCATAAAAGATAAATAACGAGTTGTGGCATCTTCTGAAACCAACGGACTTCTTCTAGCCACTTTCTGAATTAAAGCTTTTGAAATAATTTTATGCACAATCGTGTCCCAACCAACAATTGTATCTAGCAATTCTTGCCAATCGGCTTTAGAAAACACAATAACTTTACAATCTGTAACTGCTTGCACATACGCAGATGAGCAAATGTTATTGTCGAAACTTTCTAAATCTACAACAAGATTATTTTCGTCTATAAAGTATTTTGTAATTTCTTCGCCTTTGTTGTTGTAGTAACAAACGCGCATTATTCCGTCTACGATGAAACCAACTTCGGCAGCTATTTTCCCGGCTTCAGAAAAATATTCCTCTTTTTTGATTTCCTTTTCTTTGGCTTTCGTTAAAATCAAATCAATTTGCTGCTGATTTAAGTTGCCAAATTGCAATATGTAATTTACTAATTCTTTCATGCACGAAAGTTAGGCATAAGTTTTTATTGAAAATTTGCCATATGGCAAAAAAGAATTAAACTTCTTGAACGTTTTTATAGACATTCGGATTATAAAGTTCCATGTAAACTTCTGGGTTAGGAACATGCTTGAAGCCATACTTTTTATACAACCATTCTGCAGTAGAAGTTAGCAAAATCCATCGTCTTAAGCCTTGTAAATTTGGGTGCGACATAATGCAGTCCATCATTTCTTTAGAAAGTCCTTTTCCGCGATAATCATCCAGAATATAGACATCTCCTAAATATGCTATAGTCGAAAAATCGGAAATAATTCTAGCAAAACCAATTTGCTTTTCTCCATGAAAAAGTCCAAAATTCAACGAATTATCAATTGAAATTTTTACTTTTTCTAACGGAATATTATCGCTCCAACCCGAATCTTTAGACAAAAAATCATGTATTGCTAAAATGTCAAGTTTAGATTTGTCTGTTGTAATAAGAAAATCTTCAAATGTGTGTTCTATTATTTGCATTATTTTGCTTCTTGAAATATGTGTTTTTGATTAAAAATTACATTCCTGGCCAGTATAGAAAATTAAATTTATGTCCATCCGGATCTGAAAAACCAAAGGTATACCCAACTTCAAAATTTTCTGGTTCTGAGAAAATGGTTCCGTTGATTTCTTTTATTTTATTATACCAAAGATCTACTTCCTCTACACTACTGGCAGACAAAGAAAATACAATTTCGTTGTCTACAGCTGTGTTGGAGAGTTTTCCTCTTACGGCATTTTCTAGTCTTTTACGGGTGAAAAAATTAATTATAAAATCATTTTCTCCAAAAGCAAAACTTACCAATTCTTTTGTTTCTTGCCCGTTTTGTTTAAAACCAAGGGCGGTATAAAATTGAATGGTTTTCTGTATATCGTGCGAAACCAAGTTGGCCCATATCATTTTAGTTTTCATAGACTTTAGTTTTTATTGATAACTAAATTAATCAATTAATTTGGTAAACACTTGTTTTGGTTTGATTTTGAATATTATAGTCATCTTAAAACAAATTTAAAACTAATTGTTGCTAATAATGTTATACTTTGTAAGGTTTTTCTAAATTTAGACTTTCAATATTTTATTGAATAAAACTATATTTCTATGAAAATTTTCAAGCCTTTTTCTTTTTTGTTTTCTATAGTTCTAACAAGTTGTGTTGGAAACATGAATCCGACGGGAGGAAATTCAGCGCCAAATTATCCTTATTTTATTACTACTGAACCTTTAATTGTAAAGAAAATTCCAGTTCCGATAGGAACAAAATTGGTTTATGAAGAGCAGTTTTTTAAAGAAGGCAAACAAGATCATAAACTAAAAGAAAAAAAACTGACTACAATTGAATTTCCTGAAGGAAAAGAACTAATTTGGGGCGGTGTTCCTGTGAAGTCGATTTACAAATTTTTCAATTCAGAAATGTGCGGTTACACGGTTACAGCCGATTTTAGCAAATTGAGTGATGATAAAAAAACTAGATTTTCAGAACTTTGGCAAAGCTGTAGCGATGGTTTGGGGATTACAATTAAAAACACTGATGACTGGTCTTTTAATAAAGAAAACATAGCCGATGTAGAAAGTTGTAGTGTTAACTATCAGCGTTATTTTAAAGAAAATGCCGAACAGCAATCTTTTCTAAATGAAATGTATGCAGAATTGCAGAAAATTAATTCAAAATAAATATACAACCCCATATGATCTTAGCTTTTGACACTTATTATTTTGACCAAAAAGCAAAAACAATCTGTCTTGAATTTACAGAATGGAATGAAGATAAAAACTTTAAAATTCATTCTGAAACAATAGAAAACGTAGAAGAATATATTCCTGGAGAATTTTATAAAAGAGAATTGCCTTGCATTCTGAGTTTATTAAAACAAATTGATCTCTCTACAATTGATATTATTGTAGTGGATGGTTTTGTTTATTTAAACGATGAAAACAAATACGGATTAGGTGGTCATTTATACGAAAAACTAAATAAAGAAATTCCAATTATTGGTGTTGCCAAAACCAATTTTGCTTCTATAGAAAAGAATAAAAAAGCGCTTTATAGAGGTGACAGTAAGAAACCGTTATACATTACTTCAATCGGAATTGATTTGGATGAAGCTTATAAAAAAGTAGAAAGTATGGCGGGAGAATTTAGATTTCCAACTTTACTGAAAGAATTGGATAGATTGACTAAAGAAGATTAATTAGAAAGTATAAATTTATGGAGATTAGACTTGTCGTCATACGGACAAAAGATCAGAAAGGTTTAGTTGAGTTTTATAATTTACTTGGCTTGACATTTGACTATCACAGGCATGATAATTCTCCAATGCATTATTCTACAACAATAGGAAGTTTGGTTTTGGAAATTTATCCGTTAGCAAAAGATCAAACACAAACAGATAAAAATTTAAGATTAGGCTTTGCAATTGATAATTTTGAAGAAACATTGAATTTACTAAATAAAAACGGTATAGCATTTTCAAAACCTGTTCAAACTGACTTCGGCTTTTTGACTATTGTCTCAGACCCTGATGGACGAAAAATAGAACTATATAAAAAATAATTAAAATGTAATTTAGACAGGACGATTTCCTGAAAAAAAATAATGATAGTAAAAAAAGCACCTGCCCTATTTCTAATTTTTAGCTTGTTTTTCATTTTAATGAGTTGCAATCAATCTCAAAAAAAGCAAGATCACAAAGAAGAAGAAACAAAAAAAGTAAGCAATAAAGGTTTTAAAAGTTTTTCTTTATCAAAAAAACTTTACCTCTTGGCTCCTGAGTTTAATTCGACAACTTGCCAATCATTTGCTGAATGTGATTGTTGCGATAGCCATTATTTATTTTTAGATGATCAAAATTTCATTTGTGTTGATTATTGCTTAGATGTGGATGCTTTTTATAGTGGAAAATACAAGGTAAACGATGGAAATGTTGAATTTAAATACAATTCTACTGTCGTAAAAAAAGAGTATAATTGGAAAAGTGAAACCGATACAGCTCATACTCAACCTAAGTATTTTTATAAAACTGAAAAATGCAAATCATTTCAGTCTAAATGGATCAAATTTAATTGCAAAGAAAAAAATTGTTTTAAAACTACTGACAAAGAAACATATTATGCATCACTTGATAAAAAGAAAAACTTAGATAGTTTATTGAATGATTTTAAAAAGCAGGGTATTTTAAAAATGCTTAATTTAAAATAAAGTTGTAGTTGTTGTAAATTCAATTATAACTATTCAGGAATATAATAAAAAAACTCCTCAATTTCGTGAGGAGTTTTTTATTACACTAATTGGTTTGAACTAAGAAACCGATGATATTCATTTATCTTAAGTTTCAATCGATTTGCCAAATATTCGTTCCCGTCTTTCAGTTCGTTGTATATAATTTCTGCTTCAGCAATGTAATTTAGCTTTTTATCATCGTTCCAATAAAAAGGCGGTTGGTATAAATTCGAAATTCTGTCGGCCATTTTAACTGCCCAAACTTCTTTAGGCTGTTGCTTGATTCTTCTTAAACTATCCAACATTTTTTCTGACGAATCTTCAATTTTATCATCTTTAGTCAAAGCAAGAACTCCAGACGCTACCTCACTGCCAAATAAGTCAATTACTTTTTCGTATTTTATTTCTGTATCTTCTATCGTGTCATGAAGCATCGCACATTTAATGGCTAAATCAGTATTCATGTTTTCTGTAAATCGTGTAGCATTTAGAACCTCAAAAACAACACTTCCGATGTGATTAAGATATTCTACTTTTTCGCCTTCATTAAATCCGCCATATTTTTGCCCGTCATGAAGTTTTGAAACCAATTGCCAAACATTCTGAATTTCATCTATTGACCAGTCTTTTTGTTGTTCCATAATTTTAATTTTGATTGAATGTAATTTATTGCTTTTTATGATAATCTGCAATAGTTAAAATGAAGCTTTATTTTGTAAATAATAAGAATGCTGGTAAAATGATTTCGCTTATATTAGCATATATAAATAGTAAATTATTTGATGCAAGAAACTCTAGAAATTAAAGAATTAAATACCGACGATATAAAATTTCTTAAACGAAAATTGAATCAAGGATATGTGCTATCATTCTTTTCAGTTCTATTTTTTATAGTTCTGCCAATTTACTTAATTTATCTAGCCATCAATAAGCCAGAGGATGAAGAGAGAGGTTTTGCAATTTTAATGATCGTAGTAATTTTTGCTTTCTGGATTTATGTTACTATTCAGGCAATAATTATGGTTGTAGAAAGAAAACGAGGGTTGTTGTTGCAAAAGAAGATAGAAGGAAATACAAAGGTTTTGAAAAAAGAGATCTTGAATGATAAAGGTTTTGATTCGGATAGACCTTCTCATGAAATAACAATTTATTCTCAGGTTGAAGAGAAATATAGAAACGTTTCTATACATGAAAGAGATTATGAGAAAATAGAAATTGATGATTTTGTAAGCATTACCTATTTTACAATGAATACTTCCATAAAAGCATTAATTTTTAAAGATAAAAATTTAAAATACAAACATTTTACTAGCCAAAGAGACGTATTATAAATTACAAAAAAGATTATTCTATGAAAGAATTGAATCCGGACGATTTTCCTAAAACCTTGTATGAAGAGGATATAGAATTATTGGCGCAACTTGTAGCTAAAAATCCGATTTCTGATTTATGGAAACAGATTGCGGTTAATTTAACTTCAGATCAAAAAGTTAGAATTAATAAAAAGCTTGAGAGTAAAAATTATTCGAAATCAGAAAAACTGTCCTCTTTTCAACAAAAATCAATGGGAGATGAAGAATGGGAAAGATTAGTTAAAGAGAGAGAATTGGATAAATATCGAGGTAACATGGTTAAATTCGGGTTGTGGCCAGATGATTTGGAGGGAAGCAAATAATATCAAAACAACCTACTTTAATAAGTATTAAGAAAAATCAATTTTCCTATTTAATGGATAAAAAAAATATCGAAAATTTAAAGATTGTATCGGAGTATTTCAATCATAAATTTGATACTTTCTCGAATGCAATCATTTTTGTTAATGAAGTCAATAAAATTGGAGTTCAGCTCGAAGATGAGACCAATTTTAGAATTACGTATAATCTGAATTTTGATGAAAAAATACTTTTCGTGTCTGAAGAAACAGTCTATCACTTTTGTTTGAATTTATTTAAAAGACAAAATGACGATGTAGAAGTAATTTATAGCATTGCCAAACCAATAGATATTGACGAATGGTTTAAAATTGAAGAAAAAGAATCTGTAGAAGTCATTAACGCAATTCAAAAAGAACTAGAATACAACTATAGATTAAAGCATTTGTTTTTAGAAACCAGCCGATTTGAAATAAATTATTTTAATGGTTTACTGATTTTAGAAGATAAAGAAAATGAATTCTTTTCTAACGTGTTTAATTTTAAAAACATAGACTACAAACTAAAAGAAACCTTATGAAATTGAAGTTTATTATTCTCTTTGTGATAATTTCTATACAAATTCCTGTTTTTGGGCAGAATGATTTCTCCGACAATCCTTTAGATGCAGTATTTGAAACTAAAGATTCTGATAATTTTTGGATAGCTTTTGATAAAATGGACAAATCAAAAGAGAATCCATTTATAGTGTACATGCAAAAAAGTTCTCCAGGGGTTAAAGCTTTTACTGAAAACAGAATTATTAATGCTGATTCTCTTTTTGCAGTTGTAAAGAAAAGAAAAGCAGATTATGAACTTTCAAGAAATGTTTTAGATGGTCTTTCTTCTAAAGAAAAGCGAGTAAGAGCTATTTATAGTTCGTTAAAATATTGGTATCCGAAAGCAAAATTCCCTCCTATTTACTTTGTTTACGGAAGATTTAATTCAGACGGAACTTCTGCTCCTGAAGGCGTTGTTATTGGAATCGAAAAACTTCAAAATCTAGATGGAGTTTCGAGTTTAATTGCCCATGAACTAATACATTATCAGCAAAATATATCTGGAAAAGAAATGCTTTTAAAATGGTGTTTGATGGAAGGTGGTGCAGATTTTATTGGTGAACTTATTTCTGGAGAATCAATTAATCAGTTTTCATACAAATATGGAGCGCAAAATCAGGATAAATTGTGTCAAGAGTTTGTAACAAGATTAAAAAATACAGATTATCAAGATTGGTTGTATAGCACTACAAAAAAAGACGACAGACCAAATGATTTAGGTTATTGGATTGGTTATAAAATAATAGAATCTTATTTCAACAAACAAAAAGACAAGCAAAAAGCAATTGATGAGATATTGAATATAAAAGATCCATTGCAATTTTTAAAGCAAAGCGGATTTTTAGATATGTATATTGAAAAATATCAAAAATCTAAAAAAGAAAGTTTCGATGCTTTTTTTTGAATAACAAAATTGACCCAAAAACACTTAGTATATCCCAATTTCAAAAATTCGCATAATAGCAATTGAAGCAATAAAAATTGCAATTATAATATAATTGACCTTCTGCGGAATTTTCGTTAAACCGGTTAATAGCAACATAAAGGATAAAAAGAGCGTAAATGTTTTAATTCTAATAATATATAATTCTCGATTACGATAAAATTCATCTTGCGTCATTAAAGGTTTTCCGTTTGAGCTAAGTCCGATTACGGCAATATCTTCTTTGCCTTCTGAAAGATTTTTAAAATCAGATGATTTAATTAGCAAATCGACTTTCTGTCCTTGTTTTAAATTTGCTAATGCGTCGCTTTGTTCTTTAGAAACACTTGCATTCAAAATAATAAACTTGTTTTTAAAGTTTTTGGTCCAAAATTTATAATCTGCATTACTTCTGTCTTTTGCGCTGATTATGTTATTTTGCAGTTCTACTGTAATTTCTTGTAATTCTACTCTTTTTGATGTTACATTGCTGAATAAGCCAAAATACAACATTAGAATTCCTAAGATTATAAAATACCAGTTTAGATTTGATTTTTGTTTTGCCAATTTTTTGTGTTTAAAAAATTATATTTCAGATCTAGGTTGAAAACCCAAGTTGATGTGCGAAATTTTGAGTGCTAATATAGAAACAAATTTTACCATTTTATGGAATCAAAGTTTTAATTCCTATTTTCGTTTAACAGAAATAATTAATTTAAAATTCTAAACTAAAGAAGATAAAATAACTGAATCAAAAATGATTTTTTTGAAACACGAAAATGCTTGAACTAATCAAATTAAAGAAAAAGTAAAAAAAATAAAATGGGAGTTGATCTAAACGTTATAATTGGACATAATCTGTCATTAAAAGAAATTATGGATTTTCCTAATTTATTGAACAAAAACAAAGAGCTTAAGGATGTTTACCTTAAAGGAATTAATAGTAAGATAGAACACGGCGCAACTGTTGAACGAATATTATCAATTCTTGAAAAAGAATACTTTTGGGAAAACATTACTGAAACTGATTTGTTAGATTCCTGGACAAATAACGAAACTCCCGAATTAGTTGGGGAATACGGTTATATATCCCATTCGTTAAATACTTATTTTGGATTTTTGTATTTTAACAAACGAACGATTGATATTACTTATCTGCCTCAACATAAATATGCAAACTTAAAATATGATTCACATAGAGAATTTATATTCAATTTTAGTAAAGCACTCGCTACGTTAGTAGGTTCTGAAAAAATTATCTATTGCGCAGATAGTGGGCCAACTGAAATTATAGAGTGTTGGGCAACAGAAGGAATGTCAATTGAGTCAGTACTAGATCTTGCCATAACAGAATTTGGCATGCCATCGACAGTACTGGAGCAAGCTATTGATAAAAGATTTATAGTTGAAGATGTTCAAAATCCTATTTTATTGAAATAAATAAGGCATAAAAAAAACTCCAAAATCAGAAGACTTTGGAGTTTCATATTTTGTGGGCGATGGATAGCTTGTTCCGATTTTTCATCGGAAGGTTCGAACCCCCGACCACTTCCGATGAAAAATCGGAATGCTCTAAACCTTCTGAGCTAATCTTTGTTTTTTCAAATTATTAAAAATAAGTCAAAAAAAAACTCCTTAATTTCTTAAGGAGTTTCTTGGTGGGCGATGAGGGGTTCGAACCCCCGACCCCCTCGGTGTAAACGAGGTGCTCTGAACCAGCTGAGCTAATCGCCCTATTTTATTAGGTTGCTATCGTTTGTGATTGCGAGTGCAAATATACAGCTAGATTTTATATTTGCAAGCCTTTTTTTGAAAAATGTGAAAAATAATTTCAATTAGATCTTTAGGAATCTATTTTTCAGCGAATTTAAAAACTATAAAAATCAGCAATATTTAAATTTTAGTTAAAAATCGAATACTCTAAAGCTAATTCAGCATATTCTTTTTGTATTCATTTGCTATAGTCATACCTTTGCAGACCTTAATTGTATATTCAAATGGCAAGATTTCAAGAAAATGATTTACCGAAAGCTAAATTAAACTCTAATTCCCTTCAAAAAGCTCTCCGAATTTTTAAATATGCTAAAAACCACAAATGGAAATTCTTCCTAGGTTTGATCTTCCTATTTTTAACAAGTGCCACTGCCCTAGCCTTTCCTAAGTTAATGGGAATGTTGGTAGATTGCGTTACCAATAAAGACCTTTCTAAAGCAAATGAAATTGCTCTTGGTTTAATGGCCATTCTAGCACTTCAAGCGATTTTCTCGTTTTTCAGAATTTCATTGTTTGTGAATTTTACAGAAAACTCACTTTCTAACATTCGTTTTGCTTTATATGAGAATTTAATCAAATTACCAATGTCGTTTTATTCTCAAAAACGCGTTGGCGAATTGAATAGTAGAATTAGTGCTGATATTTCGCAATTGCAAGATACATTCAGTACAACAATTGCTGAGTTTTTACGTCAGTTTATCTTAATTATTGGAGGTTTTGTAATCTTAGGAAGCATTAGTCCAAAATTAACTCTGATGATGCTAGCAATTGTGCCTGTTGTGGCGGTTGCCGCCGTAATCTTCGGAAGATTTATTCGTAAATACGGAAAGAAAACACAAGATAAAGTGGCCGAAAGCCAGGTTATCGTCGAAGAAACGTTGCAAGGAATTAGCAATGTAAAAGCATTCGCTAACGAATGGTACGAAATTCAACGTTATAAAAACAAGATTAGAGAAATTGTAAAAATCGCCATCAAAGGTGGTCAATATAGAGGTTATTTTGCTTCGTTTATTATTCTTTGTCTTTTCGGATGTGTTGTTGCCGTTGTTTGGTACGGAATCACATTGACGATTAAAGGAGAAGTTGAAGGTGTTGGTGATTTAATCTCATTTGTATTATATACTACATTTATTGGAGCTTCGTTTGGTGGAATTGCCGAAATGTATGCGCAGATTCAAAAAGCGGTTGGTGCAACAGAACGTGTTTTTGAATTATTGGAAGAAACTCCTGAAGAAATCAATGCTAAACCAAGACTTCATGCAGTTGAAAAAATAAAAGGAAATGTAGCTTTTAATAACGTTGCGTTTAGTTATCCTTCAAGAAAAGAGGTTCAAGTTTTAAAAGACGTTAATTTCCATGCTGACTTTGGTCAGAAGATAGCGATCGTCGGACCAAGTGGTGCAGGAAAATCTACTATTTCTTCTCTTTTATTGCGTTTTTACGATATCACTTCTGGAGAAATATTAGTTGACGGAAAAAATATTTACGATTATGATTTAGAAGAACTTCGCGGAAATATGAGTATTGTTCCTCAAGATGTTATTTTATTCGGAGGAACTATTAGAGAAAATATTGCTTACGGAAATCCAAATGCTTCAGAAGAAGAGATTATCGCTGCGGCAAAACAAGCAAATGCTTACAACTTTGTAGATGGTTTCCCTGAAAAATTTGAAACTTTGGTTGGAGAACGCGGTGTTAAGCTTTCTGGAGGTCAGCGTCAGCGTATTGCGATTGCAAGAGCGTTGCTTAAAAATCCAAGTATTTTGATTTTAGATGAGGCAACTTCTTCTTTAGATAGTGAAAGCGAAAAACTAGTTCAAGAAGCGTTAGAAGTATTAATGGAAGGAAGAACAAGCATTATTATCGCTCACCGTCTTTCAACCATTAGAAATGCGGACAAAATTTTAGTTCTTGATAACGGAAAAATTTCAGAAGAAGGAACACACCAAGAATTGATAAATTTAGAAAACGGAATTTATAAAAACTTAAGCAATTTGCAGTTTAGTAACTCTTAGTTAAATTCCAATTTTTTAAATTCTAAATTCCAATTAAAAAAGATATTCCAAACCCGACAGGTTTTAAAAACCTGTCGGGTTTAATTTTTACGAAAAAAAACTCCAATCTTTTTGATTGGAGTTTTTTTATATCTGTAAACTGAGACAGAAAACTGAAAACTAAAAAATTATTTTCCTTTTCTTCTCTTACGTTCCGCTTTAATCATAGATAATTCACGGCTTGTTTGTCCAGCAACCGAAGTATTTTCTTCAGCACGACGAATCAAGTAAGGCATAACATCTTTTACAGGTCCAAATGGCAAGTATTTAGCAACATTATAACCGTTTTCTGCCAAGTTGTAACTAATATTATCACTCATTCCGTATAATTGCCCGAACCAGATTCTAGAATCGTTTTTAGCAATTCCTTTCTCTGCCATCATTTCCATTAATTTATAAGAACTTAATTCATTATGAGTTCCTGCAAAAATGGCCATTTTATCGATATGCTCTAACATATATTGTACAGCATTATCATAATTTACGTCTGTAGCTTCTTTAGAAACGCAGATTGGAGAAACATAACCTTTTTCTTCTGCTCTTTTGTTCTCTTTTTCCATGTAAGCACCACGAACCAATTTCATTCCGATATAGAAACCTTCAGCTTTTGCAACTTCATGAAGTTTTTTCAAATAATCTAAACGATCCCAACGGTACATTTGTAATGTATTAAATACAATTGCTTTTTCTTTATTGTATTTGCGCATCATATCTGTAACTAGATCATCAGCTGCATCCTGCATCCAGCTTTCTTCACCATCAATCAATAAAGCAACATCTTTTTTGTGCGCTTCGCTACAGATTTTATCAAAACGAGCCACTACTCTATCCCATTCTGCTTGTTCTGCAGGATTAAGAGTTTGTTTTTCTCCTAATTTTTCATACAATTCAAAACGTCCTAAACCAGTTGGTTTAAATACCGCAAACGGAATTGCCAAACGTTCTTTAGCAAAATCTACTGTTCTTAAAGTCATTTCTAAAGCAGCATCAAATTGCTCCTCTTCTTCTTTTCCTTCAACAGAATAATCCAAAACAGACGAAACTCCTTTAGTAAACATTTTGTCTACCACAGTAAGACAGTCGTTTTCGTTTACACCACCACAAAAATGGTCAAAAACAGTTGCACGAATTAATCCTTCTACTGGTAAATGAGCTTTAATTGCAAAATTAGTTACAGCTGTTCCTATTCTTACAAGAGGTTCACTGTCAATCATTTTGAAAAGGAAATAAGCTCTATCAAGCTCTGTGTCGCTTTTTAGTGAAAACGCAACTTGAGTGTTGTCGAATATCTTTTCCATTAAGTTTTATTTTTTATGCAAATATAGAGAGTGTTTTGAATATTCTTTATCAAACGGCATCAAATTTTTGTATATTGTTAATAAGAATGTCAAAAGCATAAATTTATGAAGTAAATGTTTACTACTTAAAAGAATTTTATCTTAATTTTAAAGAAGCAAACCCGCATTTTACACAAATTAGCCTTAAAGTTTGAATATTATTAAGGTAAAAATGCCTTATTTTGCGCTTTAAAATAACTAAAAGAACTATGCAATCTATTCAAGCCAATAATTATCTCGTACATTTTAATGAGAATGCTTACGAAGCTTTAAATAAACATTTAAAAGAAAGTAAATATTCTAATATATTTATAATTGTTGATGATCAAACTAATGAATATTGTTTGTCTAAATTTATTCCGCTTTTGGAAACCGATTTAGCAATCGAAATCATAGAATTTGAAGCTGGAGAAGTAAACAAAAATATAGAGACATGTATTGAGATCTGGAATATCTTGACAGAACTTGGCGCAGATAGAAAATCGCTTGTTATTAATCTTGGTGGCGGTGTTGTTACAGATTTAGGAGGTTTTGTTGCCTCTACTTTTAAAAGAGGTGTAGACTTTATTAATATACCAACTACATTATTATCTATGGTTGATGCTTCTGTTGGAGGAAAAACAGGCGTTGACTTAGGAAATCTTAAAAATCAAATTGGAGTTATCAATGTGCCTCAAATGGTATTAATTGATACGCAATACCTAGAAACTTTGCCGCAAAGCGAAATGCGTTCGGGTTTGGCTGAAATGCTAAAACACGGTTTAATATATGATGCGCCGTACTGGAGACAGTTTTCGGATTTGAAATCAATTGTTTTTGATGAATTAGATCAATTAATATATCGTTCAGTTGAAATTAAAAATGAAATCGTTATTCAGGATCCAACGGAGAAAAATATCCGTAAGGCTTTGAATTTCGGGCATACTTTAGGACATGCCATTGAAGGCTACTTCTTAGAAAGCGAAGAAAAGACGACTTTACTTCATGGAGAAGCTATTGCGGTTGGAATGATTTTGGAAAGTTACATTTCGCTAAAAAAAGGATTAATTTCTGAGGAAGAATACAGAGAGATTAAAGCAGTTATTAAAGACATTTATGATGATGTGGTTTTTGAGGAAAAAGACATCGATCCGATCTTAGAATTGCTAATTCACGACAAAAAAAATGAATACGGTTTAATTCAATTTGCATTAATTGAAGGAATCGGAAAAATAAAAATTAACCAATCCGTTGAAAATAAATTGATTCTAGAAGCGTTTGACGATTATAAATCTTAAACTTTTTTTAATCAAAAGCATTGCATTTGGTATATATTATTTTTTACATTTGCCCCATGAAAACAAACAATCAGCAAAGGCACTTCAGCTCTTACAGAAACAGACTCAACAGTTCTTTATTAAGAATGTTGAACCGTTTTTATAATAGTAAAAGCCCATTCTGTTTTGATGTTTTCCAATGTACAAAAGCCGAGCACGAAAAATTGCCGATTATATTTGCCAATATTAGAGTTTGAATTTAAGATTACGTCCCAAAAAAGCTAAAATTAAATACAATTACAATCTCTAAACATTGATAAATAAATGAATACAAAATATTCTGATCTAATAAACCAAACATACTACTTTCCACAAGAGGAATTTAAATTAAACAAAGACAACCTATTGTTTCACAATATTGATTTGATGAAATTGGTTGAACAATATGGTACACCATTAAAGTTTACTTATTTGCCTCAGATTTCTGAAAACATCAACAAAGCAAAAGCTTGGTTCAGAAAATCAATGGAAAAGAACAAATACGACGCAAAATACTATTACTGTTATTGTACAAAAAGCTCTCATTTTGAATATATTATGAATGAAGCTTTCAAGAATAACATTCACATAGAAACTTCATCTGCTTTTGACGTGAATATTGTTGAGAATTTATTAGAAAATGGTAAAATCAACAAAAGTACTTATGTAATCTGTAACGGTTTTAAAAGAGACGAGTACATTGCTAACATCGCAAGATTAATTAATAACGGACATAAAAATACTATTCCGATTATTGACAACTACGAAGAGTTAGATTTGCTTCAAGCAGAAATTAAAGGGAAATTCAAAATCGGAATCCGTATTGCTGCAGAAGAAGAACCTAAATTTGAGTTTTATACTTCTAGATTAGGTATTGGTTACAAAAACATAGTTTCTTTCTATAAAAAACAAATTCAGGAGAATGATAAATTAGAGCTGAAAATGCTTCACTTCTTTATCAATACTGGAATTAACGATACATCATATTACTGGAATGAGCTTGTAAAATGTATTAAAGTTTACATCGCTCTTAAAAAAGAATGTCCTACTCTAGATGGACTAAACATTGGTGGTGGTTTCCCAATTAAAAACTCACTTGCCTTTGAATATGATTATCAATATATGATTGATGAAATTATCAATCAAATTAAAATTGCTTGTGATGAAGCTGAAGTTGATGTTCCAAATATTTTTACGGAATTTGGATCGTTTACAGTAGGCGAAAGCGGTGGTGCAATCTATCAGATTTTGTATCAAAAACAACAAAATGATAGAGAAAAATGGAATATGATCGACTCATCTTTCATTACCACTTTACCAGATACTTGGGCTATAAATAAACGTTTTATCATGTTGGCTATCAACCGCTGGAATGATACTTACGAACGGGTTCTGTTGGGAGGTCTGACTTGTGATAGTGACGACTATTACAACTCTGAGCAAAACATGAATGCAATTTACTTGCCTAAGTACAATAAAGAGAAACCGTTATATATCGGGTTCTTTAATACTGGCGCTTATCAAGAAACAATTGGAGGATACGGCGGTCTGCACCACTGTCTGATTCCACAGCCAAAACATATCTTAATTGATCGTGACGAAAACGGAATTCTGGCAACCGAAGTGTTTTCAGAACAACAGACTTCAGACGATGTTTTAAAGATTTTAGGCTACAAAAAAAAGTTATAAAAAACGGCAGATTAAGTGAAAGAAAGTTGTTTAAAATTCTTAATTTGCATTAACACCCAAAAAGGTTAAACTTTTTAATTCAAAAAAAAACAAAAAAATGAAAGGACCAATCAGTCAGTTTATTGAAAAACACTATTTGCATTTTAACTCTGCTTCTTTAGTAGATGCTGCAAAAGCATACGAGCAGCAATTAGCTGATGGTGCTAAGATGCTGGTAAGTATGGCTGGCGCAATGAGTACAGCAGAAATTGGTAAAATTTTTGCCGAAGTAATCAGACAAGACAAAGTGCATATTATTTCATGTACTGGAGCAAACTTAGAAGAAGACATCATGAATTTAGTAGCTCATTCTCACTATGAAAGAGTTCCTAACTACCGTGATTTGACACCAGAAGACGAATGGGCTTTATTAGAAAGAGGATTAAACCGTGTTACAGACACTTGTATTCCTGAGCATGAAGCTTTCCGTCGTTTACAAAAACATATTTACAAAATTTGGAAAGATGCAGACGACAAAGGTGAGCGTTACTTCCCACACGAATTTATGTACAAAATGTTATTGTCTGGCGTTTTAGAAGAATATTACGAAATTGATCTAAAAGATAGCTGGATGTATGCAGCTGCAGAGAAAAACTTACCGATTATCGTTCCAGGATGGGAAGATAGCACAATGGGTAACATCTTTGCTTCATACGTAATTAAAGGAGATTTAAAAGCATCTACTATGAAATCTGGAATTGAATACATGACTTTCCTTGCGGATTGGTATTCTAAAAACAGTTCAAACGGAATTGGATTCTTCCAAATCGGTGGTGGTATCGCTGGTGACTTCCCTATCTGTGTAGTGCCAATGCTATACCAAGATATGGAAATGCACGATGTTCCATTTTGGAGTTATTTCTGCCAAATCTCAGATTCAACAACTAGTTACGGTTCTTACTCTGGGGCAGTTCCAAATGAAAAAATCACTTGGGGTAAATTAGACATCAAAACCCCTAAATTTATTATTGAATCGGATGCTACAATTGTTGCTCCGTTAATTTTTGCATACTTATTAGATTTATAAGATAATTTATGAAAAGAGTTATAGTAGACTACGCCAAACTTACCAATGAAATTTTAAACCTTTTGGTTGAAAAATTTCCTGATGGTTATGATGATTCGGATGTAATCCGTTTTAGAAATGCTAAAAACGAATTGGTTGAAGCTGTAGAAGTTCGTACTGAAGATACAATTTACTTGGTAAAAATTAGTACTAAACTTGCTGACAGAATTGAAAACTACGATGAGGATGATGATTTAGATGTTGATGTAGATGCAATTGCACCAGTTAAAGGTATGGATCTTGATGATGATATTAGCAACGACGATGACGACGATGATGATAATCATGACAAACCAGATTCTGACGGTGGTGACGATGACGACGACGATGATGATGACAAAGCAGACACTGATTATGATGAAGAAGACGAAGACGATGAAGATTAATTCATTTTCTTTTTAATAAATAAAAGGAACTCTATTTGGAGTTCCTTTTTTTATAACACACAGTATCAAACTAAACAAATTATATTTTTATTTTTATAGGATTATTTTTACATTTAAATCTTGAATAAAAAATATACGCCTATGACTTCAGAAATTTTACACACTACATTAAAAGAAAATTTTGGTTTCGAAAAATTTAGACCCAATCAAGAAACCATAATTAATACCATATTATCTGGGCAAGATACCTTGGCGATTATGCCAACTGGAGGAGGAAAATCTATATGTTTTCAACTTCCGGCTCTAATATTACCAGGAATTACAATTGTTATATCACCTCTGATTGCTCTAATGAAAGATCAGGTTGATAGTTTAAAAACTAACGGAATTTCAGCTTGTTTTATTAATAGCTCACAATCATCGCAAGAACAGCAATATTATATAGATAACTTAAAATCGAATCATTTTAAGTTAGTTTATATTGCACCTGAAAGTCTTTCTTATTTAGACATGGCTTTCAACGAATTGAATATTAGTTTAATAGCAATAGATGAAGCGCATTGTATTTCGTCTTGGGGACACGATTTTAGACCGGCATATACTAATTTAGGATATTTGAAAAGCCGCTTCCCTTCTACTCCAATCTTGGCGCTGACAGCTACGGCCGACAAAGCAACACGTACAGATATTTCTAAACAGCTAAATTTGAAAAATCCGAAGACGTTTATTGCTTCTTTCGATCGTAAGAATTTAAGCTTAGAAGTTCGTCCAGCTTTAGATCGTGTAAAGCAAATCATTGATTTTATTGAAGATAAGCCCAATGAATCGGGAATAATTTATTGTTTGAGCCGAAAAACAACAGAAGAACTTGCTGAAAAACTGAAAAAAAATGGGATTCAAGCTAAAGCATATCACGCAGGATTAGATAATGAAACGCGTGCTAAAACTCAAGATCAATTTATTAATGACGATTGTCAAGTGGTTTGTGCAACAATTGCTTTCGGAATGGGAATTGACAAATCGAATGTTCGCTGGGTAATTCATTATAATCTTCCAAAAAACATTGAAGGATATTATCAGGAAATCGGACGTGCTGGTCGAGACGGTTTACCGGCAGAAACAGTTTTGTTTGAAAGTTACGCCGACGTAATTCAGTTGCAAAAATTTGCATCGGATGGACTGAACTCTGATATTCAGCTTGCAAAATTGGATCGTATGAAACAATATGCAGATGCTGTAAGCTGTCGAAGAAAAATTCTACTTTCTTATTTTGGTGAACTGGTGACGGAGAATTGCGGAAACTGCGATATTTGCAAAAATCCTCCAACTTTTTTCGATGGGACGATTCTCGCGCAAAAGGCTTTGTCTGCCATTGTGCGTTTAAAAGAATCTGAACCTCTGGCTGTAATTGTTGATTTTTTGAGAGGCTCGAGAAACGCGTATATCTACGAAAAAAATTATCAAGAGCTAAAAACGTACGGAATTGGCCATGACGTTTCTTGGTATGATTGGAATCAATATCTAATTCAGCTCATTAATTTAGGATATTGCGAAATTGCTTTTCATCAGCACAATAAAATTCTTCTTACTCCTTTTGCAAAGAAAGTTTTGTTTGAAGGCGAAAAAGTAAAATTGACGACGGTTGTGAAAAAAGCAATTGATAAAAATCAAGCTAAAGAAACAAAACCTAAAGCAGTTAAAAATTCTCTTTTTGAAACACTTCGAAAATTGCGTTACGAAATTGCACAACAAGAAGAAGTTCCAGCATATGTTATATTTAGTGATGCATCATTGAGACAAATGGAAGTTTTACGACCAATGACTGATGAAGATTTTCTTGCCGTTGAAGGTGTCGGAAAAGCGAAACTGGAAAAATATGGAGATGATTTTATAAAAGCAATTATCGAATTTCAACGAAATAAATCGGTTGTCAAGAAAGAGAAAAAAGACAATACTTATAAGAAAACATTAGAGTTATTTGAAAATGGTGTTTCGGTACAAGAAATCGCAGAACAACGTGATTTGAGTCAAACTACGATTATTTCGCATTTAGCAAAATTATATGTCGAAGGATATGATTTAGATTTAAGCCAATTTGTTTCTGTAGAAGAGATTTCTCAAATAGCAAAAGCACAAATAGAGTTAGAAAATCCAAATGCATTAAAACCTTATTTTGATCATTTTGAGGAAAAAATGTCTTATGATAAAATTCGATTTGGTTTGGCGTTTTTGGAGAGAAAATCAAAATAAGAAATCCAACAGGTTTTAAAAACCTGACGAGTTTGATACAATAATTCACTCCTCGAAATGACAAGTTTGTGAATATTGTTTCATAAAAAAAACCTGTGAAATCTACTTCACAGGTTTTTTTATTCTTTATAATTCAAATTTTATAAATAACGTTCTTCAAAAACTTTTTGATGATGTTTCTGATGTCCAATGATTACAAATCCTAAAGCGCGAACTGAAATTTGAAGATTAGATGCTGTACCAATTCTCTTAAGCTGTTCTTCTGACAAACTTTTATAAAATAATAAAGTTGAATGTCTTACAGCTGAAAATTCAGTAAGCAAATCTTGAATGCTTCTCTTATTTGAATCGGTATTATCTGCATAATCACTTTCTTCAAAACTAGGCAAAGGTGTTTTGTCATTTCTTGAAAAACGCAAAGCTCGATAAGCAAAAATTCGCTCTGTATCAATAACATGCTGAATAATATCTTTGATTGTCCATTTCCCTTCGGCGTAGCGATAATCAAATTTATCCATCGGAATATCTTGCACGAATCTTATAAAACTGTGAAGCGAAATTTCCAATTCTTCGATTAAGATTCCGTCGCCAGCTTCTTTGACATAAGTGCCAAAATTACCTGCGTATTCATTGTCTAATAATTCTGATGCTCTCATATTTTCTTTTTAAGCTGAGTTTCTACTAGCATTAGTGTTTCCGAATAGAGATCTAGTTACGATTTTCTCATAAACTTTAATCAATTCTTCATTAGGAGTTTGCTCTTTATTCAACTCATTGATTCTCAATAAAGCATATTGCTGAATTGTTAAAAGAGGTAAAACAATACGCTCTCTAATTTGAATTGAGGCAATACCATCAGGATAATTTTCCATCAAAGTCTTGTGATCTGCAATTTTCAGTAAAAGACGTTTTGTTTCTGAGAACTCATCATAGATAATTTGCCAAAATTCACCAAACTCAGGATCATTTTTCATGTACGCTGTCAATGGCAAGAATGATTTAGCTAATGACATCATACTGTTTTCAAGCAAAGTCTTGAAAAATAACGAATTGTGATACAAATCACTTACTTTATCCCATTGTCCAGACTCTTCAAAATGTTTTAAAGCAGAACCTACTCCGAAGAATCCAGGTACGTTTTGTTTTAACTGACTCCAAGAACCCACAAACGGAATTGCTCTTAAATCTGCAAAATCTAAAGATTCAGATTTGCTTCTTTTTGAAGGACGGCTTCCAATGTTTGTTTTAGAATAATATTTCAGCGTACTCATTTTTTCTAAGTACGGAATAAATTTCGGATGATTTTTGAAACTTAGATATTTCTCATAACCTAAATTCGATAGGTCATTTAATATTTGAGTTTCTTCAGCGCTTAATTCATTTTTTTCCTTACTAAATACTTGGTTTGTAACACCAGCACTCAATAAGTTTTCGATATTGTAACGACAAGAATCTAAAGTTCCAAAATTAGAGCTAATAGTCTGACCTTGAACCGTGATCTGAATTTCGTTATTCTCGATTTTTGGTCCAAGAGACGCGTAAAACTTGTGCGTTTTTCCGCCCCCACGAGCAGGAGGTCCACCACGTCCATCAAAGAAAATCGCTTTAATTCCGTATTCTCTAGAAATTTTAGTCAACGAAATTTTAGCTTGGTAAATACTCCAGTTTGCCATTAAGTACCCACCATCTTTTGTTCCGTCAGAGAATCCAAGCATAATAGTTTGTTTATTTCCTCTTGCTTTCAAGTGTTTCGCATATTCCGGATTCGTATACAATTGCTCCATAATAGTATGAGCATTTTGTAAATCGTCTACAGATTCGAAAAGCGGAATAATATCAACAGTTGGTTTTTCCCAATTATTCAAACGAATCATGGCAAAAGTCTCCATTACATTCAAAGCACTTTCGTTATTACTAATAATATAACGATTTGCTCCTTCTTCACCATTATTCTGTTGGATGGTTTTAATTGCCTGAACAGATTCTAAAGTATATCTTGTAATTTCATTTTCGAAATCAGCAGGATTTAAATCTCCTTTAACTTTTGATAAAACATCAATTTTTTGATCTTCTGTTAATTCATAATAGTTTTTAGGAAAAATATCTGAACCAGAATTCAAATAGTAATTTACTACATCTTTGAAAACTGCATTATGGATTTTACTGTTTTGACGAATATCTAAAGTCGCAAAATGGAATCCGAATAAATTGATTTTTACTAAAAGAGCTTCCAATTCATCCAAATATAATGACTGATGTTTCTCAATAATTATAGTTCGAATTTTGTCTAATTGCGTCAATAATTCTTCTAGAGTAATAAAAATATCACCTTTAGAATAGAAAACAGAACGATAAAGTTTATGTTCAAGTTCTGCCACTAAAGTGTCTACACCTGAGAAAGTTAACTTACGTTTTAAGTTTCTCATTTCTACGTAGTAACACTTTAAAATTGAAGTACGTAAGCGATCTGCAACTTTAAGTGTAATATCTGTAGTAACAAAAGGATTTCCGTCACGGTCACCTCCTGGCCAGAAACCAAGTTTGATTAATTGATTGTGAATTGGATTTCCTTGTAAAATATTTTTTTGCAGGTAATGTACAATTTCTCCAGCTGTAGCATAAAATACATTTTCTAGGTACCAAATTAAACTTACCGCTTCATCGTAAGGATTTGGTTTTTCTTTCTGAATGAAAGGTGTTTTTCCTAATTGAGCTAGTAATTGTTTAATTTGTAGCAAATCATTCTGACGAATTGCTTCTGTCAAATCATTTATAATTCCTAAAACTGGACCAGGATAAAACTGAGTTGGATGCGCAGTTAAAACCGTACGAACATTGAAATTTTCTAAAAACTCAATTAATTCGTCATCTTTTTCTTTGGCATCCGATTTTTCTTTAATATCGCGAAGAGATCCACGTCCTTCCATGTTATTAACTTCTGGAAAAGCTGCGTCTTCAATAGCATCAAATAATACAATTTGGCGCTCTATATATTGAATAAATCGAAACATTAAGTCGATTTTTTCAGCTTCAGAAGCGTTACTTAAGAATTTATTAGAGAAGAAATCTACAATTTCTTTAGGAGTTTCCTGTTTTTTAAAGCCTGTTTCGCAAGTTTCTGTAAATAAAGGAAGTAAAACTCCTGTATTATCTATAGAATCAAAGGGTAATGTTATAAAAACACTATTATAAATGTGATATTTTGAGAGAACGTCTTGATTAAAACGCTCAATTTTTGGCAACGTATACATAATCGTGTTATAGTTGGTTGGTTAATTAGTCATAAAAAAACCCCAAGAATAAACTTGAGGTTATATTTTAATATAGCATTCAAGAGGAATTCTTACATATTTTTGAAAATAGTATGCATCAAACGCTTCTTATCGTTAATACTTTCCTCTAATGAAATCATAGTTTCTGTTCTGTAAACACCATCAATATCGTCAATCATAAAGATAACTTCTTTCGCGTGTTTAGTGTCTTTTGCTCTAATTTTGCAAAAGATGTTGAATTTTCCTGTAGTTACAGAAGCTACAGTTACGAATGGAATTTGATTGATTCTCTCTAATACAAATTTAGTTTGAGATGTATTATTAAGGAAAACCCCAACATAAGCAATAAATGAATAACCTAATTTATCGTAATCTAATGCTAAAGAAGATCCCATGATGATACCGGCATCCTCCATCTTTTTTACTCTAACGTGTACTGTACCAGCTGAGATCAATAATTTTTTTGCAATGTCAGTAAACGGAACTCTCGTATTGTCTATTAACATGTCTAAAATCTGGTGATCTACTTCATCTAAACGAAATTTACTCATAATTGTTTAATTAATATTACTAATTGCTATTACAAAGTATAAAATTATATATAAAAAACAACAAATTCACATAAAAATTAACTTTTTATTAATCCGTTAACAAATTTAACATTTTTATTTAAATAAAAATCTGCTTTCTGACCCATTTTAGGAAGATTTTGGAAATCGTCCGAATATTCTGCGCCTTTTGCGTCGTATTCATAATGTCCAAAATAATTTTCCAACTCACCTACTTCTACTATGTAGGCATTAAAATGAATCTTATTTTCGATTAATTCTTCTTTGTATTGTGCGACAAAATTCGTAATAATTTCGATACCATCATAATTTATTTTGACATTTTTATACATAAAATCATAAAAAACCACATTATTTTGTGAAATATTCAAATATTCACCAAATCTATTGCCAACTAAATCGTTTTCGAAAATCAGTTTAAAGCTTAAAATTAACGAGAAAAATATGAATTTCCTAGTAATTTCGCGCTCATAGTCGTCTGGAAAGTGTCCTGCCTCAAATAAGATAGTTGGAACTCCTAAAAATTGAAAAGTGTCTCCTATACAATTAATATTGAAGGAGTCATCGAAACGGCCAACTTGTCCTGGAATGTATTTTTGAAGCTCTTCATTGATTCCTGCAATGATATTTATGGCTTTTAGTCGATTATCGTTTACTTCTCTTTCTTCATTATAAGAAGGAGCCAAAAAAGAAACCGTTGCTGGTTTTCCCGTTGTGCCTGCTCCAAAAATGGTACGTTGGTCATGAAGGTTAAAACAGAAATCGGGTTTAAATTTCTCAAATACTTCTCTTAAAACTTTGCTTTCTGGTTGAGTTAGGTCTTGAGAATCGCGATTTAAATCAATTTCGTTTGCATTTGCGCGTGTATAAAGTCTTGCTCCGTCAGGATTAAGCATAGGAATACAGTAGAAAGTAAAAGTCTCCAGCATTTGCTTAGCAAAATCAGTATCATCATTCAATAAATTAATGAAATCAAATAAAGCTTTTGTAGTAGTACTTTCGTTTCCGTGCATTTGCGACCATAAATAAGCACGAGTTTTTCCTGTTCCTATTTGGTAACTATATATAGGTTCGCCCAAAACAGATGTACCAATAATCTGTACTTGACCGTTAGTGTTCAACTTATCTAAAAGTGGTTTAATATGATCTAAAGTAAGATATCTTCCAGATATAGACTGTTCTTTGTATTGTATAAAAAGCTGTTCTAAATTCATTGTGTTTTGTTTAGTTTACAAAAGTAAACATCTTTATTTTTACAATTGTAAACTATAGAAATATTTAATAATTTAGATTTGTAAACAGTTTTTTAAAGTATTCGTTAGTTATATCTTTAACTTGTTTTAATAGAATGAATTAAAGTATTCTTTAATTGATAAATATATTAATTTCAGTTAATTATAAATCTTTATCTAAATTTTATATTTAACATAAAACTAAACTACTATTAAAATTGCAACAAGAAGATTGGAATACTATTTCTTTTTGTTTACATTTGTAAATACTGTAATTTAAAACATAAATTTACAATGGTAAACATAGATGATTTTGTAAAAAGACTCGAAACCATGCTAGATTATTATGGTTTAAATGCTTCTGCCTTTGCTGATAAAATTGGAGTTCAGCGTTCTAGTATGTCTCATCTTTTATCTGGCAGAAACAAACCAAGTTTAGATTTTGTAATGAAAATTCTAGAAGTTTTTCCCGATGTCGATTTATATTGGATTTTAATTGGAAGAGGAAGTTTTCCGAAAAACAATGATGAAGATTTAGAAATTCCGCAACATTCTACTCCTATTCAATACGATCAAAATGTTGGTTCAGATTTATTTTCTTCTGTTGAAATAAATGGAGAAGAAAAAAAGGAAACAAAAAAATCATCAGCTTCAAAAAATGTAAATATTAATTTTGAAGATGATGAAATTGAAAAAATCGTCTTGTTCTATAAAAACGGCACTTTTAAAGCCTATTCTCCGTGATGCAAAAATTAGCGCGTATTTGAGTATTGGTTCAGAAAATTTTCAAATACGCGATTCTCACGCGTTTGAAAAAATCCTCAGAAATTATAATTTTACTCCGTTTTCTGGAATTTTTCCTAAAACTCCTTCGTAATGCTTTTTTAAAATTTCAAAATCGGCTTCATAATTTCCTGTTGGATAAAATGGTTGGCCAAGATTTACTTCTTTCTTTCCCCAATCAAAAGCTACGGGAACAATTGGCACATTCGCTTTAAGCGCTATAAAATAAAATCCTGTCTTAATTTCTTTAACTTCTTTTCTAGTTCCTTCAGGAGCAACTGCTAAACGAAAAATCTCTTTTCTGTCAAAAATCGCAGCAATAGAATCTACTTTATTTAATCCGCCGGAACGATCTAAAGGTTCTCCACCGACATTTCTAAAATAATAACCAAACGGAAAACGAAACAACTCCTTCTTTCCTACCCAATTCATTTGCAATCCAGAAATGCCACGAGTGAAAAGTCCGATATAAAAGTCATGATTACTCGTATGAGGCATCACCATTAGTATACATTTTTTAACTTCAGCATTTTCGATACCTACTATTTTCCAGCCCATTAGCTTGAAGAATATGAATTTGTATAATAGTTTTTTCATTAAAGGTTTAATATTTGGTGCAAAATAAAAGATTTAATGGTAAATTTGAGTAAAAGCATAAAAAATGATTCGAAAATTTTTCAGTTATATAATTCCAATAAAAATATTTAAAAAGAAATCAGCCAGAAGTAAAATGATTGAAGTCACCTGGGCAAATGGAGAATTAGTACTAGATACTGAAAACACAAATTATTCATACGGAAGTCTGCAACGTATATTAAGGTACGGACTTAGAAATATTGGTTATGAGAAGATTAAAGAAATGGATCATATCCTATTATTAGGTGTTGCTGGTGGGAGTGTCGTTAAAACATTAGTAAATGAAATTGAATACAAAGAAAAAATTACTGGAGTAGAAATTGATCCCGACATGATCCAGATTGCTAATAAGTATTTTGATCTTTACCAAATTAAGCAGTTAGAGGTTGTTATTGATGATGCATTCGAGTTTGTTTTAAAAACAAAAGATAAATATGACCTTATTATAATTGATATTTTTGAAGATACTCATATGCCGAATTTCTTGTTTGAGAAGTTTTTTGTTGATAGAATCTGTACGCTTTTAAAAAATGATGGTTTTGTTTTATTCAATACCATGATACTAGATGAAGCACATAATGTTAGAAATAGAAAGTATGTTGATGAAGTAAACCCCAAATTATTTCAAACCAAAATGCTTCCAAGAATAGAAGTCCACAATGAATTAATAATTATTAATAAAGTAGCCTAAATTTCATGAAACCCCTAACCTCAATCTTAAATTCACAACCACCTACTAAAATTATTGATGCCTCAATTAATATCTCAGAATATACGCCGTTGAATTTATCGGTTTCAAATCAAGAATTAATTAGTCAAAAATTAGATACATCAGAAGATTTTGAAAGATACATTTCAAATTTTCTAAAAAAGAATAACGCTAAAGTTGCATTTGGCGGTTATATAGAAGGGAGATTTCTATATCAAAGAAGTCCTATTTTTTTAGATGCTTCTAGACCTGAACGTAATATTCACATTGGTTTAGATTTATGGGCGGAAGCTGGAACTACCGTACTTGCTGCGCTCGACGGAGTAGTTCATAGTTTTAAAAACAATATCGGTTTAGGCGATTATGGACCTACTATTATATTAGAGCACGAAATAGAAAATGAGAAATTTTATACTTTATATGGACATTTATCGTTAGAAAGTATAGAAAATTTAAATATCGGAGACCAATTTAAGAAAGGTGAAAAGATTGCGACTTTAGGAAGTGCCTCAGTAAATGGAGATTATGCACCTCATGTCCATTTTCAGATTATCCATAATATTGGCGATTATTGGGGAGACTATCCTGGTGTCTGCAATACAAAAGACCTAAACTTTTATATCGAAAATTGTCCCGATCCTAACTTATTATTAAAAATTACTTAAATAGTTATGAAGAAAGCAGGATTGATTATATGTTTGTTGTTATTAATTGGATGTAAATCGAAAACAGTAAGTAGAGATACAGAAGATTTAAAAATTAAAAAAGTTTCTGGAGAAGAAGTAAACGCAAATCAGCAGCGAAAAGCGTATGATTTAGGAAAGAGAGTTTTAGAAACTTGTAATACTTCAAAATTTAAACCTTTTAACGAAACAGAAGTAACTAAGTCGGTTATGGAAAACACTACAGAAGAGCGTTTAACCAAGACTTGCCAAAGATTTAGACAATATTATGGAAGTTTTATAGATTTAAAATTAGACGGAGTTTACAAAACCAAACATGAAGTCATTTACCGCTATCATGCATTGTATACTAAAAAAGTAGCCAATAAAGAATTGCGCATTTTTGTAAATGAAGACAATCTTGTTTCTGCCATAAAATCAATGGATTGGGATGAGAAATTTGATGCTAAGTTAGCCGAACAATAAATACTATATATATGAATTTTAAACTGCCACTACTCCTATTATTATTTATTTCAACTTTTGCTTCTGCACAGCAAACTATAAGTGTAAAAGGTTCTGCTCCATATCCGGCGACGCAAGAATATACTTTTATCTGTGATAAGTATGCTTACTCTGGCGAAATTAATGTTCAAATAGCTAAAACAGATAAAGGCGGTATTTTAAAATTAACCATTTCTACAGCAAGTGATAAAGCAAGAATAGCTGGTGGTGTTTATGTCGATTTAACCAATGCTGATGTTATTGCTTGTACAGACAAAAATGTAAAAGAATCTGCAGATGGGACAACAACTGCTTATTATTATTTTACCCCTGCTGAATGGCTAAAACTGAAAAAGACTGATATCTATGCCATAAGATTCATAATTGCTGGCGGCCCAGATATATCAGGAAATTTAACTGGACATTTTACAGCTTACAGTAAAGTGAAATATTTCTCAACGGCATTTGATAAGTCAAAAAAAACATTTGATACAGCAAAAGAAATTAGTGTTTTATAATGATTTTTTAATCTAATAAATCTTATATTTAACATAAATATTTTTTTATGAATCCAAATGAAGCTTTAATCACAAAATTTTACACCGCTTTCGCGAATGCAGATGCAAAAACAATGAGCGAATGCTATCATCCGAAAGTTCATTTTATAGATCCAGCTTTTGGTTTGTTAAAAGAAGAACAGGTTTCTAAAATGTGGGAAATGTTGCTTTTAAAAAGCAAAGGCAAGTTAAAAATAGAATTTTCAAATATAAAAGCTGACGATTCAACAGGTTCAGCAAATTGGATTGCTACATATAACTTTAGTAAAACAAACCGAGAAGTTATCAATAAAATCTCAGCCGAATTTATCTTTCAAGACGGATTAATTATCAAACACACTGATAATTTTGATGTTTGGAAATGGTCAAAACAAGCTTTTGGCTTAACCGGTTATTTATTAGGATGGACAGGTTTTTTTCAGAAAAAAGTGCAGACACAAGCACTATCAGCACTAAGACAGTTTCAGAGTACCAAATAAAAGAAATCAATATCTGCCTCACCTTCGATTATAATTATTTTGTTACTTAAATTTTACTAAAAGTGTTAATCTAAATACTGATGAAAGAAATCGTACACAAAAGATTAAATCAATTACAGGCAACTGCAATTTGCGGAAATGATATTAGCTCTTCTTGTCTATATGTTTCAGCTTTAACCATTTTGTACGCAGGCCAATACGCTTGGATTTCACTTTTAATAGTAGCTGTCGTATTATTTCTTTTCAGAAAAATTTATGCAGAAGTTGTTGGAGCAATCCCTTTAAATGGTGGTGCTTACAATGTTTTACTAAATACTTCAACCAAACGTCTGGCTTCTTTAGCTGCAACTTTAACGGTTTTGTCTTATATGGCAACCGCCGTAATTTCAGCTTCAGAAGGAATGCATTACCTGCACGGAATCTTTGAAGGCCTTAATGTAACTATTGCCACAGTTGTGGTTTTAGTTCTCTTTACCGGATTGGCCATTTTAGGAATTGGAGAATCTGCATTTGTTGCTGTCATTATTTTCATGACACATATTGGAACCTTGGCTTTACTCGTTTTAGCATCAATTTGGTTTGTCTTAACTCACGGATTGGATACTTTTCATATCAATTGGCAAACCCCAATTTCGTCAGGAAGTATAGAAACTGCACTTTTTCTAGGTTTTTCTGCCGCGATGCTTGGAATATCAGGTTTCGAGAGTTCGGCCAATTTTGTAGAAGAACAAGAACAAGGCGTTTTTCCAAAAACACTTCGAAACATGTGGGGAATCGTAAGTTTCTTCAATCCAGTAATTGCTATTTTGTTGATTAGTGTGATTCCGTTAACAGAAGTCGGAGAAAACAAAGAATCACTTTTAGCACATTTAGGAGAAACAACTGGCGGATCTTGGTTGGCATGGCTTATTTCTATAGACGCTGTTATGGTACTTTGTGGAGCTGTTTTAACCTCATTTGTTGGTGTTTCTGGACTTTTAAACCGAATGACATTAGACCGAATTTTGCCGAATTATTTTCTAAAACAAAACAAAAGAGGTTCACATTATAGAATTGTTTTAAGTTTTCTAATTCTTTGTATTTCAGTACTTTTTGCCACAAACGGACATTTAGAATCTCTAGCTGGAGTTTATACTTTTTCTTTCTTGGCTGTAATGGCGCTTTTCGGAATTGGGAATTTACTTTTAAAATACAAACGAAGAAAACTTCCTAGACCAGAACGCGCGCGAGGTATTTCGGTTGTAATAGCTGTAACTTTTGTAATTGCAGCATTTTTTGGCAATATGCTCCTGAATATCAATTCGTTTTATACCTTTTTACAATACATGGTTCCAGCATTAATCTTTATCGGAATTATGCTGAATCGCGTTACTTTAATACGTTTATTAATCGAAGCTTTAGAATATTTCTATCAGCCATTGCGTAAAATGGTTATTCTCAGTAATCGTTATTTAGAAAAACTTAGTTCAGAAATCAATTCGCAAGAGTTTGTTTTCTTCACAAAAGGTGACGATATAACAATCTTGAACAAAGTTTTACAATACGTTGAAGACAACGAAACGACTAAGAAATTAAAAATCGTTCACGTTAAAAAAGACACTGTAGACAACGAAGCACTCAAAAAAGATCTAGAAGTTTTAGATCGTGCTTACGGTGCACTCGATATAGAATATATCGAAATCGAAGGTACATTTGGGCCAGAAATGATTGACGAACTTTCTGAAAAATGGAAAATCCCAAAAAACTTCATGTTTATCGGATCTCCAGGAAACAGATTCTCCTACCGCGTTGCCGATCTTGGCGGAGTTCGCTTAATTATGTGATTTTTTTTGAAGCACAAATCTTCGTTTTTTCAAGAACATCAGTCCCGCTATCCGTTTCAATCTTTTATGCCGAACCCCGGCACAAAAGGATTTCCACTTCTATCGGGGCTATACAACAAGTATATTTTTCATAAGAAATATAAAATAAGTACTCAGTTAACTTTGTCAAAGTTTCAAACTTTGACAAAGATTAGTTTCATAAGTTAGCTTTGTGATCTCAAAGATAACTTACATTCACCTCAAAAAAACTTCCAAAACTCCGCGAAAATCCTCCGCGATCTCTACGCTAAAAAAAATAGCCACAGATTATAAGGATTAAAAAGATTAAAAAATCAGTGTTAATCACAATAATCTGTGGCTAAATATATTTAGAAAGTATTTTTAAGACTTAAACCAGCTCTCAACCAATTCATCTTCAAATGAAGTTGCATCTTTATGAATAAATTCGTTACGATTTTTATCATACGAATAATCCAAAGCCCAAGCTTCATGATTCGCTGCCAACTCTTTTATACTCTTGCAAACAAAAGCAATTTCTTCGTCAGTAGTCGTTGGGTGAATCGACATTCTAATCCATCCCGGTTTTTTAATTAAATCGCCAATGGTAATTTCATTAACCAATTTATTAGAAGTTTCCTGATCAACGTGTAATAAATAATGACCATAAGTTCCTGCACAACTACATCCTCCTCTAGTCTGAATTCCAAAACGATCATTTAAAATCTTAACGCCTAAGTTGAAGTGAAGATCATCAATAAAAAACGAAATCACACCAAGGCGCTCTTTATGTTGTCCAGCTAAAATTTTAATATTTTCAATTGGTTCCAATTGAGAGAAAACGTAATCAACAATTTCGTGCTCACGCTCCATGATGTTTTCAATTCCCATTTCTTCTTTTAGCTCAATTGCCAAAGCAGTTTTAATAACTTGAAGAAAACCAGGAGTTCCACCATCTTCACGATCTTCAATATTATCAATATATTTATGTTCTCCCCAAGGATTTGTCCAACTTACAGTTCCTCCACCAGGACAATCAGGAATCATATTATTGTATAATTTCTTATTGAAAATTAAAACACCAGAAGTTCCAGGCCCACCTAAGAATTTATGCGGAGACATAAAAACAGCATCTAAATATGATTCTGGATCAGCAGGATGCATGTCAATTTCAACATAAGGACCAGAACAAGCAAAATCAACAAAACATACTCCGTTATATTGGTGCATCAATTTTGCCGCTTCATGAAAAGGAGTTCTTAATCCTGTAACATTCGAACATGCTGTAATAGAAGCAATTTTAATCGTTCTATCTTTATATTTTTCTAATAAAACTTCAAGATTTTCTAAATTGAAAAGCCCTTTCTCACAAGACGGAATAATTTCAACATCTGCAATAGTTTCTAACCAAGAAGTCTGATTAGAATGGTGCTCCATATGCGAAATAAAAACAATTGGTTTTTTCTCAGCAGGAACATTCGTAAAGCTTTTCAAGTTTTCAGGAATTTTCAAACCTAAAATACGTTGGAACTTATTAATGACACCTGTCATTCCAGTTCCATCCGTAATTAAAACATCATCATGATTTGCATTAGCGTGACGCTTAATAATATGTCTTGCATGATGATATGCTTTTGTCATAGCAGTACCAGAAACAGTAGTTTCTGTATGTGTATTGGCTACAAAAGGTCCAAATGCATTTAGCAGTTTTTCTTCAATTGGCCGATATAATCTTCCGCTGGCAGTCCAATCTGTGTAAATTATTGACTTTCTGCCATAAGGTGACGTAAATTCTTGGTTTATACCGACAATATTTTGTCTAAATTCCTGAAAATAAGTTTCCAGGGTCATGGTACTATTTTTGCTATTCATTAGTTGTGCCTTGTGTTTGAATGCAAATATATAGTTTTTTTATAAAATTGCGAATTTATCAATACTAAACTTCAAACACTACATTACCGTTTGGTATTTTTAGTTAAAAGAACTTTTTTTTAATAAATTATCACAATATCCTATCGAATTAATAGGCATTAAATTTAAAGAAAGCATTATTTATGGGAAATTTATCAGTAGCTACCTTTGGTGGCGGATGTTTTTGGTGTATAGAAGCTGTAATTCAGCGTTTAAAAGGTGTAGAATCTATAAAATCGGGTTATTCAGACGGATTTATAAAGAATCCGGCTTATCGCGAAGTATGTACAGGCAGAACCGGACATGCTGAAGTGATTCAAGTGACTTACAACCCTGACATAATTTCATATCATGACTTAATTTTTATATTCATGACAAGTCATGATCCAACAACTTTAAATCGCCAAGGTGGCGACAGCGGTACACAATATCGTTCTATCATTCTATACCATAATGATGAACAAAAAGAAATTGCTGAGAAAGTATTTGAAGAAGTACAACCAGCTTATGCAGATCCGATTGTAACGCAATTAAAACCTTTTGAAGTTTTTTATGAAGCTGAAGATTATCATCAAAACTATTATAATGAAAATCAAGAAGCAGGATATTGCCAAGTCGTAATTGATCCGAAAATTCAAAAACTTAAAAAAATGTATGCTGATATGCTAATTAGCTAATTTTAAGTTTCGTCACAGATTGAAGAAGTCTAATAATCTTGTCAATCTGTGGCAAAAAAGAAAGAAAACTAAAATGAAAAATCTTAAAATAAAAAATCGTTTTACTGCCGAATTACCAGCAGATCCAGATTTGACAAATGAAATTCGTCAGGTTAAAAACACGCTGTTTTCGTACGTAAATCCGGTAAAACCTTCAAAACCAAAATTGATTCACGCATCTGAAGAAGTGGCTGAATTAGTTGGGATTTCTAAAGATGAAATTCAATCAGAAGAATTTCTAAATGTGTTTTCTGGAAAAGAAATCCTTCCAGAATCGCATCCTTATGCAATGTGCTACGCAGGACACCAATTCGGAAATTGGGCAGGACAATTAGGCGACGGCCGTGCGATCAATTTGATGGAAGTTGAAAACAATAATCAATTTTATACACTGCAATTAAAAGGAGCAGGAAAAACGCCATATTCAAGAACTGCAGATGGTTTGGCTGTTTTGCGTTCTTCTATAAGAGAGTATTTATGTGCCGAAGCAATGCACTATTTGGGTGTTCCTACTACTCGATCGCTTTCGCTTGCTCTTTCGGGAGATCAGGTTTTAAGAGATATTTTGTATAATGGAAATCCTGCTTACGAAAAAGGTGCAATTGTTTGTCGTGTTGCTCCATCGTTTATTCGTTTTGGAAGTTTCGAGATGTTGACAGCTAGAAACGAGCTGAAAAGCTTAAAACAGTTTGTAGAATATACAATTAAGCATTATTTCCCTGAAATAAAAGGAGAACCAAAAGAACAATATTTACAGTTCTTCCAGAAAGTTGCCGATACCACTCGCGAAATGATTTTGGATTGGCAACGTGTTGGATTTGTTCATGGTGTAATGAATACTGATAACATGTCGATTCATGGAATCACAATCGATTACGGCCCTTATGGATGGTTGGAAAATTATGATCCAGACTGGACTCCAAATACAACTGATAGACAAAATAGAAGATATCGTTTCGGAAATCAGCCTTCAGTTGCACAATGGAATTTGTTTCAATTGGCGAATGCACTTTATCCGTTAATTAATGAAGCTGCTCCTTTAGAAAAAATCCTAGATTCATTTATTACAGATTTTGAATCGGATTATAAAGAAATGTTTTTAAGTAAATTAGGAATCTTTACTTCAAGTGAAGCTGACGATAAAATAATTAAAGGTTTAGAGGAGATTTTGCAATTATCAGAAACTGATATGACGATCTTTTTTAGAAATCTAAATCAGATTAAGAAAACAGATTCTGTCGAAGATGCGATTAAAAAAATAGAATATGCATTTTATATTCCAGAAGAAATAAAAGGAAATATTCTGGAAGCTTGGCAAAAATGGTTTGCTGTTTATTTGAAAAGATTAAATATTGAAACATTTTCAGATGAAGAAAGAGCTTCAAAAATGAATCAAATTAATCCAAAATATGTACTGCGAAATTATATGGCGCAACTGGCCATTGATGCTGCAGATAAAGAAGATTATTCATTAGTTGATGAATTATTTCAGCTCTTGAAAAATCCATACGGCGAACAGCCTGAATCTGAAAAATGGTTTGCAAAACGTCCAGATTGGGCAAGAACTAAAGTAGGATGTTCTATGTTGTCTTGTAGCTCTTAAGTTTTTTAGCCACGAATTTCACGAATTGACACAAATTTTAATTTTATTAGTGGAAATTCGTGAAATTCGTGGCTTATATTTTTTATTTCGAGCTAATATAATCTACAATCATACTCGCATGAATTCTTGAGTTCTCAATAAACCACTTATGAGTTTGCATTCCACCACAAACTACACCAGCAAGAAATAAGCCTTCAACATTAGTTTCCATTGTTTCTGGATTATAAACTGGAATTTTCAATTCATCATCAGAAAGTTGAATTCCCATTTTCTCTAGAAAAGTCAAATCTGGCTTATAGCCTGTTAAAGCTAAAACGAAATCATTTTCAATTGTAACTTTTCCGTCTGGAGTTTCAATTTCTACTTCATTTTCTCGAATTTCAGTAATATTCGATTGAAAATAAGCTTTAATACTTCCTTCTTCAATTCTATTTTCAATATCTGGTTTTACCCAATATTTCACTCGGCTATTAATTTCGTTTTTACGAATTACCATTGTCACCTCTGCTCCTTTTCTCCAACATTCTAAAGCGGCATCTACAGACGAATTATTAGCGCCTACAACCAAAACTTTTCTAAAAGCATATTCGTGTGCTTCTTTATAATAATGGCGGACTTTAGGCAGACTTTCTCCTAAAACATTCATTTCAATCGGAATATCATAAAAACCTGTTGCGATTACAACATTCGTTGCTTCGTAATTTTGTTTGTCAGTTTTAATCTTGATAATCGCGTTTTCTTTCTGAACATCAAGAACTTTTTCAAACAAATTAATATTGAATTTAAAGTATCGATGAATATTTCTGTAGTATTCTAAAGCTTCCTGACGTCCAGGTTTTGGTGCCAAACAATTAAATGGAATCTCGCCAATTTCTAATCTTTCTGCGGTAGAGAAAAAGGTCATATAAAGCGGATAGTTGAAAATACTATTAACAATCGCTCCTTTTTCTATAATTAAATATTTTAATTTTTTCTTTTCAGCTTCTATCGCGCAAGCTAAGCCAATTGGCCCGCCTCCCACAATAATAAGGTCGTATTTTGATTCTGTCATTTTATTTTTGCCAGTCTTTATAAGGATTTTTGCTTAAGTAAGCATTATAATATCTTTCGTCGCTTGTTACTTCTTCACCAAGCCAATCTGGTTTCTCAAAGGTTTCATCTTCAGAGTTCAATTCGATTTCTGCCATTATTAAGCCTTCATTTTCTCCATAAAATTCATCTACTTCAAAAACATGATCTCCAGATTTTATTTCGTAACGTGTTTTTTCAATTTTACCCTTTTCGCACAATTTCAAAAGTTCTTGTGCTTCGTCTAAAGGAATCTCATTTTCCCACTCAAAACGAGACATACCTGCGCTATTGCTTATTCCTTTTATGGTAATAAAGCCTTTATGTCCCTTAATTCTAACCCTAACTGTGCGCTCAGGAACAGAACTTAAATAACCCTGAGCAATATTATTCTGAGCAAAAGCTTGGCTCTTGAAATCATCAGATTTTACGAGAAACTTTCTTTCTATTTCGACCATTTTAAATGTAGATTATTTTTTTATGCAAGTTACTCATTTTAATCAAGCCTTTCAGGTTATAAAAAATGAAAAATATGTTAATTCATAACTTTTACAAAAAGAAAAAGGAATCAAAATAACTGATTGTTAACATCTTGCAATTGTTATTTTAAGTAATTTTGATAGAATCTACTCCTCATTAAACATCTCGTTATGAGTGCAAAACATTTTTGTACTCTAACAAAAAGATACTACAAGTTAAATTCTAAAATATAACGATCATGAATGTACCTTATGTTGTAATACCGATAGCACTAGGTGTAATCTGCGGGATTTTAGGTTACATACTAGGAAAAATTAATTCTAAGAATGATACTGCTCTTTCAACATTGCTTCAAGCCGATTTAGATGTTTGCAAAGCACATACAAAAAATTTAAATACACGGATTTTAAAATTAGAAGCTGAACTTGCAGCAAAAAATAAAACTGTTGTTGCTGAAATAATTCCTTTTGAACCTGTTGCGGCTTCTAATGCTTTAGGAAAAAAAATAAAGGAAAATGATTTGAAAATTGTGGAAGGAATTGGCCCCAAAATAGAATCTTTATTTATTCATGCAGGAATAAAAACATGGCAAAATCTGTCGCAAGCTTCAACTGAAAAGCTACAGTCAATTTTGGATGCTGGTGGAGAAAACTATGCTATGCACAATCCAAGCACTTGGGCGAGACAAGCATTAATGGCCTATCAAGGAAAATGGTTGGAATTGAAAGATTGGCAAGATAGTTTGTTGGGAGGAAAAGAGTGACTTTTTTAAGGTTCAAAGGGACAGAGTAAACAAAGATTCTGAGTTTTTCTCCTTTGTTACTCTGTTACTCTGTCCCTTTGTTACTCTATTTTAAACTTTCCCAACTCTTAGAAACATTGTACCAAAGCTGTCCATTTTTTACTTCGAGTGGGCAATCTATATTATTAGTATATAAAGCTCCAGTTCCTAGACCTTGTGGCATATCAGAGTTTAGAGTAAATGTCCATTGTGCAATAGCATTTAATCCGATATTGCTTTCTAGTGCCGAAGTAATCCACCAACCGATATTATATTTTTCTGCTAAAGTGATCCATTCTTGTGTGCCACGAAAACCACCAATAAAACTTGGTTTTAAAATAATATACTGAGGTTTGATTTCTTGGAGTAGTTTTTCTTTTTCTTCTAACGAAAAAACACCAATAAGCTCTTCGTCTAGCGCAATTGGAAATGGAGTTTGTTTGCACAATTCTGCCATTTCTAAAACCTGACCTTTTTTAATTGGCTGTTCAATGCTATGAAGCTGAAATTGATTTAATTGTTTTAATTTATCTAAAGCTTCTATTGAAGAAAAAGCTCCATTAGCATCGACTCTAATTTCTATTTCTTCTGGAGAAAAATGACTTCTGATAAATTGCAATAATTCTAATTCTTTATTGAAATCTATAGCGCCAATTTTAAGTTTTATGCAGTTAAAACCATCTGCTAATTTCTCCTCAATTTGCTGTTTCATAAAACTAGCTTCGCCCATCCAAACTAAACCGTTTATGGCAATTGAGCTTGAATTATTAGTGAAATCTGATGGAAATAAAATATATGGATTCTCACTTTTAAGAGAGCGAAAAGCCATTTCTAAACCAAATTGAATGGAAGGAAATTCTAATAATGCTTCCCAAAGTGCTGTTTCTCCTAAATGGATATTATCACACGCCCATTTTAGTTTTTCTTCGTAATCTGAACGATCGTCTGCGCTCAAACCACGCAATATTCCACATTCTCCTATTCCTTTTTTGCCATTCTCTTCCAGAGTTATAAACCAAGTTTCTTTCTCGGTCATAATTCCTCTAGAAGTTCCAGATGGACGTTTAAATTCTAGTAAATATTTATTATAGGATGCGTTCATTTTTTTTAGATTCTGAGATGCTAAGTTACTGATATGCTAAGTCTTAACAAGATTCTAGAAAGCACTTTATAACTAAAAAACTTAGTTGTATAATTTTAAGATTTTTTCGAAATCTTTTGAAGACAAACCTGCTTTTTCAAAAGTTTGAAAATCGAGTTTTGTTTTCTCAATCCAGCTTAAACTATCTGTCACATTTTGAGTCTGATATTTTTTGTAAATAGCTTTAGCTGTGCCATAATCATCCGTAATCAAATAAGCGTGGGCTAAATTTAATTTGACTAAAAGTTCTGTATCATCTAGTTTCTCTCCTTCTTGAAGTACTTTTAAAGCTTTTGCATATTGTTTGGTTAAAATATAGCAATACCCTAAATAGCTATAATCTACAGCTGTTGCTTTTCCTTCGCTTACAATGGTATTCAACTTTGGAATTGCTTCGTTATATTTTTGTATTTTAATTAAAGAAGCAACTTGTGTTCTTAAATCGTTGAATACATTTTTAGAGATATCAGCATCGTGATAACAGCTGTTTCCAAAATCTTTGTAGACTTTTGTTTTCTCTACAGCCAATAATTTCTGAAACTCATCATAACGATATTGCTTCATAATTTTATTTAAAATGCAAACGCAGAAATCATCTGAATTAGCCATTTTTTGTGCCATTGTCGAAGTTTTGCACAAGCTAATAATTTCGTTTTTGTTGTCTTGATTCCAACCGCGGTTTAGTTTTATGTTTACCCAAGGCACTATTTCTAAGACCACTTTTTGGCTCAGTAACCAGTTTTTGCTTTCAAAGCCAAACCAAATTGTACTAATGTTTTCTTTTAAGCAAGAAGATCTGTTTACAGATAATCGTTTAGCATCTTTGCTTACAGGTTCTGCTTGAGAATAACATGCATTGTCAATTTTTCCATCTGCAATATATTTTTTGGCATTTTCATTTGATGTAAAAATAGAATAGGTGCATTTATCATCTCCTGAAATTTTAGACATCAGGAAAACTGCACCTGCAGAGCCTTGGCTTATACCTGTAGGATCTGGAATAGCTTTTAATACAGAGACCAAACTATTGGCCATTTCTTGATTTTTGTCTAAAAGTGTGATTCTGTATACAATTTCTGTAGTTCCAACAGGTAAATCTTCTGTTGGTATAGAAATTCTATCGCGTGCCGGAACCATAATTTCTTTGGTTGTTGCTCGCTCTTTGTCCCAATAACCATCTTTTTGTGCAAATGCATTAAAGGAAACTGTAATAAATAATGATAAGATTAATTTGAAAGTTATACTTCGTGATGATGCTTTAAGTGCCACGGATTTTACAGATTAAAATGATTTTTACTTTTAAAATTCAAATTCAATTAGCATAGATTATGCCAAATAACTTTCTTATGAAACTGACTACCCTAGCCCCGATAAAGCCGGTATCCTTTTTAAGGCAATTTTTCTTTGCCTTAAAAAGATATAGCCGAAAGTGGGATTAGCTCCTTATATTTCAATAGATTCTCCGATTGGAATAAGCATCAAATCTTTTCCTTTATCGAAAAATTTACGGATTGATTCTTCGTGATTGATTTCAATATAACCAAAAGTATCGTAGTGATATCCTAAAACTTTATCGCATTCTACAAAATCTGAAGCAATAATTGCATCTTCAACATCCATTGTAAAGTTGTTTCCGATTGGAAGAATTGCTAGATCTAGTTTTGTACGAAGCGGAATTAGTTTCATATCGTATGTTAATGCAGTATCTCCAGCGATGTAAATATTTTTGTGTTCGCCTTCTATAACAAAACCTCCAGGATTTCCTCCATAAGAACCGTCAGGAAAACAGCTCGAGTGAATCGCATTTACATATTTTACTTTACCAAAATCAAATTTCCAACTTCCACCGTGATTCATTGGGTGCGAATTGAATCCTTTTTTTGCATAGTGACTAGCAATTTCGGCATTAGAAACGATAACTGCATTTGTATTTTTAGCAATAGCTTCAACGTCTAGAATATGGTCGCCATGTGCATGTGTCAACAAAATATAATCTGCTTTTATGGTGCTAAGATTAATATTTGCCGCCTGTGGATTTCCGGTAATAAATGGATCCACGATAATGTGTTTTCCGCCTACTTCAATTCCTAGTGAAGCGTGTCCGTAGTATGTAATTTTCATTTTGTTACCTATTAAGTTAAACGTTTGTTTTATCTACCTCCTAAAAAGAGGTTTACAATAATGTCTGAAATCAATGAAATCATACATACTGTAAGTAATATAGAAAGCAAGAATGTGCTTAATGCCAGTTTTTTTAATTCTGGATCTAATAATTTTGGATCTTGATTTTTGTAAACCGTCACTAAATGTTTTGTCAACGGAATATATGCCAATAAAAACAAGTATTGATCGAAGTTATAATCACTTAAAATAGCAAAAATAACTACCAAAAGCATTGCGCCACCAATTAAAGTATAATGGTAAATTTTAGCTTTTTCAGGTCCCATTTGTACTACAATAGTGTTTTTGCCTGCTTTTTTATCTGATTCTTGATCACGCATATTGTTTAGATTCAAAACCCCAACACTCAATAATCCGATTGCAACAGCAGGAAGAATTAAAAGCGGTTCTACTTCTTTTGCATATAAAAAGTTTACGCCTAAAGTGCTCACTAATCCGAAGAAAATGAAAACGAATAAATCTCCTAATCCTCTGTAGCCATAAGCTGAATTACCTACTGTATATTTAATTGCAGCCACAATAGCAGCAATTCCTAACAATAGAAAAAAGATTGAATACCCGAAATTGTCTTTTCCGAAAGCAAAATAAATTAATATGATTGCCGACAATAAAGTTAAAAGCGAAGTAATGATAATCGCTTTTTTCATTGCTTGAGGCGTAATTACACCACTTTGAATAGCGCGTTGTGGGCCAACTCGATCAGCATTGTCTGTACCTTTTACACCGTCGCCATAGTCGTTTGCAAAATTGGATAAAACCTGTAATCCAAGCGTTGTCAATAGAGCAAAACCAAAAACTTTCCAGCTAAATACTTCTGTTGGAGTGTTAATTGTTTCTGTTGGATTTGACAAAGCATAAATACTTCCAACTATAATTCCGGAAACTGATAAAGGTAATGTGCGTAATCTTGCGGCTTCAATCCAATGTTTCATTCTATTTTTTAGTTTATATGGTTTAAAGTTTCAGGTTTCAAGTTTATCGCAGAACGTGTAACATGAAACTTGAAACCTGTAACAATTTTATTTAATTATGGTAACCACTTATTTTCACCGAAGTTTGGTTTTCTTTTCTCTAAGAAAGCGTTTCTTCCTTCTTTGGCTTCTTCGGTCATGTAAGCTAAACGAGTTGCTTCTCCTGCAAAAACTTGTTGTCCAACCATTCCGTCGTCTGTTAAGTTCATTGCAAATTTTAGCATTTTTATAGAGGTTGGCGATTTTTGAAGAATTTCTTGCGCCCACTCGTAAGCAGTAGCTTCTAACTCATCGTGTGGAATTACAGCATTTACCATTCCCATTTCAAAAGCTTCTTGAGCAGAATAATTTCTACCTAAAAAGAAGATTTCGCGAGCTTTTTTCTGACCTACCATTTTAGCCAAATATGCCGATCCGTAACCACCATCAAAGCTTGTTACATCTGCATCTGTTTGTTTAAAAATCGCATGTTCTTTACTCGCAAGCGTCATGTCGCAAACTACGTGCAAACTATGTCCACCACCTACAGCCCAACCTGGAACTACTGCAATAACTACTTTAGGCATAAAACGAATTAAACGTTGCACTTCTAAAATGTTTAAACGGTGTTGTCCATCATCTCCTACATATCCTTGATGTCCACGTGCATTTTGATCTCCACCACTGCAGAAAGAGTAAACTCCATCTTTTGTAGAAGGTCCTTCAGCAGAAAGTAAAACAACTCCAATTGAAGTATCTTCTTGTGCATCGTAAAAAGCTTGGTATAATTCTGAAGTAGTTTTAGGACGGAATGCATTTCTAACATTTGGTCTGTTAAAGGCTATTCTCGCTACTCCATTGCATTTTTTATAAGTTATATCTTCAAATTCTCTGGCTGTAATCCAATCCATTTTGATTTTTTTGTTTAAAATAATTATACGGTAAAAATAAAGCATTTTTACTACTTTACCTACTCAATCGGTCTTAAGTCTTTACTAAATTGACTTCTAATGTTAACAATTGGGATTTACTTACAAAAAATAACATTTTTTAACATTAGTTTAGAAAAATAATAATTAATTTTACACCCTAGAAATCAACGAGATACAAACTATTTCAAAGATTTCAGATTGATTTTCTTTCACTGATTTATTAACCTAAAAAATGATTTTTTTGAGAAAATTTAAAAAATTTGTCGCTCATTTTTTTAGGGTTTTAAGTAACAAACCTCAATTAAAGGAGCAAATGATTTATGTGTTTGTCGAAACTTCAAAAAGAAAAAAGTAACACCTAAGGTTAAATGTTAGAATTGTCTATTAATTAGTATAGAAATGATAACGAAAAGAGGAAAAAAGTACTAATTCACAACTTTCTAAAAGTTATTTTATCAACCAATGGATGAGCCGTGAAATTCTCTTTTTTGCTTTTAAGATAGGTGCATTGATTATTTAAAAGACATACCATCAATGGGGCGATTTCTAAAATTCGTAAAGCTATTGTTCTGAGATGGATTCGAATTATTTTATTTCTGTTTTTTTTTAATTACAATTTTTTTTAAAACTGAATAAAAAGCGAAAGGCTGCTCGTAATGGGCAGCCTTTTGTGTTATACTAATTTTGCTAAAGCAAAATAAATTTCAAATTTTAAATTCCAAATTCCAATTTGTAGACCTTCAGTATCACTTGGAATTTGGAATTTTTTATATTTGAATTTAATCTTTCACAAGATAAATTCCGTCTTCTTTAATTTCAATCAATTTCTCTTTATATAAAGATCCAATTGCCTTTTTAAATGATTTTTTACTCATTTTTAAAACAGTTTTAATGTCTTCTGGATGAGAATTATCGTTTAATCTAAGGAAGCCTCTACTAGCTCGTAATTCGCTTAATATCTTCTCTGCATTTGGCTCAATACTATCAAAACCTTGAGCTTGAAGCGCAACATCAATTTTATGATCTGGACGTATATTTTTAATATATCCACGCATTCTATCGCCAGTTCTTATCGAATCATCATAAACTTCGTCTTTGTACAAAAGTCCTTTGTGGCGTTCGTTAATGATAACATTGATTCCCATATCGGTGATATGCGAAACGATCAAATCAACTTCTTCTCCTTTTTCAACTGATAATTCGTCGTTGCTTAAAAATTGATTGGTTTTACTTGAAGCGACTAAACGATTAGTTTGCTTATCCATATATAGATAAACCAAATAGCGTTTACCTTTTTCCATTGGACGTGCTTGTTCTTTAAACGGAACCAGAATATCTTTTTCCATTCCCCAATCCATGAAAGCACCAACATTATTGATGTAATTCACTCTTAAAAGAGCAAATTCATTCAATAAAATATACGGAACCAAAGTTGTTGCAACTGGTCGCTGTTCGTGGTCTAAGTAAACAAAAACGATTAATTCTTCTCCAATTTCAAATACTTTTGGTACATATTTGTTTGGAAGTAAAACATCATGAACTCCATCTGGATCATTTTCAGAATCTCCTAAAAACAAACCTACTTTGGTGTCACGTAATATAGTTAGAGTATTGTATTTTCCTATTTCTAGCATTTTAATGTATTTCTAAGCAGTATAATTGAACTGCTAAGTTTCTGAGGCGCAAAGGTACGAAGTTTGATGCGGTACTAAGAAATTAATTTAACAAAACTTGTGTTGTAAGTAGAAATTAAAAAATCCCTTTATATACTTGGCTTATAAAGGGATTTTAAGATATGCGAATTTTAATTATTTAAAGACACTTTCTTTTTTAAAGTGCAGAGTCAATAAATAATATACTACCGCTCTATACTTGTGTTTGTTTGATTTTCCATATTTTTCTATAACGGCATCAATTCCCTTATCTAATTCTGGACCATCTTTTAAACCTAATTTCTTGATTAAAAAGCTATTTTTTACTGTATCTAGCTCTGATTGTTGCGATGAAGCTACCGTAGAAGCGTCGTCATTATAAATTGACGGACCACAAGCAATTGTAACTTTCGTTAATAAATCAGCATCAGCTGTAATACCGCATTTCTCTTTTAAATCTGTTGTGTACTTTTTAATTAAATCTTCTCTCGTGCTCATAACTTAAAAATATTTAGTGAATAACACCAAAGTTATAGCTAAAGAAGCAATCAATCAATAATTTTAACAAATATTTTCCTTCAAATTTAATATAGAGATTTAAAATACTCTTTTAAGATTTTATCGTTTTCAAATGTTGGTGTAAAAACTTCTAGAATGCACGGAGCATTATTAGAATTATACAAAGATTTTATTCCATTTTCTAATGATTGAACATCTTGAGCTGTGAAATAATTTAATCCATACATTTTTGCTAAATGCTCGGCAGTCAAGTTGTGCGATGTTTCGAAATAAGTATTGAAAACAGGTTTTTCTTGATGTCCAGGTAAAATTCTAAAAATTCCCCCTCCTCCATTATTAATTAAAATAATTTTGAAGTTTTTTGGAATATAAAAATTCCAGAGCGCATTGCTATCATACAAAAAGCCAATGTCACCAGTAACAAATACAGTTTGCTTCTCGTTTCCAACCGCTGCACCAATTGCTGTAGAAGTACTTCCGTCGATTCCGCTTGTTCCTCTGTTACAAAAAACTTCAATCGAATCATCAATATCAATTAATTGAGCATAACGAATCGCAGAACTATTACTAATTTGGAATAAACTGTTTTTTGGTAGCGATTCTATGACTTTCTCAAAAGCTTTGAAATCTGAAAATTCAATTTTCTGCAAATATTCTTTTCTTCTCTCTAATCTTGCTTTATAAACGGTATCAATATTTTTAAAATAATTGCTCTTTACAAAAGATGTTTTCGAAAGTAAATCTTTAAAGAAATCATTTGGCTGCATTTCAAAATGTTTTGTCAATGCGCCAAACGTATCATAAGCACGTAATGTATCGATATGCCAATGATGTTTTGGTTTGTATTTTCTTAAAAATCCTTTTATTCTTTTTGAAACAACCATTCCTCCAAAAGTTACTAAAACTTCTGGATTAAATTGCTTAAAATCAAAATCATCAAAAGGCGTGATTAAAGTATCAATTGAATTGATAAAACTCTCGTGATGAAGATTTGAAGTTGTTTCTGTAAGCACAACAATTGAAGGGTCTGAAGCTAGGTTTTCGATAATTTCTTGATCAATAATATTGGCTTCATTTACTCCAACTAAAACTAATTTTCGCTTTGTATTATTCCAAACCGAAACAAATTCGTCGCTATTTTCTATAGTTTTTGAAAAATTTTCAGGTTCTAAATTTGTAATTTTTGACTGTACAGAAAGTTCTTCTGTAGTTTCATATAAAGGTTCTTCAAAAGGTGCGTTGATATGAACTGGACCTTTTTTTAGAATAGCAGTTTCGATTGCTAAATTTATTTTTAAATCATTTTCTTCCGATGCTTCTTCTGTTAAATTAGCATTAAAGACAGAATGATTTGCAAAAACATTTTCCTGACGAATCGTTTGTCCGTCACCAATATCAATTTTGCTCTGCGGGCGATCGGCAGAAATCACAATCAAAGGAATCTGGCTATAAAATGCTTCCGCAAGAGCGGGATAATAATTTAATAAAGCTGATCCTGAAGTACAAACAATTGCAGTTGGCTGTTTGGTTTGCTGTGCAATTCCTAAAGCAAAAAAAGCGGCGCATCGCTCGTCTGCAATACTGTAACAGGTAAAATTTGGATTTTGAGCAAACCCGATAGTTAACGGTGCGTTTCTAGATCCTGGAGAAATTATAATATTAACAATGCCTTTGGCAGATAAAATTTCTATAATGCTTTGTGCAAGCGCTATTTTGGGGTAAATCATTCCGGTCGTGTATTACTTTTTTAAAGAAAAATCCTTATTCAATTCTTCTTCATCTTGCTTACAAAGTTACAAACTTCGCACTTGATTTATATTATAATTAGGAATATATTAAGGCTGTTTCTCAAAAAAGGGAATATATTTGTAAAATCGAATAATTAATAAAAGCCATACTTAATATGCGTTTCTTACTTATACTATTTTTATCTATTACTTTTCAAACCGTTACTTCTCAGAATCAATTTGTTCCTGTTGATGTTCCTTACAAAACGGCTTTAGAAAATGCTAAAAAAGAAGGAAAACCTCTTTTTGTGATGCTTTACGCCGATTGGTGTCCGCATTGTAATTTAATGAAAACAGAAGTTTTGAGCGATCCAACTGTAATAGATTTTTTGAATAAGAATTTTGTATGCACATATAAAAACATTGAAAAAGAAGAAGGAATTGCTTTAAAGGAGAAATTCAACACTAAATCGCTTCCTACTTTTTTATTTATCGATAGCAATGAAACTTTGATTTATGCATTAAAGGGCGAAATGAAAAAACCTGAATTTCAGAATGAGCTTAATAATGCTTTAAATCCGAAGATGCAATTGCCTCATTTAGAGAAACAATTTCTTGCTGACCCTAGTAATTCAGACAAGTTCTTTTATTATTTAAATACTTTAAGAAAAGGAAAAGATAGAACGGAGTTATCAATTCCGACACATATTTACTTGAACACACAGTCTGATAAGCAATTAGTTAGCGAGTTAAACTGGCGCGTTATTGCAAATGGAGTTACAGATATTAAATCTCGTGAATTTCAATATGTTTTAAATCATCAGAAAGAGTTTGCTACAGTAGCGTCTCAAAGCCGTGTTGACCGTAAAATTGAAAGTATTGTAAATGAATTGCTTCGTCCTTTGGTTGATAATTTAGATACTGTAAACTACTATAAACAAAGAGAAGTTGCTAAATCTATTAGATTGCAAAAAACAGATTCTTTGGTTTTTAAATATGATTTGACGTTAGCAGAAAGAACTGAAAAATGGAATTTTTATAAAAAAGTAACTCTAGAAGACACTCAGAAATTGGTTTGGAACGATGCTAGTTTCTTAAAAGATATCGGAAATACTTATTTTAAGCATATTAAAGATACTGAAAGTTTGAAAAAAGCTATCTCTTGGGTAGATCGCTCTCTAGAATTAAATGATTCGTACGATGGCAATTTACTCGAAGCCAAACTTTACAATAAAATAAAGAACAAGAAAAAAGCTTTAGAATACGCTAAAAATGCCAAAGCCATAGCCAAAGAAATGGATTGGAATTCTAAAGAAGTTGATGTTCTATTAGCTGAATTGAATACCAAATAAACCGTAATAATTACCAATGAGCATTATATTAAGACCTGCGACAACAAACGATTTGCAAAAGATTTTAGAAATTGTAAATCATTCTATTTTACATACAACTGCCAATTACAGTTACGAAATTCAAACTTTAGAAGTTCAGAAAAAATGGTTTGAAGACAAAATGGCCAAAAACCTTCCTGTAATTGTAGCCGATTTAGATGGCGAAGTGGTTGGTTTTGGAAGTTATGGACAATTTAGGGAGAAAATTGGTTATCAGTATACAATAGAACATTCTGTTTATGTAGTAGATAATATTATTGGAAAAGGAATTGGCTCTAAACTTTTAACAGAATTAATTCGTTTGGCAAAAGAACAAGGTTATCATGTTATGATTGGTGCAATAGATGCCGATAATGCAGGAAGTATTGCCTTTCACGAAAAATTCGGATTTGTTGCTACAGGCACAATTCGTGAAGTTGGATACAAATTTGACCATTGGCTGGATTTAGTATTTATGCAGCTAATTTTGGTCTAACCGCAAAGAACGCTAAGAATTACGCAAAGTTCGCAATGTTTTTGTCATTCTGAGGAACGAAGAATCTCACTAGTATTTGCATAAAGCTATTCTCCAATCTTTGTCGAGTTTCGCGTGTGATTCTTCGTTCCTCAGAATGACAAAAAAAATCCATAAAATTGAAAACATTCAATTTTATGGATTTTTTTGTTTTAGATAGTAATACTTTAACTTTTAAGCCAATTAATCACCTCAGGATCTGTTGGTAAAGTTTTTGGTTTAATAACTTTTACCAATTCACCTTTTTCGTTGATTAAGTATTTTTGAAAATTCCATTCTACTTCAGAATCTTGCAAGCCGTTTCTAGATTTTTCAGTTAAGAATTTATATACATCGCACATGTCGCTTCCTTTTACTGAAACTTTACTCATCATCGGAAAAGAAACTCCGTAATTCTGTTGGCAGAATGTTTCGATTTCTTTATTTGATCCTGGTTCTTGAGATGCAAAGTTGTTTGCAGGAAAACCAACAATTACAAAACCCTTATCTTTATATTGTTTATAAATCGCTTCTAAATCTTTGTACTGAGGTGTTAAACCGCATTTTGAAGCTGTATTTACAATCATGACTTTTTTGCCTTTTAAAGATGCAAAATCAAAAGTGTCTCCTGATAAATCTTCTACTTTAAATTGATAGATTGTTTCTTTTGCCATGGCTTTATCTTTTTTAGATAATTTGTTTGTACTGGTTTGAGCATTTACTCCTGTTGCTGATAAAACAGCTGCTCCAAATAGTATAAAAAGTATTTTTTTCATCGTTTAATTTTTTATAAAATTAGCTAAAATCCATTTCACAAAAACTATTTTAAGTCTATAATTTTTGCCAATCAAAAGTTAAATAAAAAATGAAGCCTAACGTTAATCAGACGTTAGGCTTCCCCCCATACAAACAAATCAAACCATGAATTAATTATTATGCAATCTTTTATAAGTTATAGTTGATGACTCGGTTATGTCGAAGATTTCTTCAACCCCCATATGTCAAACGTCTTTTAAAAAAAATCTTTATTGGCTTGTATGATGTAAACTTAAATCCTAAAACTATCGAGTGACATATTAAAAAAATCTTCTTTTTTGGAAGTCCGAGTACATCAACTATATTAATATCATTTAATTTTTATTTCGTTTCCTAAAATATCTTTCAAAAAATCTTTCTCAGTAAAACTAACTAGCGTCAAAACTGTTGTTAATCCAACTATTAATATTCTGACCATTATTTTGCTATCCATATATCTTTAATACTTTTAACAACAGTTTTAATTTTTGAGAACCCAAGTAAGATCATTCTGACCTTCTTAAATTCATTTACGTAATTGGATTGTTTTTGGTTTTAAAAAAAATGAAAAAAAATGCACTTTTTTTTAAACCCCTTTATTTTCTTAGGGTTTTCGCTACTAAAAAAAATAAAAAAGTGAAGAAAAAATAATTTAACTTTATAACAGGTTAACATATAATGCTTCATTTTCTATTATTTAAACTTAAAAATCCTAATCTATGAGTCAAGAAGAACTGCTAGTTTTAATTTACAAAAAGGACGAAAAAGCTTTTACACATTTATATGACATGTATTCTAAAAGCTTATTTTCTGTCATTCATGTTCTAATCAAAAATCGCGAAGAAGCAGAAGATGTGCTTCAGGATGTTTTTGTCAAAATCTGGAAAAACATCGATTCTTATAACGAAAGTAAAGGACGATTCTACACTTGGATCCTTAATATTGCTCGAAACACCTCGATCGATAAACTTCGTTCTAAAGACTTTAATAACAGCCAAAAAAACCTTTCATCAGATAATTTCGTAAATCTCTTAGACGAGAGCAATAAATTGAGCCATAAACTAGATGCAATCGGAATTCAGGAGTTTGTAAAAAAACTGAAACCAAAATGTATCGAAATAATCAATTTACTGTTCTTTAAAGGATACACCCAGCAAGAAGCTTCAGAAGAATTGGCAATGCCACTGGGAACTATAAAAACGCAAAACAGAAACTGTATTAACGATTTACGCAATTATTTGAAAATATAATGGAAGCACAAGAATATATAGAATCAGGAATTTTAGAGCTGTACGTTTACGGCTTATTAAGTGAAAAGGAAAATTTAGAAATTGCCGAACTGGCTAAGAAAAGTCCTGAAGTAGATCAGGAAATTATTTCGATAGAAAAAGCTATAATCGCTCTTTCATCGAGCTTCTCTCCTTTCCATTCTGTGGAGAATTTCGAAAAAATTAAAGCTCGTCTGGAACTTAAGCACGGAAAAGTAGTCGACATGAAACCGGCTTCGAACTGGTCACAATATGTGGGCTGGGCAGCTGCAGTACTTTTATTGCTAGGTTTAGGATACCAAACTTTAGAATTGACAAAAACCAAAGAAGCCATTTCTACTGTTGGAAATGAGAAAAATAAAATCCAAAGAGAATATGCTTACTTAGATCAGCAGAATAAGGAAACTGAGAAAAACTTAAGCATTGTAAGAGATATTAAAAATACGGGCGTTACACTTGGTGGGCAAGCAGTATCACCAAAATCTTTCGCAAAAGTATATTGGAATCAGCAGACAAAAACAACTTATATTGATGCCGCTGGTTTGCCAACTCCTCCAAAAGGAATGGTTTATCAGGTTTGGTCTTTAAAATTAAGTCCTGTTCTTACACCAACAAGCATTGGTTTGCTGGATAATTTTGAAGGAAATTCTCAGAAAATCTTTGCTGTTAGTCAAACCGATTCTGCAGAGGCATTTGGAATTACTTTAGAACCAGCTGGAGGAAGCCTTACTCCAACAATGACACAACTTTATACTTTAGGAAAAGTTTAAAAATAGTCTTTCATAAAAAACGAAAACGCATATTAGATTTAATATGCGTTTTTTATTACTTTTAATTTGACAAATCCAAAATCAATTAATCAATAAACGACAGAATTGTATGGAGATAATGTGTAAAAACTGCCATCAGATTTTTAAAGGCCATTATTGTAGCAACTGCGGACAATCTGCTGAAACGCATAAAATAAATGCTCATTTTTTGTGGCATGATATTCAGCATGGTTTATTGCATTTTGATAAAGGAATTACCTATTCTATAAAACAATTATTTACAAGACCAGGGCATTCGGTTCGTGAATTTATTGAAGGAAAAAGAGTTCGCCATTTTAAGCCACTTTCTTTGGTTGTACTTTTGGCAGCTTTATATGGTGTTTTATACCATTTTTTTCATATCAACATGTTTCCTTCTACTAGTAATGGTTCACTAAATTATAATGAGTTTAATGAATGGGTAGCGACACATTATTCTTGGGTCACGATAGCAACTATTCCGATTTACACTATTGGAACTTACGTTGTTTTTAAAAAACAAGGATATAACTATTTTGAGTTTTTTGTTTTGAATACTTTCAAAGCATCACAACGTCTTTTTATTCAGATACTGACATTTCCGGCACTCATTTATTTAAATGATACGCCACAGATTCAAAAATTTTCTTCTGCTGCATATATCATCGGACTAGTATTGATTTTTTGGACAAATATTCAGTTTTTTAATAAAATGTCTAAAACAAAAGCTTTCTTCTTAAGCATTTTAAGCCATATCATATTTCTAATCTGTTTCTTTATAATTGCAGCAATTGTAATGGCTATTTTAGGAAAACTACCTGTATAAAACCCCTATTCTATCGAAACATTTCTTGTGAATTTTCATGGATTGCACATTTATCATTTTTAATGATCTGTTTTCGGTTATTAATATTATAACATCTATAGTTAAGTTTCTACTTAAGTTTTAGTATTCTTTCCATTTTATTTTTGTGAAAAAAAATCATGAGAAAGAATATTATAATGTTCTTGTCATTGATCACAAGCTGTTTGATCAATGCGCAAACGAGAAAAACTATTTCGAATTCTAAAAAAACATTTTCAATGGAAATTCTAAAAACCCAAAGTCATATTCCTGAATTAAAATTAGCCATTAACCATCTTGCACCTCAAATCCCATCCAAAGATTATCCTGTACTTTTTCTTCATGGCTCATCATTTCCCTCAGCGCTTTCTTTTGGTTTTGAAATGAATGATTTATCATGGATGAAGAATTTATCTGAAAACGGATATGATGTTTATGCACTTGATTTTCTCGGTTATGGAAATTCTGATCGATATCCTGAAATGAAAATAAAGTCTTCAAAAATTGTTGGAAGAGCAGCCGATGTTTATTTGGATGTGCAAAAAACAGTAGATTATATTCTCGAAAAAACAGGCAAAACTAAAATTTATTTAATTGGTCATTCTTGGGGAGGTTCTGTTGCAGCTCTGTATGCTTCTACTATTCCAAATAAGGTAGAAAAGTTAGTTTTATTTGCAACAATAACTGTTAGAAATGAGGCTTCTGAGGTTGGAAAAATAAACAATTCGTACGAAGAAATGAGTCCTTTGCAACGAATAAATGCAATGAAAAATCTAACTCCTATTAATAAAGAATGTCAATTAGAACCCGAAATATTTGAGACTTGGGGAGAAATCTGGAGAAAAAGCGATCCTTTAGCTTTAAGTTTGGAAAATTCACCTATTAGATATCCATCAGGACCTTCAGCTGATGTTAAAGATTTACTGCATAATAACACTTATTACGACCCAAAAAAGATTACAGCTCATACCATGATTATTAGAGGTGAATGGGATCAATATCCAAATAGTGCGGATGGAGAAGGTTTATTTCTTTCATTAGAAAAGGCAAAATCAAAAAAATATGTTGTCTTGCAAAAAGGAACTCATGTAATGCAATTGGAAAAAAGCAGAATTGAATTGTATAAAGAAACACTTCATTTTTTGAATGACACAACTATTTCTGAGAATCAATAAAATGCTATTTTAATATAAAAAAAGGTTCAACGTAATGTTGAACCTTTTTTATTTGAATTAATAATTATCGTGAATTATTATTTCTTTACTTTTTTAGTCTTGTAATATTTATGATATTTTGGATAAGTAATTGCTCCAATAATACTAATTGTAATTAAGCAATAGTAAATCCAACTTAAAGAATGTGCTTCTCCACTTGCATAAGAGTGTAAACCTACTAAATGGAAGTTTACTCCATAATACGTAAACAAGATCGAAACAAAAGCGTACATACTCATTAAGTTAAAGAACCATTTTCCTCTTAAAGCTGGCACAAAACGAGCGTGAATTACAAATGCGTAAACCATAATCGAGATTAAAGCCCAAGTTTCCTTTGGATCCCATCCCCAATAACGTCCCCAGCTTTCATTTGCCCATTGTCCTCCAAGGAAGTTTCCAATAGTCAGCATGATAAGACCAATTGTCAAAGCCATTTCGTTAATATAACTTACCTCTTTAATATGTAAATCCATTTTGGCTTTGTTTTTATCATTCGTAAAGAAAATTAAAATTAAAGCAACAAAACCTAAGATCATTCCTAAAGCAGTTGGACCATAACTTGCTACAATTACTGCTACGTGAATCATTAACCAATATGAATTAAGAACTGGCTGTAAGTTTGCAATTTCTGGATCGATCCAGTTCATGTAAGCCGCCATCAAAATCATTGCTGTAACGAATGCTGATGAGGCTACAGTAAGTTTTGATTTTCTATCAAAAGCCAAACCAAAGAACATGGTAGACCAAGCAACATAAACTATAGATTCGTATGCGTTACTCCAAGGCGCGTGACCAGAAATATACCAACGTGCAATTAATCCTAAAGTATGAAGTACAAATAGTAAACCTACCATAACATGGAAAACATTTACTGTAATACGAAGCCATTTTTTCTCAAAGAAAATATTTAGAATCGTAAACATAAGCATTAAGATGGCTACAGTAATGTACCAGTATGGCAATACTTTGAAAACGTCATATTTGTTATACGCAATCTCAGCATCAATTTTTTCTTCGCTTGGTCTTACTTTAGCTCCAAATTTCTTCTGGAAACCATTGATACTTTCAACCAAATTATCAGCTGTATCAAAGTTTTTCTGAATAGAACCATTATTTAAAGCACTAAAGTATAATGGTAGAATTTGTTTCACATAAGTAGAATCCATTCCTTTAAAACCAGCACTTTCACGCTCTAAGTAAGAAACCCATTTGTGATTTGGATCATTTGGAATTGGAAAGATTCTTAAAATGCTTCCGCTTAATGCAGATTCCATTAAGTTTACTTTTTTGTCTGTTTCAACAAAATCTTTTTCAAAATTGTTCGGATTTGCTGCTTTGTATGCTGCATCCAAATATGGAGACAATTTATAATTTCCTTGCTCGTCAAAGAATTTTACAAACGGCGCATATTGATCTTTCGAATCAATTCCGATAATTTTACGAATACTGTCGTTTCCAGATTTGATATAAATTAATGGAATTTGAATCCAAACCTGCGCATATTGCGTCATAGATAAGAAAACCTGATCAGAATTCATTCCACTGTAAGTATCACTATGGCTTACTTTACGAAGTAATTCAGATGAAAACGTATTAATCGGTTTCATTCTTCCTCCAGCATCCTGAATAATCAAACGACCAAATTTTGCTGCATGTGCTTCTGGCGCTTTGTAAATATTCAGTAAAGAATCTAATTGTTTCTTACTTGGTGGAGCCGTAACGTGATTCGCATGATCGTTTGGATCTGCAGTATGCTCGTGATCATGGGTATGGTCGTGTGAATGAACATGTGGCGATTGCTGCGCAAAACCATTTAAACCAATCAATAAAACTAAGATAGTAATTAGCTTTTCTTTTTTCTTTTGAATGGCTTCTAATTTCTTTTTCAAATCGCCAAAACGAGAATGTTTAGTAAACATAATTGCCATTAAACCAATGTATAATAGAAAATAACCTAAATAAGTAATATTAGTTCCCCAGAAATCATGATTTACAGATAAAACAGTTCCTTTTTCGTCTGGATCAAAAGAAGATTGGAAGAAACGATATCCTTTGTAATCTAAAACATGGTTCATAAAGATATCAGCATCGAAAGTTTCTGTAGAATCCTGAACCGTTACTTTACTTTTGTATGAAGAATAACTTTTTTCTGTACCAGGATATTTCTCTGCAATAAAATCATTTAAACGAATTTTAAACGGCAAAACATAAGCTTTACTTCCAAAGAAAATAGAATATTCGATATTACCAATTTTAACTGTTTTAGCTTCTCCAACCTGACCTTTGTTACCAAAAACCATTACTTCTTTTTCTTGTCCTTCAGCTTTTACTTTAAGCACTAAAGCATCTGTATGTGATTTAGCTTTAAAGTCATTATTAGATTCATAATCTACTTTTCCTTTCAATGGTGGCTCTGGAAAAACGATTCTAATATCTCCAATGCTATAAAGAGAACGCATCATAAGAGGCTGAACGTCATCTTTAGTTACTTTTCCTTTAAACTGATCTGCCATTCGCATAAACTCACCTTCAAAAGGAGTTTGAATTGTATATTCTTTTCCAGTTGTATTGATGTTAATTGCGCCATCTGTATGCTTGTTTAAAGCAAACAAAACATTATGAATGTTCTGAACTTCACCTTCTTTTAGATAATGTTCTTCACGTCCTCCTGCTCCTGCTTCAACCAATTTCAAATATAAAGTTCCGTTTGGATCTGGTTTTACTACTTCTTTAGCTCCCATTATGTATTTAGAATACGTAATTTCAAAAGGAGTTTGATCGAATTGTCCTGAAAGAGAAAAATTATTGTTAGTTACTGGAGAAAGTAAAAGACTTTTCTCGAAAACTCTTCTTTTCATTTCACCTTTATATTCACCATCAACAAAAACAGTCAAGAATGTTTTGTCTGAGTACACTTGGTTTTCTGCCGCGCCTTCGCGAATTGGCATCATTCCTTCGTAACTAATATAACGAGTAATAAAAGCTCCTAAAATGATAAAAACAAAAGCAAGGTGAAGTAAAAGAGTTGCCCATTTTTCTTTTTTATGCAATTGATATTTTTTGATATTTCCGAAGAAATTAATCATAAAGATGGCCATAATTGCTTCAAACCACCATGTATTGTAAATTAGTATTCTAGCCGTATCGGTATTGTATTTACTTTCGATAAAAGTTCCAACACCCATTGCAATTGCGAATGTTAAAAAAAGAACGGCCATTAATCGTGTAGAAAACAAAAAAGAGAATATTTTTTTATCCATTTCTTAGGAATTACATTGTATAAAAGTGCGACAAAAGTACTTAAAAATGTTGATTAGCAGACTTCGGCTTTTGTTAATAAAAACCAAAAATAAGGACTATTTTTCAAACAAATTGATAATACAGAAAGTTTATACTTACAAAATACATGAGTTTTTAATAAACAATGATTTTTATCAAAAAAGTGTTATAATTCAAACAAAAGTGACAACAATAAAAACTTCGAAAAACCATTATCAATAATATTATAGATTCTTAACATTAAAAAAATAATACTAATTTTGCTTTCATGATCCAGATAACAATAATAGGCTCCGGCAATGTTGCACAGCATTTGATAAAGGCTTTTTCTGCCAGCAAAATTGTTGAAATTAAACAGGTTTTTTCGCGAAAGAAAGAAGCTGTACTTCATTTAGTTGATTCTGAGAAGATTGTTACAGATTTCAAAGCTTTAGAACCTGCTGATTTGCATATCATTTCAGTTTCAGACAACGCTATTGCAGAAGTTTCAAACGAACTTCCTTTTAATAATCAATTGGTTGTTCATACTTCTGGAACATCTTCTATAGAACTTTTGAATCCGAAAAATCGTCGTGGCGTTTTGTATCCGCTTCAGACATTTTCTAAAAATAAAACATTAGACTATTCTATTGTTCCATTTTGTTTGGAAGCAGAAAACACAGCCGATTTTAAACTTTTGGAAACCATTGCAAAAAGTGTTTCCAGCGCCGTTTATTCTATAAGTTCTGAACAACGCAAAGCACTTCATGTTGCAGCAGTTTTTGTTAGCAATTTTACGAATCATTTGTATCAAATGGGACATGAAATTTGTGAAGAAAACCAAGTTCCTTTTGCCGTTTTAAAACCTTTAATTCAGGAAACTGCAGATAAAATCAATACATTAGATCCTATTGATGCACAAACTGGCCCAGCAATTCGTCACGATTCTAATACAACCGATGCGCACATGGCCTTTTTAGAAGACGAAAACAAAAAAAATATCTATAAAATCCTAACACAATCTATACAGCATAATGGGAAAAAGTTATAAAGAAATAATGAATGACATCACAACGTTTGTTTTTGATGTAGATGGCGTACTTACTGACGGTTCTGTTTTTGTAACCAATGAAGGCGAAATGTTAAGAACAATGAATATTCGTGATGGTTACGCAATGAAAGCAGCTATTGAAAGCGGTTATCATGTTTGCATTATTTCTGGAGGAAGCAATGAAGGCGTTAGAATTCGTCTGAAAAATTTAGGTATTAATGACATTCATTTAGGAACTCCTGATAAAGTAAAAACTTTTACAGCTTACTGTGAAACCAACAATATTAAACCTGAAAATGTATTATATATGGGAGATGATATCCCAGATTTTCATGTAATGAAATTGGTCGGACTTCCAACTTGTCCGCAAGATGCTAGCCCAGAAATTAAAACGCTTTGCCGTTACATTTCGCACGTAAAAGGCGGTCGCGGAGCAGCAAGAGACGTTATCGAACAAGTAATGAAAGTACAAGGAAAATGGATGGCATATTTTAACGGAAAACACGATTAAGTTTTCAGTCTCAGTCGCAGTTTTCAGTTAGAAAAAATTTAGTCCCTTAGAACCTTTGCCCCTCTGAACCTTTGTACCTTAGAAAAAATGAAATTCCTAAAACTTATTCGTTACAAAAACCTATTAATGCTTGCTTTTATGCAGCTGCTTTTTCGCTATGCTTTTTTAAAACAACAAAATGTTCCGTTAGCTTTAGCTGACTGGCAATATGGATTGTTAGTTTTAAGCACCGTCCTTCTAGCTGCTGCAGGTTATGTAATTAATAATATTTACGATGTAGGAACTGACAGCATAAACAAACCAAATGATGTTGTGGTTGGTAAAGGAATAACAGAAACCGCTGCTTACAATATTTATATAGGTTTAAATATCGCGGGAGTTGCAATTGGTTTTATTCTTTCGAATATCATCATGAGACCGACTTTTGCATCGCTTTTTATTTTAATCGCTTCGCTTTTATATTTTTATGCTACAAGCCTAAAACAAATTATGATTTTAGGCAATTTTGTAGTCGCATTACTTTTAGCGGTAAGTGTATTAATTATTGGTGTTTTTGATCTTTTTCCTGCTACGACAGGCGAAAATCAAGCTCAAATGGCAAGTCTTTTCTCAATTTTAGCCGATTATGCCATTTTTGCTTTTATAATCAATTTTATTAGAGAAATTATAAAAGATATCGAAGATGTAAATGGTGATTATAATATGGGAATGAATACGTTGCCAGTTGCAATTGGAGTTAATAGAGCTGCAAAAATTGCTTTAGGTTTTGCCATTGTTGCATTTATTGCTTCTGGGCTTTATTGCAACGCTTATTTCATGCAGAACAAGCTTTATATTACAGTGTTTTATGCTTTTGCTACAGTTTTGGCGCCCTTGCTTTATTTTATCGTTAAAATATTCAGTGCAAAATCACAAAAAGAGTTTCATCATTTGAGTAGCATTTTAAAACTTATTTTATTCTTCGGAATTTTATCAATCCTGGTTATTGCCTTAAATATCAAATACAATGCTTAAAGAAAAACTAAAAAAATATAAAATCATTCTAGCTTCGGGTTCGCCTCGCAGACAGCAGTTTTTTAAGGATTTAGATCTTGATTTTGAAATTCGCTTGAAAGACGTTGAGGAAATTTATCCTCCAGAGTTGAAAGCAGTTGAAATAACTGATTATCTTGCCGAATTAAAGGCAAATGCTTTTGAAGGCGAATTGACAGAAAATGAAATTTTAGTAACAAGCGATACGATTGTTTGGCATCAAAATAAAGCTTTAGGAAAGCCAAAAAGTGCTGAAGAAGCTTTTGCCATGATTAAATCAATGTCGAATACAACCCATGATGTTATTACTTCGGTTTGTTTTAAAACTAAAGACTCCTCTACTCTTTTACACGATATTACGAAAGTAACTTTCAATAATTTGTCTGACGAAGCTATTTTATATTATATCGAAAATTATAAACCTTACGATAAAGCTGGTGCTTATGGCATTCAGGAATGGTTTGGTTTTATGGCAGTTGCAAAAGTTGAAGGCTCTTATACAAATGTTATGGGGCTTCCGACAGCCAAAGTTTACGAATTTTTGACTACATTAGTGTAAAAATTTATTTATGTTTTCTTTTCAAGAGTATAGTCGCGAAATAATCGTTACAGTTGTCCTTATTGCCATTTTAATCGTGTTGCGAATGGTAATTGCCAAACTAATAAGACGTTTTGCTTACACAAGTCAATTATTTGAACATCGTACCAATTTGGTTATCAAGTACATTAATATTCTAATGAACATTCTTGTAGTAACAAGTCTTATTGTAATTTGGGGAGTTCAGACAGAAGATATTTTTATTACGATTTCTTCTATTGCAACCGTAATTGGCGTTGCTATGTTTGCACAATGGTCTATTTTGAGCAATATTACTTCTGGAATGGTTTTATTCTTTTCGTTTCCTTTTAGAATTGGAGATACAATTAAAATACATGATAAAGATTTTCCGATTGAGGCCGAAATTGAAGACATTAATACCTTTCACGTAAGTTTAAAAACAAAAGAAGGAGAAAAGATTGTTTTTCCGAACAATTTACTACTTCAAAAAGGAATTTCGATTATTCCTGCAAAGTATGAAGAGCGCGAGTTTTTCGACTAAATTCTAATGGGAATTTTATAACGGGCACGAGAAAAGCTAGAACGTAAAAAGACAAATAAAGTGTAATATTTGTTTTATAAATTCAGCTAAATAAAATTAAAATGACTCGGCCTATAACTTTACCCTTTTATGCAAAACTTTCCTTTATTCTTGTTACCTTAATCTGTTTTGCATTTATATTTTGCATCGGAAAAGATATTCTAACACCAGTTCTAATGGCATTTTTATTTGCCGTTTTACTGCTTCCGATATTTACTTTTTTAAATACAAAACTTAAATTGCCAAGACATCTCGCGGCAATTATTTGTCTTGCTATTTTTATTTCTATAATTGCAGCAGTTCTGGTTTTTATTTCCTACCAAGCGACCTATATGGCAAATGATTTTGAGACGATAAAGAAAAATGCAAATTCTTTTATTCTTGAAATTCATAAATTTATTAAAGATCATTTTGAGGTAAGCATTGGCGATCAGAAGAAATATCTGGATTCGGTTACAAAAGATTCCGTAAAAACGGGGCAGGCAAAATTGGGTTCATTTATTATTTCTATAAGTGATGTTCTTCTTGATAGCACGATTATGATTGTGTACACTTTTCTGTTTTTAATTTATAAAGAACATTTTAAATTGTTTTTCGCCAAATTAATCAAACAAGAGAATCATGCGGTTTTGCAGGATATTTTGTCTCAGATCAAGGTTTCTATCAATAATTATATTGTAAGTTTAATTATTGAAATGATCGTTGTTTCTATATTGACGGGTTTAGGTTTATGGATTATTGGCGTAAAATATTTCATCCTTCTCGGATTAATCACAGGAATTTTGAACCTGATTCCTTATATCGGAATTTTTATCGCCGGAGTAATTACAGTTCTTGCATCGTTAACAGGATCTGGAGAAATTTCAGTAATTCTCGGAATTCTTATTGTAAATATTATTGTTCAGTTTATTGATAATAATCTGCTTGTGCCATTAATTATTAATTCTAAAGTAGAAATAAATGCTTTTGTCTCTATTATGGGAATTATTATAGGAGGTGCAGCCGCTGGAATTGCCGGAATGTTTTTAGCGATTCCGCTATTGGCAATTCTAAAAATTATTTTTGATCGAATTGATTCGCTTTCTGCTTGGGGATATCTGATGGGAAATCATGTTCCGAGAAAATTTACCTGGAGAAAAAGAAAAATTACAACAGAAAATTAAAAAGAACGTTATGCTAGCATAGCATTTGTTTATTCCTTATATTCATAAAACTTTAAACTATCTGAAAGAAAACTACCGAATGTCTTTACACAAAAAAATACTGTTTTTTATTTTGTTGTGCTTTTGTTTACAAAGCGGATATGCACAGGTAGATCAAACCAAAAAAGAGCCAAAAACTCAAAAAGACACTACGGAAATATATACTAGAATTAGAAATTATTCTAAGAAAAATAAATTTACGCAGGCAATGCATAAATTATTCTTTAGATCTAAAAAGCCAAAGAAAAAAGAAGAACTGCTTGTTCCTCTTGATTCAACTAATTATGATGGAAAAATCATTAGAAAAATCAATATTATCACTTTAGATCCTTTTGGTTATTCTGTTGCCGATACAAATCAAGTGCCTAAGAATTGGGGAGAAAGAATGGGTAATAGACTTCATTTAAAAACCAAAAGAATAGCAATTTATAATTTATTGCTTTTTAAGAAAAACACTCCTTACAATACTTATAAAGTACTCGAGTCTGAACGTTTAATTCGTGCACAACGTTATGTAACCGCAGTTAGAATCTCCAATCAAAGTGTTGGACAAGCATCAGATTCTGTAGATGTAACAATTCGAGTTTTAGATTCCTGGAGTACTATTCCTAGATTTTCGATTTCTAGCAATCAGATGTCGATTGGTTTTAAGGAAAAAGATTTTTTTGGAAGCGGACAACAATTAGAATATCGTTTTACCAACCGTTTTGATGACGGACGAACTGCTAACGATGCCACTTATACCATTCCAAATATTAAAAATACGTATATAGGAACAGTTCTTCATTACAATATGGATTTGGACAATAACTATATTAAAAGTATAGATATTGAAAGAGACTTCTACTCACCTCTTACTAAATGGGCAGGAGGATTTTATGTTGATGAGAGTTTTAGAAGAGATACTTTGCAGGCGCCAGATTCAACTTTTGCATATCAGCCTAAAAAATATACTTCGCAAGATGTTTGGGTCGGACGTGCCTTTAAAATGTACGAAGACCAAAACAAAGCGATTACGAATCTAATTACAACAGCACGTTTTCTGAATGTCAATTATAGTGAAACGCCTTCAGATCTTTACGATCCGAATCATTTTTATTCTTCTGAAAAACTGATTCTTAGCGGAATTGGACTAAATACACGAAGATTTATAAAAGACAGTTATATTTTTAGAAATGGACAAACCGAAGACGTTCCTATAGGTCGAATATACGGCGTCACGTTTGGCTACCAGTATAAAAACACTTTCTGGAGGCCCTATGTTGGAGCGCAGTTTTCTTTTGGAAATTATTACCGTCTGGGATTTCTAAGTATGAATTTTGAGGCTGGAACATTCTTTCATCAGTCTAAAACCTACCAAACCGCATTTTCGTTTGAATCCAATTATTTTACTAAGTTGTACAGTATTGGAAATTGGAAGATTAGACAATTCGTAAATCCAGAAGTTGTAATTGGAATAAATAGAGAAGATATTATTGGAGATCAGTTAAATATTAACGGACAAAACGGTTTAGCTGGATTTAATAGTTATTTGTACGGAACAAGTAAAGCTGTCTTGTCATTGCAAACACAGACCTATTCTCCACACGCTTTATTAGGATTCCGTTTAAATCCTTTTTTTAACTATTCGATCGCAGTTTTAGGAAGTCCTGACATCGCCATGACTAAAAATAAGCCCTATTCTAAATTAACAATTGGGTTGCTAGTTAGCAATGACTATTTGGTTTTCAGTTCTTTCCAGCTTTCGATTTCTTATTATCCAAGTATTCCGCAACAAGGAGATAATGTTTTCAAAACAAATACTTTTGAAACTACCGATTATGGACTTCAGAGCTTCGAACTTGCAAAGCCGAGAGTTGTCAATTACAAATAATTTTTTTGTCCTTTTTTGAGAAATTTCAAAAATACAATAAAATATTAAAAATCAATAAATTAAAGCGTTTACAGCATTTTTATTACTCGTTGAAATGCATTTTTATCCGACAAAATACATCTGTTTTTATTTTTTGGCACAGTATATGAATATCCCTATTCAAGATTAACATTATAAAATTAAAAAAAAAATGAAAACGATAAAATTAGCAATCGCCGGATTATTTCTAATGGTTGCAAACGCCACACAAGCCCAAGTATCGATAAACGTAAATATTGGAAATCCGCCAGCTTGGGGACCAGTAGGATACACTGAAATGGAATATTATTACCTTCCAGATATTGAAGCTTACTACGATGTTCGTGCTGCTCAATTTATCTATTTCGGAGGAGGAAGATGGGTAAGAACAACTTACTTGCCTAGACAATATAGAAACTATGATTTGTACGGAGGTTATAAAGTAGTTTTGACAGATTATCATGGTAGAACTCCTTATACTTATTTCGATCGTCACAGAGTGAAATACTATAAAGGATACCACGGAGCTCCACAAAGACCGTACAAACCGAGACCGGTTTATGGCTACAACGACCGTCGTTATGATCGTAAAGACTACAAACATTACGACAAGCATGACAAACACGATAAACACGACCACCACGATCATGATGATCACGGAAGAGGACATGGAAGAAGATAATGCTAAATTATTAGCAATCAGCATAAGAGAGTATCATTTTTTTGATACTCTCTTTTTTTATGAATTGTTTAATTGCATCTTTTGTTAAATTGTTGTAAATTCAACATAAATAACTGTATAGCAATAAGTTTCAATAAAAAAAGCCCTTTGTTAATACATTTATGATATATATTTGCGCCGAATTTTAAAATCCAAAAAAGAAATTTATGAAAAAGAATGTTTATTTGCTTTCATTTTTAGCAATGTCACTGTTAATTGGTTGTGACGATAACAATGACAACAAAAACGATGGACAATCGTCAAATAACATTACCATTACCTCAGATCAATCTACACTAAACAAAAGACTTGACTTAACTAATTCTGGGGTAATCTCGATCGAAAATGGTGCTTTGACAGGAAAATCTGCAGAGACTACCAACACTTCTTTTCCTCTCGTTCAAATTGCCGAGGTAAAACCACCAACTGATGCTAGCGGAAGGACACTGCAAGCCAGTCACGTTACTGTAAACGGAAATTATGCTTATGTTTCTTATATTATGAGAGGCGATGCTTATTCTGGAGCAATTGACGTTATTGATGTTTCAGATCCTTACAAACCTAAATTGGTTACTTCTGCTTTAATTCCAAACACTGATATCACTTCTCTGACTTTCTCAGGATCAAATTTAATTATCGGAGCTGCAAAAGATGTCGATAAAGATATTCAGCTTGCGGGAAATCCGGCAATTGTGTTTAACATGGAGCTTAGTTCAGGATTATTAACAGATAAATTAAATACAAACTATTTAGATAGTAGAGTTACAACAGATGTTGCAGCTAATACTACTAATTATTTTGCAGTAACTGGAGATAACGGAAGTTTATATAAAATAAGTAGTTCTACAAAAGTAATAGCAGGAAAAGCTGCTGTGGCCGATTTACGTTCTATTGCTTTAACAAGTGATAAAGTTGTGACTTTAAGTGGAACTAAAGGAGTTAATATTTACAATCAGTCTACTCTTGCTTTACAAAAAAGCTTTACAACATCTAATGATGTGAGCGGAGCAAAAAGAACAATGGATATTGACGGAACAAAACTTTTTGTTTCTGAAGGTCCAAATGGTCTTGGTGTATACGACATTAATAGTGGTTCAAAATTACAGACTATCGGAATTACAACAGCAGGTGAAGATAACGTAACAAATGCTGTTTCTTTTAATGACGGTTATGCTTTTGTTGCAAACGGTGCATTAGGTCTTAATGTTTACCAATCTGCAACACAGCTTAATTTATTAGGTTCTGTGGGAATTGCAGGTTCTTCAAACTACGTAAAATCAAGCGGTAATTATATTTATGTAGCAAGCGGAACTGGTGGTTTGAAAATCATTAAAATGGAAAAACCAAGCACTACTTTTGCTAGTTGTTTGACTTACGGTTTGTATAATCAAGGTAAAGATTTGATTTTAAATTCTAATGACGTAAAATCATACCAAGGAGCAACAGCTATTAATTCGGCAATTATTAATTCTGGTGCAGTTTTAACACATTGCGGTTCGATTGCAATTGTTAACAACTTGACTTTAAATAGTAATGGTACTTTTAACATGAGAGGAAGTTTATCTCAAGGTAAATACCAACAATCTTCTCCAACACAATTAATTATCAACTCTGGTGCAAAATTAGTGGTTGAAGGTTCTGTTGTAATCTGGGGAGATTTGACTTTGAATAGTGGTGCTAAAATTGAATTTGTTGGCAACACTTCTTCTATCACTATTTATGGAAAAGTTACAAAAGGTACTGGCGTAACAATTACAGGAAATTACGTAGATACAGAAAACAAATTGAAATAAGCAGTAAACGGCATCAAATATATATTTTTAAGAAGCTGTCAGAATTAATCTGGCAGCTTTTTTTATTTTATTTCTTAAAATATGAATCAAATAATTAATCATTAACATTTCATTTAAATACTGTTCCGTAAAATAATTAGTATTTTTGATGCACTTTCAAAAAAACAATTAACCAGAATATGCGAAAAATACAGGTTCAAATCTTTCTTCTATTTTTTATAGGTTTTCAAATTTCATTTGCACAACAGCCACAAAAACCAAATTCAGTTGAAATTTACAATCAAATCAAGAAATTAAACTTTTTAGGTTCTGTTTTGTACGTTGCAGCACATCCTGATGACGAAAACACTAGAATGATTTCATATTTAGCCAATGATATGAATGCCAGAACTGGATATTTATCACTTACAAGAGGAGATGGCGGACAAAACTTAATTGGTCCGCAATTGCGTGAATTACTTGGTGTTATTAGAACTCAAGAATTAATTGAAGCTCGAAAAATAGATGGTGGCGAACAATTCTTTTCTAGAGCCAATGATTTTGGTTTTTCGAAAAATCCATCTGAAACTCTAGATATCTGGGATAAAGACAAAGTACTTGCCGATGTGGTTTGGACAATCAGAAAATTTCAACCAGACATTATTATCAATAGATTCGACCATCGTTCGCCAGGAACAACACATGGACATCATACTTCTTCTGCAATGTTAAGTGTTGAAAGTTTCAAATTAACAAATGATCCTAAGATTTATCCTGAACAATTAAAATATGTTTCTCCTTGGCAAGTAAAACGTCAATTTTTCAATCCTTCTTGGTGGTTTTACGGAAGCCAAGAAAGATTTGATGCTGCTGATAAATCTAAATTTACAAAGATTGAAACAGGAGTTTACTACACTGGAATTGGAAAGTCAAATCAAGAAATTGCTGCTTTAAGCCGAAGCCGCCATCAATCGCAAGGATTTGGAAGCACAGGAGTTCGTGGTGAAGAAACTGAATATTTAGAGCTAATTAACGGAGACAATCCTAAAGAACGCGATAATTTGTTTGACGGAATTGATACAAGCTGGAACCGAGTTAAAAACGGAAAACCAGTTGGAGATTTAATTGCCTCTATTATTTCGAAATACGATTTTAGCAATCCATCTGCAAGTATTCCAGATTTAGTTAAGGCTTATTCTATGATTCAAACTCTAGAAGACGAACATTGGAAAAGCATTAAACTAGCTGCTATTAAAAATATTATTGCATCTTGTTCTGGCTTATATCTTGAAGCTGTTGCTAATGAACAGGAAGCAACTCCAGGAAGTACCGTTAAATTGACTTTAGAAGCTATCAATAGATGTGCTATAGGAATGCAATTAGTTAGCATTACAACACTTCCAGACAATCAAACAACAGCACAAAATATCGTTTTAAAAAACAATAACGATCAGAAAATCAATCTGCAATTACAACTTCCAAACAATATCGAATACACACAGCCCTATTGGTTAAAAGAAAAAGCTACTGTTGGAATGTATACGGTTTCTAATCAAGAAATTATTGGTATTCCAGATATCATAAGAGATGCAAAAGTTGTATTTAATGTAAAAATCAACGATGTAGAAATTCCTTTTGAACGTACAGTTGTCTATAAATACAATGATGGCGTAAAAGGTGAAATGTATAATTTCCTTGATATCGTTCCAGAAGTGACTACTTCTATTCTAGAAAGAGTTCTAATTTTCGGAAACACTAAAAGCAAAATGGTTCCGGTAAAAGTTCGTGCAGGAAAAGACAATGTAAAAGGAAATCTACAATTAGAATTGCCAAAAAGCTGGTCTGTTTCTCCAAAAGAAATTCCGTTTGTTTTAGACAAAAAAGGCAACGAACAAATCTTTTATTTTGAAGTAACTCCGCCTGTTAATCCAGAAGAAGTTACAGCGAAAAGTGTTGCGGTTGTTGACAACAAACGTTTTGATAAAGATCAAACCAATATTGAATTTAGCCATATTACCAAACAAATGGTTTTAAAGCCAGCAGAATCAAAATGTATTCGAATTGATTTAAAGATTTCTGGTGAAGCAATTGCTTACATTATGGGCGCAGGAGATGAAGTTCCTGAGAGTTTAACTCAAATGGGCTACAAAGTTTCGATCTTAAAACCTGAAGAAATTACACCTGAAAAACTGGATTCTTTCAGTACTGTAATTACTGGAATTCGTGCCTACAATACCGTAAATGCTTTGGCTAATAAGCAAAACATTCTTTTCAATTTTGTAAAAGGCGGTAAAAACATGATTGTTCAGTACAATACAAACGGAAAATTAGTAACAGACAAAATTGCTCCTTATCCGTTAAAATTATCGAACGATCGTGTAACAGAAGAAAATGCTAAAATCACTTTCTTGGCGCCAAATCACCCAGTTTTAAATATGCCAAATAAAATCACTGAAAAAGATTTTCAAGGTTGGACACAGGAACAAGGTTTATATTATCCAAACGAATATGATCCTGCCTTCACTCCTATTATTTCATCGCATGACAAAGGAGAATCTGCTAAAGACGGAGCTTTACTTGTCGCGCCATACGGAAAAGGATATTACATTTACACAGGTTTGAGTTTCTTTAGAGAATTGCCAGAAGGTGTTTCTGGAGCATACAGATTATTATCTAACATTATTTCTCTAAAACAACCAATTGAAGCTCCTAAACAAGATTTAAAGCAATAAACTATGGAAGCTAAAAAGACAAAAAAATGGAAAAAAAGCTACACTTATGTTTTAGTAGCTAATGCAATTTATATTGCTATCTTTTTCTTAATCATGCAATTATACTCATAACCTATGCAGCTATTTGACTGGATCGTACTTATTGTAACATTATTATTTATTGTTGGATATGGCTCTTGGAAAACCCGAGGCAGTAAAAACGTAGAAGATTTCATTTTAGGAAATAATGAAACGCCTTGGTATACTGTCGGACTTTCTGTAATGGCGACACAAGCCAGCGCCATTACGTTTTTATCTACGCCTGGACAAGCATATCATGACGGAATGGGTTTTGTGCAATTCTATTTTGGCTTGCCAATTGCTATGATTGTCATTTGTTTGACTTTTATTCCGCTTTATCATAAAAGTAAAGTTTTTACAGCTTACGAATTTCTAGAAAAAAGATTTGATGTTAAAACTCGTTCGCTTGCTGCCATTTTATTCTTAGTGCAAAGAGGATTAGGAACTGGTTTAACTATCTATGCTCCTGCCATTATTTTATCTGCACTTTTAGGTTGGAATTTAACCGTAATGAATATCATAATTGGTGTTATGGTAATTATTTATACTTTTTCTGGAGGGACAAAAGCAGTAAACGTTACGCAAAAACAACAAATGTTTGTCATTATGTCTGGAATGTTTATCACATTTTTCTTGATTCTGCATTACTTGCCAAACGATATGACTTTTAACAGTGCCATGCATATTGCTGGTGCTAATGACAAAATGAACATTGTTGATTTTTCTTTTGATCCAGAAGAAAAATATACTTTTTGGAGCGGTATTACAGGAGGTTTCTTTTTGGCACTCGCCTATTTTGGTACAGACCAATCGCAAGTTGGACGTTATTTATCGGGAAAATCAGTTCGCGAAAGTCAGATGGGATTAATCATGAACGGACTTTTAAAAGTGCCAATGCAGTTTTTTATTCTTCTAACGGGAGTTATGGTATTTGTCTTTTTTCAATTCAATCCAGTACCGCTAAATTTTAATCCGAATAATAAAATAGCTATTGAGAAATCTGCTTTTAAACAAGAATATCATGTTTTGGAAGAGAAGCTAGTTAAGCTTTCAGAAGACAAAAAGGTTATTAATTTATTGTATATCGATCAGCTAAATCAGGATTATGACAATCCGATTTTGCGTAAAGAATTAGTTGCTTTATCAAATAAAGAAAAAGATCTTCGTGATAAAGCCAAAGAAATAATTTCGAGAGCAGATAGTCATACAGAAACTAATGATAAAGATTATGTGTTTTTTCATTTTATTCTGAACTATTTGCCAAAAGGTTTAATCGGATTGTTATTGGCCGTTATTCTTTCAGCAGCAATGTCTTCGACTGCATCTGGATTAACAGCTTTGGCTTCTACAACAGCAATTGATATTTACAAAAGAAATCAAAAAGATGAAAAATCAGAGAAACATTATTTGAACGTTACTAAGTTTTTCACTCTTTTTTGGGGAGTTGTAGCGATACTTTTTGCTTGTGTCGGAACTTTATTCGAGAATTTAATTCAACTTGTAAATATCATCGGTTCTATTTTCTACGGAACAGTTTTAGGAATATTCCTTGTTGCTTTTTATACCAAACGAGTTCAGGCAAAACCAATGTTTATTAGTGCAATAATTAGTCAGCTTACCATTTTTGTCATTTATTATTTCATGATTTACAGACAGGAAAAACTTGGGTATTTGTGGCTAAATTTCATTGGAGCTATTTTGACTATTGTATTGGCGCTTTTAATCCAGTTTTTATTTTTTAAAAAAGACGAAATAAATAATAGTCTCGAATATTAAAATAATCTATCTTTCAAATTATAAATAGAAAGATAAATGAAAATTAAACTTTGCCTAGTTTTTGCTTTTGCAATTACAATACTGAACGTTCATTCGCAAAAACTTAATGTTGCAAAACTTGACAGTTTATTTAAAGCTTTAAATGATAAAAGCCTTTTTATGGGAAGTATTTCCATTTCTAAAAATGGAAATCAGATTTATTCAAATGCTATCGGTAAAGCAGATGTAACTCACAATATACCTTTGTCAGCAAATACTAAATTTCGTATTGGCTCGACGACCAAAATTTTCACTTCAGCTTTGGTATTAAAAGCTGTTGAGTTAAAGAAAATTAATCTTGATCAAACTATAAATTCATTTTTTCCAACAATTGTAAATTCGAAAAAAATTACAATTCGTAATTTACTAAATCACAGAAGCGGAATTCATGAACTTTTAGCTGCTGACGAATTTGCTAACGGATACACAGAAGCGAAATCACAACAAGAAATGATTTCGATTATAAGTAAATTTCAAAGTGATTTTGAACCTGATACTAAAGCAGATTATAGCAATTCAAATTATTATCTGCTGACTTTAATTCTTGAAAAAACGTATAAAAAAACCTATTCTGATCTATTGCAAGAACAAATAATTAAGCCTTTAAAACTAAAAAACACTTATTTAGGAGGTAAAATTAATATTCAGAATAACGAATGCTACTCCTATTATTTCTCTGATAAATGGGAAAAAGATACTGAGGGCGACATGTCAGTTCCTTTAGGTGCGGGCGCAATTGTGTCGACTCCATCAGATTTGACTTTTTTTATTGAAAAACTTTTTCAAGGAAAAATTATTAGTCCAGAGAGTTTAAAAATGATGACTCAGATTCAAGATAAATATGGAATGGGGATTTTTGCCCTTCCTTTTTATGATAAAAATGGATTTGTTCACCGTGGTCAAATCGACAGTTTCAGTTCTCTTCTATCTTATTTTCCAGATGAAAAACTGGCTATTGCCATAACTACAAACGGTGCTGTTTATGATAAGAAAAAGATTTTAATTGCTGCCTTAAGCAACTACTACAACAAACCATATCCAATCAATTTTGAAACTTATGAGCCAACTAAGGAAGATTTAGATAGGATAACTGGCATTTACAAAAACCCTGATAATCAGCAAGAAATTACTATTTCACTCAACAATAAAAGATTATACGCAAATTTCAGCAATGAATCACTTTTTCTTCTTGAGCCAACATCAAAAAATAAATTTGAAAATATATGGGAAGGAAATAAGTTTGATTTTCAGATTAAAAACGAAATGATTTTTGAAGCAAATGGAAAACAAATTAAGTTTTTTAAAAACTAAAAATCAATAGATTATCAATTTCTTTAGAATACGATTCTCCTTATATTCTAAGTAAAAAATACTATTTTAGTATATCGCAAAAATGCTATTTTAATTTCTAAAAGTCATCATTATGAGAGATTCAAAAAAATACAGCAACAAAACTAAAGCTGCTTTTATTCTGTTAATCGTAATGCTAATTATTCTGCTTGGAAATTTTAATACGCTAAGAAATTCCAAAAATGTAAACGATAATATTAATGCGATTTACAAAGATAGATTGGTAGTTGCTCATTATATTTTTCAATATTCGAAAGAACTTCATTTTATAAAAGCGGAAGCTGAAAAGCTAAATTTAAGCGACAATATTAAAAAAGACGAAATTGTTCACACGCTAGATATCATTCACAATATTGACGATTTGTACGCTAAAACGGTTTTAACAAATAAAGAAAAGCAGTATTTTGATATTTTTTTAAGTTCGTGCAAAGAAATCAACAAACAAGTTGAAAGCAAAGATTGGGATAAAATAGCTAGCTCTAGCGCTAAAGCCTTAAAAACACTAGAATCTCTATCTCAAATTCAGATCGAAGAAGGAAAAGCAAAACTTGCTGTGGCAAATGCAATGTATAATAGAAATAATGTGCTTGGCCAACTTCAAATTGCTTTGCTAATTATTCTAGGCGGAATTACTTTTTATCTTCTAATAAAGAAAATTAAAAAGACTATTAGAATTCCTGAGCCACCAAGTTTGAATTAACGCTTAGATTTGTTTCACGTTTCATGTTTCATGTTTCAAGTTTACTTCGTCTTTTTTGTCATTCCGAGGAACGAGGAATCTCCGTAAGAAACTCGACAAAGATTGGTTTATTGGAACGAAGTTACTCGTAGGGATTCCTCGTTCCTCGGAATGACAAAATGAGTGCAAAATACTCTTTCGATAAAATTGAAAACAAAAAAATTCCAAAACCCGAAAGCTTTGGAATTTGATATTTTAAAAATTGGAATTTAAAACCTTATCTGCTCCATTCAGCGATACTGTCTTTATTCAATTTTACGTAGTCAGCATTGTTTGCAGCTTCTGCAGATGCTAAAGAAGCTTTTGCAGTTTCAATTGCTCCTTTCTTATCACCTTGTTTTGCTTGAATCAAAGATTTTAATCTTGAAACATAGTATGGTTTATCAGAACTCATATCAAGAGCTTTATCTACATAATTTCTAGCAGTTTCAATATTTCCGTTTGATTGGAATAAGTATTGAGAAGCATTAAAATAATCATTCCAACTTGGACCTGCTAAAGCTTTATCGATACTTGCTGTAGCGATTTTCGCCGTTGGAACTTCGAATTTTAAAGCTACGTGAGAGTTTTCCCAAGAAATATCTAAATATCCAAAATTAGGATCTAAACCATTAATTCCGATTGTAAATGTTTCTACAGGAGTTGGAAGCGCGTCTTCTTTTACAGTAGTTTTTAAAGCTACATAAGCATCGCTCCAGTTTTCTGGCAATCCCCAGTTGTCTGTAGAAAGATAGAAAATGATATCCCAGCTTTCGATTCTAGGAACTGTATAAATTGCATATTTTCCTTTCTTTAGCGTTTTTCCGTCGATTATTACATCATCGCTAAAGTTAATGATTGTATTTTCGTTAGCTCCAGTTCTCCATAATTTTCCAAACGGAACCAAATTTCCAAACACAGCTCTTCCTCTTGCTCCCGGTCTTGAATACGTAACTTCAACATCGGTTAAACCAACAGTTTGTTTGATATATCCTTTTGGACTTGCTTGCGGCGTTTTTACTTGTGCTTCTGATGCTAATGGTGCTAAGATCAGGGCTAAAGCAATAAGTAGTTTCTTCATTATTTTAAGTTTTTATTTTATTCAAATTTACAAATTCAATCAGCTAACAAATGTTAAATTTTATATAATTCAAGCCTTTAACTGTGATATTTTTTCAGCATTTAATTCGCTAAAATGATCTATAACTAAGTCAGCCTCTGATAAATCCTGAAGATGTGAATGCTCGCTCTTATATCCTATACAATAAATTCCTGCACCTTTTGCTGCTTTTATACCATTGGTACTGTCTTCAATGATAATGCATTCTTCTTTTGGAGCAACAGATAATGAAGCAGCATGAATAAATATCGCCGGATTTGGTTTTGACTGTGGAAAATCTTCACCGCTCACAATATGTGTAAAATATTGGTGTAAATTGAATCTTGTAAAAACACGATCGATTGTTACTTTAGACGCTGAAGAAGCTAAAATCAATTGCATTCCGTTGTTATACAAATCTTTAATTAGATCTTCAACTCCATCCAAAAGATGCAAATCTTCCTTGGTGTCAAAAGCATCATTAAAAATGGTTCTCTTTCTCTGAATCAAATCTTCTACTTCCTGCTCTACAGTTGGAAAATAGCTTTTTAGAGTTTGAAATGTATTTCTAGTCGAAAATCCTGTAAATGTGGTGTACATTTCCTCTGGAACTTCGATATTCAATTCTGAAAATTGCAAATAATAGGCATAACGATGAACAGGCTCTGTGTCAACAATTACGCCGTCCATATCAAAAATTACTGTTTTAATCATTTTTTAAAGGTACTAAGGTTCTGAGGAACAAAGGTTCTAAGGTTTTTCTTTACTGCTACTAAATTATTTAGAAAGTATATGTCTAATCACTGTTTCTGCAGCGTGTAAACCAAATAAACCTGGCATATAGCTGTTTGTTCCGTAGAAAGATTTTTTGAAGTTTTTTCCGTCTGTTAATTTTAAACTTTTATCATCTTGAATTTCAGAAGAGAAAACTACTTTAAGTTTATTAATTTTTACTTCTTTTAATCGCTTACGGATTGTTTTAGAAAAATAGCAGTTTATAGTTTTAGAAATATCTGCCACTTTTACTTTAGAAGCTAACATTTTTCCGCCAGCGCCCATGCTGCTTATAATCTTTACTCTTTTGCGTTTTGCGGCAATAATCAGATTTAATTTTGGAGTAATACTGTCAATACAATCTAAAACATAATCAAATTCTGGAGAAACAATCTCAAAAGCGCGTTCTGGAGAAAGAAATTCTTGAACACGAGTTAAATTTAATTCTGGATTAATATCCATTAAACGATCACCTACAATCTTAATTTTTGGCTGACCAACTGTAGAATGCAAAGCTGGCAATTGACGGTTTATATTGGTAATATCTACAACGTCTCCGTCTACAATTGTCATGTTTCCTACTCCTGCTCTTGCTAAAAATTCAGCTGCAAAAGATCCAACTCCTCCTAGCCCAACGACTAAAACATTAGATTTCTGTAATTTTTCTAATCCTTCTTTAGTAAACAAAAGCTCAGCTCTTTCTGTCCATTCTGCCATTATATTCTTTTTTGTTGTTTTAGTATTTTATTTTTTGTTTCAAGTTTAATGTTTCAAGTTGCTGCTTGTCAGGCTGAGCGAAGTCGAAGCCCATTCCTATTGGAGCGCCCTTCGACTTCGCTCAGCCTGACAAACTTTTAGTCAAAATTGCATTTCTCTATTCAAACACACTTCTATAATTACTTGAAATAACTTCTTGTAATTCTTTTATATCTAATTCTTTGTATTCCGAAGCTAATTCATAAACATCCTGAATAGATTCTTCAATTGTATCAGTTTCTAAGAAAAAACGATCATTTGGAACATTCTGAAAAACCGATCTCAAATCTGGATTTTTCAATAAATATTTTCCAAACGAAAGATAAAATCCAGCTGCAATTAATTGTTCTGCTAACTGATTATTTTTTGAAAAACCATGAATAATCATCGGAACTTTTATCTTCATTTTTTTCTTGATTGCCATTACTTCCTGAAAAGCTGCAACACAATGAATCACTACAGGTTTCTTGAATTTTTCTGCTAATGCCAATTGCTTTTCAAAAACTGACATCTGCAAATCCAACGGAACTTCGATTCTTTTATCTAAACCACATTCACCAATTGCCAAACAATTTTTAGTTTGCAGTTTTTCTTCTATAATTTTCAAATCTTCGTCAATTCGATTTTCGTCAATATACCAAGGATGAATTCCAATAGAATAGAATGGAATCGTACCATCAAAATCTTTTGGATATTGATTGACCAACTCTAAAATAGTAGATTGATTGGTAAATTGATGGGTATGAAAATTAAAATATTCCATTAATGAAAGGCTTTTACACCTGCTTTAATTGCAATTTTCAAATCGTTTTCTAAAGGAACAAGCGGACAAGAATACTTATAGTTATAAGCACAATACGGATTGTAAGCTTGATTAAAATCGATTGCTATCGTATTTCCTTTTGGAACTTCTAAATCAATATATCGGCCACCAATGTAACTTTCCTTGCCAGTTGTTAAATCTGAAAAAGGTAAGAAAAGATGATTTTTATATTGTTCCTGAACTAGAAGTTCTAAACTTTGATAAACTGCTAATTGAAAAGCTTTTCCATTTATTTTAAAATGTAAAGTTCCGTATTTAGTATATTTTGGAGTACGGGTTCCAGAAGTTTTCATATCAAAAGCTTTTCCGCCTTTTGCCTTAACTAAAGTAGCGTTTACGAAATACGTTTCAGAAATAGGGAAAAATTCTAAGCTTTTAAAAGTTTTTAAATCTTCAGCCATTAAAGGACTCGTCTTAGGATCAGCATATTCCGAATTAATTTTCTTTTGGAATTTTAGAACATCGGGCTTATTGAACTTTTTTTGAGCAAAGCCAAAATTAAATACCAACAATAAAGCTAGGGCGTTTACAGTTTTCATCTTAGAAATTTTATGCAAAAATAGTTCAAAATCAACAAAACAACAACCACTTAACGAGACAAAGTTTGCTAACTTTGTGACGATAATTTATCACACAAAATGCTTAAAAACGCCTTAACCCACTACATTAACAACTTTCGAGGTTTCACCAGAGAAGTTTGGATTCTTGCCATTATTACTTTTATCAATCGCGCTGGAACAATGGTTCTTCCTTTTTTATCCAAATATTTAAAGGAAGATCTTCATTTTACTTACAATCAAGTTGGGTGGATTATGGTTGCATTTGGTTTTGGATCAATGTTGGGTTCTTGGCTTGGCGGTAAACTTTCAGATAAAATCGGATTTTATAAGATCATGATTTTTAGTTTATTCACAAGTGGAGTTGCGCTGTTTTTTGTTCAATATATTACAACTTTCTGGCATCTTTGCATTGCAATGTTTTTACTTATGACCATTGCAGATATGTTTCGTCCAGCAATGTTTGTGTCATTGGGCGCTTACGCTAAGCCAGAAAACAGGACTCGTGCGCTTACATTAGTTCGTCTTGCTGTAAATCTAGGATTCGCTGCAGGTCCGGCGCTTGGAGGTTTAATTATTATGGGAATGGGATATTCTGGCCTTTTCTGGGTTGATGGAGCTTCTTGTATTATTTCGATTTCCATTTTTGCTTTATTAGTAAAAGAAAAGAAAAAAGCTAGTCACGATGATAAAGCAGAAAGCGCTGCAGATATTAAATCAGTTTTTCATGATAAAATTTTCTGGATTTTCTTATTTGTAAGCTTCATTACAGCAATGATTTTCTTCCAGTTATTTACTACTCTACCTTTATATCATAACGAAAAGTTTGGCTTAAGCGAATTCCAAACAGGACTTTTAATGACTTTAAACGGCCTTTTAATATTTACTCTCGAAATGCCAACTGTTGGATTTTTGGAACGAAAAGCTTTTCCGAAAATTAGAATCATTATTATAGGTTCTTTTGTTATGGCTAGCAGTTTCTTTTTGTTGCTTATTAATTTCTGGGCTGGAATTTTGGTTGTGAGCATGGTTTGTATTTCTATTGGAGAAGTTCTTACCTTCCCATTTTCTAATGCTTTTGCATTAAGTCGTGCGCCTCGCGGACAAGAAGGCCGATACATGGCGCTATACACGATGAGTTTTAGTCTAGCTCATATTATTAGTTCTAAGCTTGGTTTTGAAATTATTACCCGATTTGGCTATCAAATCAATTGGCTTTTTATGGCCTGCATTGGTGTTGTTGCAACCGGATGTTGTATCTGGATTAAGAATGCTCTAGACAACGAGAAGATTTCGTAAAAAAAACTTTTAACTTTTTAAAGCCTTATAATTCAATTTATTACCATTAAATTTGAATAGGATTTCTGCGTTCAAAACTGAAAGCAAACTTAATTTTTAGTTAAATAACTATTTTTATAGTTGCGTAACTAGAAAAATAGTTGTACGTTTGAATTATAAAATTAAGATGATGCAGAAGTTAACAAACAAAGAAGAAGAAATCATGATGATTTTATGGAAGCTAAAGAAAGCTTTTGTAAAAGAAATTCAAGCCGAAATCACAGAAGATCAGCCGCATTACAACACATTATCGACAATTGTTCGTAATCTGGAAGAAAAAGGATATGTTGGACATAATGCTTTTGGAAACACACACCAATACTTTCCGATTGTGGCCATTGAAGATTACAGAAAAGGATTTATGAAAACCGCAATCGATAATTACTTCAACAGTTCTTATAAAAGTATGGTTTCCTTTTTTGCCAAAGAAGAAAAAATTTCAGCAGATGAATTGCGTGAAATTTTATCAATGATTGAAAATAAAAACGAAAAAAAATAATCGGTTATGGAAGCAGTTTTCATTTACATCGCCAAATCAAGCAGTTTAATGCTTATGTTTTATTGCGCTTATCACTTTTTACTACGCAAAGAAACATTTTTCAACAGCAACAGATGGTTTCTATTATCTGGTTTGATTGTATCAGTAATTTTACCATTAGTAACTTACACGAAAGTAATATGGATTGAAGCTGCACCTGATTTAAACACAAATATCCAATCTTCATTAATAAATGTTTCTCAAAACGAATCTGCAGAATTTAATTGGAATTATATTATTCTAGGACTTTATGGTCTAGGTCTTCTAATTTTTGCAATAAAATTGGCAATTGATTTTTATAGTTTGAATTCTATTATAAAAGGAAAAAAAATCAAACAACAAGCCGATTTCAAATTTGTAGATATTAACGAAAACATCGCGCCTTTCTCCTATTTTGAATATATCGTGTACAACTCATCACTGTATACTGCTTCAGAATTAGAAAGTATTTTGGAACATGAAAAAGTGCATAGCGATCAAAATCACACCATTGATGTATTGATTTCTCGAATTTTCAGCATTATTTTTTGGTTCAATCCAATTGTATGGCTTTACAAAAAAGCAATAAGCCAAAACTTGGAATTTATTGCTGATAATGAAGCTTCTAAAAAACTTACAGACAAAAAAGCGTATCAATACACGCTTTTAAAAATAACAACACACGAAAATTGTGTTGCAATCACCAATCATTTTTATCAATCATTAATCAAAAAACGAATCGTCATGTTAAACAAAAATCAATCAAAAAAGAGGAATTCATGGAAGTATTACACCATAATTCCTGCCCTAACTGCTTTTGTACTTTTATTTCAGATAGAAGTAATTGCAAAAGAAAGACAGCAAAATGTAGAAATAGTTTCAAATGAAATTAAATCTATGAATGTTTTCAAAATCACAAAGAAAACAACTGACACTGAATTTAAAGATTTAAAAAAGAATTTAAAATCAACTTACAGTATTGATTTAGAAGTTTCTGACATTAAAAGAAACTCAAAAAACGAATTAACATCTCTTAAAGTTGATATCGTTAATGGAACTCAAAAATCTCAGTCAATACAAAGTGGAGATGAAGCTATAAAAGATTTTGGAATTCTTGTAATTTTAAACAAAAACGGCACAATAAAAGCTGGAATCAAGACTTTTGATGAGAAGGCTGCAGTAAGCAAAAAAACAAGTGAAAAGCAAAAAGCAGACAAAACTTCTAAAACAGCAGTAAGTGCAAATTTAACTACTAATACAGAAACCAATGTTAACACTAATTCTAATACTAGTACAAAAACTAACAGTAATAGTAGTGCAAATTCTAGCACTTCTGTAATTGTTAACAAAGACAATAACACAGTTGTTACTACTTCTTCTGACGGAAGCACAACTGTTGCTGTTTCAAATGGTGTAAAAACTAATGTGAAAATAGGTTTTCCGCTTATAATTTTAGATGGAAAAGATATGCCTTCTGACTTTGATATCAATAGTCTTCCATCTAGCAGTATTAAATCCATGTCTGTTTACAAAAGCTTAGATGCTGTAGCTTTATATGGCGAAAAAGGCGAAAATGGCATAGTCGAAATTAAAACTAAAAAATAAAAAAGTTTTACTCTTTTAAATAACTACGAAATGCAAAAACTGACCAATAAAGAAGAGGAAATCATGCATATCTTATGGAAGCTTAAAAAAGCTTTTGTAAAAGAGATTCAAGCAGAGATTTTAGAAGATCAGCCACATTACAATACTTTGTCAACCATTGTTCGTAATCTGGAAGAAAAGGGTTATGTTGCACACAATGCTTTTGGAAATACACATCAGTATTATCCAGCTGTGAGCATCGAAGATTATAGAAAAGGTTTTATGAGCACTGCAATCGATAATTATTTTAATAGCTCATACAAAAGCATGGTTTCTTTTTTTGCTAAAGAAGAAAAAATTTCAGCAGATGAATTGCGTGAAATCTTAAACATGATCGAAAATCCAACAGAAGGCAAATAATAAAAATAGTTATGGAAGCACTTTTCATTTTTATCCTAAAATCGAGCGGGTTATTAGCAATGTTTTATTTTGCTTACATTTTTTTACTTCGCAAAGAAACTTTTTTCAACAGTAGTCGTTGGTTTTTAATTGCCGGATTAATTACTTCTATAGTACTGCCTTTTATAGTATATACTAAAGTGATTTGGGTTGAAGCGCCACCTGCGCCAACGCCCGATCCTGTAATTACAACTACGACAACGAATATAAAAAACATTCCTGTTTCTAATGTCAATTTAGCTACATATCAAACTCATTACTCGCCTACAACCGTATCGGTTGTTGAAGAAGAAAATTTTGAAATCAATTGGACTTTGGTTTTGACAGTAGTTTACGGAATTGGCTTTCTGGCTTTTATGATCAAATTTGCGCTTGATTTTTATAGTCTTAATGCTGTTTTAAAAGGAAAAAAAGTGGAGCAGCAAGAAGATTTTAAATTTATAGATGTAAATGAAAATATAGCTCCTTTCTCTTATTTTGATTACATAGTATATAACTCATCACTATATACTTCGACAGAATTAGAAAGTATTTTAGAACACGAAAAAGTGCATAGCGATCAGAAGCACACTATCGACGTTTTGATTTCGAGAATCTTTTGTATTCTATTTTGGTTCAACCCAATTATTTGGCTTTATAAAAAAGCTATTTTACAGAATCTTGAATTCATTGCAGACAGTGAAGCTTCTAAAAAAATTGCCGACAAAAAAGCCTATCAGTACACGCTTTTAAAAATAACAACGCACGAGACTTGCGTTGCAATCACCAATCATTTTTATCAATCATTAATCAAAAAACGAATTGTCATGTTAAACAAAAATCAATCAAACAAAAGAAATTACTGGAAATATTCGGCAGTAATACCAGCTCTTGGCGCGTTTGTTCTTTTATTTCAAATAAAGACTATTGCACAAGAAAAGAAACAAGCTGAAGTTGCAACTATCCAAAGAGATACAGTAAAAGATGCTGATGAAACATTTAAAATTACTAAAAATACAACTGACAAGGAATTAAACGAATTGCCAGGAAAATTAAAAACAAACCACAATCTAGATGTCGAAATTTCAGATGTAAAAAGAAACACTAAAGAAGAATTGACCGCAATTCAAATCAAAGTAAAATCGGATTCTGGCAAAAAGCAAACTATCAAAATTGATGGAGATGAAGCGATTAAAGACTGCGAATTAGCTATTGGTACAGACGAAAATGGAACAAAATCTATCAATATTAATACTGATAGAAATGTTAGAATGCCAATGATGATTAGAAATGAAAGAGTTATTGTTCGCAATCACGCAGATTCTGATGTTGTGGCACCAGTACCTCCAACTCCTCCAACATTTCCTGGCGGACCAATTCCTCCTGCTCCAGCAATTGACATGTCAAAAATGCCAAAACCTCCAGTTGCTCCTAAAAATCCATCGGACAAAGTAGCAATGGCTAAATTTGAAAAAGACATGGAAGCTTTTGGAAAACAAATGGAAGCATTTGAACCACAAATGAAAGCTTACGAGAAAAAAATCGAAGCTATTATGTCGCAAAGATCTGAAGTGTATGAGAAAGAAATGGAGAAATACCAAATAGCAATGGAAAAGTTTAATGCTAATATGGAAAAATTCAACTATGACTTTAAGTTTGATTTTGGAGATGATTCTAAAGACTACGAAAACGACATGAAGCAATACGAAGAAGACATGAAACAGTATGAGCTTGATATGAAACAACATGCAAAAGATATGAAGCAACATGCGAAGGACATGAAACAACATGAGAAAGATATGAAAGCTTGGAAAAAAGAGAATAAAAAGGCTTAAATTATTTAATTCGAATTTAAAAACCAGTGCTTAAAACACTGGTTTTTCTATTTAATGCATTAATCAAAATTTAAAAATCTTATTCATGAAAAAATATATTTCAAATCTATTTTTGTTGCTCAGTTTTTCAATTTTCGCGCAAAAAAATACAGCTGACAAAAGTATTTTCATTGCAATGGACAAAACAGCTTCACTTTTAATAGGAAAATCGAAAGCTAATTCTATCTCAATTGGAGTTGTCAAAAACGGAAAAACCTATACGAGACATTACGGAGAAATTGATAAAGGAAAAAAAAATATTGCAACCAACAATACTGTTTTTGAAGTCGCTTCTATAACCAAATTATTTACAGGATTACTTACTGCACAAGCCGTTGTAGAAGGAAAAATAAATCCTGACGATGATATTAGGAAATACATTACTGGCTCTTATCCAAACTTAGAATACAACGGAACCCCTATTAGAATTAAAGATTTGGTTTCCTTTAGAACAGGCTTTAGCAAAGATTTGCCCGATACAGAAGAATTACGAAAAAATCGAAACGATAGCAGTTATTTAGCATTCAAAAAAGTTGACGAAATGTATAGTCGCGAAAAGTTCTTTGAAGATCTAAAATCGATGAAATTAGATACCTTACCAGGTACAAAATTTAAATACAGCAACGGAAGCTTAAATCTGACAGCTCATATTTTAGAAAATGTCTATCAAAAAAGTTATGAAACGCTTTTGAAAGAAAACATTTTTTCGAAGCTCGATATGAAATCAAGTGGGATTAATCTAAGTGCAAACATTCCTATTGCACACGGCTATAATCTTAAAGGAGTTTTAATGCCTACGATTTCCGATAATTTATGGGGAGCTGCTGGAATGCTAAAATCTACTTTAGGTGACTTAACCAAATTCATTGTTTATGAGTTAAATACAAAAAATAAAATTGTTTTAGAATCTCAAAAAAATCTCTTAAATAGTCCAACTGCTTGGAATGGTTATTTCTGGGATTATATTCAAGTTGATGAAAACGGAAAAAATTGTTGGAAACATGGCGGTGCTTTTGGAACTCAAAATATGTTAGTGATTTACCCTGAACGTCAATTAGGAATTTCAATTATAGTGAATATTAGTGACGAAAATACAGGTAACGCGCTCGGTGAAGCTGTTACTAGACTTTCTAATGATTTATTGAGCGAAAACAAAAAACAATCTGGCATTTACGGCTATAAAATCGTTGATGACAATATAATATTTGTATACGAACACGACAAAAAATTAGATCCTAGTTTGGTTAAAAGTGTCTCAGTAGCAGGTTCTTTTGATAAATGGAATCCTAATGATCCAAATTTTCAAATGATTCAGAAAAATAAAAACACATACGAATTATCAGTTCCTAAATCGCAATTTGAAAAAGACAAAACTCATCTTTTCAAATTTGTCATCAATAAAACTGGCTGGATGGAAGCTCCAAAAAATGTCATAAATAGAGAAACCGATGGCGACGAAAATCTGATTCTTAAAATTTAAATACTTTTACATTTTACTCCCCAAGAGACTTTGTTTCAAACACAAAGTCTTTTTTTTTATCTTTACCAAAACAAATCTACTATGTACAAATTATTAGCTAAACTAAATAAACTACTTTTGCCAAGCTTTACCAAACAAGGTCTAGATATTTCTAAGGCTAAGAAATGGCAAATGGCTATTATTGGTTATCGCGCCTATGTTACAAAAAAAGCATTGGGCAATTAATTTAAAAATACATTTTATTTATCCGACAGATATTTTTTTATGATTCTGTCTTACTTTTTATGAAAAACAGAGAAATCAGCCTTCCTCCTGTTCCAGCTGTATTATTAGCTATTATTAGTGTGCAATGTGGGGCTGCAATTGCCAAAACACTATTTCCTACAATCGGCGCAGCTGGTACAGCATCTATGCGTATTGGTATTTCAGCATTAATTTTATTATTGGCTTATAGACCAAATCTAAAAGCGATTACACCCCAACAGTGGAAAATTGTAATTCCGTACGGTTTGTCTTTAGGAGCCATGAATTTAATTTTTTATTTCGCAATAGAAAGAATTCCTATTGGTTTAGCCGTTACTTTAGAGTTTGTTGGCCCGTTGTTACTCGCTATAGCAGGTTCAAAACGTTTGATTGATTATTGTTGGGTTTTGTTGGCAGCAATCGGTATTTTATTAATTGCACCCTGGACAAACGATCGCTTAGATCCTATCGGAATTATATGTGCACTTTTGGCAGGAGCTTTTTGGACAGCGTATATAGTCTTAGGAGGTAAAATTTCAAAAATAATGAATGATGGTTACGCTGTTTCAACAGGAATGCTATTTGCCGCACTTTTGGTGTTGCCTTTTGGTTTTCTAGAAAGCGGATTAAACAATCTTACTCCAAAATTATTCGGAATGGGAGTTGCTCTTGCTCTTCTATCTAGTGCGATCCCGTTTACTTTAGAAATGAAAGCTTTAGGAAAACTTCCTCCTCGTACGTTTAGCATTTTAATGAGTTTAGAACCAGCAGCTGCCTCTATTTGTGCTTTTATATTTCTCAATGAAAATTTAAATTTATACGAAATATTAGCTGTATTCTGCGTCGTAATTGCTTCTGCAGGAAGTACTTTAACAGCTAAAAAATAAACTGGAAAAATTTCAAAATAAAAAATCCAAATTCCAATTTAACGTTGGAATTTGGATTTTTTGTTTTTGAGAGCTTTATATATTATTTTTTTGGAAGCAAAACAGCATCAATAACGTGTATCACACCATTTGATTGATTAACGTCTGCAATTGTAACTTTCGCTTTATTGCCATTTTCATCGCTAATATATAAGTCTTTTCCTTTCATCCAAGCTGTTATAGTTCCACCAGCAACAGTTTTAATACTAGCCTTTCCCTTACCTTCTTTAATTGCTTTTGCAATATCAGCTGAACTCCATTTTCCAGCAACAACATGATAAGTTAAGATTCCTTGAAGCATTTTTTTGTTCTCTGGTTTTAATAATGTTTCTACAGTTCCTTTTGGCAATTTATCAAAAGCCTCATTTGTTGGAGCAAAAACAGTAAATGGTCCTTTTCCTTTTAAAGTTTCAACTAAATCTGCAGCCTTTACTGCTGCAACTAAAGTCGTGTGATCTTTCGAATTCACAGCGTTTTCAATAATATTTTTATTTGGATACATCGCTGCTCCACCAACCATAACTGATTTTTGTGCATTTGATGTAAATGCAAATCCCAAAGCTAAAACTGCAAGAGTTAAAAATTTTCTAGTTTTCATGTTTAAATGATTTTAAGTTATAAGCTCATTTACGCAGGAAAAATTGTTTTGGTTTTCCGTTAACAATATTATCTGCCTGAAAAAACGATTTTATTTTGCTAATCTCTAACAAAACCAACACTTTAGAATACTTAAATATTTTTCTAAAATTTTTAAGAATACCTAATTTTTGCTTCTATTTTATTATTAAATTTAAAATCAAAAGTCATCATTATGAAAAATTTGCCCAAGAAAGTTAGAAGCAAAAAGTTAAGTTCTAGAGTAGATTTAACTGCAATGGTCAGTGTTTCTTTTCTACTGATTATATTTTTTATGGTTGTTGGGGAATTATCCAAACCAAAAATGATGGATTTGGATTTTCCTGATAACGATTGTAACGATTGCTTTCCTATTTATACTGAAGAATATCGCTCAGTCACGATTCTATTAAACAATAACAATCAATTAGTTTATTTTACTGGAGATTTACAAAATCCTATTAAAAAACCTCAGAAAAAGGCTTTTGAAAAATCTATTATGTGCAAAGAGTTAAACAATTACAGCACTTTACTATTAAATAATAAGAAAAAAGGAATAGTTGTATTTATCAAACCAAGTAAAAAATCAAACTTTGGCAATCTGGTAAATATTATCGATGTTATGAAAACATGCAACATCGAATCTTATAATATCGTCAATGAATTCACACCGGAAGAATCAAAATTATTAGCTTCAAACTAACCTCTAAAAATATACTCATGAAAAATTTACCAAAGAAAGTCAGAAGTAAAAAATTAAGTTCGAGAGTAGATTTAACTGCAATGGTGAGTGTTTCTTTTCTATTGATCATATTTTTTATGGTTGTTGGAGAATTGTCGAAACCAAAAATCATGGATTTGAGTATGCCAGAAAGACATTGCGATGAAGAATTTAACGAAATTACTAATTGTGGTGCAGGCACTGACACGCGCTTAATAACGGTACTACTAGATGAAAATGATAAAATAATAATGTATTCCGGTCTTTTATTTGATCCTATAGGAAAAGCAATAGAAATTAATTACGGGAAAAATGGGATTCGTAAAGAACTTTTCAATAAAAAGAAAATGATTCTGGACTTTTCATCATCGATAGGAAGACCAAATAATGGGCCAATTGTAATTATAAAACCTAGCAAAAAAAGTAATTTTAAAAATTTAGTTGATATTTTAAATGAAATGGCTGTTGCGAGAATCGAAACTTACGCGATTGTACCAGAATACACACCAGAAGAATCAAAATTATTAGCTTCAAAGTAATTTCAATATAATATATAAATCTTTGTATCGATGTGCCTTCTTGGCAAAACTAACTAACAAAAAAAGTCCCACATTGCTGTGGGACTTTTTATTTAAATCTTAATAAATTTTGAACTTGAGATTCCTTTATCTGATTTTACTTTTATAAAATAATTACCTGTTTTCAGTCTAGAAATATCAATAGTCGAAGTTGTTCTTGCGTTTGGAATTGCGATTATCAATTGACCTAAAACATCGTAAATTTCAAACGATTGTATTTCGATATTTTGGTTCTGCGAAATATTTAAAAACTGACTTGCCGGATTTGGATATAAACTCAAATATTTAGATAAATTAAAATCCTCAGTTGATAATGTAGCATTAAATGTCGAGATAGCCTTATTAGTCAAAATAGGGAAATTATAATCAAAATAAATATTTGCATCATTTGTAAACGAATCGCCCACTTGTAATGTAGGTTTTGTTTTGATTTTAAAAGCGATATAACCATCATTGGTAGCATCATCAAAAGGAAGATTAATTCCTTCAAAAATGAACTCTACTTTATTTTCTTCTGAAATTTTAGTGATGAATGAATGACTTGAACTTGTTGGAATTAAAGTCGAAATATCAAATTTATTCAAATCAATAATGTCTTTAACCACAATATTTTGAGCAGCATATGTTCCCGTATTCTCAAAACGAATCATATAATGAACATACTCTCCTATTAGTTTTGAAGTAATTACCGAACCTTCCAAACAAGTTTTATCATTTGGATCATACGAACCCACAACGGTCTGATTTAAAGCAAATGCATTATCTATTGGCGTTTCATCATTTTCTTGTGATAAAATAACTGCAGTAAATTTTAGAATATCCCCATTATTTACAGCAGGTGAATCTGTTGGCGAATTTACTTTAACTGTAAAAGTAATTTCCTTAGATTCAAATGGTTTTAGATTTAAAAAGTCCCACAATAAAACATTCGTTGTTTGGGAAGATATTGATGGATTTACTGAGCGCACATCTAAAACAGAATCGTCAAAAGTTAGATTTACTTTTCCAGATTGAGTTGTATTTCCCTTATTTTTATATATAATTTTATACGTTGCATTAAATCCTGGACGCGCAACATCGATTTGCAAAATAACTACTTCTAAATCAGAATGTGTTCCGTTTGGTGTAATACAAAAATTTTGATTTAATGGACTTGCTTGCGATGGAAAATCAACATTTACAACTGATGGTGAAATCGAAAAGTATGTAGGATTTTCTAAGACAGGAGTTACAGAGTGTGAACCAGCTGGTAAAGAAATAGAATAGTTATTTCCATTGGCAATAAAACTCGAGGAATTAGTTCCATCAGATATATTAAATTTTAAATTTGGCAAACTTAAATCTTGAGTATCGCAACCGTTATTATCTGCATCCACTTTATTATCTCCTGAAATGGTATAATATTCTCCAACTGGATTAAAAGAACAATATGAATTAACATTACAATTAGTATATACGTAAGAATCAAGAAGACTTTGGACTTTTGTTAACTCATTTTCATCTGCACAAACATATACCAAATTCGGATTTTCTGAAAAATTTAATTTTTCAGATTCATTACTGCCATTTCTGATGTACAAGAAGTCAAGCTTATTATTTGAGCAATTAAGCTCTTCCAATTTGCTTAGATTACTAACATCTAATGTTTTCAATTGATTATAAGAGCATTCTAATTTTGTCAAGCTTGCTAATTGCGATAAATCTAAAGTTGTAAGCTTATTATTTATAGATCTAATAGCTTTAAGCTTTGGCAATCCATTTACACTTAAAGCCTGCAATTGATTACTGCTACAGTTTACATATTCTAATTTTTGCAAACCATTTAAGTTTAACGATGGAATAGCATTTCCATCACAATAAAGCTCAATAAGATTGGTTGAACCGCTTACATTAAGGCTCATTAATTGATTAGAATGACATAATAAATAACCTAAATTAGTTAATCCGCTAAGATCCAATTGTAATAGTTTATTATATTGACAAGAAAGTGAATAAAGTTTTGTTAAACCATTTACTTTTAGTGATGTCAACAGATTACCACTGCAATCTAAAGATTCTAAATATGAAAAGTTAGTAGCATCCAAAGTAGTTAATTGATTTCCTGAACAGTGTAGTTTTTTAAGTCCTATTAATCCTTGCAGATTCAAGACAGTCAATTTATTATTTGTAGCCAAAATTTCAGTCAGATTAGCTGCCCCATTTAGACTTAATGTCCCTAGTTTTGGATTTCCTGTACATTGAACGTATTTCAAATTAGTTAGTCCATCAGCAATAATTGTAGTTAACTCTGGTAAATTTTCAATTTGTAAATATTGTTTGCTTTGAATATTAGAATATCCCAGATAGACCAATTTCTTTAGAACATTAAAATCCATATCCATCATAATTGGATTATTACTACAGTCTAAAAATTGAAGATTAGTAAAGCTTTCTAATCCTTGTAATGAAGTGATATTAGAATTACTAATATCCAAATAAGTTATGTTTAATGCCTCACTGATTTCAATTTGAAAATTAGAATTTGTATCAACATTCAGTGCAATTAATTTCATTTTAAGATTCATATCTGGAATATCAATGATTTGAGCACTGCACAGATTAAAAAAGCATAAAGCAATAACTAAAAAGTAAAGTTTCTTCATATGTGGTATTTTCATACAAAAATAACTTTTTAAGATAATAACACAACTTTATTTGTTAAAATATATTAAAAACTTAAAAACACTACATAAAAAAAGTCCCACATTACTGTGGGACTTTCTATTTATAGGAATCTAAGAATTATTTTTTCTCAGTTTTTTCCATTTTAGCTTTTAAAGCAGCTAATACATCATTGTTATCTCCTAAAGTCGCAGCAGGTGCGTTAGTAGATGCAGATGCAGTAGTTTCAGCAGCAGCTTTCACGTTTTTCTCTTCTTCTTCTCTGAAGATAGCAGTGTGAGAAGCAACTACTCTTTTGAATTCTTTGTTGAATTCGATTACTTTGAAATCAGCTGTATCACCTTTTTTCAATTTCTTTCCGTCTTCTTTTTCAAGGTGACGAGTAGGAATGAACGCAACGATATCATCTCCGAATTCTACAGTAGCTCCTTTGTCAACGATTTCAGAAATCTCACCGTTGTGGATAGTTCCTACAGCGAAAGAATCTTCGTATTGATCCCAAGGATTAGCAGTAGTTTGTTTGTGACCTAAAGATAATTTACGTCCTTCAACATCTAATTCTAATACAACAACATCAAGTTTTTCACCAACGTTTACAAACTCAGATGGGTGTTTAATTTTCTTAGTCCAAGATAAGTCAGAGATGTAGATTAATCCATCAATTCCTTCTTCTAATTCTACGAAAATACCAAAGTTTGTGAAGTTTCTAACGATACCTGTATGTTTAGAACCTACTGGGTATTTAGAAGTAATGTCAGTCCATGGATCTTGAGTCAATTGTTTGATACCTAATGACATCTTACGATCTTCTCTGTCAAGAGTTAAGATAACTGCCTCAACAACATCTCCAACTTTCACGAAGTCCTGAGCAGAACGTAAGTGAGTTGACCATGACATTTCAGAAACGTGGATTAAACCTTCAACACCTTCAGCAACTTCGATGAAAGCACCGTAATCAGCGATTACAACTACTTTACCTTTAACTTTATCACCAACAGTTAAGTTAGCATCTAAAGCATCCCATGGGTGAGCGTTTAATTGTTTCAATCCTAATTGAATTCTTGTTTTCTCATCATCGAAATCAAGGATTACAACGTTTAATTTTTGGTCTAATTCAAGAACTTCACTTGGGTGGTTGATTCTGCTCCAAGAAAGGTCAGTAATGTGAATTAATCCGTCAACACCACCTAAGTCAATGAACACACCATAAGAAGTAATGTTTTTAACAACACCTTCTAATACTTGTCCTTTTTGTAATTGACCGATGATCTCTTTTTTCTGTACTTCAATATCAGCCTCGATAAGAGCTTTATGAGATACAACAACGTTTTTGAATTCGTGGTTGATTTTTACCACTTTGAATTCCATCATTTTGTTTACATATACATCGTAGTCTCTAATTGGCTTAACGTCAATTTGAGATCCAGGTAAGAACGCTTCGATTCCGAATACGTCAACAATCATACCTCCTTTAGTTCTGCATTTAACAAAACCGTTAACGATTTCTCCAGTTTCATTTGCTGCAATAACTCTATCCCAAGATTTGATAGTACGTGCTTTTCTGTGAGATAATACTAATTGACCTGTTTTATCCTCACGGATGTCGATTAATACTTCTACTTTGTCACCTACTTTTAAATTTGGGTTGTAACGAAATTCGTTTAAAGAAATAACACCTTCAGATTTCGCATTGATATCAACGATAACGTCTCTATCTGTAATTCTAACAACAACTCCTTCAACTACTTCTTCTTGATCTGTAGCGATGAAAGTTTTTGATACTAGTTCTTCAAACTCTTGCAAGTTTTTCTCATCTACTGCATCGATTCCTTCTTGGAAGTTGTGCCAGTTAAAATTTGCTAAAAACTCTTCTTGTGATTTTGTTTGTTCAGACATGCTGATAAAAAAATTTGTATTCTGTTTTTCTCGAGTTTCTCTATGCGATAGAAAATACAGAAGTTGTTTTACATAAATGGTTGATTCCTAATGGAAACTCTTCTCCGCCAAAAGGACTGCAAAATTAATACATTTTTCTGAATTAACAAAACAAAACCCTAATGATTATCAATATGATAATAAGAAGCAGGAGATTTTCGGCTTTTCAAGAACTTTAGTCCCGCTATCCGTTACAATCTTTTATGGTGAACCCCACCATAAAAGGATTTTCACTTCTATCGGGGCTAGTTCAGAAATTTTAGTTTTCATCAGATATTTAGAAACTTATAAAATCTTCTAAAAGAAAACAAAAAGCATCACAAAAATGGTAATTACAATAACCAAAACAGTTACAAAAGTTGCAGAATTAATATCTTCCCTTCTTCTTTGATGCTCTATCTCAAAATTATTTGGATTCACATAATACATTCCAAAAGTTTTTGGATGAACTTTTAAATCAGGTCTAAAATGCGCCAAACCTAACAACAAACCTCTTGCTAATTCCAGTTTGTTTTTATAAATCATGCTAAAAATATGATTTCCTGAAAATGTTTCCTTGTGAGCTTCAACCTTTTCGCTCGCCAGAACAAACCAGAAAAACGCTTCGTGACTATATTTACCGCTACCGACCATTTTAGAAAAAACATCATATTTTAAAAGATCTGAATCAGAAGAAGAATTTACACCGGTTATTTCTCCTTTAAAATCTTCTACTTTTTGAAAGTCATTCCAGAGTATAACTTTAATAACTTTATTATTAAACTTATTCACATAATGGATACCCAAATTATCAATTATGGTAGTAGTATGTTTCATTGTTTTTCTAAGATAAAGCGCCATTAGCACAATAGTGAGAAACAAAAACAAACTAATCACCAAAACATTTTCGTCGAAGCCAATTAAAAATGGAAGTGCAAACAAAATAGAAACAACAAAAATAGCTGTAAATACAATCATGATTCCATAACCATAATTAAGGGCTTTTGATGGTTTTGATTCCACAGATTCAAATGGAAGAATTGTTCTTTGATTATTCATATCTAAATTAAAGCAGAAAAATATTGAAAAAGTTTAAAAATAAAAAAATCCTACTTTCAAAAACGAAAGTAGGATTCAAATATTTTAAAAAGAATTCTTAATGACTCAAATTCTCAATTTCCTTTGGATCATGTTTATGCTTAAACAAAACAGCAAAAGCAATTGCAATTACTAAAGCATAAGCCGCAAAAGATAGCCAGATTGTATGCCAATCTTTCATTAAAACCGGATTTGTAAAAATTCCGTCTGCAGAAATTGAATTTCCTTGACTTTTTACAAACTCTACCATTTTTTCATTAGTAGCATCAGTCTGTAAAAATCCAGCTAATTCAGTTGTATTAGCAAAAGATTTTGTAAAGAAACGATCAATTGCCCAGCCAGAAGTTAAACTTCCTAAAACTGCTCCTACTCCATTGGTCATCATCATAAACAGACCTTGTGCAGAAGAACGAATTTTAGAATCTGTATTGCTTTCTACGAATAAAGAACCTGAGATATTAAAGAAATCAAATGCCATTCCGTAAACAATACAAGACAAAATAATCATCCATAAACCGTTTATAGGATCTCCAAAAGCAAATAATCCAAAACGAAGAACCCAAGCCAACATACTGATTAACATAACTTGTTTGATTCCGAAACGTCTCAAGAAAAACGGAATTGCAAGGATGAACAAAGTTTCAGAAACTTGAGAAATCGACATAATAATAGTCGAATATTTAATTACGAATGAATCTGCATATTTTGGAAAATGCTTGAACTCATCTAAGAATACATCTCCGTAAGCATTTGTTAACTGAAGTGCTCCTCCTAAAAACATAGAAAACACAAAAAACAAAGCCATTTTATAGTTTGCAAACAATTTAAAAGACTCTAAACCAAAAGTTTCCGTCCAAGTCGCATTTTCTTTAATCAAACGCTGTGGTTCACATTTTGGCAAAGTAAAAGCGTAAACTCCAAGAATTAAAGCTCCAACTCCAGCAATATAAAACTGATATTCAGTTGCTTTACTTCCGCTTAAATTCGTAATCCACATAGCAACAATAAAACCAATAGTTCCCCAAACACGAATCGGTGGAAAATCTTTTACGATGTTTTTATTGTTTAATTTAAGCGAAGTATAAGATATTGAATTACTTAAAGCAATTGTTGGCATGTAACAGCACATTGCTAAAAGCATTACAATAATAAAAGTATCTGGTGTAGTAACTTGTGCGATTCCGAATAGAACAACTGCGTAAAGTATATGAAGAGCACCGTATAATTTTTCGGCATTAATCCATCTGTCGGCAATAATACCTGTAAGCGTAGGCATAAAAAGAGAAGCGATTCCCATGGTTCCAAAAACGAGTCCGAATTGAGTTCCTTCCCACGCTTTTGTTCCAAACCAATAATTTCCAATTGTTATAAGCCATGCTCCCCAAACAAAAAATTGAAGAAAGCTCATTAAAATCAATCTATTTTTAATCCCCATATGATAAATTTGTTCTTTAGTAAAAATGAAGCGGTAAAACTACCATTTAAAATAATATCTGCAAAAAATTATGCTGTTTTAACAACATCATTCACTAATTCTAGAACTGCGGCAAATTGTTCTTCTTTATTTAAGTAAGAATTATCAATCTCAATTGCATCATCTGCGATTACCAATGGAGAATCTTCTCGGTGTGTATCCATATGATCTCTCTCAACCACATTTTTCAAAACTTCTTCATAAGAAACATTGTCTCCCTTTTGCTGCAATTCATCAAAACGTCTTTGCGCACGTGTTTCCGCACTTGCTGTCATAAAAATTTTCAATTCTGCATCCGGAAAAACAACTGTTCCAATATCTCTTCCATCCATCACAATAGCTTTATTAGCTCCCATTTCCTGCTGTTGTTCTACTAATTTAGCACGAACTTCAGAAACTGCAGCTACTTTACTAACAAAATTAGAAACTTCGATAGTTCTAATTTGTTTCTCCACATTTTCACCATTTAAATACATTTCTGCAAAACCTAAATCTGAATTAAATTTAAATTCTAGTTTAATTCCAGATAACGCCTCAATCAAAGCTTCTTTCTTAAAAAAATCAGCTCCAATTAGAGTATGTTGCATTGCAAAATAAGCTACAGCGCGGTACATCGCTCCTGTATCTACGTAAACATATTCTAATTCTTTTGCCAATTGTTTTGCAAGCGTACTTTTTCCTGTAGATGAAAATCCGTCGATAGCAATGGTGATTTTTTTCAATTTTTTATTTTTTAATTTTTATTCTTTATGAATGACTGTTTTATCGCAAAAACAGCGATTTCACTGTCAAAGTTATTGCAAATGTAGCCATCTTTCTTCTTATATGGAATAACATAATTAAGGTTCAAAAAAAAACTTTTCATTATCGAAATTAATTCACTTTCGACAATAAAAAGCTATTTCTTAATTTAATCATTCGCCAAATTAGTCTTCACTAATAGTAAATATCCATAAGAATATTTGATTTAGAGCTATCTATAATCTTTTCTATTCTTTTGAAAAACTGTTCGTTTACCATTGGACATCCATGACTATTGCTGATGTAATATTCTTGCTCTTCGTATGGAACTGCAGAATAATGATGCAATACAATTGCTCTTTTCAAAGCGTTATTGTTACTTTCTTCTAAACCTGCTAATCTATATGCTTTTCCAAAAATACCTTTATAGGTTTTACCAACAGAATACCGACCCAATGCTGTACAATTAGAGTTTGGCATGTTGCTAAATTTAAGCACACCTCTAACTCCAGTTTCAGAGCCAGAGCCATGAGCTACAAGACCTTGATCTACAACTTCTTCTTTCTGTAAATCGTAGACAAAAAAGCGATTTTTCCCAGAAGGAACTTTCATGTCAATTAGAAAAACTATTTTTTGATTGTATTTATGTTCAGCATTAATCATGTCTTTTATACTAGCAATTCTACTACTGATTCTTTCCATTTCTAGAGTAGAAATAGTTTCTTCTTCTTTAAAAGAAAAATTTGATCCCGTAAGAAAGCTTACTGTTATAAACAAAGCCAAATAAAACAGTTTCATTTAATTATTGAAAATTTAAGGTTAAACCAAAAAGACTTGTATTGGCAGCCAATGTATATCTTGAATAAGAATAGTTAAATTTCAGTTTATTCATCTTTAAACCAAAACCTAACGAAACACCCGAAAAATTGCGCTGTTCTTCCACTCTTAATTCTTCGGCTCTTCTAAAATTATATCCTATTCGGAAATTGAATGCTTTTTTAGGAAAAAGCTCAACGCCAAAAGCTACGTGTCTGAATGCATTGTTTAAAAATGAAACCTTTTCTGGACTTGTAGATCCGTCTATATTGGTTTCTCCTCGAACAGGATTCGAAAAAGAAATATTCCATTGCTGTATATTTTCTACTGAAAGATGCCAACGAATAGGCACATGTTCCAGTTCTTGCGAAATACCAGCAACAATTTCAAACGGAAGGTTTTCTTTAATTCCTGAATAAGTAGTAAACTGAGTCCCCATATTTCTAAACACAAGGGCAAAATTTATATCGTTCCTTTCGTCAACATACAAAAAACCAACATCAACCGCGCCACCTATAGAATTATATGTTTCTAAAGATGAAGTTATAAGCTTAGCGCTTGCTCCAATATACAAATCTGTGTAAGGAACATTGTACGCATATCCGAGCGATAAAGCACCTTCACTTCCTGTAAAATTAGAAGTTGCTTGACCATTTTCGTCATATCCTTCAAATGTACCATAGTTTACATAAGTTACTCCAGCATAAAAAGTCTGAAGATGCCTGTCGTAAGTATAGGCATAAGATCCTGTACCATAAGAGGCTTCACCATAATAACTTCCGTAATTTAATGCCAAATGATTATCCATGTCTGCGTTTATAAGAGCAGGGTTTGACATGGCCTGATTAACGTCATCGTCATATATTGTAATAACATCACCTCCCAATGCCGCTTGTCTTGGCGAAGTAGTTAGGTTTAAAAATTGGTAAGTGTAGCGCCCTCCAACTTGTCCGAAAGAAGACGAACAAATTAAGATTATATAAAATAAAACAACTTTTTTGAGCATTTGTTTTTGGCGCACTATATGGGAATAACGCAAGTGCAAATATAAAATTATATAACACTTAAAATAAAGTCAAATAAAAAAAATCCAAATCCCGATCGTTAAATTGGAATTTGGATTTTATAGATTTAGCTAAAAGATTTTTATTTTAATTCTTTAGCATTTTTTACTTTTTGATCTGTCAAAGCTAAAGCTAAAACTTCGCTCATTTCTTTAACATAGTGAAAACTTAAACCTTCTAAGTATTCTGCCTTGATTTCATCAATATCGCTTTTGTTTTCGTGGCAAAGAATAATTTCTTTAATTCCTGCTCTTTTTGCAGCTAAGATTTTTTCTTTGATACCACCAACTGGCAATACTTTTCCACGAAGCGTAATTTCACCAGTCATAGCAAGACTTTTCTTTATTTTTCTTTGAGTTAAAAGTGAAACCAAAGAAGTAAGCATTGCAATACCAGCACTTGGCCCGTCTTTTGGTGTTGCCCCTTCTGGCACGTGCAAATGGATATTGTATTTTTGGAAAAGCTCAGTGCTAATACCTAATTTCTTAGCATTTGCTTTAATATATTCTAATGCAATTGTAGCAGATTCTTTCATTACAGTTCCAAGATTTCCTGTAATGCTCAATGAGCCTTTTCCTTCAGAAATCAAAGATTCTATAAACAAAATATCTCCTCCAACACTTGTCCAAGCTAAACCTGTTACAACACCTGCAACATCGTTGTTTTCGTATTTATCGCGCTCAAGTCTTGGCACTCCCAAAATCGCTACAATATCTTCGTCTGTAACTTTTTTGTTGTACTCTTCTTCCATTGCAACAGATTTTGCTGCATTTCTAATTACTTGCGCAATTTTAGTTTCTAAATTACGAACACCAGATTCTCTTGTGTAACCTTCAATGATTTTTTCTAATTGCTTTTTACCAATAGTCAAATCTTTTGCAGTTAAACCGTGAGCTTCTAATTGTTTTGGAAACAAATGTCTTTTAGCAATTTCAACCTTTTCTTCGATTGTATAACCTGACATCTTAATTACTTCCATTCTGTCACGCAAAGCTGGTTGAATTGCTGCCATATTATTAGAAGTCGCAATGAACATTACTTTAGATAAATCATATCCCATTTCAAGGAAATTGTCATAGAAAGCACTGTTTTGCTCTGGATCTAAAACCTCTAATAAAGCAGAAGAAGGATCGCCACTATTACCGTTTGATAATTTATCGATCTCATCTAAAATAAATACCGGATTTGATGTTCCAGCTTTTTTCAAACTCTGAATGATACGTCCTGGCATTGCTCCAATATAAGTTTTTCTGTGACCGCGAATCTCTGCTTCGTCACGTAAACCTCCTAAAGAAATACGAACATATTCTCTTCCTAAAGCTTCAGCTACAGAACGTCCAATAGAAGTTTTACCAACTCCTGGAGGCCCTGTTAAACATATAATTGGCGATTTCATATCATTTCGCAATTTTAAAACTGCCAAATGCTCAATCATTCTTTTCTTAACTTCATCAAGTCCGAAATGATCTTTATCTAAAATTTTCTGCGCATGTTTTAAATCGAATTTATCTTTAGAATATTCGCCCCAAGGCAATTCTAAAAATAACTCTAAATAATTTCTTTGAATTCCAAAATCAGGAGATTGCGGATTCATGCGACGCATTTTAGACAATTCTTTTTCGAAATGTTTTTGCGTTTTTTCGTCCCATTTTTTTGTTTTAGCCTTCTGCCCCATTTCGTCCATTTCCTCTTCCTGAGAAACGCCACCCAATTCTTCTTGAATAGTTTTCATTTGCTGGTGAAGGAAATATTCTCTTTGCTGCTGGTCTAAATCAAAACGAACTTTTGACTGAATATCGTTCTTCAATTCTAATTTTTGAAGTTCAACATTCATATATCGTAAAGTCTCTAAAGCACGCTCTTTCAATCCATTTATCGATAGAAGACCTTGTTTTTCTTTTACAGATAAATTCATATTAGAAGATACAAAATTGATCAAAAACGATTGGCTTTCAATGTTTTTGATTGCAAATGTAGCTTCAGAAGGAATGTTTGGACTTTCCTTAATAATTTGTATTGCTAATTCTTTTACAGAATCTAAAATTGCAGTGAATTCAGAATCGTTTTCATCTGGACGTTCTTCGGCAACTTCTTTAATTGTAGCTGTCATGTATGGTTCTTCTGAAACCACTTCGTCAATTTCGAAACGTTTTTTTCCTTGAAGGATAACCGTTACGTTCCCGTCAGGCATTTTTAAAACACGCAAAATACGCGCAACCGTTCCTATTTTATGAATATCATCTTTTGACGGATCTTCGTCTTCTTCATTAATTTGAGATACAACACCGATGATTTTACCACCTGCATTAGCATCGTTTATTAATTTAATTGACTTATCTCTTCCTGCTGAAATTGGAATAACAACTCCAGGAAATAAAACAGTATTACGTAAAGGTAAAATTGGAAGCGAAACAGGAAGTTCTTCATTATTCATTTCCTCTTCGTCTTCTGGAGTCAACAATGGAATTAATTCTGCCTCTGAATCAAATTCTTGAAGTGACAGATTGTCAATAGTAAGTATTTTATGGTTTGACATAATAATATATAAGTCGTTTTGTCATTAAAAGTTTAATACAACCTGCAATTAACGTTTAATATTCATTTTTTTCTAATAAAAATAGACTATACACTTAATTTACAAGATATATCATTAAAACAGACAATCACTATGCCAATAATGGAAGATATGATATCTATTTAATTTGCCAAACTAATAAAATCAAATTGTATTACCAAAAAAAATCCGCACAAGGCGGATTAAATTTATAAAAGTCTCTTTGTTCTAAATTTTTAAATCAATGCTAAAAGAACCTGTAATAGTCTTTTCTTCATCTGTCGTGAAATTATGAACGACAAAATTAAAAGTTCCTTCCATTTTTTCTGCTGTTTTTGAGGTTATTGTAAGTGAACCCGATTTAGAATTATACAAAAGATCATTTGCTCTATAGTAAGCACCGATAACATTTACAAGTTCGCCATCATCTCCTGATAAATTGCTTGAATCCTCATACGTTCCAGTAGAATATGATTTATTAATTTTTAAACCGATACTAGAATTACCATCATTAGTCTTTGCTACGATACTGTAATACGGATTACTGCCGCTTGCAATTACACTACTTACGTCAACTTTGTCATTTGCAAAATCAACTCCGTTTACTTTTGCTTTTAAAACATCATCAGAATCTTCAGCAGGAATATCACCTGTATAAGGTATATTTTCAAAATTACCTTTTGTAATCACTTTAATAGCTGTTAAACCATTCTCTGTCTCACTAAATCCTGTAAATTGAAATGTACCCGAGATTGTTTTTTTTGTTTTATTTACCTCAGTAATTTTAATGATTGCTGTGTCTGTATAATTTTGCACGCCTAAAAATGCAGCATCTTCATTTGAAGCACTTACAAATGCATTTTCATTTACATTTTGAGCATAAGCTAAAACAAACTTTTCTGCATTTTCTTGGTTTTCTGCCCATGTATATGTTCCTACCTTATTGCTTGGCAAAATTAGCTGAATCAAATCTCCTTTTGAAGACCTAGTACCAGCTATCAATACATAGTTATCTGTTACAATTGCTGTTGTAGTATTTGCAACAAACTCATCGTCTCCAACTTTGGCGCTAAAAATGGCTTTTTCTCCTGTACTCTCATTTCCGTTATTTTCAGAATTAGAAAAATCCAGACCACTATCAAAATCTTGATTGCATGAGCTTAAAAAGCCAGATATTGAAATTAAAAGAAATAGAAAATATTTTTTTCTCATAGTTATTCATTTTATATGCAAATATAGATTTTATAAAATGAAATAAAAATCTTACCGAATAATATTCTTAAATCAGCAATTTATTTAGGAGATTAAAATTATTTCAAAAAAAATAAAATTAATTTTATAAAAGTGTAACATAATAAAAAAAGCACAGTCATTACTAAAAACCAAAAGCCACCACTTGAATATAAACAACCAGAATATCGAAGAACTAATTGCGCTTTGCAAAAATAACAATCAAAAAGCGCAATTTGAAATATACAATCGCTATTGTAAAGCGATGTATAATGTGGCTTTTCGTATTGTAAAAGACGAACATTTTGCACAAGACGTCATGCAGGAAGGTTTCTTAAAAGCTTTTACAAAAATCAATGACTATAAACAAGAAGTGGCTTTTGGCGCATGGTTAAAAAAAATAATCATCAATTATAGTATCGATTTTTATAAGAAAAACAACTCTTTTCACGTAGAAGATTTAAGTAAACAGCTTTATAAAATTGAAGAAAATGACGGAATTATTTCTGAAAACATTGACTTGAACTCACTAAAAGTAAAACAGGTTTTAGATACAATTCTGCAGCTGAAAGATAATTACAGAATGGTACTAACGCTTTTTTACATTGAAGGTTATGACCAAGAAGAAATCTGCGAAATATTAAACATTACTTATGCAAATTGCAGAACAACCTTGAGCAGAGCCAAAGACGCTTTGAGAAAAAAATTGGAAGAGATATAAAATGAATTGGAATTATGAAAAATGAAAAAGACAATTTAGACGAATTATTCAACAGATTTGAAAACCAATGGGACATTCAGGAATTAAATTCTGATCATCAGGTTGATTTTCTCCAAAAATTAAATAAAAAAGAGCCTAAGAAAAGATATTGGTTCGCAACTGCTATTGCCGCTTCGATCGTATTGATGCTTGGAATATCTCTTTTTTATAAAAATGAAAAACCAAAAGAATTCAAATTTGCTTCTAAAGAAACTAAACGCACCGATTCTATTTTCAATATTCTAATTGACAACGAACTGGTTAAACTGAAAGAGAAAAACTCGCCAGAAAATCAGCAGATTATTAATGATGCAATGAATCAGATGAAAACTTTTGATGCTGATTATCAGAAAATCATAAATGAACTGCAAAAAAATGGTGAGAATAAACAAATTATATATGCGATGATTAGCAATCTCCAAACGCGTATTTCTTTTTTACAAACCGTTTTGCAAAGAATTGAAGACAACGAAAAACTAAAAAACAACTCTAATGAAAAAACACTATAACTTACTATTCTTGTTTCTTTTGATTCCTTTATTAGGGTTTTCAAACGATGACGCTTACATCACTAAACAAAAAAACATTAAAAAAACGTATATCGTCAATTCAAACGCTGGAATTGATGTTGACAACAAATATGGAAGCATAACAGTTACAACTTGGGACGAAGATAAAATTGATCTAGACATTACTATAAAAGTAAATGGACCGAATGAAAATTGGGTTAACGAACGTTTGAATAGTATAGACGTTGATATTACTGCTCTTAAGGGGTTGGTTTCTGCTGTAACGAAGCTTGGAAGCTCTAATGTTAAAAGCAAAGGAAGCAACAACAGTTTTGAGATTAATTATGTAATTAAGATTCCGAAAAATGGATCTATTAAATTGGTCAATAAATACGGTAATATTTCTGTCCCAAATGCAGAATCTTCTACAGATATTGATTGTAAATACGGAAAAGTTGCTTTGGGCAAACTAAACGGATCTAACAACCAAATTTCTATTCAATATTGTCAAAGCTCCAGTATTGATTATATTAAAGCAGGAAATATAGATGCTAGATATTCTAATCTTAAGATTAATGATTCTGGAAATTTGAATTTAAGCGCAAACTATACAGACGTCAATTTAAATGATGCCCAAAATATTAAAGCTGACTGTAGCTACGGTACCTTAAAGTTTCAAAAAATAAATTCTTTAAGCGGTTCAGGAAACTATCTGACTTTTATTATTGGAGAAATCTCTAGCAACTTTAGCTACGACACCAATTACAGTAAAATTAATATTGGAACGGTAACTGAAAAAGCTGGAAACATTACAATTAATTCTGGATATACAGACATTTCTATTGGTTATGTTCCTAATTATGCTTTCGATTTTGACATTTCTGCAAGATATTCAAACATTAAGCATGATAATTCATTAGAAGTCTCTGTTACTGAGATCAAAAGCAACAACAAACGCATTGCCGGTTTTTACAAGAAAAAAGGTCAGAATAAAATCAATATAAATTCTAACTACGGAAATATTACGCTAACAAAAAATTAATCATCTAAAAATCAAAACAATGAAAAAATCAATTTTATTATTCGCATTTACAGCCCTTTTTGTAAATAGCAGTATTAATGCACAAGACAAAACTAAACTTCAAGGAAACGGAAAAGTAGTTACTGAAACTAGAACTACAGGTGATTACGATGCGATTCAAGTTTCAGGTTTCTTTGATGTTGATTTAGTTGCAGGAAAAGAAGGAAAAATTACCATTCAAGGAGAAGAAAATCTTTTGCCAGCCATTAAAGTGGAAGTAGAAGATAATTCACTAAAAGTATATGTTGAAAGATCTACAAATATTAGAACAAGCTCAAACAAAAAAATTCAAATTACTATTCCATTTGAAAAAATCTCTGAATTGAGTTTGGCTGGTTCTGGCGAAATTCAATCAAAAGATGTAATCAAAAATGATAAGTTTTCAATCAAATTATCTGGTTCCGGAAATTTCACTTTACCTGTTGACACCAATAATCTGGAGCTAAATGTAAGCGGATCAGGAAATGTGCATTTAAAAGGAACTGCTAGTAATTTCTCAGCTAAACTGTCTGGATCTGGTAACATTGATGCAGTCAATTTAAAATCGAAAGTTGTTGAGGCAAATGTTTCAGGATCTGGAAACAGTAAAGTTGCTTGCGACGAAAGTTTAACGGCGAGAGTTTCTGGTTCTGGAAATATTAGATATGTTGGAAATCCTGAAAAAAAAGATACTAAAGTCTCAGGATCTGGAACAATTACAAAAAGTTAATTATTCAAAAAATATCACGAATTACAAAAAATCATCAATCAAAAACAATCCTTGCAATTCGTGATATTGGTTATTTATAAAGGCGTTTCAATTAGTTTGAAACGTCTTTTTTATGTACTCTTCTCAATAAAAATATTGATGTAACAAAGAAAATCGCCAAAATAACAATCGCCGCACGAGGGCTTCCTGTAATCTGATCGATAATTCCGTAAACACACATTCCGATTACAATTCCTATTTTTTCGGCAACATCATAAAAACTGAAAAATGATGCTGTATCTTCTGTATCCGGCAATAGTTTTGAATAGGTTGAACGAGATAATGCTTGAATTCCTCCCATTACAAATCCTGCAACTGTTGCCATAACATAAAAATGAGTAGGCAAAGTAATAAAATAAGCCAATGCACAGAATACTGCCCAAATTCCGTTAATAAATATTAAAGTTGGAACGTTTCCGTATTTTTCTGAAGCACGAGATGTTAGTATAGCTCCAACAACAGCTACTAATTGAATGATTAAAATACAAACAATTAAACCAATTGTACTTTGTTCTTTAGTTTCCCATTGTATTTCCTGTGCACCAAAATAAGTAGCCACAAGCATTACAGTTTGCACAGCCATACTTGAAACGAAGAAACCTCCTAAATATCGCTTTAAAGGAATGTTTTCCTTTAATAATGCCCAAACCTTTTTTAATTCTTTGAAACCGTTAAATACTACTGATTTTGTTAGTTTTTGACCAGATTCTTTACTTCCTTTTGGCAAGTAATAATAAGTATACTGGCTAAATAAAATCCACCAAACTCCAACCATTACAAAAGAATAACGCATTGCTTTCATTGCTGCTTCTCCATCTGTTCCTGAAATACCAAAAAGTTTTGGTTTCATGATCATAGCCAAATTGATAATCAATAAAATAACACTTCCGATATAGCCTAACGAATACCCTTTTGCACTAATTCTGTCTTGTTGTTCTTCAAAAGCAATATCTGGCAAATACGAGTTATAGAAAACTAAACTTCCCCAGTAACCAAGTAATCCAAGGAAATAAAACAAAAGTCCAACATAAATATTATCTAAGTCAAACCAATATAATCCCATGCAAGATAAAGCTCCTACGTAACAGAAAAATTTCATAAATGATTTCTTGTTCCCAACGTAATCGGCAATTCCCGATAATAATGGCGAAATAAACGAAACCACCATAAAAGCAAAAGCTGTAATAAAACTTATTAGAGCTGAATTTTTAAGGTGCATTCCGAAAACATCTATATAATGATCGCGGTCGCTAAATAATGCTTCATAAAAAATTGGAAATACTGCCGATGCAATAGTCAAGGTATAAACTGAATTTGCCCAGTCATAAAATGCCCAAGCATTTAAAAGTTTCTTATCTCCTTTTTGTAGGTTTTTCATAGAAAAGGTTTTGTTAAATAGGCTACGAATTTATCTATTTTTTATGATAAACAAATAGAAATTATTTAAATCGTACATTATTAAATGGTGAACTTCTTTAAAGCAAAAAAGCCATTCAAGAATGAATAGCTTTTAAGTATATTTTTCTTTGCATTATCTGCATTATTTTATAGTTCCAACTTTAAGCGCAATTGCTTTTGCTTCTGGAATTAAAGCTTTGATGTTAGCGATTCTTGTTGCATCAGAAGGGTGAGTGCTCATAAATTCTGGGGTAGAAGAACCACCTGATTTTGCTGACATTCTTGTCCAAAATGCAACAGCATCATCTGGATTATAACCTGCGATTGCCATTAAAGTCAAACCAATTTTATCTGCCTCGCTTTCGTTGCTTCTACTAAAAGGGAGCATTACTCCTACTTCAGTTCCCATTCCGTAAGCTTGTGAAAATATTTCTCTTGTTTGTGCAGATTTATTTGTTGTAGCAGCATCTAAAACGGCTCCTCCAATTTGCTGAAGTTGCGCAGCACTCATTCTTTGCGCACCATGATTCGCTAAAGCGTGAGAAACCTCATGTCCCATAACCGTTGCTAAACCAGATTCGTTTTGTGTAATAGGCAATATTCCAGAATAAACCACAATTTTACCTCCAGGCAAACACCATGCATTAACTTCTTTATTATCAACCAATTTATATTCCCAACGGTAATCTTTTAAATATTGCGATTGTCCTAAATAGGTCAAATATTTTTCAGCTGCTGCCTTGATTTTAAATCCAACATTTTCAACAAGTTTTGCATCTGCCGTTCCTGTGATAACTTTGTTTTCAGACAAAAAAGTACTGTATTGCTGAAAAGAAGTTGGAAACAATTCGCTATTTGAAACAAAATTCAAGTTTTGTTTTCCAGTAATCGGATTTGTTGCGCAAGCCATAACAAGCGCTCCAAATATCCCTAAAAACATATATTTTTTCATAATTCGAGCTATTTTTATAACAAAAATACGATTAAAAAAAATAAAATATTTTACACATTAAGACAAAAAATTATCAAAATTTAACTATTCACCTACAATATGAAGCTCATTAAACTCTTTATCAACTATTAAGAAATTATTCTGCTCAAAACTAATTTTATCAAATTCGATCTTTTCGTTGTCAATTTCTATTTCGACAACTTTAAAAGGCAATCCAATAAGATTAATTTTATATTTAGTGTAGGGCGTTGTATATTTTCCTTCTTTATGAAGTTGAATAATTAACTCTTTTTCTTTTCCAATATTTCTTAACGACAAATAGCTATAACGTCCTTTTTTATAATCATAGCCATCTTGAGCATCTTCATATACAGCCGACTGTTCTTTACCATTTTTATAGTAAACATCAAGTGTTAATTCATCAAATTCTAATTCACCTACATATTGCTGAACAGGATATTTTGGAATGATCGCTCCCGCTTTTACAAAGACTGGAATCTCATCAAATTTTGTATCAATCCAGATTTCTCTTCCTCCAATAAATAATTCATTTGTCCAGTAGTTATACCATTCTCCTCTAGGAATATACATACGTCTACCTACAGCATTGGGTTCAAGTATTGGACATACTAAAATTTGATTTCCGAATATAAATTCGTCGTTACGATAATGGGTTTGTGTATCGTCTTGATCGTAGTAAACTAAAGGTTTTAACATTGGAACTCCTTCTTCAATATATTGCCAAAACATAGTGTATAAATAAGGCAACAATTGGTAACGAAGACTAACAAATTTTCTAGTGATATTAATTACTTCTTCATCAAAAGCCCAAGGTTCCTGATTTCCGTGATCTCCAGAAGAATGTGTTCTGCAAAAAGGATGAAAAACACCCAATTGAATCCAACGAGCATACAATTCTCCTGTTGGCTGTTCTGCAAAACCACCAATATCAGAACCTGTAAATCCCATTCCAGAAATTGATAATCTTTGAACCTGAATATTAGCAATCCACAAATGTTCCCAAGTTGCTACATTATCTCCTGTCCAAGATGATGTATAACGTTGCGCACCTGCATAAGCCGATCTTGTAATTACAAATGGACGTTTTGGATATGCAAATCGTTTTACACCATGATAAGTTGCTCGCGCCATTTGAGTTCCATAGATATTATGAGCTTTTCTGTGGCTGCAAGGATTTCCATCGTAAACATGACGAACATCCATCGGAAATGTTTTATTTGGAACCTCCATAACGGCTGGTTCGTTCATATCATTCCAAACTCCTTTTACCCCAATGTCTGCAACTAATTCTTTAAATAATCCAGCCCACCATTCTCTAACAAGGGGATTTGTGTAATCAGGAAAATTACATTCTCCTGGCCAAACTTTTCCTTTCATATATGGTCCGTCGGCTCTTTTACAGAAATAATCTTTTTCTAAAGCTTCTTTATAAACCCAGTAATCTTTGTCTATTTTAATTCCTGGATCAATGATTACAATGGTTTTAAAACCGTCTTCTGCAAGCTCAGAAACCATTCTTTTAGGATCTGGAAAATAATTATTATTCCAAGTAAAACATCTAAAACCGTCCATATAATCGATATCCAAATAAATGGCATCGCATGGAATTTGAAGTTCTCTAAATTTTGAGGTTATTTCTTTGACTTTGCTTTCTGGATAATAACTCCATTTACATTGATGATATCCTAAAACCCAAAGCGGTGGCAATTCTGGTTTACCTGTTAAATCGGTATAAGTGGTAACAACATCCTGCATTTGAGGACCGTAGACAAAATAATAGTTCATCTCGCCTCCTTCTGCCCAGAAACTCGTTACATTTCTTCTTTCTTGACAAAAATCAAAGAAAGTTCTAAAAGTATTATCGAAAAATATACCGTAAGATTGTTTATTGTGAAGTCCGATATAAAAAGGAACCACTTTGTACAAAGGTTCCTGATCTTTCTGATAAGCATATTGATCTGTGGCAAAATTTTCTACTCTTTTCCCTTTAAGATTCATTTGAGTAGCTTTATCGCCAAGACCATAGTAACATTCACCATCTTTAGCATATTTACTCATTTTTACGATATTTCCGCCATATTCGTAGCTTTCTTCCCAATGAAAACCAAGTTCATCTTCAAGAATTAGAAAATCATTTAAATCGTAAATTGCAAGACGAAGATCTGCTTTCTGGATTTTACATTTTACTTTACTAGTTCTAATTTGAAAATACGTTTCTTCTTCTGTAACTTCTAAAAAGTTATAGCCATGAAGTTGTGTTTTATCAATAGCATAAGAAAAGTCGTTGCTAAAATAACCTTTTGTAGTAAAACGAAATCGAATTAAACTATCACGAAGAATAGTAACTTTTAAGATTACTTTGTTATCCGTATTAAAAGAAATAGAATCTCCTTCATGTTCATAAGAGACAATTTTTGATGGGTATAAATCGCCTTTGTATTCTAATGATGTGTTTGTAATCATATCTCCAATGAATTAATTTATAACATTTTCCTTCTACTCAAACATACAAAAAAAGTTCGTAACACCCTATGAATAAAAGGTTTATTCACGAAAACGTTTTTTCTGAATGAGTTTCAAATTAGCAAACAAAAAATCAACAATTTGATAATTTTGAAACGATATAATGACAAAATCTTACTTCAAGATTTTAAATTAAACTAAAGTATATACAGTAACACTCAAAGGCGGTAAAACTAGTTCTGCAGAAAATTCTCTTCCATCATAAGATAGTGCATCTATTTTTAATGCTTTTGAGTTTTCTACCCCACTTCCGCCATATATTTTGGCATCGCTATTAAAAATTTCTTGTAGTTTGCCTTTTTTAGGAATTCCTATTCTATAATTCACACGAATAACTTGTGTAAAATTGCAGACAACAATTACATTTTCATCTGGACTATTTCCTTTTCGGATATAAGACAAGATAGCATTTTGATGATCTGAATAGTTGATCCACTCAAAACCATCTCCTCTAAATTGCTTTTCATACAAAGCAGGTTGCGTTTTGTATAATTGATTTAAATCTGTGATCAATCTTTTTATTCCAGAATGAAAATCATATTGTAGTAAATGCCAATCTAAACTCTGCTCAAAATTCCACTCATTGGTCTGACCAAATTCTGCTCCCATAAACAAAAGCTTTGTTCCAGGATGTGTAAACATATATCCGTACAACAATCTAAGATTTGCAAAACGTTGCCATTCATCACTTGGCATCTTATAAATAAGAGAGTTTTTTCCATAAACCACTTCGTCATGAGAAAACGGAAGCATGAAGTTTTCCGTAAATGCATATGTCATCGAAAAAGTCAGTTCGTTCTGATGGTATTTTCTATAAACTGTTTCTTTTTGGAAATATTTTAATGTATCGTGCATCCAACCCATCATCCATTTCATTCCAAAACCTAAACCTCCCACAGAAGTTGGTCTCGAAACCATAGGAAACGAAGTGCTTTCTTCTGCAATAGTTTGAACTCCATCAAAGTTAGAATAGATTACTTCATTAAATTCTTTAAGAAAACTAATAGAATCTAGATTCTCTCTACCACCAAAAATATTAGCTTCCCACTCACCATCTTTTCGAGAATAATCCAAATAAAGCATAGAAGCAACGGCATCTACACGAAGTCCGTCAATGTGATAATTCTGAAGCCAGAAAACAGCATTACTTATTAGAAAAGCTCGAACTTCATTTCTTCCGTAATTAAAAACTAAACTTTTCCAATCAGGGTGATAACCTTTTCTGCGATCTGGATGCTCGTATAAATGTGAACCGTCAAAGAAACCCAATCCATGCGCATCATCCGGAAAATGTGACGGAACCCAATCTAGAATCACACCAATGCCTTCCTGATGCAGTTTATCTACCAGAACCATGAAATCTTGTGGTTTACCAAAACGAGAAGTTGGTGCAAAATATCCAGTTAATTGATAACCCCAAGAAGGATCATAAGGATATTCCATAACAGGCATAAACTCGACATGTGTAAAACCAGTTTCTTTCACATATTTTACTAAATCTTCTGCAAGTTCAAGATAAGTCAAAAATCGATTATGATCTGCTCGTTTCCAAGAACCTAAATGCACTTCGTAAACCGAATATGGTTTATCTAAAGCATTAAAATCCTGACGATTTTGCATCCATTTTTCATCTTTCCACTTATAATCTAAATCCCAAACTACAGATGCGGTATGAGGTGGTTTTTCGCAATAACGCGCAAAGGGATCGGCCTTTTCGGTAATTACGCCATTTATATTAGATTGAATCTTATATTTATAAAGTGCTCCTTTTGAAATGTCTGGAATAAATCCTTCCCAAATTCCAGAAGAATCCCAGCGAACATTTAAAAGATGTTCTCCTTGAGTCCAATAATTAAAATCGCCAACAACAGAAACCGAATGAGCCGTTGGAGCCCAAACTGCAAAATAAACGCCTTTTACTCCATCGACTTCAATTAAATGAGCACCTAATTTTTCATATAATCTGAAGTGTTTTCCAGCTTTGAATAAATCTATATCAAAGTCTGTAAAAAGAGAATGTGGAATTACTTTACTCATATCGGTTTAGAAGATAATTGATTGGAATTTGGAATTTGGAATTTGGAATTTGGAATTTGGAATTTGGAATTTTTATATTGATTATTTTGAAAATTTATTCAATTCTAAAATTATCTGAAAGTGTAACACCTTTTTTGACAACAACAATTCCGTCTTTAATACTATATAATTCATTAGTGAAATTGTCTAAATGCTTTCCTCCGCTAATGTGAACATTGTTTCCAATTCGCACATTTTTATCGACTAAAGCATTTTTGATAAAGCAGTTTTCGCCAATACCAACATGTATTTTATTAATACTGCTTTCATGATTTAATTCTTCCAGATCTTGATAGAAATCATTACCCATAACGTAACAATTCTCTAAAACAGTACCCTCTCCAATTCGAGAACGAATACCAATTACAGAGCTTTTAATTTCTTTAGCATTAATAATACATCCTTCAGAAATTAAAGATTGATTGATTATTGAATTTCTAAATTTAGACGGAGGTAATAATCTTGGTCTGGTAAAGATTTTGTTTTCATTATCGAATAAATTAAACTCTGGAATATCAGCTGTCAAGCCAATATTAGCTTCAAAAAACGATTCAATATTTCCGATATCTGTCCAATATCCTTCATATTGATAGCTTAATATTTTGTGTTTTCCAACCGATTGCGGAATAATCTCTTTACCAAAATCCTTAGTTTCTGGATCGGCCATTAAATCCTGCAATAATGATTTATTAAAAATATAAATCCCCATCGAAGCCAAATACTTTTTACCTTTTTCCTGCATTTGTTCGCTTACCTCCGATTCCCATTCAGGCAATAAAGATGCATGTGGTTTTTCAATAAAAGCTTCGATAACACTTTCGTGATTCGTTTTTAAAATACCAAATTCAGGAGCATCTTTAGCATTTACAGGTAAAGTTGCAATAGAAATTTCGGCATCAGCGGCGATATGAGCTTCTAACATTTCATTAAAATCCATTTGATACAACTGATCACCCGAAAGGATTAAAGCATGATCAAAATCGTGTTTCAAAAAATGTGACATACATTGTCTAACGGCATCTGCCGTTCCTTGAAACCAAGTCGGATTATCTGGAGTTTGCTCTGCTGCCAAAATATCTACAAACGACTGACTTAGAATACTGAAATTAAAAGTGTTTTTGATATGAGCATTTAGTGAAGCAGAATTAAATTGTGTCAAAACAAATATTTTAAAAATATCAGAATTGATACAATTAGAAATCGGGATATCGACCAAACGGTATTTTCCTCCAATCGGAACTGCCGGTTTTGATCTTGTTTCTGTCAATGGAAATAAACGTGAACCTTGTCCACCTCCTAAAATAATGGCAACTACATTTTTCTTTTTAAATCTCATTTTGCTGAATTATTAAGTTGTATATTTCGATATATTCTTGGCAAACACTTTCCCAGGAATGATCTGCTGACATTCCTCTTTTTAAAACTTTATTGAAACTTATTTTATCCTCATACAATCTAACCGCACGATTTATTGAGTAGCATATATCTACTACCGAAGCTTGGTCATGACAAACGCCATTGCCATCATCTCCAAAATCAACAACAGTATCTCTTAACCCTCCAGTTCTTCTAACAATCGGAATAGTTCCGTAACGCATCGCATACATCTGATTTAATCCGCATGGTTCAACCCTTGAAGGCATAAGAATAAAATCAGAACCTGCATAAATCAAATGCGCTAAATCTTCATTATAACCTATAAAAACATTATAATTTCCTTTATAATCATTTCGCAGTTGAGTTAACTGCGATTCAATTTCCGCATTTCCCGATCCTAAAATCAGAATATTAATTTCTTCAAAATTTTCAGATAAAGCTAAAGCAGAAGCATGCGGAAGCAAATCGCCTCCTTTTTCTTCAAACAAACGTCCAATGAAACTAAATAAAGGTTTTGATGGGTCTAACTCAAATTCCTCACACAGCTTTTCTTTATTTTTTCTTTTTCCGATTTCAAAATCTTCAATAGAATAATTTTCAGCAATCATACGATCTTTCATCGGATTCCAAACTTCAATATCAATTCCGTTTAAAATTCCTTTCGATTTATTTCTCACAGAATAAAACAATGATTCTAAACCATTTGCTGAAATATTAATTTCGTTTAAATAACTTGGAGAAACTGTAGTTACGGCATTGGCACATTTAATACCAACAGCCAAAGAGTTTATCGAATTGCTCCATTCTAAAAAACCAACATGCCTTAAATCAAATTCAGGCAGGTAGTACAATTTATCGAAACCAAACCAACCTTGATATAAGCCGTTATGAATTGTTATAACTGTTTTTACATCTTTTAAACTCTCATATTTATAAGCAAACTGCAACATAAATGGAATAACTCCCGTATGATGATCGTGACAATTAATAATATCTGGAATTCTATTTCTAGCAATTATCCAATCAAGTGTTGCTATCTGAAAAGACAAAAATCTCTCAATATCGTCTTCATAACCATAAACATTCGCTCTATTAAATAATTCATTAATCTCTATTAGATATAATTCAAAACCTAACTTGTCTGTAGTTTCTTTTAAGACGCTAAAAGGAAAATTGAAATTCCCCAATTTAACAGTTCCCCAATGAACACACTCAAAATCATTTTCTTTTCTAAACTTAGTGTCATAACAAGGCATCACAACTCTAACATCATGACCCGCAGATTGTTGATATTTGGGCAATGCTCCAACAACATCGCCTAATCCGCCAACCTTTGCCACAGGATAACATTCTGCACTAATATGAAATATTTCCATTTAAGAAATTAATTTATGATTATCATAGGAAGCAATAATTTATATGCTATTTTTATGCTTTTTAAATTTAGCAAAAAAACAAGCAAAATCCTTCCTCAAAATAAGTTTTATTGAAATGGCAAAAAAGGCAATCAATCCTACTAAATCATTAAAAATTCCTAAGATTATTATAATATCTGCGAAAATTTGCGCTTTTATTTCCACAAAATTAGTTACAAAATTTGCTACAAAGATTTTTACAACACCAATAAAACATAAAGTTCCTAAACGAGAATTAGAAATGGATGCCAAAAGCATCCGAGAATTAATTTACATTCCTTCAATAGACAAAAGTGTTGTTACGTACATATATGGACAAAGCGAACGTAAAGTATTATTGGTTCATGGTTGGTCTGGAAGAGGAACGCAACTTTTTAAAATTGCTGATGAACTTTTGGCAAAAGGTTATTCGACAGTAAGTTTTGATGCACCTGCGCACGGAAAGTCAAAAGGAAAAACAACAATAATGTCTGAATTTATAGCTTCTATTTTAGAAATAGAAAAACAATTTGGACCTTTTGAAATCGCAATCGGGCATTCTCTCGGTGGAATGTCAGTTTTAAATGCAATTAAAGATGGACTTAAAGTAAAAAAAGCTGTAATTATAGGAAGTGGAGATATCATTGAAGATATTTTGGATGAATTCACTTTTAAATTAGGTCTAAAAAAAGAAATTAGTAATCATTTGAGAGACGCTTTTGAAAGTAAATATCAAGTAGTAATGGATGATTTTTCAGCCTATCGAGCAGCACAAAAAATTAATATCCCTGTTTTAGTTATCCATGATAATGATGATCCGGAAGTATCTGTTAAAGCTGGTAAACACATTTACGAAAATCTTAAAGATGGAACTTTATTTTTAACCGATGGATTAGGTCATAGAAAAATACTTGGAAATCAAAATGTTATCAAAAAAATTCTAGAATTCATTAAAATCTATTAACTTTATAGATAACTATTTCAATATCAATTTAAAGGAAATTAAAAATGGATTTATTTGGAGAAACATCAGATTGGGAAACTAAATTAAAACCCATTTTAAAAAAGTACAAAAACAAAAAACATCCGTTAGATTATCAGAATCCATATCAGTTATTGGTAATGGTTGTTTTATCTGCACAAGATTCTGATGCTAATATCAATTCAATTGCACCATCTTTATTTGAAAAATTTCCCACACTTAAAAGCTTAGCAAAAACGAATTTAGAAACTTTCTTACCATATATATCTAAAGTTAGAAATCACGGAACTAAAGCGCAATGGCTTCTGGAGATTGCAAATACTATAAAAGAGGATAAAGATATTCCTCTAACAATGTCTGGATTAACAGCATTAAAAGGAATCGGCAGAAAATCTGCAAACGTAATTTTAAGAGAAACTGGTCAACCAGCTGAAGGAATTATTGCTGATTTACATGTAATAAGAGTTGCCCCTAGAATTGGAATAATTAAAGAATCTAAAGACGGTAATAAAGTAGAAAAAGATTTGATGCAGGTTTTACCCAAAAATATCTGGTCAGAAATTGGAATGGCAATTTCATTTTTAGGCCGTGAAATCTGCAGACCAAAACCAAAATGTCCAGAATGTCTTTTAAAGGATATCTGTTTATATTACAATACTGTATTCCTTAAAAATTAATCACTTCCTTCTTGTATCAATTAAATAAATAATTTTCCAAGAATCTTTTTCTTTAAATAATGTAAAGGCATTTACGCCTGTATGACTTAATTTATCATTGATATAAAACTCGTACGGTGTCCAAACATGTGCCATTGTTCCATCAATTTGAATATTATAACTCAATATTTTTTCTTGAAATTTCAAAGTTGAAGGAATTGATGCTATGGATTTGTAAAATTCCTTTGCACTTTCATCAGATAATTTATTCCCTTTAAGAGCATTTTCGCTGATAGACTGCAGTATTATTTTATCTGAACAAAATAATTTAATTTTTGTAGAATCTCTCTGATGAAATCCTTCAAAGAATGATTCAATACATTTTTGAACTTCTTGCTTTTGAGCATTGGAAGATAATCCTAAGAGAAGAAAAAAGACAATTGTATAAACTTTCATAACTCTAAAATTATTAGACACCAAACTGAGAAAAATGATGATCTAAATGTTTTGCAAACATATTATTCCATTCTTTAGAAGATAATTTGCCAAAAGAAAGAGATTCTTTCCCTTCAAAATTATTCTTTCCTAATTCTTGAGTTTTATTGATGTAAGTTATAAGTCTTTGCTTTTCAAGCTCAAAATCACGATCACCATTTATAATAAATTGCGGAGCTGTTCGTATATTCTTAGGATAAGGAGATTCATCTACTACTTTATTCTTAACAAATGATTTTAAAAGAAATCTCATAAACGCATTTGGTTTCTTATGAATATCATCATACACCATTTCATACGTAACATTACAATGAGCCAACATCTGATCAACAGACATTTTACCCCAAAGCGGCTGTGAATCTAATTTAAGCTGATTAATTCTATTTATAAACTGATTACAATCTCCTTTTAAAAATACGTCTTGCATAATTTGAATAGTTTAGTATGCTAAAAAAGTGAAGCAAAAATATAAAAATTAGTGGCTGATCTCAATTTTGGGCAAAAAAAAACTTCAATTAACAAAAGCTAATTGAAGTTTTAGTACTCAGAGCGGGACTTGAACCCGCACGAACATTGCTGTTCACTGGATTTTAAGTCCAGCGTGTCTACCAATTTCACCATCCGAGCATGATGTGGTACCTCCAGGGATCGAACCAGGGACACATGGATTTTCAGTCCATTGCTCTACCATCTGAGCTAAGGTACCATATTACTTATATCACTATAAGTAAAAGTTAGAATAAAAAACCCCGTTTTTATACAGGGTTTTTCAAAAGAAAGGCGACGACATACTCTCCCACAATACTGCAGTACCATCTGCGCAGGCGGGCTTAACTTCTCTGTTCGGGATGGGAAGAGGTGAGCCCCGCCGCAATAACCACCTTAAGAA